>SDBV01003166.1_pt1 | contig 24519 bp, 19 predicted proteins | sample 2277081 | NCBI WGS metagenome assembly SDBV01 (sample SAMN10402039, study PRJNA504765) | marine sediment metagenome | isolation source: marine sediment core GS10_PC15, 223 cmbsf | place: Arctic Ocean: Southern Knipovich Ridge | collected 2010 | reverse complement strand
TTCAACTTTCGCGGCGATCGCGCCATCGAGATTTCGCAGGCCTTTGAGGCGGACGATTTTGCGCATTTTGACCGCAAACGCAGGCCCGAAGTCTTCTATGCGGGGATGGTGCAGTACGACGGGGACGCGCAAACGCCGGCGCACTATCTCTTGGAGCCGTCGCACATCGAAGGGGTGCTCGGGGAGTGCTTGTGCGCGTCGGGCGTGACGTCCTATGCAATCTCAGAGACACAGAAATTCGGCCACGTTACTTATTTTTGGAACGGGAACAGGACGGGCTACTTTGACGAACGGCTGGAAGAGTACGTCGAGGTCCCTTCGGACCGCGTGCCCTTCGACCAGCGGCCGTGGATGAAGGCCGCGGAGATTACGGATGCCACGATTGCCGCAATCAAAGGGGGACAACACAAGTTCATCCGCCTGAATTACGCGAACGGCGATATGGTGACGCATACCGGGGTGCCGGCGGCGACACGCATCGCCGTCGAGGCCGTCGATCTCGCGCTGGCGCGCCTGTTGCCGGCGCTCAAGCAGGCCGGAGGCGCCGTCCTGCTGCTCGCCGACCATGGCAATGCCGAGCTGATGTTCACCGAGAAAAACGGACGCCGCGAGCCGCATGTCGCCCACACGTTGAACCCGGTGCCGTGTATGATCCAGGACTATTCGGGCGTGAACCGGTTTCGGATGAAACCCAAGGGCCAGGTCCCCGAGCCAGGCCTAAGTCATATTGCCGCGACCCTATGCAATCTCCTCGGCTTCGAGGCGCCTGGAGAGTACGACCCGTCCCTCATCGTCCTGGACTCGTGAGCCCGGGCTTGCCCCGCCGATTCACTGCGGTCCGCCGGAGTGCGGAAGCTTGCTTCCGCTGCAACTCGCGCGGTCGTACACGCGCAAGCAAGCTTGCGCACTCCAACATAGGAATCCCAGTTCGCCTCGCCGGAACTGTCCGTCCTTGGATAGATTTCCGTTGAAACAAAAAAGTGGCCGGAGGGAGGCAGTCCCTCCCGACCGGCCGTGCCCAAGACGCCTCGCGCCTTAGAAAAACCTATTGAACTGGATTGTCGCCGGACCTCGCTGAGATCCTGCGCATCGTTCCGACTGACTAAGCCGGCGGCAGGAGCGAGTCCCGCCGCCGGCGTTGAAACCTTACTGATTGTTAAGCGTGCTGCTTATTGCACCGGCAGGCTGCCAGCATTGGCCGGGCCGCCCATGGCAAAGGTGATCAGACCGCTCTCATCACAGAAGAAGCCGCGGTTACCGGAGGCACCCGGCACCAAGGGGTCGCCGTTGGCCGTGAAGCGAGGCGCACCGTCGACGCCGGTCGGGATCGTCGCGAAGGTGTAACCCTGCTTGGTGCCCGTCCCGAGCGCGGAATCGACAAAGGGCGGGACCTGCGCGGCAAGTGTGGCGATGTCAGGCGAGTAATTGCCCATTCCACTAGGGAACGGAGCGATCGCGGCGGACTGGAACTGCTGCTGCGCGGAGCCAATCGTGCGCATCGTGCCAATGGCGGAGCCTTCATTCGCCGTCATGCGCGAACGAAGCAGGTTGGGGATGGCGATGGCCGCTATAATCGCGATTATCGCCACAACAATCATCAACTCAATCAAGGTGAAACCAGCTTTCTTCTTCATAGTGACATCCTCCTAGCTTTCTTTGCTTTGCCTTCCCATGCCCCGAAGGGCTTCCATAACGATTCAACTGGCCAGGGTATCGCAACCAATGTGCCAAGTGTTTACCAAATAGCTATAAATACCTATAAATAAATGATTTAGCGCGATTCTGGACAAAATGGAGACCCCAAAATACCCCAATTCCAAGGCGTAGCCCGTCCCCAAGCGACAATCTTTGTCACCGAAACGGGCCCGTCTCGCGCCGGACTGGCCATTTCATAAGGATTCCCGTGAAGACAGCCGTAGGGTGGGGCTTTGCCCCACCACTCGAAGCCAACGACGTTACCCGCACGCCCAAGCCCCCATTCCTCACAAATCCCCCCCCCTCAATGTCATTCTGAGCGATGCCGAAGGATCTCTTCATCCCGAAACGTCCCCCTATTGAGGAGATTCTTCGGCTTCGCTCAGAATGACGACAAACACCGATTTGTCCCGCACAAAGCCGCAGATTTCGCAGATAGACGCAGATGGCGTTCCGGACCAATCTGCGTTTGTCTGCGAAATCTGTGGATCAAGCAAGGGGTTGTGAGTAGCGACGGTGGGGCGAACGATTCGAGCATGATGTTTTTCACCACCTGAAATGCTAAGACAGGTCCAATCCACCCCATCCCCTCTTCGTGGTGAAAAGATCTCTGCGCGAATGCACTATCTATATCTACTAATACATCGAAAAACTTGAATAAGACGAAATATTGTCAACTAAACACCCCTTGTTTCGCGTATTTGCCCTCGTCAACTGCAACAGATTCTGCATATATATAGGGACTGTCGGTGACCATCGCAGAGACCGGCTCGGACCAGGGGTGGGCCGAGCGGGTCGAAGCGATGGCAGGATACGGCGGTGGATCCCGCGCCTGGGCAGCGCGGGGGCGCCCCCTCCGCAGGGGCGGAGCGTCTTTCTGGCGGGACTTCTATAGGGCGATGGCTTCGCCGATGGTGGGGAGGTATTTGTTGCGGCCGTCGCCGGAGTGGTGGTGCATCCAGTCGAGGGCGGGGGGATCGCCGTGGACGTAGATGAGGTTTTTGGATTGGATCTTGTCGACGAGCTGGATGAGTTCCTGGCGGTGGGCGTGGGCGCTGAAGTGGAACCACTGGATGTCTTCGAGTTGGAGTGGGGTGGGGTCGCCGCCGGTCTGGAAAATGAGTGGGTCGCCTTTCTGGGCGTGCTGAAGCTTGTAGCCAAGCGTGTCGGGGTCGCAGTAGCCGGCGAAGAAGATGCCGTGGCGCGGGTCGCCGACGAGGTGCTGGGCAATCATTGCAGAGGGCGTGTTCTCGATGAGCATGCCGGCCGTGGCCACGATGATGCAGGGGTCTTTGATGAGTTTTCTTGCTTCAGCGGGGTCCCAGACGTCGCCGATGCTCTCGAATTCGTCCAGGGGCACCAGGTCTGCGCCGGGGCGGAGTTCGGCGTGGAAGCGTTCGTAGATCTCGTAGATCGCGCGGCCGAGGCCGGAGGCGTAAATGCGGACGTAGGGGATCTTGCCGGTGTCTTGCAGGAGCGCGAGGATGTTCAGCACCTCCTGCGTGCGCCCGAGGGCAAATGACGGGACGAGGACGACGCCCTCGCGATCGATGACGCGGTTGATGCCTTCGGCGAAGCGGGAAATTTCGTCCTCGTAGACGATGCGATCCGCTTCTATGTTCGCGCCGTAGGTCGATTCGAGAATGAGCGTGTCGACTTCTTTCGCTTCATCCGGAATGGCAAGGGCGGGCATCAGTTCCTGGTCGACCGCGCATACGTCGCTGGTGTAGAAGACGCTGTGGTCCGTGCCCTTGACAAGCACGCTGGCGCTGCCCAGGACGTGTCCTGCTTGGGAAAACGAAACCCGTACCGGACTGTCGGGCAGGACCGCGAACTCCTGGCCCATCGGAATGCCGTATAGGCGCCGTATGGCGAATTCGACGTCTCTGTGGTCGTAAAGCGGGTAATCTTCGACGCCCTGTTCGAGATGGATCTTCTCCATCACGGAGACGCTGTTGTGGAGCATGCGGTCGAGGATGCGAACGCTCGGCACGGTCGCATAGGGGACCGTCGCGGGGAACATCTTGAGCAGGTAGGGAAGCGCGGCGCAGTGGTCGTGGTGGGCGTGCGAGATGATGACGGCGTCAGGCGGCTTGCGCAGGAGCGAGAAGTCGGGCAGCGAGTCCTTGCCGTTCTTCTTGGGGTGCAGCCCGCAGTCCAGCAGGAGCGTCAATCCGTCGATCTCGATAAGGTGGGCGCTTGCGCCAACTTCCCCCACACCCCCCAGGGAGGTGAAATACGTGGTGTTCTCAGACATCGGCGGCATTCTAGGCGCGGGGCTTGCGATTGTCAATTCAGCGCAAACTGTTTACCTAATACACGCGCTTTACAGGAACCGGGCCGCGTCTGCGCGCATGCGGTCGAAAAGGCCGTCGCCCAGCTCTCCGAAGAGCGTGTCGAGCAGAATAATCGGCAGGCCAAGAACGTTTTGGTAGCAGCCTTCGTAACGGGCGACCAGGAGGGTGCCTGGGCCATCGACGGTGTAGGCGCCGGCGCGATCGAGCGGGCGCACGGCCTCGACAAAACGCGCGATGTGCTCTTCGGAGAGTCTTCGAAATGTGACCGCGGTGCGCTCGACGCCCTCTGCCTCCTGGCCGGTTTCGGTATTGACCACGGCCACTCCGGTCAGAACTTCGTGCCTCTTGCCGGAAAGGAGACCGAGCATCCGGCGCGCTTCATCCAGGCTCGCGGGCTTGCCCATGATCTGGCCTTCCAGAACGACGATTGTGTCCGCCCCGATAACAATCGCCGACTTGGCTGTCTGGCGCGCGACGGCTTCGCGCTTAGCGGCGGCGTTACGAAGTACGACGGTTTCCGGGGCGCCCTCAAGGGTCTCGTCGACGCTGCTCGTCTGGACGATCACCTCGATACCGAGGGCTTCGAGCAAGGCGCGCCGCCTGGGCGAGGCGGATGCGAGGACGATGGGGATCACGGCGGGGGCGCGGCCCCGGTCAGCGGCTCGGACTCGACCCAGTCTTCGGCCACGCTCGGGAGTTGCAGGCCTTCGGGGCCGACAGTGCCTGCATACCGGTCGTTGTCGGCGATGACTGTGCCCTCGGGCAGAGAAAGGTGCGTCTTTTCGGCGTCCGGTTCTCCGTTGAGCTTGAAGTCCGATATCTTGAACTCGACGTGCGATTCTTCATCGTTGGTGATGAGGATTTCAGCGGGCAGGAAATCGCCCTTTCGCAACTGGAGCGTCACCTTCTGAAAGTACCCTTCGTCCTCATCATTTTCTTTTGGCTCGAATTCAAGCGCGAGCGCGTAGAGCGAGGCATCTCTAGGGGCGATCAGGCGCACGTTATACGCTTCTTGCAGCCGCGCCGCGTTGCTTTCGAAGCCAAGATAGAAAGCTTCCGATTCGGGCCGGTCTTCGAGGTCGAATATTTGGAGCTGCTCGAACTCGGGGTCGTATTCGTAGGCCCGCAACTTATCGATCATGTACACCAGAGGGGGATCGGCGTAGCGGAAGATCAGGCGCTTTGGCCGAACGTAGACGATCCGCCCTTCGGAGACGATAGTCTCGTCGGGCGTGACCGTCGTCTGGATGAAGGCCGCCTCGAGCAATTCGATGGCGTTTCGGCGCTCGGCGAAGGTCGTGAAAAATTCCATGACCGACGGTTCGCCGGCCTGGCCGTATACGGCCAGGACCAGTGCCCATGCCAGCATCCTTGTACCCTCTTGATTGGACTTCAGTCGCCGCCGTTTAGAATGGAATTCGCCCTGGCCCGGTCGATTTCGGGGATCGAATTGGATTCGACTGCGCTCAGCAACCGGATATGGCTATCGAGGGCCGCGTTCAGCTCCGCCGCCAGCCGGTCGCGCTGGGCCTGCAGGACATCGATCTCCTGCGCAAGCGTGGCGGGGGCCGAAGCCGTGTCCGAGGCGTAGTCTTCTTCGCGTGTGCGCGAGTTTTCCAGCAACGCGGACGCTTCACGCTTCGCGGCCGAAAATATGTGATCTGTGAAGTTGAGTGCAGAGGAAAGCGCCGTCCGTAAATCGACTTGCTCCTGCTGCTGCGCGTCGATTTGGACCCTTAGTTCCTTGTTCTCGTCGATGAGAGATTCGAGCACATCTGCCGCCCGCTCAACGTAGTGGTCGACGTCATGCGTCTTGTATCCGCCGAATAACGCGCGGCGGAAGATTGAATTTGGGGTTTGGGTCAGTTCCAGTGCCGTCTCGCTCAAGGTCCCCGGCCGTTCCAGTGCTTGCTCGCTCATAGTTCTACTCCTTACTTCGTTTGATGCCGACAATGTGCCAAATGGTTCCCGCCACACCGCGTGCCGTTCAGACCGCGGTTACTTCCCAAGTTCCTCCGATCGTGCCGCCGCCGCCTCTATAGCGGCCCGTACCACGCCGTCGAGGTCCCGCTGCTCAAAACATGCCAAGGCCGCCTCGGTCGTCCCTCCCTTGGACGTGACCCGCTCGCGTAGCGTGCCCGCCGATTCGCCGGACTCTTTCAGCAGCAGCCCCGCGCCGTAGAGCGTTTGAGCGGCGAGCCGCGTGGCCTGGTCCTCGGGCAACCCAAGGCCGACCCCGGCTTTCACGCAGGCCTCGACGAAGGCGAAGAAGTAGGCCGGTCCGCTTGCGCTCAGGGCCGTGACTGCATCGAGCGCCGACTCGGGCAGCCGTTCGGTAATGCCCACGGACTCGAAGATGGCCTCGGCGACCCCGGCGTCCTCCTCCGTGCATGATGGGCTGAGGGCGATACCCGCGGCTCCCGCGCCAACGAGCGCGGGCGTATTGGGCATGACGCGAGTGACACGGCAATCTGTGCCGAGCATGTCTTGGATGTAGGAAATGGAGATTCCGGCGGCGATCGATATCACCAGCGAATCGGCGCTGAGATGCGAGGCAATCGAATCCAGAGCGACCTTCATATCTTGAGGTTTTGTCGCGAGCAGAAGGGTCTGGCTACCCTCGGCCAATGCGGCCGCGGACTCGGCGGTCAGTCCACCTATTTCCTCTACCTGCGTCGCGTTTTCCGTCTTAAGGTCGAAGGCGAGCAGTTGGTCTGGGGGAATGGCCCCGGCCTGGATCAAGCCCTTGGCGATGGCTTTGGCCATGTTGCCGAAGCCGAGAAATCCGAGTACCCCTGAAATGGCCAAGTCGCGAGGAAATCCTAAGGTTTTGGCCGCTAGGCGGCCCCCCCTGCCCAAGTGCACCTTGCGAGACACCAGCATGCGGGCTTTTGGCCTCAATGTCAAGGAAAGATTTCATTTGGATGAGGCCTATGTTGTGCCAGAGACCTTGCACCGCTCGTTTTCTGGGGTTACCATCAAGGGAAGCAGTTCTGGGCAGCGGACTTCCGGCGCAAACATTATATGACGGGGCCGCCCTGGGTGGTGAGCGTGGCCAATCGGCTTTTAAGGACGCGAGGATGCTAAAACGAGGAGAAATCGTCGCCAATCGCTACGTCGTTAGGGACATCATTGGGCGCGGTGGAATGGGGCGTATCTACAAGGTCTTCGATAAGGCGCTTGGCGAGGTCGTCGCCATGAAGACCTTGCTGCCCAAGCACGTCAAGGACAAGGTCGTGATGGAGCGCTTCTTCAATGAAGCGCGGATCGCGAGGGGTCTCTCGCATCCGAATATCGTCCGTGTACACGACATTGGCGGCACGCAATCCATGGTCTACATCTCGATGGAGTACCTGGAGGGGAAATCGCTTCGGCAGCTTCTCGACGGCCTGAAACCCGGGCGATACCTCCCGATAAATGCTATTTTGCGCATGTTCGACGCGCTGTGTGCGGCGCTGGATTATGCCCACGAGTACACTGTGCACAGGGACATCAAGCCGGAAAATGTCATGATTCTTCCCGATGGTTCGGTGCGGCTTATGGATTTCGGCATCTCAAAGCTCATGTCGAACCCAAATTTGACGTCGGATTCGATCATTATGGGTACGCCGCGCTACATGTCTCCGGAGCAGCTCCAAAACACGGCCAACGTGGACGGCCGCGCCGATCTATACAGTCTCGGCGTCATGCTCTATGAAGTCATCACCGGGGTAACGCCAACGGCCTTGGGAAAGGCCGCGTCTGAAGGGCGGCGCGAAGTGCCGGCCGTGCTGGACGCGATCATCGAAAGGTGCGTCGACCCGGATCCGGCGAAGCGTTTCCAGTCGGCGGGCGAATTGCGGGACGCGCTCCGGCAGGTCCGGGTCGCGGTGGAGACGGGCGCGCCGATGCCGGAGATGGCCCCGGTGCCTGCGAGGGGCGGGGGTGGGCGTGGGATGCGGGTCGCGGTTGGCGCGACGCTTGTTGCCGCTATAGTGGCCGGTGCAGCTTTCGCTTTGGTGAGAGCGGAGGAGGGCCGTCACGCATTGGTTGAAGATACGCCGGGAGTTGCGCCATCGGCAACGCCGGAAATGACTGCCGCTTTGGACTTCGAGGACGCGCGGACACTCGTCGATCGCACGCGGAAGAAAGCGATTGGGACGATTGAGGACTATCCAGAGGAGGACCGGGAGGCGGTCCTCGATGAGGTGATCGCTGCGGGGGACGCCTTGTGGCGCGAGGCGGAGGCCCTTGCGGAGTCCGAAATGGAGCGTGCCCTGAAACTTGCTGCGGACGCACTGAGTTGTTTCGTTGCGCCGATTGTGTGGCCTGAGGGCATGGTTTTCGTTCCTCCCGGCCCCGCCGTCCTCGAAGATCCATCAGGCGAGCGGATATCAGCGGAGCTCGCGGGGTTCTTCATCGATAGTGCCGAGGTTTCGATGCCGCAGTTCGCCGAGTTCTGCAACCGCGTACCGGGGTGGCGCTGGCCGATGAGCGCAGGGGGCTTCGCTCCCGACGTTCCCATGGCGCATGTGACCTATTACGATGCGCTTGCCTTTGTGGGAAGCCAGGGCAAGCGCTTGCCGTCGGAGGCGCAGTGGGCGCGCGCCATTCAGGTTTCACTGGAACGCTCGGCCCTCGCGCGAACTGGTGATGGTCCAGCCGCTGAATCCCTGGATGAGGGTGAAGAAGACAAGGCCGAAGAGGAAGATCCCTTGGAATTCTCGCGGCATGCGGAAGGGACGCTTTACGTTTCTGGAGCGTATTTTGAGTGGACATCCAGTCCCTGGCTGGATCCGGTTGGTGGGCGATACGCCGCGGGAGACCTGGGGTTTCGGTCACCGGTAGTCATTCGCGGTGAGGTGTTCGATGCCCTTGGGAACTTCGCCGTATTTGAGCGGGGAATGATGTTGTATGAATCGAAGCAGGGGTCCGTAGCGTTCCGGGGGGTCATGGCATTGCCGGAAACGCTCGAAGGACTTGCGCGGTGGGTGGGGTGATGTGCGAATACTGGCATCCCGTCAACTTTTCTGCGCCGGCCCCATGCACGTAATTGTTTGACACGTGGACATAATTTCAATTAGTATGTGAGCGTGGAGTTGGGTTGTGGCTCGTGCTGTGAAGGGATGTGAGCATTCATGGATCGTGTAATGTGTCCACACTGTCAGTCCCGCCGGATCGCTTCGACACGCGTACCTAAAGACGTTGTCGTCGTGATGCCTTGTCCGGCGTGCTCCGAGCTCGTGGTGTTCTTCCGCCGTAAGGTGATCGCACTCGATAGGAAAGTTCTTGAGGGCGGCACGCGCCACGAGAGGAAGATGCACATCGCCAGTATCATTGCCGATTTCCTCGAGCCCGGATTGCTCAAGTTTTCCATTCCGGAACCGATCGTCAGTGACGATGCGGATGAGGACGAGGCGGAATTCCTGGAACCGGACGATGAGCAGGCGTTGCCACCCATATCCGATCGCGAGGTGAGGGAGTTTACGCGCATCCATCTGCGCCGCCTCGACAACGCCGAGTATTTTCGCCGTCATTTGGGCTAGTTTCTCGGGCTCATCCGCGCGCCGTTCTTCGATACTTGATGGCTCATGCCTTCTTGAACGGGTGCCCTGTGCATGTTACGATCTTTCCCCGTGAAGGCAGACTGCCAAAGCGGGCCGCTTGGCCTCCGTTGAGCGCGGCACACGAAGGGCGTCGACCTGAGAACTCTCCTTGACCTCTCCACGCACAGACACGGCTAAGGACGGCCCAGCCGCTTCCAAAAACGCCGGCAACCCCTGGCCCGCCTACTCCCGTCTCCTAGGCTATGTGCTGCGCTACAAGGGCCGGCTCGTAGCGATGCTTTTCTTGTCCATCGTCGTCGGCGGCTCGCTAGGCTCAATCGTCCTCAGCGTCGGCCACGTCGTCAATACGCTTTACCTGGAAGAGAAGGCGTTTGACGAACGCCTCAAAGACACCAAGGAGAGTGTCACTAACTTCACTGACGAGCTTGAGCGCTATACGGGCTGGGCGCCGGGCGATCTCGATTCACGCGTCGAGCGACTGATGCGTTCGATGCGTGATGATCTCCCGCGCGCACTCCTGATGCTGGCCGTTGTCATTGTGGTATTGATTCTCGTGGGGGGAATTTCCCGATTCCTGCTCGAGTACTACGCCGGTGCAATCGGCGTAAATGTCAGTATCCGCCTGAACGAGGAGATGTTTGACAACGTTCTAAACCTGTCTCACCGCTTCTTCGAGCGGCGCACGGCAGGCGAGGTCGTGGCACGCTTCACCAATGACGCTTTCATGGTGCGCCATGGCCTAATGGATGTGCTGACACGCGTTTTCCAGGATACGGCGAAAATTCTTTTCCTCCTTTGTGTCGCAATGACAATGAGTCCTTTTCTGACCTTGGTCGTCCTATTGGTTCTCGCGCCGATCATTCTCGTAATCCTTGGCATTGCGACTCATGTGCGGGCCGCCGTCACGAAGTCCCTTCAAAGGATTGCCTCAATGGCGACGATCGTCACAGAAGCGTTCCAGGGCATTTCGGTGGTGAAGGGGTTCCGCATGGAGAAGTATGAGCGCAACCGCATGGGAGCGGAACTGTCCAAGCTGCGCCGTCACATGAAGAACCTCGTCAAGGCGCAGGCGGCCGTTGGACCGGCGACGGAAATCTTGATGGTCCTCGGCATTGGCGTGTTTATCATGTTGACCGAGCGTGAAATCGCGGCGGGACACCTGGTCCGCCTGGACCTCGTAGTGCTATTCGGCGCGATCGCCCTCATGCTCGGCCCCCTGCGCAAGTTGTCACGTGTGATGAATTTGCTGCAGATCAGCGCGACGAGTGGCGAGCGTGTCTTCGAGTTCATCGACTATAAGCCTGATGTGGCCGAACGCACCGGCGCCATCGACATCGCCCCGATTCAGGATGCGCTCCGCTTCGAAAAGGTCGGCTTTTCCTACGATGGCGAGACCAAGGTGCTCGACGACATCGATCTAGAGCTAAAACGCGGCGAGATGGTGGCGCTCGTCGGCTTCAGCGGTTCTGGAAAGACCACGATAGCCAAGCTGGTGTCTCGTTTCTACGACCCCACCGAAGGGCGCATAACGTTGGATGGCGTCGATATTCGAGACGCGACCTTCGAGTCTCTGCGGGGGCAGATCAGCATCGTGACTCAGGAGACCATTCTGTTTGCAGAGACCGTTCGCAGGAACATCGCTTATGGCCGGGAAGGTGTGACCGACGAACGCGTCCGGGAGGCTGCGCTGGCGGCCAATGCGGACGGCTTTATTTGTGAAATGGCGGAGGCCTACGACACGCCCCTTGCTGAATCGGGCGGGAACCTTTCAGGCGGCCAGCGCCAACGGATCGCGATCGCGCGCGCGATCATTAAGGACCCCGCGATCCTCATCCTCGACGAGGCGACCTCAAGCCTGGATTCGGAGAGCGAGCAAGCCATCCTGCGGGCGATCGATGAATTTGTCGTGGGCCGGACCACGCTGGTGATCGCGCATCGGCTGTCAACGGTCCAGAAGGCGGACCGGATCGTTGTGCTGGACGGGGGACGGATCGTTGAGCAAGGCACGCATCGGGAGCTCCTCACGAAGGCCGGTATCTATGAGCGGCTCTACCGGCTGCAGTTTGCCGACTATAAGGAAGCGGGGGCCTCTGAGGGGTAGGGGGGCGCAAACGAATCGCGTCAGGCGCGGTGAAGGCTTCGTCCGATACCAATCGCCTCGCGGCAGGCTTCCACGGTCTCGAGCGCGACCGGCGTTACCTTTTTCGCGTTCTCCGAGAGAAACTCCTTGACGGACTCGTCGTTGTTCTCCGGCGCGTTGAAGCCCTCGATGATCGGCGCATTGAATGCGTTGATGTGATCGGCGAGCGTTGTCTTCAGGACGCCATAGAACTTCTCGCCCCGCCGGTACTTGCCGACAAAATCAAGATACACTTCCTCGGGCGCAAGGAGAGACAATAAGCGGTAGAGGGCGCCCACGCTGGGGGGCATCTGGGGAATCACGTCGTCCGGCTCGTCCGATGCGCCTTCGATGGGCGTTGGTTCGGTCGTCGTCTGCACGGCCTTGATTTTCTTCAAGACCAACTTCTCGTCGTCCAACAGGCCGAGATCGTTGTTGTCGCTCTTGCCCATTTTTGCGGAACCGTCGAGACCGGGGAGCCGCACTGCGTTTCTGGCGACGGGCTTAGGAATCTTCAGCGCGTCCGTCTTGAAGCGATGGTTGAATTTCTCGGCAATATCGATGGCCATCTCGACGTGCTGGCGCTGGTCGTCGCCCACTGGGACGGTGTCGGCGCGCACAATCAGGATATCGGCCGCCATCAGCACGGGGTATCCCAGCAGGCCGTAGGAAATCGTGTTGCCCTCCGGGCCGCGCGTCGTCCCGCCCGGCAGTTTGGCGACTGTGTCTTTGTATGTGGTGCCGCGTTCAAGCAGGCCCACGTGCGCGATCATGCCCAGGAGAAGGGCGAGCTCGGCCGTGCAGGGCAGATCGCTCTGCCTGTAGATGATGGACCTAGATGGATCGAGGCCACAGGCGACGTAGGTGCGTAGCATGTCCAGCGTGTACCGGAAATAGTCGATACGCTCTCTGGCCGTCGTCAGGGCGTGGTAATCGGCGATGAAATAGTAACAGCGCAGTCCCTGTTCCTGCAGTTCGACAAATTTCTGGATCGCCCCAAAATAGTTGCCGAAGTGCAGCCGCCCCGTGGGGCGAATACCGGATAGGATGACTTCGTCTTGTTTGCTCATTGAAGGGCCGGTGAAATTACAGGGTTAGGGGCCGGATACGTGACACTTTGCGTCTTGTCCCTCAGAACCGGGTGTCCCCCGTGAATGCAGCGCAGTGCTTCGCCGCACTACATCTTCTGCATCAAGTCTAGAAAGTCTTTGTTGGTCTTCGTCTTGGAGAGTTTTTCGATCAAGAGCTGCGTGGCTTCGGAAACATCGAGTGGGCTCAGGACCTTTATCAGTAGCCACACGCGCTGCAGTTCGTCCTCCGGCAGCAGCAGCTCTTCTTTGCGCGTGCGCGATTTCTGCACGTTGTAGGCCGGGAAGACCCGCTTCTCCATCAGTTTGCGCTCAAGATGCAGCTCCATGTTCCCCGTGCCCTTGAACTCCTCAAAAATGACCTCGTCCATGCGGCTACCCGTTTCGACCAAGGCCGTGGCAAGAATGGTCAGACTCCCGCCCTCTTCGATGTTGCGTGCCGCGCCGAAAAAGCGTTTCGGACGCTGCAGAGCATTTGAGTCAATACCGCCGGAGAGCACTTTGCCGCTCGACGGGACGATCAGGTTATACGCGCGGGCGAGGCGCGTCATTGAATCGAGCAGAATCACGACATCTCGCTTGTGCTCAACAAGCCGCCTGGCCTTTTCCAGGACCATTTCGGCCACTTGAACGTGCCGCTCGGGCGGCTCGTCGAAGGTCGACGCGATGACCTCGCCATTGACCGAGCGCCTCATCTCGGTGACTTCCTCGGGGCGTTCGTCGATGAGCAGGACAATGACGGTTATCTCCGGGTGGTTGGTCGTAATGCTGTTCGCGATCTTCTTTAAGGTGACGGTCTTTCCCGTGAAGGGTGCGGCGACGATGAGGCCGCGCTGGCCCTTACCGATGGGCGTAACGATGTCCATCACGCGCATGGCGATCTCTTCTTGGGTCGTCTCAAGACGTATGCGTTCTTCCGGGTGAAGCGGCGTGAGGTTGTCGAAGAGGATGCGTTCGCGCGCGATCGCGGGAGTTTCGAAATTCACCGCCTCGACCTTGAGGAGCGCGAAATAGCGCTCGCCTTCCTTCGGTGCACGCACATGGCCCTGTATCGTATCGCCCGTCCGCAGGGCGAACTTGCGGATTTGCGATGGCGATACGTAGATGTCGTCCGGGCCGGGCATATAGGAGTAGTCGCCTGAGCGCAGGAAGCCGAATCCGTCGGGCAGGATCTCGAGTGTTCCTTCTCCGTAGATGGAGCCGGCCTGCTCGATGCTCTGCTGGAGGACCCAGAAGATGAGGTCCTGCTTTTTCAGTCCGATGTATTCTTCACCCAGGTCATGGGCCATTTCCGTAAGCTCGGTCATGGTCATGTTCTTGAGCTTGGTGATCGAGAGTTCCGGGCCGCCGCGTTCTTCGTACACCTCATCAGCAACGTCGAGCACCGGCAAGCCTCCGCCCGGTTTGTTCGAACGCTGCTTGGGGTGTCCCTGACGCTGTTGCCCCCCCTTCTTCTGTCCCCCGTTGCTGCTCTTGTTGCGCTGTTTCGAGCCGGCAGCGGGCCGTTTTGCGCTTTGGCTCCGCTGCTTGCTGGCCGTTCGTTCAGCCATGAATTGTCCCCTCGTTGTCCTTGCTCACTTTACTGCTCCTCGTTGTCACGCTGGCCTCTTCATAGGGGCCGCGCTCCAATCCCTTTTTTCGGCGAAAACGCCTTAATGGATCTCCGCCCAATTCAGGCCGATCCCCACGTCTACCTTTAGCGGCACATCCAGTTGGATCGCCGCCTCCATGATTTCTTTCATCAACTTTGCAATGTCCTCGCAGTCGTCCGCCGGCGCCTCGACGAGCAATTCGTCGTGCACTTGCAACAGCTGGCGCGCCTCGGAATCGGCAAGCGCCTCATCCAGCCGTATCATCGCGACCTTGATCACGTCGGCCGCCGTGCCCTGCACGGGCGTGTTGACTGCGATGCGCTCGGCGGCGCGCCGTGTTTGGGCGTCGGACGCCGTCAACTCGGGCACATAGCGCCGGCGGTTGAGCAAGGTCGTCACGTAGCCGCGCTCCTTCGCTTCGGCCTTTGTGCCTTCGATCCATTCCTTCACGCCTGGGTACTGCGCGAAGTAATTCTCGATAAAGGCCGCGGCCTCGCGGTTGGACACGCCGATGTTCCGGGCGAGCCCAAAAGCGCTGATACCGTAGACCACGCCAAAATTGACCGCCTTGGCCTGACGCCGCATATCCGGCGTCACGTCGTCCAGATCCACGCCAAACACCAGGGCAGCGGTGTCGCGATGGATGTCCAGGTCTTGCTGGAACGCCCGCCGCAGGTTTTCGTCGCCGCTCAGATGCGCGAGTATTCGTAATTCAATTTGCGAGTAATCCGCAGAAATCAGTCTCAGGCCTTCTGCGCCGGACACAAAGCCCTGACGAATTCGCCTGCCCAGTTCCGTGCGGATTGGGATGTTCTGTAGATTCGGGTCGCTGCTTGATAACCGCCCCGTTGCCGCTACCGCTTGGTTGAACGATGTATGGATTCGCCCCGTTTTCGGGTTTAGCAGTTTCGGAAGTGCGTTCACGTAGGTGCCGCGAAGCTTCTCCAGCGTTCTGTATTCCAGGACTTTTTCCGGCAACGGATGCTCGATCGCGAGTTCCTCAAGAACGCCAACATCCGTTGAATACCCCGTTTTTGTCTTTTTTGTCGGGGTCAATCCCAGATCGTCAAACAGAATCTTCTGTAACTGTTTAGGGGAGTTGATTTGGAAGGGTTCACCAGCTAATTCAAATATCTCTTGCTCAAGCGCCTTGAGCCGCTGCTCAAGTTCCTGCTTGAGTTCCTCAAAGACGTCCGTGTCCAGAGCCACCCCCGCAATTTCCATCCGTGCGAGGACCTCTAACAACGGGAGTTCCACCTCGTTGTAGAGGGATTCCAATTCCCGTTCTTTAAGGGAAGTTTGGAAAATGTCCGAGAGGCACCACGTGACATCCGCGTCTTCACACGCGTATTCGCAGGCGGCCTCGACCGGAACTTTGTCGAATGTGATGGCTTTGGAACCCTTTCCGATAAGATCGGAAATGGGAAGCATCCTGCGTCTGAGGTACTTGAGACTTACCTCACCCAGATTATGCCTCAACCGGGACGGGTCCGTCAAGTACGAAGCCAGCATGGTGTCCATTTCGATGCCCTGGAGCCGGATACCGGCCTGGAGCAGGACGATGTAGTCGTACTTGATGTTGTGGCCGATCTTCCCTATTTTGGGGTCTTCCAGCACCGGCCGGAGGGCCTCCAAGGCAGTATCCATGGGGATCATTTGAGGTTTTTCGGCGAAGAAATCCTCGATTGAATCCCCCAGATGCGCCAGCGGGATGTAGTAGCCCGTGTTCTCCTTGCAGCTCATTGAAACCCCGACGAGCTCCGCCAGCATCGGCTGCACCGAGGTCGTCTCCGTATCGACCGCCATGCGCCCCGACGCCCGCATTTCCTTCAGCACCTCCTTGAGGCGCTTCAGTGTAACGACCAACTCGTAGTCGAGTTCGGCCGCCTCATCCTTGTCTGGCAGAAACTCCTCTGTGAGCGACCGAAACTCCAGCTTTGCGAAAGCACGGGCCAGTTTTTCCCGATCCAGTTTCCCGTGGCGGAAATCCTGGAGACCGTGCTCAAACTCGACGTCGTCCCTTAGCGTGACCAAGTCGAGACTCAGGTACGCCATCTCCTTGTCTTCGATCAGGCGCTCTTTCTGCTTTCCCTTGAGTTCCTCGATGTGTTCATACACCCCATCCATCGTTTTATATTTCTCGAGCAGCTTTCGCGCCGTCTTCTCTCCGATGCCGCGCACGCCCGGCACGTTGTCGGCTGAATCGCCCATGAGACCAAGTACGTCGGTCACGTGTTCGGGCGGGACCCCGTAGCGCTCTTTGACTTCCTCCGGTCCGTACCAACGCCCATCGTCGCCCCTGTGCGGATCGAAGACCTTGGCCTTGTCCGTAACTACTTGAAGGATGTCCTTGTCGCCCGAGACAAGCACCGTCTCGAGGTCTGCGTCTTCCGCCTGTCGCGCCAGCGTCGCCAGCACGTCGTCCGCCTCGACGCCGGGGACGCGCAGAATGGGGATGTCGAAGGCATGGATCAGCTCGTCGATCAGGGGAAACTGCGCAATGAGGTCGGCAGGCGTTGGGTCGCGATTTGCCTTGTATTTAGGGTACATATCGTCCCGGAAGGTCTTGCCGGGCGCATCGAAGACGATGACGATGTGCGAGGGCTCGTGGTCGCGCAGGATCTTCAGGAGGATGCGTGCGAAACCAAATACCGCGTTGAGGGGCCGTCCGGTCGAGTCGCGGAGGTTACGGATGGCGTAGTAGGCCCGGAAAGCATAGGCCATCCCATCGATCACAAAGAGCCGATCAGCCATCGTTCCGCCCCTTGATCGCGGAGAGGATTTCGCGCGCGGCGATTTCCGATGCGCCGCCGGAGAGGTTCTCGCGTATGGATTTCAAATCCTGGATCATGGTCTCGCGCGCGGGGGAGTCGTCCATGAGTTCGAGCGCCGCGGGAAGGATGTTCCCCACCGTCGCCGCGCCTTGGATGAATTCGGGCACAATGGGCTTGCCCGCCAGAATGTTGACCATCGCGATGGCCTCCACGTCGACGAGAAGCCTGGCCAGCCAGTAGGAGGCCGTGGCCACCTTGTAAAGGACGACCATGGGCGTTCCAAACAGGGCAGTCTCGACCGTGGCCGTGCCCGAGGCGACGAGACAGAAGCGCGCGCCCTTAAGGACCTCGTACATCGCGCCGGGAACGACTTCGAGGGGGAAGTCTCCGGCGAGGATGCGTATTTGCGCCGCCCTTTCTTCGTCGACGCACGGGGTGACGAAGCGGACTTCGGGATGGCGTTCCTGAATGCCGCGCGCAACTTCCAGCATGACTCCAAGAATTCTGTCGATCTCTTGCGCCCGGCTGCCGGGCATGATGCCGACCACGAGCCCGTGCTTGTATGTGTCTTTGACGTCGATGGACGCGAGATGGTCCAGCAGCGGATGGCCGACATAGGTGCAATCAAGCTGGATTTCGTCGTAGATGGCCTTTTCGAAGGGCAGAATGACCAGCATTTTCTCGACGGCCTTTGCGATGGTGTGGATGCGTCCCTTTTTCCATGCCCAGACCTGGGGGCTGATGTAATATACGACGGGGATGCCCATGGCCTTGGCGCGCTGGGCCAGGCGGATGTTGAAGCCTGGATAGTCGATGACGACGAGGCCGTCCGGGCGTGAGCGCTTCAGGCGCTTGATCGTATCGGCGAATACGCGGCGGATGAAGCCAAGGGACCGGACGATCTCGGCAAAGCCCATGATGGCGCGCCCGGCGAGGTCGCAGTGCAGCGTCATGCCGGCGGCCTGCATTTGGGTCCCGCCCAGCCCTTCGCACTCGATCCCAGGCTCAAGCTCCCGGAGCGCCTCGATCAGATGCGATCCGTGGAGGTCGCCCGAGGATTCGCCTGCCGAAAAGAAGAGTCGCGTCACTGGTTCTCCCGTATGAAGGCCAGGATGTCAAAGGCCAATTCGAGCGCGCGCAAACCGTCTTCGCCGGAGACCGCGGGCTGCGTACGATTGCGTACGCATTCGAGGAAGGACATGAGCTCAAGGCGAAGCGGCTCCTCGCGCGACACCTCAAGCGGCTCGATGTCGATCCATTCCATCGGCGACAGGCCCTCCGGAATCGCGCCCGGTTTCTTGTGATAAACGATGACTTCCTGCTCAGAGTAATCCGTCGACACGTAGGCGTTTTCTTCGAAGATGCGGATCTTCCGCATACGGTCGATCGAGATTCGACTCGCCGTAAGGTTGGCCACACACCCCGAGTCAAACCGGAGGCGTACGTTTGCGATGTCTTCCTGGCTCGAGAACACGGGGACGCCCACGGCGTCGAGAGATGTGACTTTTGCTTTCGTGAGGGCCAGCACGACGTCGAGGTCGTGGATCATCAGATCGAGTACGACGCTTACGTCGTCGCCCCGGCCGGAAAAGGGGCTGAGCCGGTGGCATTCGATGAAGAGGGGCTTCGTGATGTGCTCGGTGAGCGCCAGGACCGCGCCGTTGAAGCGCTCGACGTGCCCGACCTGCAGGAGCTGTCCGGCTTCGCGCGCTGCGTCGTTGATGGCGCGCGCCTCTTCGACCGTATTCGCAATCGGCTTTTCAACGAGAACGTCAGCCCCGGCATGCAGCACTTCCCGCGCCACATCGCCGTGCGACATGGTCGGCACGACGACTGAGACGGCGTCGACACCGCTTGCGAGAAGGGCGGAAATGTCTGGAAAGGCCTTTGTTTCGAACTCCGAGGCGACTTCGCCTGCGCGGTTCTGGTCCAGATCGGCAACGCCCACCAGCTCGACGCCCTGCATCGTCGCGTAGAGTCTGGCGTGGTGGTAGCCGAGATGGCCTACGCCAACAACGCCGGCACGAATGACTTCCATGATCGACTCCTCGGGGCCATGAAACGGATGGGTCAGATAATGTAAGAAAAAGGGGTGTTGCGGGATTCAGGAGCGGAAAGGCGGGGTTGCACGGTCCTTTAACGGACAGCCGCCCAAACGCCCAGTGTCATTTGGTGATGCCTCTTACCGATTGCCGCACAAACTCCACAAAATGGTCGCGCTCCTCGCATTTGTCTACGGACCGCTCGATTTCGTCGAGCGCCTGCGTCGTATTCAATTTCGATCGGAACATGATCTTGAATAGTTCTTTGATGCGTTTCTGGGCGGCCTTGTCGAAATCATTTCGCTCCAGCGCGATCGAGTTCGGACCGTAGCAGCGGCACGGATTGCCCTCAATGATCATGTACGGAGGTGCATCTTTCAGCGCCCGCGACATCCCCGCTACGAAAGCGAACTTGCCTACGTGGAGGTCTTGGTGCAGGCCCGTCATACCGCCGATGTTCCCGTTGTCTTCGATGGTGACGTGGCCGCTCATGCCGACGAAGCTCGCCACTATGACGCTGTTTCCTATGTGGCAGTCGTGGCCGACATGGACATAGGACATGAGCAGGCAGTTGTCGCCGACGGTCGTCGCGCGTTCGTGATCGGCCTCGCTTTCCATCGTGCTCGAAGTCACGGTAACGAATTCGCGGAAGGTGCTGTCGTTTCCGATTATGGTGCGTCCCGGAAACCCCTGGTCGTGCTTGAGGTCCTGCGAGAGAATGCCAATCTGCGCACTGCTGAAAAGCCGCACTCGCTCGCCGATGACCGTGTCGCCGTCGACCACACAGTGCGACCCCACAACCGTCCCGGCGCCGATTTTCACCTGCGATCCGATAGTGCTGTAGGCCTGTACTTCGACATCCTCGGCCAGTTGGGCGTCTGGATGGATAATTGCGGATGGATGAATCTTCATTCAGCTCGATACATTGTCTCTGAGAAGTTTAGGAGGTAGGCATGTATGGATATCATACGTGAAAACCGAAATCAAGGTGGGCTGGGTGTCCGGTCCTCGGATATGCGTAGGCTCCACCGCCTTTCGCGCGCCCTTTTTTCACCGGGATGCGCCAGCTGGGCCCCCCTGTGCAGGCTCTTTGGGCCTGGCCGGCGTGGGCGGTGTGGGTCGAGTCGGTCTCTCAGGGGCCCGGATTCCGCTGCGGGGCATGGAGGGCCTCTTCGGGAGCATGTCCTCCCGGGAGGGTCGCGCCGGACGCTCGGGAAGGTCCACCTGCCCCTTCCCCGGGTCCACCATAGGCGGGAGTTCGGGTGGCTGGTCTTTGGGCGGCCACGCTTGCGGCGGGCCATGGTCGCCCTCCCAGCCGCCTTCGAGCGTGTTCTTCAGTTCCGGGTGTTCACGAAGCGTGGCCAAGAACTCGAAATACGTGTCGCGTAGCGAGTCGTCTCTGCGGATCTGGCCGTAGAAATGCCAGAGCCACGGTTGCGCTTGCGGGTCGGCGGCCCAGGCGGCGTTGCGTCTCTGCCATACCCAGAAGCGCTGCGGGTACCGGCTGAGGTGGGCGTTGAGACCAAGATATGCGGTGCCCACTTCGCCCGTTTCGTCGAAGGCGATTTTCCACCAGGGGTAAACGTATTGGTGTGCGGCGGCGTCCTGGCCGAGTTCTTGGAAGGCCTCTTTGAGTTTGGCCCGCACGTCGCGGTCGCTGCGGAAACGGTTTCGCAGCTCGTACAATGCTTCCGGCGTCGGCAACAGGTGCAGCGGGTTATCGAGAAAGATCATCGCCTCATCTGGGTGGCGTTTGAGATAGACCATCGCCGATGCAAACGAGGATCCTCGCCGGCCGCCGCGTATCTCGATGCGCTTGAGCGCGTCTACCTTCGAAGTCAACGTATCGCTTTGCGCGAGGGCCGCATAGTACTCGTCGAAACGCGCTCGCGCTTTGGCGTTTCGATGCAGGGCCTCCTCGACAGCGGCCGTCGCTCTTCGAAACGCCGGTAATTGCAGTTGCTCCTGGTATGCGGTCTCTGTCAACGCCATCACGGGATGCGTTTCGAAGTACCTCGCCATACCTCGGTGCCGATCCAATAGCGATGGGTCCTTCTCCAACGCGTCGAGCGCCAGCGTGAAGCTCAGTAACCTGGCTCTGTCCTCGATGAGATCTGCATAGGGGACTTTGATTTCCTGTGCGAATAGCGCTGTAAGTATAATCAGTATCATGAGATACGGAGATCCTGTGCGAGGTCGAGTGCGGTGAAACGGTCGCGAAGATAGCGCCCCCGCCGCTGCCCGTTCCGGTATTCCTCGGTCGGTGCGTTGAGTTCCTTGGGCGTGACCGGGCCCCCGGCCGCTTGGATGGCGCTCTTAACTGTGGACGCAGGGAACAGATCTTCCGGCAGCTCATCGCGCATTCTTGGGAGCGACGAAACAAACTTTCTGAGATGAGCTTGAAGCCGTTTTGGATCCATTTTTTTCTTGTCCCACTGGGCCTGCACCTCGGGCGCGACCGGGCCCCAATCCTCTTCGATCCATTCTCTCACCTGAGCGTCGGAGTGCTGCTGCGCGGCGAGCGCATCGATATCGATGTCGGCGGGATCGAGAGCCAGGATGGATTCCCAGAGGCCCAGGCAGTACACAGTCGCGACGCCCACCTGCGCCCCATGAAGATCGTGTGGTGAACGGTAGAGGGCGGACTTCATGTCGATGTAGTGCGAGATGAGGTGTTCGCCGCCTGACGCGGGCGCTGAAGAACCCGCGACGACCATCGAAAATCCCGAGAGGAGGAGCGCTTCGAGCACAGTCGCGACGGCCTCCGGTTCGGAGCGCCCAATGGCAGACGCTTGCTCGATCACTTGCTCCTGAATCCCCTCCGAAAACTCACGCGCTCTCGGCTCAAACGGCACGTCTAACAGAATGTTCGACGCGCGCCAATCGGCCGTTGAGGAACACTTCGAGAGAAAATCGCCCACGCCGGCGGCCGACATGCGCTGCGGCGCGGTCGCGGCATGCTCGGGGTTCGCGAAGACGCCCGCCGCCGGTGCACACGGAATCGTGCGCTTCAGTCCACGCACCTTCAGCGCGGCCACGCCTGAGGTATACCCATTCATCGATGCCGCGGTCGGGTAGAGCAGAGCGGGCCGATCCAGCGCGTCCGCGGCGTACTTGGCCAGGTCGCAGAGCGTGCCCGAGCCAACCGCCACGAGGAAATCCACCCCGGATGCCAGGCCCTTCACCTCATCCGCGAGTTCACCGGTCGCATCCAGGGCCTCGGGCCCAAAAACCTGCTCGCGAACGCTTTTCCCTGCCGACGAAAGCGCCACGACGACCTCATCCCCGCCGGCCTCTCGCCTGTTGGCGTCGCTGATCACCAGGCAGGCGTTGCCGCAGACCCTTCGCGCGAATGCGGCCAACTCTTCGTGCGCGTCCGTACCGATGTGGCACGCCTCAATGGACAATCCGTTCGGTCTGGCGTAATCGCTTTCGAACGCATCCCGGAGATGGCTCCAGCCCGGCTCATACATGCAGTGCGCGGGCCCCTAGAGGTCCGGCCAGAAAGGCACCTTCTGGCCGCGCCCTCATTCCGGGGCGTCCCCCTCGTCCGCGGGTCCCCGGCTCTTTTTCAATTTGCGCCACAGCGTATTCCGGCCTATACCCAGGACGCGCGCCGCGCGCGCCTGATTGTGTTTGCACGCCCGCACGACCACCTGAATGTAATCGAGTTCGATCTGTTCCAGCGTCCCCATTTCCTCGACGACATCCGCTTCCTTCACTTCGCTGCCCGGATGGTCCGACAGTGCCCGCCGCACCATGAGCCCAGCTTCACCGGCTTGCAGCGGCACGAAGAGATAGCCCCAGACCCCTTTCCGCATCGCGCGGACGGCGTCGGGTACCTGAGAGGCCATTGCAAGCACAATCGTCGGAACGCCGGCAGGCTTCGACAGGGCCCCCTCGATGGTGCCGCTGAAAACGAGCTGGGGGTCTTCCGGCGCGATGGTGTGGCCTTCGGCTTCAAGCATGGCTTTTAGCGTCATGCGCTGGGCCGTATCTTCGATCTCAAGTCGAACTCGGGCCATGGGATACTGAGATCCTCGGTCGTTGAATGCCTGTCCGCCGCCGCGGCACTTAGGCGGCACGTCAACTCCCCGCTTGAGACTACCGGATTACACAAGAATATTCCAGATGCCATTTGCAGTGTAGTCTAATCCGGTGCAAGCAATCGACTTGTACGCACAAATGCCCTGATGCCATAATAAGTTTTCTTTGCTGAAATGGGGACGCTCTCATGAGCAGAACGGTAGTGACGGGTGCGGCGGGCTTTCTGCCTTCATATGTTTGCGACCGGCTGCTTGAGGAGGGCCACGAGGTCGTCGGTCTCGATAACTTCATCACCGGGCGGCCCGAGAACGTCCGCCACTTGGTCGAGAACCCCAAATTCCAGCTGATCGAGCAGGACGTGAGTCTGCCCTTCCAGATCGAGGGCGAGGTCGATTACGTGATGCATCTCGCCTCGCCCGCCAGCCCGCCCGACTTTCGGAAGATCCCATTCGAGACCCTCCGCGCAGGCTCATTTGCCACGCATGTGACCGCCGAACTCGCCCGCGAGAAAGGCGCACGGTTCTTTCTCGCGAGCACGTCGGAGGTCTACGGCGACCCGCCGGCGGACCAGCATCCGCAGAGGGAGGAGTACTGGGGCAACGTCAATCCGAACGGCGCGCGCAGCGTATACGATGAGGCCAAGCGCTACGCCGAGGCGGTGACCATGGCGTATCACCGTGAATACGGGCTTGAGACTCGAATCGTGAGAATTTTCAATACCTACGGTCCGAGGATGCGTGCCGACGATGGCCGGGTCGTAACGAACTTTATTGCCCAGGCGCTCCAGGGCGAGCCGCTGACGCTCTACGGCGACGGTACGCAGACCCGAAGCTTCTGCTATGCGACCGACACCGCCGAAGGCATCGTCCGCCTGCTCTTGTCTGATGAGGGCGAGCCGGTCAATATCGGAAACCCCGATGAGTTTACCGTCCGCGAATTGGCCGATACTATACTTGAGCTGACAGGGAGCGACAGCGAGATCGTTACGGAACCGCTGCCTTTTTCCGACGATCCCAAACAACGCCAACCCGACATTTCCAAGGCCCGCCGCGTTCTCGGCTGGGAACCAACCATCAAGCTACGCGAAGGTCTGGGCCCTACCATCGACTATCTAAGGGGCGAAGTCCTCCTCAAGCGCTAACTTTTCGTTCTCTCAGCGGAATAGCCGACCTGTCTTCTTCCCAAGAAAAGAGAGGTCGACGGGTGGCCGCGTCAAATTCATTTGGCGCGGTTGGTGAGGGGCGACGTATCCGCGCCTAGCGGAGCTAGACGCGGCCACCCGGCCGGGGTGAGGTCCTCCTCAAGCGATAGCCCGGCTC
>SDBV01003165.1_pt1 | contig 24520 bp, 13 predicted proteins | sample 2277081 | NCBI WGS metagenome assembly SDBV01 (sample SAMN10402039, study PRJNA504765) | marine sediment metagenome | isolation source: marine sediment core GS10_PC15, 223 cmbsf | place: Arctic Ocean: Southern Knipovich Ridge | collected 2010 | reverse complement strand
GGCGCTTCCTCCGTTCAGCACCACCAACAACGCCGTTGACAGCGAATTCCTGGAGGCCTTCGAGGAGTTGATGACGGGTGGGAATTTCATGACGAAGGAGCCCTACGACACGCTGGTGAATGTGAACCTCGCCGGTCTGACCGGAGAGGCGACCAGCATTTGGCTGAAGTACCAGCAGCTTAACCGACCCGCGGAGATTACGCAGTTGTTCAGGGTTCCCGAGCCGGGCACCCTGGTGATGATGCTGGGTACCGGCCTGCTGGGCCTGCTGATGCTGACGATCCGCCGGCGGCGGAGGGCCGCTTAATCCCAGCCGGACCCCAGACCGGTCAAGTGATCCGGCAGGGCGGCTTCGTTCAGCGGCGGGTTGTTCTTGAACGGGTTGTAGAGCGGATCGCCCACCAACACCATCGCCCAGGAGTTGTACGGCTTGGTGCGGTAGTACGTTTCCACGAGCGTGTAGCGGCCGGTCAGCAACAGCGAGAAGAAATCGTCGGGCAGGGGGAAGGAGGCCAGGTAAGGCTCGTGGACGGGGCCCAGCGTGGCGCCGATGCCGCGCTGGAGCATGGCGTTGCACCAGACCTTGCCGCCCGGCGTTCGCAAGGTGGTCGCCTCCGAGCTGGCCATGTGGTAGCCCACCGCCCCGGGCCGCCAGGCGAAAGCGTCGATGTACTTCGCCAGCGAATACCAGCCGCAATACAACGCGGCGTCGGGACAATCGCCGGGCTGAAACAGTTTGGCCTCGTCGTTCAACACGACTTGAAGGCTGGTGTGCTGCTCGAGCCGCCGGGCCAGGTCCCGCAGCGACTGGTCGTAGCGGGCGTAGGAGCCGGGCTTGTCGCGCAGCGGATCGAACTTCATACCCCGAGCGTCGAGGTAAACCTTGCCGCCGGGCCCCGTCTTTTCGGTGGCCACCGCCGTGTCGATGAGCTGCCTGGCCAGTTCGTAGGTCGGCGCTTCCAGGCGGGAGACCATCAAGGTGGTCGCCCGCAAGGTGGGCCGTGCATCGTACTGGTAGTGCAACACGTTGGGCCGCCAGCGATCCAGGGCGTAGTCGGACCAGTGCAACAGCGACAGCTCGCTGTCGAAGCTGGCATACGTCTCGTTCTTCTCGATCTGCTGCCGCTGCTGGTCGATCCATTGGATCGCGCCGACCAGACCGTTGGCGGTTTGAACCAGGCCGAGCATCTGCATGTCGCGTTCGGCCGCGTTGGGCATCGCGTCGAGGGCCTTCAACCCGTGCCCCAGACCGGCGAGTTGACCGCGGAACTGTTGAAGTTTCGCGGCGTTGGGGGGATTGAGCGTACTGACCTCGCCATGCCGGGTGAGCAAACGCAACAGCCCGCTGATCCCGCCGGTGGCCACCAGCGCCCGCTCCAACGCCGCGCCGGCCCGTTTCCTTTCCGCCTCCGACTCCCAGGTCAGCACCCGGCTTCGGGCCCCCGCAAACGCCGAGTCGAGTTGGGCGGCCAAGCGGTTGACGTCGGTCTCCCCGCGCGGCGTTTCCGGTTCACCCGGCTCTTCAACGGGCCGTTGGCGATTTGACGGTTCTTCACGAGATGATCTCTCCCCGGGCGGCGTTTTGCGGCGTGCGAGCCGGTCGATCCTCTCGGCCAACTCATCCAGCGTTTCGACCAGGGCTGCCCGCGAATGGCCCAGCAACGCCTGGCGTGCAACGACTTCGGGCGCGACGGGGCTGCGGCGGCCGATCCTCAGGGGCACGTCCCATGAGCTGACGAAACATCGGATCTTGGCGTGCAGGTCGTTGTCGAGCAACCACGCGCGGATCGCCGGCCGGATCTCCTCGTGCCAGGCCTCCCGGTTGATCGTGTCTCGCGGTTCGATCTGAAGCAGGAGGATTTGCGACTCGGGGATTCCCCGAACCTTGACGTAATACTCGGCCAGGGAGCACGACTGCCGGCTTCCGGCGACGGCAATCACGGCCACTTCGTCGGGCGTCAGTTGAGCCCGGGCGGTTGCCGCCATCGAGAGAACCAGCGTGAAGACAACTGCACGTCTCATGATTTCGCCCCTTGCCGGGAATACCTTGCCGAACCGTCGCTTGACGGTCGAGCAGCTCTTACACCGTCTCGGGCACGACGAACGGCTCGCGGTAAGGTCGCGTGAGCAAGCGGTCGGCCTCGGCGTCGCCGACGAACTTCTCGGTCGCCGCGTCGAAGGTCAGCTTGCGGCCCAGGCGGTACTGCGACTCGCCTTCATCAAAAAGCTTCATCTCGGTCCGCCTGCCCAGGTGATCTTTCATGGTCTCGAAGGCCTCGACGGTGTCCTTGTCGTCGCCCAGCGCCTGGGCTTTCTTGTTGAAGGGGACCAGTTCGCCCAGGCGATAGGAGATGTTACCCAGGTGGCAGCAGGCCGCGCCAAGGTGGGCCTGTTCGACCGGCGCGTTGAGCTCTTCCTGCTTGCGGCTGCGGACGCAATTGATGAAATTGCCGAAGTTCCCGCCCGGGTGGCAGGTGTAATCGACGTCGACCAGGTTCTCGCCCTTGTCGCTGCCGTTGGGATAGAACTTGCCGCCGCGGATCACGCCTTCCTCCATGAAGAACGCATTGTCGACGCGTCGATTCGCGCCCCGGGCCAGCCCGTAGTCCTCGAAGAACATCTTCGCCTCGCCGAAGTCGTAAATGGTCAACTGGGTGTTGGGCGTCTGGCCCTGGTCCTCGTAGCCGAAGCGCCCGCCGAGGCTGATCACGCTCTTGGGGAGTTTCGCCCCCGTGGCCGCCTCGACCGCCCAACGGGCGACGTCCATCTGGTGTACGCCCTGGTTGCCGATCTCGCCGCAGCCGAAATCCCAGAACCAGTGCCAGTTGTAGTGGACCAGGTTGCGGTGGAACGGCTGCTGAGGCGCCGGGCCCAGCCAGAGGTTGAAGTCCAGGTCCGCCGGCGGATCTTCGGGGCTCTTGAAACCGATGCTGCCGCGCGGCTTGCTGGCATAGCCGTAGGAGATCAGCAGCTTGCCGTACTTGCCGCTGGCCATCGCGGCAATCCCCTTCTGCCGCCCGGCGTCGGAGCGTTGCTGGGTGCCGTGCTGCACGATGCAATTGTACTTCCGGGCGGCCTCGACCAGCTTGCGGCCCTCGAAGACGTTGTGGCTGCACGGCTTCTCCACGTAGACGTCCTTCCCGGCCTGGCACGACCAGATGGCCAACAGCGCGTGCCAATGGTTGGTCGAGGCGATCGAGACCGCGTCGAGGTCTTTGTCGTCCAGCGCATTGCGGATGTCCTGGACGCACTTGGGCGTGTTGCCGCCCCGCTTCTGGACCGAGTCCGATCGGCCGGCGAACAGCGAGCTGTCGGGGTCGATCAGGTAGGTGACCTGGACGCCGTCGGCTCCGGCGAAGGCGTTGATGTGGCTGCCGCCCCGGCCGTGGATGCCGGCCACGCCGATGCGGACCGCGTCGTTGGCCCCCAGCACCTTGCCGGAAGCCTGGGTGCCGGCGATCGTAAAGGTGGTCGCTACTGAGGCGGTGGCGGCGGCTGTTTTCTTGAGGAAGGTACGACGTGTTTGGCGGGACATTTTTCGTTCCTTTCTGAGGGAAATCGTGGAAACAACGATCGGCGGGCAACTTCAGTCGGTAGGTTATGCCATTGGAACACGTCCGGGATGAAATGTCCAGCCGGCCGGCGCATCACCGGGTGGTCCTTCCTGATGCTACCGAGGGATCCGAGGCGCTATGGGCTCGATCAATAGCTTGCGGCCGAGCTTGTAGGGTGGGCACTGCCTACCAAAAACCGCTCCTGACCATCAGGACCTACAGAGATTCGGGGCCGGAAGGATCGGCACTCCGAGAATTGCGCCGTTGCCCGTCGCGCTGGGCGATTCGCTTCATCCATGCGTCGCCGTAATGTTCAATCTCCAGGAAGTTGGCCACCGACGGCGCCGGCTTGTAGATTCGGAACGTCCGCATAATGCCGAGCGTGGCGGCACTTTCCAAGGGACTGAAGAAAGTACTTTCGCGGTCGAGAAAGTAGGGACGTTTCGACCAGTGTTCCATCTGTTGCGGGTTGAGGAAGAAGCAACCCGAATGGGGATTGCGCTGCCGATGACACGGCACCCGTACGCCCATCAGCGGCACCAGCACCTGGGGTTGATCGTTGATGTCCTGGTAGCGTGAGGTAACTTTGTCGGCCAGGTCGCCGTCGATATAAGCCTTGCGCGCCAAGGCGTCTTTGGCGATCTCGAAGCGATTGGGCTGCAACAACGATCCGCTGCCGTCTTGTTCGGTGAAGCAGCGCAGCTTGACGAAGAACCACGGGTCGTGCAGGATCAGATCATCTTCGAGATAACAGAAGAAGTCGTACCGGTCGAGATGTTCTCGCAACACGGCGTGGCATTCGTATCCCAGAAACATGGGGTCGCAGTCGGTCGGATGATGCACATAGGCGCCCTGAGAGATCGGCAAGTCGTCCAAAACGTGCTGATCCTTGGCCGTGCAGACGATCACGTCGACCTGGCTGGCCGTCTTCTTATTGGCCGGCGTCGTAATCGGCTTGGCGAGATTGGTCAAATACGGTGTGCCGCCGAACAACCGGTGCAACGCCGAAATACACTTACCCAGCGCGTCGATTCGCGCCGGGCGATCGGCCCTCATCGAGCCGTAACGGCCCTTGGCGCCCGAACCAAAGCAGTGGGGAATCGCCAATAGCAGTCGCATGGCGCTCGGTCGCGGGACAGTGGGTCAATCGACGGCAACGGATCAATCGACGGCAACAATCTTGGCCGAAGCAGTCCGGCGGCGGTGATTGCAGGTATCCGCCTCGGGCGTCTTCGAAGACCGAGCAGCTTCGGCGGCCACGCGCTTCGACCCGCGACCGTTGGAACCCCCGGAGGTCACCGCCGGTCCGGCAGTAGGAGACGGAGCGGTGGTGTGGTCCGAGAATCCTGAAACCGTCCGTTGGTACAGATGGCGCGATTGCGATTTCATCGTTCGGGTCTCCTTCTTTCAACGGTTGTTGGGCGGCTGAAGGAAATCGCAACAAGAAAGGGCCCGAAAACGGTAGGTTTACACCATATACCTGATACACCCTATAGAGAATATAGCAATAAGCTGCCAGCCAGCCCAAACCGCGTCGGGTAGCTGAGGCAAGGCGGAGCGGTGCGCCAGAAGGTACGGCTCTGGGGCTTCGCTGCGCTCAGCCGCCAGCCACGCCAAACCCCGGTCTTCGGATAGCTTCTGAGAACCGACGGGCCACCCCTTCACCGGCGAAGGCGTCTTAGGGACAGGGCGGATCGTCCCCAACGAGCAGCTGCAGGACCGGGGCAACCGTATCGGTCGTCTTCACGACAAGGGTCGCAACAGAAGCGGCGGGCTCGGTGGACGCTTCGGAGGACTCTGCAGCAGGGGCCAGCGTTGGCGTATCCGGCTCGGGCGGCTCTGCGGTCGAGGAGGAAGGCTCGGGTGGCGGTTCGGAGGACTCCGCAGCAGGGGCCGGAGCTTCGGTATCCGACTCGGGCGGCTCTGCGGTAGGCTGTAGGGTGGGCAGTGCCCACCCTACTTTCTCTCTCAGAACGGCGAGATCACGATGACCGTCGAACGCGGCCCGACGTTGTAGTGGTCGGCGGGATCGAGTGCGACGGCGTCATTTTCTTCCAGGATGTCCTCCGGAGAAGGCAGTCGCGTATCGACCAGGCGTTTCCAATTCCAGCTGCCATCGTGCGGGGGTAACGAGAATTTCTGCCACTCCCAGTGGGCGTTGAACATCACGTGGATGTCGGGCATCGAGTGCCAACCGTGCAATTGGAACGCCAGCGCGTGGCTCTTGCCCGTCCAATCCGGGTCGCCGATTCTCCTGCCGTGCCAGCTTACGCGATTGACGAACTCCTCTCGATTCAGGGCGAAATACTTCTTCCGCAGGACGATCATCATGCGCGTGAAACGCAACAGGTCCTGCCGCCCGTCGGCCAGCCGCCAGTCGACCCAGGAGGTTTCGTTGTCCTGGCAATAGGCGTTGTTGTTGCCTTGCTGGGTGCGGCCGAACTCATCGCCGTGGGAAAGGAAAGGTACGCCCTGGGAGATCAGCAGAATCGTCAGAAAGTTTCTGATTTGCCTGGCACGCGGGGCGACGACGTCCGGGTCGTCCGTGGGGCCTTCGTGCCCGCAGTTCCAGCTCAGATTGTGTTCGCATCCGTCGCGGTTGTCTTCGCCGTTTTCCCAGTTGTGCTTCTGGTTGTAGCTGACCAGGTCGTTCAGCGTGAACCCGTCGTGGGAGGTGATGAAGTTGATCGAGTGGTAGGGATGTCGCGACGAGTCGCCGTAGATATCCAAGCTCCCGCAGATACGTTTGGCCAGCGCCGCGGTGGCGTGCGGGGTGCTGCGGATGAAATTGCGGACGTCGTCGCGAAAGAACCCGTTGAGTTCGGCCCAGCGTCCCCAGGCGGGAAACTGGCCGAGCTGGTGCAGCCCGGCCGCGTCCCAGGCTTCGGCAATCAGCTTGGTGCCGGCCAGCACGGGATGTTCGGCGATGTGGCGGATCAAGGGGGGATCTTCGAGCACTCTTCCATCCCGGCCGCGGCCCAGGATCGACGCCAGGTCGAAGCGGAAGCCATCCACGTGCAATTCGGCCACCATGTAGGCCAGGCTGTCGATAATCAGATCGCGGACCAGGGGGTGGTTGCAATTGAAGGTGTTGCCGCAGCCGGCGAAGTTGTAGAACCGTCCCTTCTTGTCGAGCATGTAGTAGATGGAATTATCCAAGCCGCGGAAGCTGATGGTGGGCCCGTTCTCGTTTCCTTCGCAGGTGTGATTATAGACCACGTCGAGAATCACCTCGATGCCCGCGCGATGGAAGGTCTTGACCATCTGCTTGAACTCACTGACGCCCTGGCCGAGCTCCGAAGCGTAAGAAGCCTTGGGGGCGAAGAAGGAGATGGTAGAGTACCCCCAGTAGTTCTTCAGTTGTTCACCCGATATGGGATTCATGTTCGTTTGATCCAACTCTTCGAACTCGAGCACGGGCATGAGTTGAACTGCGGTGATGCCGAGCGACTTCAAATGCGGGATCTTCTCGCAGAGGCCCAAGAACGTTCCCGGACGCCGGACGCCGGACGTGGGGGAGCAGGTGTATCCGCGGACGTGAAGTTCGTAGATTACGGTCTTGCCCATGGGCGTGGAGAGGGGCACGTCGTCTTCCCAGTCGAAGTCGTCGTAGAGCACCCGGCAGCGGCGAACGGGCCATTGACCGACCTTGCCGTAGGGCGAGTCGGCCCGGCCCCATGGATGGCCTCCGGTCAGCGCCAGCGCGTAAGGATCCAGCACAATGGTTTCCGGATCGAAATAGTGCCCCTGTTGGGGTGCATGAGGCCCGAAGACACGATATCCGTACTGGATATCGAGGTCCACGCCGCAGACGAAGATGTGCCAGACGTCGCCCGTCTTGTTTACCTTCGGATCGAGAGGGAGCTCGGTAACGGGCTCCTTCACGCCGTCGCGGAAGAGGACGAGGTGGACGCCCTCGGCGTGACGCGAGAACACGGCGAAGTTTACGCCCTCCGGACCCGGTGTGGCTCCGAAGGGCCGGCAGTGCCCGCGCCTCGTGGTGAAGGTCGCGGGGGCCGCTTGACTCGCATCAGCTTTTCTGGCAAAGGGCATCTCGGGCAAGCAGTCCGCGTGATAGTGGTTGTGTTTCTTAGAGAACCTCTATGGAGCGACCGATAGACAACTTCCCGGTTCTGGAAAGTAGCCATCTCGCTCCGCGAGATGCGGCTTCGTCTCGCGGAGCAAGACGGCTACAATTCTTGCGGAGGTTGTTTTTCGGCCGCCCCTACGAAAAATCGTGCGCCAGGATCTGAAATCCGCGGTGGCAGATTTCCTGGGCGTACTCGGTCCAGCGTCCCTGTCCCCAATACCGGTAGCAACTCGTCTGGGAGGTCAACAGATGAAACAGCGCGTTTCGGTAGGCGTGACTGTTCTTGTCCACGGACCGCTCGTCGAGGTGCTGGTGGAAGTCGGCGCTGAGCTTGTTCATCGGCGTGAGCACGTTCTCGTAATCCCGTACCCAACTGATATTGTTCGTCCAGGAGCCGCCTTCCATGAAGAAATCGGGCGCCTGATGCTCCAGTTCGACAATCGCCTTGTCCGCCGCACCCGGCTCCCACTTGTGGATGTGCTCGAAGACGGGGCCTTGGTGGATGGGGCGGATGGCCGGCATCATCTCTTCGCCGACGCCCGCCTGTTCGAGCATTTCCAGGTATTCCGTAGCGTTGATGCCGACGACGCCTTCCGTGCCGAAGCGGGCGGTGGTCTGCCGGTAGCACTGGGGAAACTCGTTCATCATCACGCCGCCGTTTTCGCCGTCGCCGATCTGGGTGACGATCGGCGGAACGGAAATCCCACCCAACTCCATCCGCTGCAAGGTCTGGGCCTCGTAAAACGGCTGCATCTGCGCCACCAGCTTGGTGTCGGAACCCTGGGTCTTGATGATCGCGATGATGGACGCCTCTTCTGAGCAGGAATTCTTGGCCACCAGCCGGTGCGGCAGGTGCTTTTGCTGTAGTTCGTGGCCTTCGAGGGTTTCGACGGTGTGTTCCTGCACCAGGAGCCACTGATACCCGCACTCTTTGAGTGCCTTGACGTACTCGTAGGCAACGTCGGGATGATTGGGCAAGTGCATTTCCGGCGGCGAGAAGCCGCGTACTCGGCTAAGCGCCTCCCAGCCGAACAGCGCGGCGAACTGCTGCTGCCATGCCCGGATGTGCAGCGTCAGGTCCGGCGGCGGCGTGGACGGGGCCACGGCGTGTCCCCACATCGTACCCAGCCATTCCACGTGCTTGCGGAGATGCCCATCGCAGGTGATTCCGCGGAGTCGATCCAGCACGTCGTGCCGCCCCATCTTCCGCAACCCGTAGAATAGCTCGCCGGAGTAGTCGAGCATCACGCGTGGGTTGTGGCCGGCGTGGATCATCTCGGGCACGATGTCTCCCATCCGCGCGTAGCATTCGGCGAAGACCGGGGCGTTGTGGCCGTCCCCTTCGTCCGGATGCCGCATCATGTAGTCCAGGTTGCTGATGATGTCCGCCGTAGGAAGGTGGTCGCCGCCGGCGGGAATCAGCGGCTGCTGCATGTGCAGCGCGATTGCGAACGTGGCCTGCAGACGATCCAGTTGAAGGTTCGTTTCGTGGAGGAAGACGGGCTGGCGCGAGCGCGTGACCTCTTCGACCTGGGCCTCTGCCCCACAAAAGTTCGGCAACCCGTCGATGATATCAGGCATGCCCGACATGGTTTGGACGTTCATCTTTCAATCTCCCCTATCTTGTTCTGCCATGAGAACCGCTTTACGTTTTCGAAATGACGATTGGTGGGCAGTGCCCACCCTACTTTCCCTAGGGTTCAGGTTATTAGGAGGTTAGGCTATTAGGGTAGCGAGGACAGAACCAATTCCCTAATCCCCTAACCTCCTAATCCCCTTTGGTTGCGGCTGCGGGTCGCGCTAGGTTTCCGTATGGGAAGGACGTTTGACTCCCTTTGGATCGTGTGAACAACTCATCCCGGGGCAGGTGCGAAGAGGCGATAGTCCAGTTCGGGGAACACGGTCCCCATCTGCTCGAAGGCCGCCAGCCGCTGTCGATCGATCTGATTCCGGTCCAACTCGTTGAGCAAGTCGTGGAAGCGGTTCAGATGCTCGCCGATTCGCCGTCGCGCGTATTCGTCGCCATGGCCCTTGGTGATCATAAACGGCCAATCGGAGCTTTGGGCCAGCATCAGTTCGCGACCCGCCTGGCGCAGCACGCGATCTTCAAGGTCTTCCGCGTCATACCTGGGGGCCTTCTCGACCGTCCGTCTCATGCGGGCAGCCGCTTCGTGCAGCGAGGGCCAGATCCATTCGGTTTTCGGGTTGGCCCAATGGACGTGGTAGCCTTTGTGACCCCAACTGCTGGCCGAGGGGGTCGCTCTTTGCTGGACCGGATAGGCGTCAAGATACTCGCCGGGAGTGCCGAGTTCCAACTCGCCGCCGCGGCCCAGTTCTCGCAGGAGTTGATAGAGCCATTGAGGACCCTCGAACCACCAATGGCCGAACAGCTCCGCGTCGTAGGGCGAAACGATCACGCTGGGAAACGGCATCTGCTGTCGAGAACAAGACGCCTGGCCGCGGCACCGGTTGGCGAAATCCTGTGCGTGGCTATAGGCGGTTCCGGCGGCCCAATCGGGGTTGTACAGGTGCTTGTCCTGCGTGGGGCCGGTGATGCGATGGTACTTGATCCCGGTGGGCGAACGGACTCCTTCCGCGTACCGATAGGGGTCGAGATACTGGTCGTCCAGGTCGAAGCCGATGTCGCGATAGTACTCCCGGTAGATGTAATCCGCGGGGTAGCCCACGCGGTCGCTCCACACCAATTTGGAAGTCGTCGGATGGCGGCCGAACGCCGCCACGCCCGAGGGGCAATACACCGGGGCGTTGACGCCGAACAGCGGTCGGGGATCGGCGTTCTCGATGCCGTGAGAATCGGTGACGAAGTAGCGAATCCCCGCCTCGGAAAGCACCGAGTCCAGTCCGGGATAGTAGGCGCATTCCGGCAGCCACAGGCCCTTCGGTTTGAAGCCGAAGATCCGCTCGTGCTCATTGACTGCCGAAAACACCTGGGCGCGGACGGCGTGGGGCTCGCTGCCGAGCAGCGGCAGGAAGCCGTGGGTCCCGGCGCAGGTGATCAGTTCGAGATGTCCGCTTTCGGCATATTCGCGGAAGGCCATCGCCAAACGTGTGCCGCAGCGATCCACGAACGTTTCCCGCGCTTCCTCGAACAAACGCTTGTACATCCGGGCGAGGAAGTTGACGTCGGGCCAATCGCGGGTGCGCTGGCATTCCTGCTCGGCCAGGCGAATCATCATTTCCAAGTGCTGCTCGCAGCGATCGCGCAGCAGCGAATCCTCCATCATATTGGCCAGCGTCGGCGAGACCGACAGCGTCATCCGGAACGGAACACCCTCATCCCGCAAGCGATCAAAAAACTTGATCAGCGGAATGTACGTCTCCGTGACCGCCTCGAAGAACCAACGCTCCTCCAAGAATCGTTCGTGTTCCGGATGCCGTACATACGGCAGATGGGCATGCAGGATCACCATCAAGTAACCGTTGGGCATGTTTTTGGGAGACACGGACCGCACTCCTAACCTGTCAGAGAAACCTCGTTGGCTTGCACCTTCGCGCCATGGGCGGCGGCCGGTGCAGACACCTCGATACCGATCGCTTGTTCAATCTGCTTGATCACCTTGTTGTCGCAATAGCGATCTTCCAGCTTGGCGTGGCCCCGGTGGGCAATGGCGTGTGCGAAGTCCGGGTCGGACAGGACGCGCCGGATTCCCGCCGCGAGATCTTCCTCGTTGGGTTGAACCAGCACACAGTCGTGCTCGTGTTCGAGCAGGTTCGGCGCGGCTTCGCAAGTGGCCACCACCGGGCGGTTGGCCACCCAGGCCGCCTCGATCGGCCACCAGGGCGTCTCTTCCATGCTGGGAACGACGATCACGTCGGCCGCATGAATCAACTCGTAGAGCGGCTGGTCTGCGAGGTGGCCGGCCAGTCGCACGACGTGATCCAACAGCAGATACCGCGAGTAAACACGCAGGGGCCACAAGAGTTCGCCACCGCCGACGAAGATGCACCGCGCCTGGCCGTGGCTTCTGAGTATCGCCGGCATGGCCTTCATCAACAGATTCACGCCGTAGCGTTCGGCCAAATCGCCGAGGTAGAGGATGGTGGGATCCACCGGCCCCACTTGGAACCGCGCCTTGACGTCGCCCGGGTCCAGGTCGAATTGGAAGCCGGCCATCGGGATCCCCGGACAGACGTCCACGATTCGGTCTGCGCACTCGGGTAAGCAGTTCTTGATGATCTCGGCGGTGCCCGGATCGTGCACGATGATCGACCTTGCCTCTCGCATCCCGGCCAGTTCGGTTTCTTCGATCCACTTGCTGATTCCGGTGTCAAGGCCACTGCGTTGACGTTCGAGTGACTGCATGGAAAGCACGGCGCCCACGTTCTTGATTCCGTGCAGCAGCGAGATTGCCGGCACGGTCGACCACTCGTGCCCCATTAGGGTGACGTTCGCCGTGGAGCCGTGAAACCTGCGGAGGAACGAGTTGCACGCCCGGCGTGTAAACTCGTGGACCCGCCCAATCAGATCTTTTTCGGTGCCCGAGCCGACCGCGTCCACCTGCACTTCGGCAGCGTTCGGTTCGAACCGGTGGCGGGAGAATATGTGGACTTGGGTTTGTCGCTCGGCCAATGCGAGGGCGGTCTTGGTGACGAATCGTCCGACGGCACTCTGGGGTTCCTCATAGCAGAACATGGCGACGACGCGTTGCTGCCGGCGGGGCGATTCGCCGCCGCCCGGAAGCGGCCCCGCGGGGGCCTGGTCGAATCGCACGTGCTCCATCGACTTCTCGTCGCGCGTAGGAATCCCTACTTGCTCGACGTCAGTTACGGTTGCCATCAAAGGGATCCTCCTGTCGGTACGTTCTATCGATTTGTCAAGATTGTTGGTGTCTATGGCATGATTACAGACACACGTAGGGTGGGTGCTCTACCGGCGTGTTTCCGTCAGTTGTGGAAGACAAGCCGCACAAAGCTCCACGTAGCGACGGGCCACATCGCTCCAATTGAGAATGAAGCCGTCGCTGCACCTTCCGCTCTGGCCCATTCGCTGGGCATGTGCGGGATCGCCCAGCAGGCGGTCCATCGCCCAAACGATCGACCCCGGGTTGTCATAGGTGACGATTCCCGTTTCCTCGTGATGCACCAGGTGGGTGGGTCCTCCATGCGTGGTGATGACCGGCCGCCCGGCACGACGAGCCAAGTCGACCACGGCGTCGTCGAAGGGAACCCGGCACCTCGAGGGCAACAGCAGCGCCTCGGACGCCCGCAGCAGCCGCGTCAATTGTGCCGATTCCACGTGCCCCAGCAATCGCACCGCGTAACCCACTCCGCACTCGCCGGCGCGATGTTCCAGTTGGCCGTATTGCTCGCCTCCGCCGGCCAGCGCCACGCGCAGATTGGGCCAGCGCTGCAAGAGAACGGGGAGCGCTTCGATGATCAGGTCGCCGCCGGCGGCATGTTCCAGCGGACCGACGAACAGCACCAGGCGGTCGAGCGGACCGACGCCGATCTCTCCTTTCACCTGTCCGTAATCCAGCGCGCTCTCCCACTGGTTCGGCAGCCGGCCTTCCATGGGAAACGCGTGCAGGCGGCTGTCGCGGATTCCCAGTTTCGCCAGCGCCTTCTCTTGCAACCAATCGGGCGTCAGAACGCAGTCGACGCCCGACGCTATCTCCTCTTCCGCTTTCTCGATTTCCAACGAGATGCCGTTGGAGGGAGCACCGTTGCGACGGGTCGTTTCGATCGAGCTTAACGACAAGACGGTCGGTGTACCCTCAAACCACCTCCCTCGGGCGGTCATCCATTCGTGAAGATGAATCAAATCGAACGGTTCGAAATCACTTAAACGCTTCTGTGCGGCCTGGGAGAAACTACTTGCTTGTTCCAAAGGTGTTCCGTCCAGACACACCTCCAGCGGATGGTGTTGCACCTGCCCTACCTGCCGATCCATCTGGAATCCATCGCAGGCGGGGCTGAACACGTGGATCTCATGTCCCGGCTGACACAGACCGGCAGCCAGCTCGGAAATGAACTTTGCGGGGAAGCTCTCCCGATCGGAATCCGGCGAGGCGAACGCAAAGGCAGCAATCCGCAGCGGTGTTCGCAGCTTCGGTGTTCGGCGCTCGGTTAGAATCTGCTCTTGATCCCATAGATTGCCGATTTCTTCAATGTTCCCCTGCTCGTCGACCAGCAACGCCGCGTGATCGCCGTGCGGCGACGCCCCGGCTCGGGCGAAGGCAACCACCTCGGAGCGCGCCGCGGCCAGAAACTCACCGCTGCGGAGCACAAAGCCCACCTCTGCCAGTTGCCAGGTGCCGGAGTGGGGCAGGTCGAAATACATCTGCCCGAAAGTGCCGGGAAGCATCTGGTCCTGGATGCGATTGGCGTTGAGACCGTTGAACTGAAGGCAGGAAACATCGTAGAGTCTCAAGACCATGCGGTGGTCGTGCCAGCCGGCGCCTTGCCGTTGCCCCGCGTGCCAGATCCAGTCGTCGAGGATCCGCCAGTGCGCGAATCCTCGGTAGGGAGATACCATCGCCAGGGCGACATGGTTCGTCGTGGGCACAAACGCTTTTGCCGGCGACCTCTCGCCGACGTCCCAGGCATAGTCGCGCATGGTCCGGGCGTCGGGTAAGCAGTTCGGCTCGGCGCAAGGGAGCGGATTGCTCGCAGCGAGTGAGTCCGGACGGTCGGCATTTTCGGGTAGGCAATCTGGCAGCGGCAACGTCGACGTGCTCATTGGCGGAATCCCTCGTGGTCAACGGGTCTTCGTTCGGTGCGGCTTCTGGGACTTGTCGCCGGGCCGGCGACTCAGCCGACGTTGGCGTAGACTTCCTCGGTCTGTTCGGCGATATTGTCCCAACTGAACACGGCGTCTACGGCGGCCCGGCCGTTGCGGCCCATCCATCGGCAGCGATCGTGATCGGCCAGCAAGGTCCCCAGCCCCCAACCGACCGAATCCGGCGTGTCGTCGACTTGCAACCCGTTGACCTCGTGCCAGACGAACTCGGCCGGCCCGCCCCGCTTGGTGCAGACCACCGGCTTATAGGCGCTCCAACCTTCCAAGATGATAATGCCGAACGGCTCGTTGCGGCTCGGCACCGCCACGATGTCGCAGGCCTTGAACAGGTCGTGGACCTCGCGCCCGCCCTTGGCGCCGAGGATCCGCAAAGCGTGGGCGACCCCCAGTTCGTGTCCGATACGGCATACGTCGTCCTTCATATGGCCGTCGCCGACAAACACGAATCTTGCGTTCGGATAGCCTTGCAAGAGCCCGGGAATGGCGCGCACGAGAATGTCGGGGCCCTTCTGAACGACCATGCGACCCACGAAGAGCACCATGGGGTCCATAGGACCGACTGCATACTTCTGCTTGACCTCGCCGGCGTCGACGCAGTAGTCAAACGCCCGGGAGTTCACCCCGTTGTAGATCATCTGGATCTTCTCGTGCGGCACTTCGTATAACCAGTTGACTTCGTCCTTCAACCGGTGTGACACGGTGATCACCCGATCCGCACAGTAGGTGGCGTGTCGTTCATGCTCTTGAACGCGCGGGGCGTTGCCGCCGTAGAACGCGTTGCCGTTGCGCCCGTACTCGGTGGAGTGCATCGTGACGATCGCCTTGTGGCCGCGGCCTTCTTTGATCCAGACCACGGCGTTGGAGGCCATCCAGTCGTGGGCATGGACGATGTCGAAGTGACCGACGTGGTCCTCGACGGCAAAAAAGGAAGCCACGAACGAGCGGCACATGTTGTTGATTTCGTCGACGAGATTCCGATTCAACTCGAACGTGCAGCGATGGTAGTGGGTACCATCGATGCAGTCGTAGTGCGGCTGATTGTGCCCTTGACGAGTAAACACGTGAACTTCGTGGCCCCGGCGTTGAAGTCCGGCGGCCAATTCCGTCACGTGGACGGCGATGCCGCCCACGGGAATCGAAAGGAGTGTCTCCCAAGAAAACAGTGCTATTCGCATTTCTCAACTCACCTCGTTGCGGTTTGGTCACTCCTGCCGGAGTGAGGTTGCCAAGTCTCCAGATGGCAGGGGCGGGAAACTCGACGCAGTCATCCGCCTCAGCAGCTGCTCGAAAAAAAGGGACCCCACTTCCTTGCCACTCTTGCGCGTCTTGCCCAGTCGTCATATATGAGTATCGGCCTGTTCCCCCGTCACGGCCATTCGGGCGCGAACTTGACCGAAGATGCGGCTTATGATGGTCCTTCATCCCACAGCCGGTACTCTGGAGGGTAACCAGCGTCGTGTTTGCCAAGCCTGATCAGACGTGCCGGGATCGGCACCCAAAAGGTTGAACTACCCTGCCGACCAAGCTAGAATGAGGCCCGTTACGGCAAGGAAACTGAACCCGCTGACCGGCAGTCGAGAGGAGTATCGCAATGAAAGGCGTCGTCTCTATCTGCGTCCCACTGGTGGTTATGTCCCTTACTGTCAATACCTCGTCGGGGCAGGCTCCCGAGGGCCGTTCCGGCCGCCCCGGCTTCAACTTCGGGGGAGCCCCGGAGTTCGACAGTCCGCCGGTGCCCAACAGCGACGCGGAAAAGCGGGCCCTGGCGGTTCTCGATGAGATGAGCCAGGGTAAGTGGTATCTCAACGTGACCACCAGGGAAGGACGCGTGTTGCGACAACTGACCGAGGCGGTGGGGGCGAAGCGGGTCGTCGAGATCGGCACCTCCAGCGGCTATTCGACGATCTGGCTCGCGTTGGGAGTGCGGGCCGCCGGAGGAAAGGTCTTCACGCACGAGATCGATCCGGAAAAGGTCAAGATCGCACGCGCCAATTTCAACAAGGCCGGGGTCGACGATCTGATCACCATCATAGAAGGCAACGCCCATGAGACGGTCAGGCAGCACAAGGAACCGATCGACGTGGTGTTTCTCGACGCCGAGAAGAAGGGCTACATCGACTATCTCGAGAAGCTGTTGCCGTTGGTTCGCCCCGGCGGGCTGATCCTTGGCCACGACATGCACCGACCGATGCCCGACCCTCGTTACCTGGAAGCCGTCACCAAGAACCCGAATTTGGACACGTCGTTCATCATGATGGAGAGTTTCGGGATCAGCATGACCGTGAAGAAGCGGTAGCCGTAAACCCTAGAGGCTCCAGCCTTGGCGGTACTGCCGGCGGAGGTATTGGTTCGCCGCCGGTTCACCCGTGATCTTCATCGTGTGCCGCTGCCAGTGGATGGGCTTGCCGGCAAGCAGGGCGACGTTGCCCAACAACACCATCTCGGTCAGCGGGCCGGAAATCTCGAAGCGGGAACACGCGGGGCGGCCGCCTTTGCACGCGGTGATCCAATCCTGCATTTGACGGCCGACCCACCGGTTCGCGGACTTGATCCGCGGGATGGTCGCTCTGGGCGGCTCGAAAGATTGCCTCAGCGATTCGGGAATGAACCGGGGCCCGGCCTGGCCGGGACCCGTCCCGGCCGTCACCGCGCCAAAGGTCAGTTTCCCCTTCTCGCCGACAAAGATGGTTCCGTTGCTGCCGAGGAACTCCCGAGTGGCGGGAAACTCTCTTGGACGCGGGGGTTGCCGGCCGCCGTCGTTGTAGACGACGGTCACCGGCGGCATGTCGCCACGGGCGGGGAACCGGTAGCGGACGGTTGACGCGCGGGGGTAACTCTCGGCGGTGCCTCCGATCGAGTCGGCCTCGACGGTGATGGTGGCGGCTTCGGCCAGCTTCAACGCCCAAAACGCCCCGTCCATCACGTGACATCCCATGGCGCCCAGGGCGCCCGTGCCGAAGTCCCGCCAGCCGCGCCACTGGTACGGGTGGTAGTCGGCGTGGTACGGCCGCCTAGGCGCCGGGCCGAGCCAGAGGTCCCAATCCAGATTCCGCGGCACGGCGGGCTTGTCCCCCGGTCGGCCCATCCCCTGCGGCCACTGGGGACGGTTTGTCCAACAGTGGACCTCGTGCACCGGTCCGATGCAGCCGGCCCAAATCCACTCGCACACGCTTCGGATCGTCGGTCCGGAGAATCGCTCGTTGCCCATCTGCGTGGCGACCCCCGCTTGCTTGGCGATCTGGGCGAGTTGTCGGGCTTCCCACACGTCGTGAGCCAGCGGCATCTCGGTGTAGACGTGTTTACCTCGTTTCATGGCGGCAGCGGTGATCACCGCGTGCGTGTGGTCCGGTGTGGCCACGATAACCGCATCGATGTCCCGCCCGTTGTCCAGCATCCGCCGGTAATCCTTGTATCGGGCGGCCTTGGGGTAGCGCAGGAAGGTATCGGAAGCCATCCGCGAGTCGACGTCGCAGAGGGCAACGATGTTCTGGCCTGCACAGGCCCTCAGGTTGTCGGCGCCCATGGCGCCGAGGCCCACGCCGGCGATGTTGAGCGTTTCGCTGGGTGGCTTGTTGCCTTCGCCGCCAAGGACATGGCGGGGGACCACGGTGACGGACGCGGCAACGCCGGCGGCCGCACCGAGGAACCGGCGCCGCGAGAGCTTGGCTTTGCCGGGCTGCTTGTTCTTCTGCTGGGATGCCATGTGATGTTTCCTTCTTGCATGACGGACTCGGAATGTCGGGCGCAGCCCCTTCGGGGCTCACGTTGTAGGCCCGCTGCTTACTCCTTTTACTCCCCTTACTCCTTTGCACCCATACATATCAAGGAACCATCGTCGGTTGCCAAGTAAAGGCGTCCTTGCGCCGCGCTCAGGCCGTCGAACACCGGCGGCCGTTGAAGCGTGTACTCCGCGAGTCGCCGGCCGTCGGCGGTCGACACGACCCACAGGCGGCCGCCCTTGCGGCCCTCGAAAGCGGCCATCGGATCGTCCTGGGGGACGACGTCCGGCGGACCGGCCAGGTAGAGATGCTTTCCCGACAAAACCATCGCTTGGGCGCGCACCGGTATGCGAACGGACCATTTCGGCGGCAGGGTGCGGGAGTAGCCGCTGCCCTTCTCTCGTCCGATCGCGGTGGGCCGCAGTACCAGCCGGTTCGTGTTGGCGTCGGCAAAGAGTTCGTATCCGTCGGTGCCCGGCCAGAAACGCGGGCTGTGGCCTTGGCGGGTGGTAAAGACGTGCAGGCCGTAGGTGGTCTCGTCGTCGAACACCAGGATCTGGCCGACCTTCGGCGCGTCGTAACCGAAATAGAAGCCCGGCCACCGCCGGCTGTAGGTCCAGAAGTTGCGGTCGAACCAGCTCTTGTCCAGGAATCCCGCATTGGACATCAGGTGCAGGCCGACCTCGCGGTCGCCCAACTTCGTGATCCGCGGCGACTGCTTGAGCGTGAGGTCCGGAGCGAACCGGTTGAAGAACATATACAGATCGGTGCCGTCGCTGACCAGCAGATCGGACCGGGCCCCTTCCATGTCGAAGGGCCGGCCCGCGCTCTGGGTGGCGTCCGGCTGCGGGCTTTCCAGGTGCGTTTGGTTCAGCACCTTGCCGGTCTTCGGGTCCAGGGCGTAGACCCGGATGCCGCCGTCGAGATAGGACGACCGCCCCGCCGTGCAGTAGGCCACGTCGTCTTGAACCAGGACGCTGCCGTGGACGGGCCAGATCGACTCCAGTTGATCGAAGACGACGATCCGCTGTTGGCCGGGGGCGGCCTGGAATCTCCAGACGAGTTCGCCGTCTGCCGCCCGCAGACAGTAGACCCAACCGTCGGTCGAGCCGAACAGGACCAGGCCCTGGTGGAGCGTGGGCGGAGAATCGATGCGGGCGCCGGCCGTGTATCGCCACAAAGGCCGGCCGCTGTCGGCGTCCAGGCAGCGGATGGCATGGGCGTCCTGCTGGGCGACGAGCAGACGGCCGTCGGCCACCACCGCCTGCGAGATCGTGCCGCCAAGGTCCCGCTTCCACAAGGGCTTCAGTTGCACGGGCAGGTCGCATCCGGCCGAGCCGCTTCGCCGGGCATCGTGTCGATACGCGGGCCAATCGGAAGGATTTCGGATTTCGGATTTCAGATTTCGGATTTGTCCGAAGGCCGGGCCGCGCTGCAGGCGCTCCGCTGCCGGTTTCGGGGGTGGCTGCTTGCCCGTGTCGGCCGACATCGCGTTGAATCCAACCAATCTCACGCCCGGATAGCAGAAACACGGGTGTGGCGGCACGTAGAGCAGCCCATTGGCGGCCATCACGCCATGCCCGCAAGGGGCCCGCAGCCAATCGTGCCGCATGTGGTTCTCGCCGGTGAGGTCGACGAACTCCACGCCCCGCTTGGGCAGCAAGAGGTATCGATCGGTGGCCTTGGCCGGATAACAGCGGATGTGGTGACCGGGTGTGATCAGACGCGGCACGGTGACCGTCCGTTTGACTTCGCCGGTCTGGGGATCGTATCCTTTCGACACGACCGGGGCGGGGGTCCAGAGAAACGTCCTGCCGGGCTCTTGGATATCGGTGAGCCAGATCAACCCGCTGGCCCCGAAAAGGCCCAGACGGCGGTGAACGCCCGGGCCTTTCCACAAAGGCTCTCCGGTGTCGGCGGCCAGCGCCTGGAGACCTCCGCCAGCACAAAACACCACGCCTTGGTAGATCATCAGCAGCCCGTCGCGTTGGGCCGCTTTGCAGGAAGCCCGCCAGTTTTCCTTCCCCTTGCGGAGATCCAGGCAGACGACTTGGTTGCCGTTATGGTAGTAGACCCGGCCATCGGCGGCAGCCAGCGAGTCGCGCACAAACTGCTTTGCCGGCGTCTCCCACAGAATCCGTCCCCTTTCACCGTCCACGGCGACGATCAAATCGCCCTTGGACCGGGCGCCGCGCAGATGAACGACGACGACGTCATCGAGGCACACCAGCTCGTCCGATCCCTCGGTGTCCGGGCAGGTTCGGAGCGTCCGGCCGGTCGCCGCATCCAGAACCCTCAGGGGGTCACGCTGCGTGGACGTCAGGTACACTTTGTCGCCGTAGGCCACCACGGACTTCTTCGACAACCGGCTCGGGAGTCGCTTCTTCCAGAGCAGCGTTCCGTTGAATCCGTCGCGCGCCACCAGCGTCCACCGCTCGGGCAGTCCCGGCTGGCCGATGAGTCCCTCGTCGATCATGCTCAACAGCCGACCTCCCGCCGAGAGAACCAAGGCGATGCTCGACGGCACGCCGTTGTGGCTGCGGGACCATAGGGGATCGGCCTTCCACTTCAGGTGACGGGGCGGGCCAACGCGCGTGTCCATCGCCACGGCGTTGTTATCCGCCCCATGGAGCCAATGCGTCCAATCATCGATTTCCGCGGGCCATGGCTTGACCGTCTTCTGCCAGCCGTTGTCCCGCCGAACGTAGGCCACGCCTCCCGGCGCCAGCACGCGGCGGACCTCATCCATGCTGACCTCGCCCAGCTCGCTCGCCACCAGCAGGTTCACCAGGTCGTCGACGTAGGGCAAGTGTCGGCCGTCGAAACGGTCAGCGGAGACCGGTCCGTACAGGCGCCGGCCGTGAAGCAACTCGCGCGTCTCGGCGACCCGCGCGGCGTCGGTATCCAGGCCGTGGACCAAATAGCAGTCGGATGCCCGCAGAGCGGCCGTCAGCTTGCCGGCTCCGCAACCGAGATGGACCACCAGCCCGCCCCGGACATCGGTAGCCTGGTAGATCGCTTCCGCCGTGATCGGATCGGCCGATGCGGCCCCGGCAAACATCGCGACCGCCAGTCCCAAAACAAGCCCACCCCCCAACCTGCCTGTGTATGCTGACATCTGGTTACTCCATCCAATTCTGTGAAATCGACGTTCCATTGTAACCTAATCACCGGCGGCAAGGGTTTTTTCCCGCCCCTGCAGAAGGAAGGTGCCGAAGTCAATGATTAAAGTCCGACCCGGTCTTCCCATAACCAGCTCTGACCTTTCGGCCGAGAAGTTTGAAATATGGCGGATGCGAGGCCAGTAGTTCTAATCCGTGGTCGCCCTGAATCCGTGGGGAGCAGATGGTAGCGGGAACGAACTCCCCACGGATTCAGGACGACCACGGATTTGTAAGCCACGGGCCGTATCCAACGATTCTCCGATGACCCACCCCACCATGGATTCATTGCGCCGCTCAACAGGCGGCCACGCCGGGAAATCACGCCGCGTGGCCGCGGCGGCTAAACGACATTTCTCCTAAACGTCACGCAACTTTATTCGGCTCGCGCCGCGAGCGTCGCACTTCGCTCGAGCACTGCCGTGGGCACCAGGGCGAGCGAGGTGGGCATGTAGTTGCAGGTACACCCGCCGGTCAGGTTCGGCGCGTTGAGCACGCCGTTGGCCGGAATCAGGTTGTTGTTGCAGGCGCAGCGAACGTTCCATACGGGCGTAATCTGCCGGGTTGGAAGATCGATGTAGGCCAGGTTCCCGCCGGAGCGCGTGGTCACCATTTCGACGCTCGCCCGCAAGGTCGTGCAACCGCGGCGGGACCATTGCATCGGCTTGCCGGTCTTGGCGCCGGTCAGCAGGTCGTACGTCTGGAGATCTTCCAGCCCTCCGCTGATCCATTGGTCGCCGGCAATGCACCAGGCCGAGTTGCTGTCGCGCAGCCGCCGGCCGTCCTTGCCCTGGAACACTCCGGCGGGCGTGACGAGCAGATCGTGGGGCTTGCTGTAATGCAGCGGGGCCCCTTGGGAGTGTTCCCAGAGCAGTTCGCCCGTTTCGACGTCCAGGGCCAACATCCGCGACTCGCGCTGAGCGGGAGGTTCGCCACGCCGGTTGGGAGGCGGCGGCAGCTCGGCGCAAAACACCTTGCCGGCGCCCAGCGCCATGCTGAGACGACCGTGCCGGGTGGGGAAACTCCAGAGCATCTCGCCGCTGCGGTGATTGATGCACACCAGGTTCGCGCCGCTGATGCCGACCAATAAATCGCCCGTTACTCGAATCCGAGACAAGTTGCCGGCCGGCTTGGAGCCCAGTTGGTCGGGCAGCTTGATCTGGCGGAGCTGTTGTCCGGTGGCGGGATCCAGCACCAGGCAGGTCTTGCCGCAGGCGGCGAAAATGGCGTCGTCGACGGCCACCAGATCGCCGAAGGAAGGCAGGGCCGTCTCCCACAGATGCCGGCCGGTATAGACGTCGGCGGCCAGGAGTTTTTCGGCCCGGATCAAGACCCGTCCGCCGGCGACCCGGACCAGCGCCGCGCCCGGCTTGCGGTGCCAGCGAACCGACCCGTCGAACCAAAGCAGTCCCAAGGGCGCCTTTAGGAAGCGATCCTCCGAGGCGGCCGTGTTGGCCGCATTGGCGCCCTCGTGCGACCAGTCCGAAGCGCCCGGCAGCGGTCCGCAGCGGCTCAGCAGCACCATATCGCCGACCTGTCGGATCTCCTTCCCGGCCGGCTTCCAGTCGGAGAGCTTCTCGATAAACGCTCCCTGTTCGGCCGCGGGGATCGCCAGGCAGGCGGTGCCCCCGTAGGGTCGTAGCGGGTGGAACACCTTTTCGGCCAAGGCCCGATCGAACGAACCTGCCACGCCGGGCAGGTCCTCCGAGACGATCAGGCTGGCCAGGTACGGCGAGAACGGATACGACAGCGGGTCGCCCGCTGCAACGGTAATCCGCGTGCCGTAGATCCCCGCCTGGTAGAATCGCTGCCGCAGTGCGGCGACTTTCTGGGGGTCCGAGTCGATGACGATCACGGTCAACTGCGATTGCCGCACCAGCTCTTCCGCCAGCCGTCCGGTCCCCGCTCCGAGCACCAGGGCGTAGCCGTCGCTTACCTTCGTTTCTTTGAGCACGTCGGCCGCGGTTTGGGTCCACGCGTCGGCCTTGGCCGCGGATGCCAATTGGGGCGGTTGGTGGATGGTCGCTTTCGCACCGCTTTTCTCGCCGAAGGCATAGATGCGGCCTTGTTGCGTCACCACGAACAGTTTGCCGTCGGCGGCCAGCATGCGTTGCGGCGTGCCTTCGATTTCCGCCCGCCACGAAGACTTCGGCCGCCCGGCCTGCGCGGGGATATCGATCGCTTCGACCACGCCGGGACCACCCGCGTAGAGACGCGAGCCGGCCTTGATGTGAACCTGGAGCTTCGAATCGGCCCGCCAGAGCTGCTTCAGCTCGGCCAGCCATCGGTCCGGGTATTTGTCGTTGCGGCGATGGTTGGGGTTGTTGGCGGCCGTCCGTTTTTCCATCTCGGGTTGGGCCAGGTCGTAGGCCGCGATCCCCCCGTCGAACGTGCCGCAATACATCACGTCGGAGGTCAGCACCGGCTGGCGAAACGGTCCCAGGGCCTTTTGGTTGGTGGCCTCGATTTGAAGTCGTGTAAAGCCGCCCGGGTACAAGAGGTGCTTGAAGTCCGAGCGTCCCGGGGCCCCCTTGAACCCTTCGTCGTTCGGTCGCGAGACGTCGTACAGGTCGCCGCTGCTGAGCAGATAGTTGCCCGTGCCGGCGAGGAACCAGGAGCCCTTGGCCAGGCCGACGCGTCCGCCCCATCCCATCGTGTAGGGCAGCAGCTTTCCGGTCTTGCGGTCGAGGAAGGCGGGCAACTGGGCCCCGCACGGGATGACCAGTTTCTCGCCCACCACGGCCAGGTATCCGTGCGGCGTCAATCCGACGGTGCTTCGCACGCCATGGTCGAGGTTCGCCCCTTCGATGCGGTGGCTGGTGACGTTCGACCACACGACCTGGCCGGTGGCCGGATCGAGGGCGTGGATGAAAATGCCCGTGGTCGACCAGATCCCCGCGGCGAAGTAAATCACCCCGTCCTCGAGCACCGGTCCGCCTCGGGCGGGCCAGAGCGAGATCAGCCGTCCGTTGCCCATCAGCTTGCGGTCCTGCCGGTCCGCCGGCAGGCCGCGGAATTTCCAGATGAGTTTTCCGTCTTCGGCGTCGAGGCAGTAGAGGTGTCCGTCGTCGCAGCCGAAATAGACCTTGCCCCGCCACGCCACCGGCGCGAAACGGACCGGCCCGTCGGCAAAGAACCGCCATCGCTCGGCGCCCGTGTCGGTGTCCAACGCGGCGACGGAGTCGGTGACCATGGAGGGGACGAAGATGGTCTTGCCCAGCACGACCGGCTCGTAC
>SDBV01003164.1_pt1 | contig 24523 bp, 19 predicted proteins | sample 2277081 | NCBI WGS metagenome assembly SDBV01 (sample SAMN10402039, study PRJNA504765) | marine sediment metagenome | isolation source: marine sediment core GS10_PC15, 223 cmbsf | place: Arctic Ocean: Southern Knipovich Ridge | collected 2010 | reverse complement strand
CGGCCGCAGCCGCTGGCGCACTTCTCGCTGACGACGAAATCGGTCACCTGGCCCGACTCGCTGACGCGCAACACCTGGCTGGACTGTCCCTGGACGTCGATGACGGTGCGCACCGTCGGGAAGTGACGGTGAATGCCTCGGGCGCAACAACGGATGTCTGTTATCCGGCGGTCGCTGAAGACGGCGTTGGCCGCCCCCTGGCCGGTGGCGACGATACCACTCACCTCCCCACGGGTGATGCCGACCTCTTTGAACAGCCCTTTCGCCAGCGTCTCGGCGGCGACGCGGTAGTTGGTGCCGGACGGTATCAGCCGGCTGGCAACGGCTTCGCCGTCGCAGATGATGACGCCTTTGGTCGTCGTCGAGCCGATATCGATCCCCATGAAGTACGCCATGCTGTCCCCTACTTATAGAAGGTAGCTTCCTCGAGGCGGCGCTTCTTCTTCGGGGGCGACTCGCCGCGGGCGACTGCTTTCAGCGTCGTTTCCTTGCCAATCAGAGCCGCACCGATGGCGCCGCTCAGCAGCGGCTGGTCAGGAACGAGCACCTCTATGCCCAGGTTCTTCGCCAGTGCCCGGACGACGCCGCCGTTCTTGGCAACGCCGCCGGTGAAGACGACGTCCGGCTCCACCTTGAAGCGCCGCGCCATGCGGGCGACGCGGCTGGCGATGGCGTCATGCAGGCCGGCAACGACATCCGGCAGCGGTACGCCGTCGGAGAGATGGTTGGTCACCTCCTGCTGGGCAAAGATAGTACAGACGCTGCTGACGGCCACCTTGTTCGTCGACTCAAGGGAGACGCCGTCGAGGTCAGCGACTTCGAGGCCGAGGACGGCGGCGATGACCTCCAGAAAGCGGCCGGTGCCGGCGGCACACTTGTCGCTCATAACGAAGTCCAGCAGCTTACCGTCCCTGATCTTGAGCGCCTTGGCGTCCTGGCCGCCGATGTCGATCGCCAGCCGGACGTTGGGAAAGAACGAGGCGACGCCTCGGGCGTGGCAGGAAAGCTCCGTGATCTGCTTATCCGCGAAGGGGACGTTGATCCGGCCGTAGCCGGTGGCCATGACGTAGCTGATGTCTCCGATATCGAGCCCGGCGACGGCCAGCGCTTCCTCCATCACCTTGTTGGCCAGCCGGCGATGCTCCGCGCCGGTGTGATTGACGACAAAGGCGACGACACTGTCCGCCTCGTCCAGGATGACGACTTTGGTCATCGTCGAACCGAGATCGATACCGGCGAAATAGATGAAAACCACCCCCCTCTTTGGGTCAGGCCGCCGGGCGGTATGCGGGGCTTACCGGCCCTCAGCCGATGATTTCGAGAAAGCCCTGAACCCGTGTCTTCAGTGGCGCCAGGGCGCCCTCGGTGTAGTCATGCTCAAGGTAGATGCTGGGAACGCCGATGCTCTCCAGGTAGTCACTCAGGGCGGGGACGTCGTACCCGTGGGTGTCACAGTAGCGCACCGATTGGAGGATGACGCCGTCCGCCTGCCAGTCTTCGATGTATTCCTTCATGTAACCGAAGCGCGCCTCCAGGTCCTTGGCGTAGTCCTTCCTGACGTCATTGAAGTCGTTGGCGCGGAAGGTACGCGGGCAGCGGATATCGACCAGGTAGTGATGGGCCAGGCCGTCGAGGGGGTCGTCGGTCAGCGGGACATCATCGGCGAACGCGCGAATACCGACGCAGGTATCATCCATGACAACGTTGGCATCGAGGCTTTCGATCATATCCAGCATCGGGGTGTCGTCGATGATGCTGCCCCAGACGAGCAGCCGCGCCGGACGGGCAGCCGGGCCGTCCTTGCGTGCGCCGACCTCGGCAATGACCTCGCGCAGCAGGCGGTTGGCCTCATCAACCGGCAGGCTCTGCGCCGCCTTGACAACCTGAACCGTCTCCGCGCCGGAAAGAAGCGGCGGTGACTGCTTCTTCAGTTCGTAGAGGTCGCGGACGAGGGCCCGCTGCTCGTTGTGCAGACCAATCGCCGCCTTGAGTTTCTCATCCGTCATCTTCTGGCCGGCAAACTCCTCGAGCGCCCGGCGGTAGTCCTCCAGCAACCCCTTTTCCTGCTCCACGGCGGTCTCGTGGACAGTGTGCGGGGTATCGATGTGGTGGAAGAAAGGCGTCTTGACGGCGTAGTTCCAGATGGTGGAAAGGGTCGAGCCGACGTCACAAATATGGGAGGTAACAATGCCGTCGAGGAAATCATACTTACCCTTAACGCCAAGGTCGAGGCATGACTGGAGGAACGGACAGTTGACCGTCGGCATATAGCCGTCCGCCTCCGTCACCGGCTCCCTCATTTCGCCGAGTACCCGGTAGGGCACGATATCCAGCGCCGTCAGCATCTCGAGAACCGGATAGATGCAGAGATAGCCGACCACCTTCTTGCCCTCGGAACGCAGTTCGCGGGCGCGGCGCGAGCGGTCGTCGCAAACCTCGATTACGCCAGCAAGCCCTTTGCCTGCCTCAGCCATGTGATACTCCTCTCCGGACGATGTGCTGGACTACCAGGCCATGCCAAGGTCTTTGCGGACCTGGCGGTAGTGCTCCATCGTTTCCTCAAATGCCTCCGCTTTGCGCATCGCCTCCGCCGGATTGAAGGCGGAGGCATCGATGATATCACCCTCAATCACCAGCGACGGTACCTTGTAGTAGTCCAGCAGGCGTCGCTGTATCATGTAGAGATCGGCCGACGTCGCGCGGCAGGTCAGCAGGACATGGAGGAAGACACCGTCGCACTGGTACTCCTCGACGTAGTTCAGGCCCAGCCGGGGGGAGAGGCCGTCGCAGCGGATCTCTTCACGAATCTCGGCGGCTTCTTCGGCACTGTAGCCACCCTCCAGACCATCGGTCATGATGCCGGAGCGGCTGCGGACGTAGCGTTCCATCGGGTCAGCCGGGGCACCGTAGTTACCTGAACCGCTGCTTCCGACCGACCGAAACGGGCGGTAGTAGGTCTCACAGACGAAGTTCCAGCCGCGGTCGGCCAGCTGGTCGAGGAAGCCGAGGCTGTGCCACGGGGGCAGCCCCTCGAAGGCAAGGCGGTATCTCTCCGGCCGGTTGATGCCGGCAACGCCGTTCTTGACCCTCTCGGAGACCTCGTCGTACATCTTCTGGAAGCCTTCCCTGACCTGCACCGGCCGGCTGGCGGCGGCGAAGTTAGCCGCCGGCATCACGGTCCAGAAGTCCCGGGTATGCATCGGACAGGGGTGCACCTTGCGCATCTCGTTGATCTCCCAGCGGAGAGTGCCGATATCCTTGGGACGACTGGCGGCGGCGTCCGATTTGGCGCTGCGTGGCGTCGGGCTGAGCCGTTCCCAGTCCATCTCTTCACCGGTCAGTTTCTCGAGGAAGGCGACGAACGCCTTCAATTCCTTGATGAGGAACTGGGTGTTACGCTCGTTGGTTTCCGCAGAAAGCCCCTCGCGGAGGCTGGGAGCGGGCGATTCCAGCGTCCACACCGGGGCATCGAAGAAACGTCCCAGCGACTGAAACCATTTGAAGCGGGCGTCACAGGTCGCGCCCGAGGCGACCAGCAGATCCGGTTTGGGCATTCCCCCGCCGGGCGCATCCGGCGGGATCTCGCCGCCTTCGTCGGCCATCAGCGCCGAGTAGCCGATACAGGCGCGGGCGTAGCCGCAGAGGTGCGTCGGATAACCCTCGGCATCGGAACGGTCCAGATAGGTGTAGGCCTTGCCCTGGGCGGCGCAGAGGCTGGAATAGTTCTCCGGGAAGACTGCTCTGATGTCCATCGCGCTGAGAATGGGGGCAGCCCAGCCTTCGAGCATCACCCAGGCAACCAGTTGCTTCCTGGGGGTAGCCGGGGTGCTTTCCTTTACGGCGGTACTGGCGGCAGATGTCTTAGCCTCTGTCGCAGAGCCGGAAGCCGCGCTTCCGGCCCCGCTGACGGAGTCAGCGGCGTCGTCTCTGCCGCCTTCGTACATCAAGTCTACTTCGGCGCGCAGCGCGTACACCGATTGCAGCCGATTGAGTGGTCTGATCTTCTTTTCCTCTGTCATTTGCCGAAACCCTCCCTGACAGCAACGCCCCGAGCCGGGACTTACCGGTTCAACTCACGCTAGGACGCCATGCTTCTTGAGCGTCACCGGCAAGATTATTGTACTTCCATGGCATTTTGGCTGTCAAACTCCACTTCGGTGTCCCGCGTTGACGCGTCAATCCAGGGCGCCAGAGCACGAGGAGACCCTGGGGCGTAGTGGCCGCTCGATGTGAGTCAATTCAGAAATGAGGTGAACGATGGAAGCGTACTGTGTGAAGTGTCGTGCCAAGAGAGAAATGAGTAATGCCAAGGCCATCACCATGAAGAATGGGAAGCCGGCGACTCAGGTCGCTCGCCTCCGCTACATGGCCGGAAGCATCACCCGGCGAGCGCCTTCGGGGCTACGGCTTCTCCCCTCGATCCATCCGCCGGAGTCTCAGGAAGGTCGAAAGGGATATCGCGAAGGCAAGACCAAAGGTGATATACTTGAGCGGCGCCATTCTCCGGACCGAGCAGCGACACACTTGCCAGAGGAGAACGGACGCCGCGTGAGGCGTATCCTGAGAATTATCGCCAAACTGCTGCCAGTGCCGTTGCTGGCGACACTGCTGCTGTCGTTGGTGGCGTGTGGTCCCGCCGAAGAGCGGCCCGAGATCGACTTCAACGAGACGGAACCGATCCCGCTCGCCGACACCGGAGAAGAATCCGAGCCAATACTCCGCGTCGCCTTCGCCGGGGTCATATCACCCAAGGAAACGATAAGGACCTACGATGCTCTGGTCCAGTACATCGAGCGGCAATTCCACGGTCCGGTCCAGATCGTGCAGAGGGAGACCTACGCCGAGATCAACGACCTGGTGGAGTCACTCGACGTCGACCTGGCGTTCGTCTGCAGCCTTGCCTACGTGGTCGGTAACGACGACTTCGGCATGGAACTTCTGACGGTACCGGAGGTCAACGGAGAGACGACCTACCGCTCGTACATTATCGTGCCGGCGGCGAGCGACATCCACTCCCTGGACGACCTGCGAGGCAAGACCTTCGCCTTCAGCGACCCACTTTCGAACTCCGGACGGCTGGCGCCCGTTTACCGGCTCTATCAGTTGGGAGAAACGCCCGAAACCTTCTTTGACAGGGCTTTCTTCACCTACAGCCATGACCGCTCGATCCGGGCGGTGGCCGACGGCCTCGTCGACGGCGCCGCCGTCGACAGCCTCGTCTACGATTTCATCATCGCCCACGAGCCGGAGATTGCTGCCCAGACCCGCATCGTTGAGACCTCGGAGCCATTCGGGATCCCACCCGTGATCGTCCACCCCGATCTCGACCCCGAAATCAAGGCGCGGCTGCGAGAACTGCTTCTCGGCCTCGACGAGGATGCCGAGGGCAGACAGATTCTCGACGACCTGATGATCGATCGTTTCGTCGTCGGCGATGACGCCGCCTACGACACGATTCGCAACCGCGTCCGCGATCTGGGCTGGTAACTGCGACAACAGGCAACGCGTGGGAACGGTTTTCACTGTTCACCGCCCGGGTTCGCCAGGTCCCTTTGGCTTCGACCGTCGAGGCTCACCATTGTGGCGCTTTTGGCGCGCAGTCTGACCCCTCGGCCGTGCTAACGTTGGCTAGTCCAAGGGGAATGAACACCTGAGGACAGTCCGGCGACTCGCCGCGGCCGCTCTGGGGAGTCTCGCCCGGCAGCCCCGGCCCGAACGGACTGCTCCTGCTCACCTGCCCCCCGAGTCTCGGCCGAGGTGTTTACCTCAGTTCCGGTGGAGGCCGCCGGTGAGAGTCTGTCGGAATCCCTGGCCGCCGGTTCGTTGAGAACAGCAGAATCCAGCCTTGGCATGGCCCCCGTGCTGTCCCAGGGTTGGGTTCCATTTCAATACAGAGGAACTTGTGGAAAACCCCTTTAGACGATTCGCCAAGGACATAATAGTCATTGGTGCTGCAAACTTCTTGGTTGCCCTGAGCGGGCTGGCACTGCTACCGCTGCTGACCAAGACATTGGGGGCTCACGACTACGGCATATGGGCCCAAGTCAATACTACGCTGGGCCTCGTAGTACCGGTTGCTGTGCTTGGCCTCTCCGAAGCCATGGTAAGATTCCTGGCCGCCAGGACTGACAGAGCGGAGATACAAGAGGGATTCTATTCAGTATTCTCCGTGGTGTTTCTTTCCGCCTTGATCGTCTCATCCCTCCTCGTCATATTTGCCGGTTTCCTGGCAAACGCCTTCTTTGACGGAGCTATCCAGATAGTAAGAATCACGGGGCTCATCGTCCTGGTATGGTCGTTGGATTCGATATGCCTGAGTCTTCTTGTAGCCTTCCGTCAGATGAAAAGGTATTCCATCTTCGTGATCGCCGAGGCGGTCGGGAGGGTTGGACTAGTCGCTTTTCTGACTGCAAATGGCTACGGTCTCTTCGGCGCAATTCTCGCAGTCCTGGTGGTCAGAGTGGCCATCTTCCTCATCTTGTGCTATTTTACTGCTTCACGGATTGGCATCAGGAGACCGCGTTTCTCCAACATCAGGAGATATCTGAGCTTTAGCTTGCCGCTGATCCCGGCCGGCATCACTGGCTGGATAGTAGCATCCTGTGACAGGTATGTCATTGGCTACTTCCTCGGAGCAGCCGCGGTTGGCGTCTATTCCGCAGCATACATGCTGGGAGCTATCCCCTACTTACTCACCGGGCTGCTGAGCTTTGTCCTCTTGCCATCAGTATCCAAACTCTACGATGAGGGGAGAATGAGCCAGGCAAAGGCCGTCTTGAGCTATTCGTTGAAATACTTTCTGACGTTGGCCATCCCCTTTGTGTTTGGAGCAGCCCTGCTCGGGGAGCAAGCGCTGAGTATGTTCTCTACCCCGGAGATAGCCACCGAGGGCCGCTATGTCATGGCCATCGTGGCATTGGGTACCCTGTTCATGGGCGCCTATGCTGTGCTGGCACATGTCCTCATCATGGCAAAGAAGACGAAAGTAATAGGGATAACATGGGCGATTTCAGCCTCGGTCAACCTTCTACTGAACATACTGGTTGTGCCGCATCTAGGGATCTTGGGCGCCGCCATTACCACCTTGATTGCATACCTGCTGGCGTTGGGCATAATTGCGCGCTATTCCTCCAGGGAATTCACATTCAATATTGAGTGGAAGTTCATAAGCAAGAGTTTGACTGCTTCGGTGATAATGGCTGCGATCATCTGGCTGATCGATCCCCAAAGTACACCGTCAACAGTACTTGCCGCAGTGGCGGGCACCGCTGTCTATGGGCTTACTCTGCTCTCGCTCAAGGCGTTCAACAAAGAGGAAATAGCGTTCTTCCGTGGGTTGCTTCGGAGAGAATGAATGAGGGCGGGTTCAACTCGTTGGCTTGCTGACCGCAGGGCCAACAACTGTGACCCTCGCGGCGCGCACCCGCCAGACCTTGGCGTGCTACAGTTGCCCTAGTCAACGACAGAGGTGGGGCCGCAGTCCTCACCCGACAGAGTGTCCCGGACAAATGTCGAGATTCCTCGGCACCGTCAAGCAGATGGCCTCGGGCTGGTCAGTGACCCAGGTATCAGTGCTGCTGACCGCAGTGGCGCTGGCGCTTTGGGCCTTCAGCCTGGGGCAGGTTCGTCTCGAGATCGGCCGCTATGGCCTTATCAGCGGCTTTCCTGCAATCTTCTTTGTCGCCCTGGGAATTCTCACGCTGGCGACGGTGCTACTTTGGGTTTCGCCGGAGAAGCACCACAAGTTACTCTTCCTGCAGTTGATGGTATTGATCACCGCCGTCTGGCTCGTCCCGTTACTCTTCGGCACGCGTCCCTATTTCCGTGATGCTTTTGGCATTCTGCAACATCTCGATGGTGTTGCCGCGGAGGGAAGAGTCGCCATTGACGGCTATCTCAAGTGGCCGGGGGCGTTCTTGTTCTTCGGAATGCTGGGTAAGCTCGGATCGATGTCGCTCGACTCGGCGATGAACGTATCTTCATTCATCATGCTGCTGCTCTATCTGCCGCCACTCTATGCCTTTCTGCACAACATTCTTGGAGAGCCCCGCAGCAACTTCTGTTGGGCGGGACTGTGGGTGTTCTCGCTGGCGAACTGGGTCCCCGAAGGCTACTTCAGCCCCCAAGGGGTCGCCTATTTCCTCTTCCTGGTCATGCTCGCGTTGATAACCACTCACGGCTTCTGGGAGAGAGGTCGAAAATGGCTGATGCTGACGATGTCACTTGTCGTGGTGGGAGCGGCCATCGTCCTGACCCACCTTCTGACAACCGCGCTGGCAATCGCCACTCTGGCAGCTGCCTCGGTCGCAAAGAAGAGCCTGCGGGCAGTCCCGATCATCGTCGCGGTCGCTGCCCTGGCCGTGTTGTGGAACGTGGTTGTTACTCAGGTAGTGGGCGATGAGCTGGGCACGACGCCGCTGCTGGCGACTCCGAGTCCGGCTTCTTCAGGAGAAGCGGCAGAAACAGGGCTACTAAACTTCGACGTCGGGAGCATGGTCGAGCAACAGGTGCTGGAACCTGTCAGCAGCGGAAGCCAATCCCACATCGACGTCGCCCGTATCCGGGTGGCGTTCGCGGCGCTGGTGGCGGCACTGGCGGTTGCCGGCGTCATCTACCTGCTGGCGAAGCGGGAGCGACCTACGGCGATACTCCTGATCGCGATTGCGGCGGTACCGTTCCTGCTGCTGCCGATCAGCGGCCAGGTCTATGCTGTGGCCTACGCCACCCGACTGTACTTCTTCCTCGTCCCGACAATGGCCGTTGCCGCTGTCTTCCTGCTCATGATGAGGAAGCGACTGGCGGTGCCCTTCTTCTGGGCAATCTGTACAGCGGCCATCCCGCTGATTATGATAGCCCAATATGGTAACCAGGCAATGGACCGCTGGTCGCCCAGCTTCCTCGACGGCACGAGCTACGTCAGTACGATGCGGACCGCCGGCAACTACCCCTTCGCAGGACTCGATGAGGTGGCGCTGAATGGTGACCAGGTCGTGCTCGACTCCGAGCTGGTGGCGAAGAGATTCTATTTCCCGATCAGCCGGCGCGACGACGCCATCTATACCTTCAAATATGACCGGCCTGATTTCGTCGACGGAGTCTGGACGTGGCTGAATAGTTCCCGCGAGTACGACCACCTCTACGTCAACCCCGAGTACAGCCTCTACTTCTTCGACGGGACTGAAGACGAATCCTGACTACCGGCACCGCCAGTCACCAGGATATTCATTATCTAGCCTCTACGCCTTGTGCTCGATCCCGGATTCTTCGACTTGAGTCAGCCTTCTCATCCATGGCCTCTGCCAATCGTACCTCAAACTGTTCTGCCACCCTGTCATGGCTGTGCACTGACATCACGTATTCCAAGCCATTGCGCTGCAGTTGCTGAAGTTGCTGAGTTGACCTGAGCAGCGAGATTGTTTTCATTATCATCTCGTCAGTGCTGCGGGCATATGTTACACCACGTCGCTCGTCTGGTATCATGGCCATCATGCCTGGCAGAGCCGTGGCCAGGAGCCCCTTGCCGCAGGCCAGAAACTGCACGGTCTTGCCTGGGAATATGTCTCTTGTGGCACCTTCCAGGCGGAAAGTGTTTATGCACAAAGTGGCAAGATTGATGTATTGAGGCATCGTGCTGTACGGCTGGAAGCCGGTTATGGTGATGTGCTGCTGCAGCCCCAGTCTGCCGATGATGATATCCAGCTTCTTCCTCTGGGGACCGTCGCCCACGATCAGGAGCTTTGCATTCGGTACTTGCTGTACGATCTTGCTAAACTCAGGGATAAAGGAATCCAACCCACTGAACTCAAAGAGCGTTCCCATAAACAAGACAATCTCATCCTCTTCATCGAATCCCCACTTCTGGCGAAGATGCGAGGGATCCGCTGACGGGCGAAACAGCGTCGTGTCAACCGGCATAGGCAGAGGGTAGGTCCGGGATCTGTCCCCGCCGTTCTTGATGACATAGTCGGACAGCGTGGGAGTCAGCGTCAAGATCATGTCCGCGCTGGAGTACACCTTTCTTTCCATGCGGCTGGTCACTGAGCGCAACATGCGGTGTGGCACCAGTTGATTGAGTATGTCTATTGAACGAAACACTAAAGGGATATTAAGTTTCCTGGCCAGATGGACCGCTTGCAGCCCGTTGGTGGGAACGGAGTAGAGCACTATGACATCGATGCCTTCTTCCTTGATGGTCCTCTTGATTTCCTGATAGTGAGCGAGAGCAGCGGTCATGCGGCTCAGTCCGGGCACTTTGACGAAACCGGGGCGCCGAAGGGCCACTGATGATCCCGCGACGGCACGACTTGTGCCTGGGAACTCTCTGGTGCGGAGGTGCCCAAAATCAAAGAGACCATTCTTTCGCCACATGCTCTCGTAGTCGATGGCATAGACTCTGTGCTCCCGGAGAGACAGTATCTCCGAAAGGCTGTGGAAGTCAAGCACCACCTTACCAATCCAGTCCACTTCATGAACGAAGAGAATATTCACCGCGTGTTCCTCATCCGGAAACGATGCCGCGTACGAACTCGAAGATTCCCGCAGGCTTGGCCCACAAGTCCCCTGTTTGATATGGGAAATGCAAGCCGAGCCACTATTCGGTCACCTTGACCCACAGATAAAGTGGTTCCAACCAGGGATCAGTTTCTCCATTCTGGAATAGCCGGAACTCCACCTTGGCGTGTTCCGCAGTCACGCTTGGTGTGAAGCTCAGGGCACCTTGCCATTCTTCTCCATTGGCAATCCGGGGCGTCCGTACCTCACTCTTCAGGGCATCGCCGACCCATGTCTCTATCCGATACTCGACCGGCACCTGCTCGTGGTTGTTGATTCCCACCGCAACCTCGATGGTCTCGCCCACTCTAACCTCACGAGGATAGCCAACGCTCTCGCCAATTGACCCGGGCAGGTAGAAGCTGGTGAAGGCGTCCCCGACTTTCGGGGCGGCGACGGTGTAGCCCACCGCTGCCAAGGCCCCTGCCACTGCCACCGCCAGAAAGGCGGACAGTGCCCTGTCCCGGAGATTCATCAGCCGCCAACCATTCCGGAATGCCCCGAATGGCAAGGACAGTCGCAAGCGGACGCTTGGCTGCTCTTCAATCGGCAGTCTCCTGCGCCGCATCCAGGCAATCGCCGTGGCACCCAACACCAGACCGGCTACCGAATAGAGCACCGGCCCCGGTCTGATTCCCCAGCCCGCATAGTTGATGATCAACCCGACCAGTGCCGTCGCGGCGACGCTCATCCCGACACTCAGCGCCAGCCTTCGGGCGATGCTCATCTCCGTCGTCCCCGGAAACAGGGCGGCCAACAGCGAGTAGCCCGGAAGGAACAACAGGAACGGGAGGCTCAGGACCAGTGCTGTGCCGTTCGATGGCACGAGAGCGATGGCGGCCGGCAACACGACCGCCAGGACGCTCAACGGCAGGAGTTCGTTCCGCATCCCTGTCCTCACCTGAGCGCCCCCTTTGTCCCGAGTATGCGCTTACCTTCCCCGGCAACAGGCTAGGATGATCGTCTCTTCATCACCGCCTCGCCAAGCTGTTCAGGATGATGCCCGTGAACACGCTCGCTGAGCCAAAGGCAAGCAGCAAGACTGAGAGTAGCCTGAGGCCGTTGTATGCCAAAGCCGGAAGTGATTCCGCCAGGACGATCACGCCGCCTGCGGCAAGGCCGGCCGCTATAAGGATTGCTCCTGCCAGTCCGAACACCGCCAGCGGACGCCGCTCCGAGATCATGACCAGTATCCGTATGAGAACCCCAAGGCCGTGAGCCCATGGATTCCACTTGGAACCATCGCCTGTGTACACGTTGGAGATCGCGACCTCTCCCACCTTCAAGCCCCTGTCTGCCGCTTTAGCTATCATTTCTACTTCGATAGCGAAACCTCGTTCCGTGAGCTGCATCTCCTTCACTGCTCTCGAAGAAAATCCCCTGAACCCTGACTCCGAATCTGTGATATCGCTGCGCGACAGGTATTTGGCAAAGAGTAGCAGGATAGCTTGCCCGATCCTCCGGTAGCGGGGAGTGTTCCTCGCTTCTGCCTTCCTGGATCCAATCACCAGGTCGCAGCCCTTCAGGACAGCCTTGACAAAGTAGGGTATTTCATCAGGGTTGTGTTGGGAGTCAGCGTCAAGAAGTATGAGGACATCGAAGTTCCGCCCTCGCAGAGAATTCCATATCGTCTGTACCGCTGTCCCTTTGCCTGCGCGAGACGCATGGCGTAGCACTGTGGCACCGGCGAGTTTGGCCACGTCTGCAGTGTGATCGGTGCTGCCATCATCCAACACCAACACTTCGTCTGCATATTGCCTTGCCTTGAGGACCACTGTGCCAATGTAGCGTTCCTCATTGTATGCTGGGATGGCCGCGATGACATGGGCTGTGGCCGGCTTGGCCATTGTGCCCGCACGGTGCGAGGGAAGGGTGGGATGTTCTACCCTCATCGCATTCATACTGCGGATTCCTACTTGACCGTCACCGATTTTGCCAGGTTACGTGGTTTGTCCGGATCCAATTGACGGACAACCGCCGAGTGATAGGCCAGCAACTGGAGTGGGATGACCGTCACCAGTGGGTAGAGAATCTCGTCGACCTCAGGGACTCTGATCCAGTCGTCGAACATCGGCTCCGGCCGGTTGGAGACACCAAGAACCAGAGCACCCCTCGCTTTGGTTTCGGCAATGTTGGACAGAGTCTCGTTGTAGGTGTAGTCGGTGGGGCAGATGGCGACCACCGGCACGCCCTCTTCAATCAGCGCCAGGGTGCCGTGTTTCAGTTCGCCCGCGGGCATGCCCTCGGCGTGGACGTAGGCGACTTCTTTCAGCTTCAACGCGCCTTCCGCAGCAATGGCGAAGTTGATGCCGCGGGCAATGAAGTAGAAGTCGGTCTTGCCGGCGACGCGAAGTGCGATCTTGGGCACCTCGGCGCCGTTGTCAAGCAGGTTTGTCTCGATCAGTTCGGAGACGGCTCGCAGCCTTTCGGTTCCCTCGTCGTACCTGCCGGCCATGGTGTAGGCCAGGAGGTAGAGAACGGTGAGCTGCGCCATGAACGACTTGGTGGCGGCAACACCGATCTCCGGCCCGCAATTGAGGTAGGTGACGTGGTCGCTGATCCTGGCCAGCGAGGAGCCAACGACGTTAACCAGTGAGATCACCCTGGCGCCTTTCGCTTTGGCGTGCCTGACGCCCTCCATGACGTCGGCCGTTTCGCCGCTCTGGGAGATGGCGATCACCAGCGTGTTCTCGTCGATCGAATCGGAGAAATACTCGAACTCGGACGCCATTACGACCTCGCTGAACTTGCCGGCAATTCGCGACATCGCGTAGCGACCAACCAGGGCGGCATATCTCGAGGACCCGCAGGCGGTGAAGACGACCTGCCGGGCGCGCCGGACATCCGTCGCCATCGCTCGCATGTTGTTCCGGGGCTGCACCACGGCGCGGCGGATTGTCTGCGGTTGCTCCAGGATCTCCTTGAGCATGTAGAAATCGTGACCATGCTTGGTGGCTTCTCCCCATTCCCATTCGGCGAGAATGAAGCGCCGGTTGACCGGGTTGCCGTCGCCATCGAGCAGGCGAATCTCGTTGCCTTTGGCGACAACACATTCGCCGTCCTCGATGTAGAGTACGCTCTTCGTCTCGTCCAGGAAGGAGAGGGCGTCGCTGGCGATGAAGCTGCCGCCGGTGGCCAATCCAGCCACCAACGGGCTGTCCTTGCGGATGGCGACCATCTTGTCCGGTTCGTCGGCGGAAACAGCGACGATTGCGAAGGAGCCCTTGAGTTCCCGAGCGGCGCGACGCATCGCTTCTTCCAGCATCAGTCCACCGTCGATGTACTCCTCGATGAGGTGGACGACGACCTCGGTATCCGTTTCGGAAAGGAACTGGTGGCGGCCGGTAAGCCGCAGGCGAAGCTCACGGTGGTTCTCGATGATCCCGTTGTGGACGATGGCGATTCGCTGCTTGCAGTCGAGGTGAGGATGCGCGTTGCGGGCCGTCGGCGCGCCGTGGGTCGCCCAACGGACGTGGCCGATGCCGGTGACTCCCGGCAGACGGTATAGTTCGTGGCGGTCGATCACCTCAACGAGCTTTCCGGCATCCTTACTCAAGGAAATGCAGCCGTCGTGGACGGTCGCCAAGCCGGCCGAGTCGTAGCCGCGGTATTCGAGCTTCGATAGCGCCTTGAGTACTATCGGTGCAGCTTGTGTTGTACCCGAGTAACCAACGATCCCACACATTCTAGGTCAGTTCCCTCGTCTTTTCGGCCGTCTCGTCGCGGCCGACGATACCAGGGCCGAACGGCCCGGCCGGCATCGCGCCGGGGACAGCAGAGAAAGAGATCGCCTGAACACACCGTACCTCCCGCTGATATCGAGCGTATGCAAGTCCAGTCTATGACACGCTCCCACCGCCCTCAAGTAGCCGGAGTGTCATTCCCGAGGACTATCTGACTCAAGGATGTGACCCTTCCTGAAAACAGGTAGTGGTGCCACCTTCTCCGTCCTCCTGGATGGTAGAAGCGTGGGGAGGGCCGATCACAGCACGCCTCTCCGTTCGAAACTCCTGAGGCGCAACGGTAAGGCTATCGACGACGTGATCGATGGCGGTGACGCTGTCCGGTAGTCTGGGGTCTTGTCAAAGGTGTCTGCAATTCTTCACTGGGCTCAGGAGGGTAGCCCCCAGTCTAGCGGCGTTCCCTGCTGGATGTCCCGTGTCGCTCGCCGCCCCAGCACATCCTTTAGGTGTCGAGGATGCAAGCCATATCCTGGTCGGATGGAACGCACATTATCCTCGGTGAATAATTCCCCTGCTTCTATATCCTTAACCACAAACAGCGAGCGGCGAAAGGCACGACTCTTGGCTTCTTGCTCGCTTGCTTCATATCGCACTTCGCCCAGCGCCTCTTCCGTCGTCCGAATGGCATCTACCATTGCCCTGAATTCCTGAGGCTCTAAAGAAAAGGAGCTGTCTGGACTTGAAATGTCTCGCGAAAGAGTGAAGTGTTTCTCCACAATGCAAGCTCCCATCGCCACCGCCGCTACCGGCACAGCAATTCCCAAGGTATGGTCAGAGAGACCAACAGGCACTCCGAATGCTTCGGCCAAATGTGGAATAGTTCGCAGATTCATATCCTCCGGAGACGCGGGATAAGCACTGGTGCACTTGAGCAGCGCAATCTGCGAAGCTCCGGCCCTCTGAGCTGCTTGTACTGCCTCATCTATCTCCGCCAGTGTTGCCATACCGGTTGATATGAGCATCGGCTTACCCTTACTGGCGATATATTCAACGAGAGGGATGTCTACGATCTCAAATGAAGCAACCTTATGAGCTGGCGCCCCCATTTCTTCCAGGAAATCCACCGCTGTCCTGTCGAAAGGCGAGGAGAAGAGGCCAATTCCCAGTTCATCAGCCACCTTCTTCAGTTTCGGCTGCCACTCCCAGGGCATGCAGGCTTCGGCATAGAGGTCGTAAAGAATCTTTCCATCCCAAGGCGTCCCACCGCCGATTCGGAATTCCGCCGAATCACATGGGATGGTCATGGTATCGGCTGTATAAGTTTGCAGCTTGACAGCATCAGCACGGGCTTCTCTGGCTGCCTCGAGCAGTTTCACCGCCTCATCGAATTGCTGGCGATGGTTAGCCGATAGTTCAGCCACGATATAGACTGGATGGCCCAGGCCAATGCGCCTGTTGCCAATCTCAATAGACGGACCCATATTCCCAGCCCTCTATTTCATTGCCCTGATCAGTGCAGTGGAAATCGCTGATGTTCCAACCCTTTATTGTAGCTACCATGTAAGCATTCAAGGCTCTTGCTCCTATGGACATACCATCTCAACAACCTTATGCCCTTCGAAATCCTTCAGCCCTTTGTTGATAAAGCCTGCCATGGTAAAGGCATTAATTGAGGCTTTGTTATCTTCCTTTATGAAAGCCGATACCTTTCCAATGCTATGCTCCTTCAAGACGCGTTGGCAGGCAAGTTGCAGGGCGGCACTTCCATACCCTCTGTCTCTTTCCCTGGCATCTATGCTTACGGCCACCTCTGTACTTCCCTCAGAGTCTGTATCAAACCTTACCTGCCCGACCGGGACATCCTGCTCGTCCACGACAACATAGATGAGACAATTGGGATCAACAAGTTTCTCGCGGAGCCAACTCACATGTTCGTCCCACCGGATTGGATCTGAGCTGAATGAATTTGCTCGCACCACCGGGTCGTTTCTCCACTCCCAGAGCAAGCGACAATCCTCCGAACTCACCGGTCTAAGCCTTAGTTTGTGATTTCTTGCTTCTGTCATGACAGCTTGTGATTTCAGCGGCAGCCGTTGCCTGTCGGCCGGCAGGCATCGCTGCGGCGGAAGTCAAGAGAAGTGGGATTCGCCCAAGGTGGCGCCTCAGGTTGGAGCAAATCATCGCTCCAGTCTGAGGTTGAGGAGCTGATGACCTGACACTCGGAACTTTCGCCGATAGCCTGGATGATTGTCGCAACTCCAGTCTCCTGATGCTCTGTCATTTCTTCTTGAGAAGGAACATAGTGTCGGCATTATTGCTGTCCAAGTATTTGAAACGTTTCTCCTTAATCAAGCTCAGGTTATCGAAGCGTTCAAGAAAGAGCCTGGCGAAATCTGTCTTCCAGAGTAGATTCTCATGTTCCCGGTAGCTTACCGGAGAATACGTCTCTGCATAGTACTCAAAGCACCAGATATACTCTCTCGTACACCGGTACATTTCATCCAGAACCTCGGCAATGTCCCCCGGAGCGACGTGTATCAAGACGCCTGAAGTGAATACAAGGTCGAAGGAACTATCCGCGTATGGAATATCGAAGGCAGAACCATGAATTATGTCAATGCCCTTTGCATTGCTCCTGGCGCGTTCCACAGCATAGGCCGATATCTCAATGCCGGAGAGATTCTCAAAGCCATCTCGTTGCAGGTACAATAGCTGTGTTCCAATATTGGAACCAACCTCCAGTATTCTGATGTTCTTGTCGAGGCCACCAAGAAAGTCAGAGTTCATTCCGGTGCGGGTGATTCCATAATTCTTCTCATACAGTACCTCGGTTTCCTGTAGCGTTGAGGCATTACGATCCAAGTATTCCCTGCCAAACTGACCCGCCCATTCTTGCATTTGTCTGGTTTGCTTGGTCAAATCTACTCCTCCCTCATCTCAAGTCACCATAGGCGGGGTTCTTCATCCGGAGATGGACGAGATACGCCATCTCACTTCTTTCCTGTCTCATACATGAGGCCAGGCTATCGCCTGTAGTATTGCATCACCTTATTCACAGCTGTGATTACATCCTCCACGTCCTTGTCGGTCATTTTGGGAAAGATCGGCAAGGTTATTGCCCTCTCATAGTATCTCTCTGCCCTGGGGTAGTCACCTGCCCTGTGGCCCAGGGCTCTCCGATAGTACGGATGGAGATGTACTGGAACATAATGGACACTCGCCCCAATGTTTTCTGCTCTCAGTGCCTTGAGAATCTCTCCCCTGTTCGCATTCAACAACTCTGTCTTCACCTGGATCACAAATATGTGATATGCGTTCTTGACTCCTTCGTTCTCGGTGGGGGTTACAAGCTCCTCTATTTCGGCAAAGGCTTGGCCATACTTGTCTGCTATTTCTCTTCTCCGTTGAACAAAGCGGTCCAGCTTCTTCATCTGGCTGAGACCTAAGGCACACTGAAAATCTGTGAGCCTGTAATTGTACCCCAAGCTATCGATCTCATAGTACCAGGGGCCTTTGTCCTGGGATGACTCTCCGTTGTCACGCACCATGCCGTGATGTCTGAGGATTCGAAGCTTTTCGTAGAATTCCTTGCTATTGGTCAAGATCATCCCACCCTCGCCGGTCGTAATGTGCTTCACCGGGTGGAAGCTGAAGACAGTCATGTCAGACAGACTGCCAATCTTGTGCCCCTTGTACTCAGCTCCCAGAGCGTGGGCGGCATCCTCAATTACGATTAGCCCTCTTTCAGCAGCGATAGCTCGTATTTCATCCAGATCAGCGGGGTGCCCCCCAAAATCTACGGGGAGAATAGCCTTGGTTTTGGGTGATAACCTCTTCTTGATCTCTTCCGGGTCAATATTCAAGGTATCGTCCCTGATATCAGCAAGCACCGGTTTCCCTCCGCAGTACACTACCGCATTGGCGGTGGCAGCAAAGGTAATAGGAGTAGTTATTGCCTCATCCCCTCTTGAAATCCCTGCTACCAGGCAAGCAGCGTGCAAAGCGGCAGTCCCACTGGAAACAGCTACTGCATATCTGGCTCCGCAGTATTGGGCAACCCTTTCCTCAAACTCACCTACCTTTGGGCCTGTGGTAATCCAGTCTGTTTCCAGGACCTTCACCACAGCATCGATATCGTCAGCATCCACCCATTGGCGACCGTAGGGAAGAAGGTCACTCCTGACTGGATCTCCTCCTTCGATTGCCAGCTTCTCCTTCATTCCAATGCTGGTGCTATCTTTGTCCGCACTCATGTTTGACTCTCTCTCGCCAGGGGCGAGGGTACAATCGCAACTCTAGTGTCATCTTGCATGAGCTGTGCTCTTGGGAGCGTCTCGCCACCTTACAAAGGATTTGGCAACCCTCGAACGATAGGTGTATTGGAGAGCCTTGTGGAGCCATATGTCAATTAGAAACTTGAAGAACCGATGTTCCAGTCGCACTCTTGCAATTCTCTGGAGAAGAAGCTCCGGCAAGAGAAGAAATGTGAACCCCCCCAGGATCTCTTTGACTCGCTTCCTCGAGAAGGGGCCGTAGGCGATGGATGTGAAATATGCGATAGCATATACAAAGTCAGGGTCACAGTGCCAAGGCAACTTGGCGGGGGACTCCGTATACACCTTGCTGAATGCATCTTGTGCGAATTCCCGCAGACTTTGAGGTTCGTGAATCCAACCTTGCCTCACGAAATAGTCTGTTAGCTCACACCCGGGGTATGCCCTTAGTGTAGTGATGGAATAGGATGCCTTGGGGTAAAGCTTCCAGAGTGTTTCTACAAGCTGGAGAGTGGTGAGTATGTCGTCTCTATCCTCGCTGGGCAAACCGATGATAAAGCTGTAGGCGGTAGCAATGTCGGTTGTCGCCAGCATGTTCGCTGACCTGACAATGTCGTCAACAGTTATATCCTTGCCCATTAGCTCAAGAAGGCGGGGTACCCCGGATTCTGCGCCTATCGTCAAGTTTGTCAACCCGGCAGCCTCAGCAAGTTCCAGGAAGTCCTCATCGACAAAGCCTGGCCTGAAGTAGTCAGCTCGGAGTTCAGCAAACCACTTGATATCAAGTTTCCTCTCTATGAATTCCTCACAGATCTCTTTGACTCTAGGTCTGCTCACGAAGAAATTGTCGTCAACAAAAGTCACAAATTCTATGCCGTATGCAGTTGACAACCTTTCACACTCGTCGGCTACCCGCTTGGCAGGCATGGCTCTCAGGGTACGGTTCCGCAGGACTGGGTTTACGCAGAATTTGCAGCGACTCGGACATCCCCTGCTTGTTTGCACATCGATGTCTCTTCTCCAAGCGCCACTTCTCAGGTATTTCGCCATATCCACCAGGTCGTAATCGAGGGGGGGTAGTTTCGCCAGATCTACATAGGGTCTCGGTTGATTGATCCTGACCGAGCCTTCTTCTCTGTATGCCAGCCCTTTGATGCCCTCCAGGGAACTATCGTTCTCCAAGGCTCTGACGAGCTCCAGTAGCGTATATTCGCCCTCGCCAAGAACTGCAAAGTCAACTAAAGGGTCTTCGCATGTGAGGACTGGGAAGAGACTCGGATGAATACCACCCCAGACAATTGGCACGTCGTGCCGTTCCTTGATGAAGCTGCTTATCTCCAGGCCACCTTTTACCTCCGATGTTAGTGCAGTGATCCCTACCAACATCGCGTCCTTGCATTCTTGATCTACCAGGGCAACATAGTCGTCATCCACCGTGGCATCGATTATCCTGACATCGTATCCTTCCCGGCTCAGGATGGTGCCAACATATAGCAGGCCCAATGGAACCCTGGGAAGACTGGGAAAGAGAGAATGCACACTACTCTTGGGTCTGAACAGCACTATCTTCGACATAGGTTCTTCCCTTCGCAGATAACCCGGTGTCCCTGGTCCCTCCGGGCGAAACAGTCATTCGACAGGGGTTCGTACCAAAGCCAACTGGCGACTTTCGGCTCACTGAATGGTCTTTAACATCTCTACAAGCGCGTCCTTGCCCAGCCACTGATCGTTATCTCTACTGGTGTATCTGAACCCCACAGGAAGGGGTTTGGCGCCTGGAAGGTTGTTCGTGTCCCAGGAAGGATACTCAGGCTTGATAACGAAGTAGTCGTCAAACCCTCCGGCATGCCTCGCCTCGTCCTCAGTAAGAAGGATTTCGTCCACTTTCTCCCCGGGGCGCATGCCTGTAATCTTTTGTTCGGCTTCCGGGGCAATCGCACTAGCCATGTCGATGGTCTTCATGCTGGGAATCTTGGGAATGAACACTTCGCCACCCTGCATTCTGCCAACACAATCGATCACGAAGCGAACTCCTTGTTCCAGGCTGATCCAGAACCTTGTCATTCGCTCGTCTGTGATGGTAACGGTGCCACTCTTCTTCTGCTCAAGGAAGAGTGGAACGACGCTGCCGCGGCTGCCGAGAACATTGCCATACCGCACACAACTGAACCTCGTCTTTTGTGCCCCGGTATAGGCATTGCCTTGAGAAAGGAGCCTCTCGGCAACCAGCTTGGTCGCGCCGTAGAGGTTGACTGGATGGACTGCCTTGTCGGTGCTTATGGCTATCACCTTTGCCACGGCGGAATCAATTGCCGCATCGACTACATTCATCGTCCCGTTGATATTCGTCCTCACCGCTTCCATGGGGTTATACTCGCATGTTGGCACTTGCTTCAGAGCTGCGGCATGAACAACAATATCCGCTCCCACCATTGCTCTGTATACTCTCTCTTTATCCCTGACATCGCCTATGAAGAATCGAAGCCTGTCGTCATCGTTGAACTTCCGGCGCATTTCGTGCTGGAGTAGTTCCCCCCGAGAGAATATCCTGATTGCACTGGGGTCGTGCTCTCTCAAGACTATCTCGGCGAATTTCTGCCCAAAAGAACCAGTGCCGCCGGTGACCAATATGACTTTATCCTTCAGTACCATCAACAAGCCTCCTTGGATATTTCGCAGCTTTCATCCCAGCTTTCTCCCCTGGCACCCGGGCGCGATCCAGCCATGTCCAGAATCAGGTCGGCTATTCTTGCGGGGGCCTTACCATCGAAGCTTCGCCTGTTCTGGCTCAGGAACAAATCCGCCTTGCTCAAGGCTTCTTCCCTGGCAGATGGGTCATCAAGTATCGTTTCCACAGCCGGCCTCAAGTCACCGAGATGATAAACGCCAGTGGCAAGACCCATCTCAACATAGGGAAACAACACGGGTTCATCAAAGATACTCAGCAAGATTACCGGCTTGCGAAGAATGCCGGCTTCAAGAACTGTCGTTGAGTAACCTGCTATTACAACACCGCTCAGGCTGACGATATCGGATAGCCTCAGGTCTTTACGAAGTATTACCCGTTCCCTCCCGTCACCCACTATTCTCTGGTAGTCGTGAAGATTCTCCACGGGATGTATCTTGACTACCAGACACGTGGACTTTCCCAGGAGAGGCGCCAGAGAATCAATGATGCCGGTGATGAATCTGCTGCGCATGTCCGGACTCCAATGCCCGTGTTCCACGTAGCTCCCCGTCAGCAGCAGGATAACTCTGGTCTGCGTGTCTATTCCCAGATCCTGGCGCAGGAGGGTTGTATCGGGACTGCCTCCGACTTGTGACAGGGCACCAAGCGTTGGGGAACCAGTGACAAATATCTTGTCTGGGTCAACGCCTCTTTCAATCAGGACGCGCATGTCCCAGGAACCTGCCACTGCGATAGCCCGGCACCCAAACCTGCCCTCCGCATCATCGACGGAAAACGCCATCCTGATATCGTCGATTACCGCCCGCAGGATTTCAAACGGGCTCCACCCCGAACCTGCCATCGTCCTCAGCAAGTACAGATACTTGTGGAGGATATTGATGGGACGATGTGTGAGCCGGTATATAGTCCTCTTGAGAGCAATACGAGGAACATTTGATGCATTACTCATGATACCCAGCAAGAACGACAGGGTTGGAATACGGAGGCTATTGGCGGCACAGACGAAGGCCCTCTTGAGAAACTCCTGGTCGCTTCCCACCACCACCACATCGGGTTGCTCTACCTTCAAGACCTCGGTAATATCCATTGTTCCGTAGTCCCGCAACGTTCTGAAGGGCATGCCGAGAGCCCTCAAGGCTTCGTTTGGCCCTTGGGAAGATCCCTCCTGGGTGGGCGCACCGGTGGAACAATTGATTATCCCCTCTGTTCCCTGCCTTCTCAATTCTTCCCAGATGGGATTGAGCAAGCTGACCTCGGAACTACTGCCGACCACAAACATTATCTTTTGCTGACCCATATCTGACATCTCAACTGAACAGGTTTCTGGGGGTCCGGTCAATGGTGATAGCTCTCTTAGTGAGGTAATATGATTTGAAGATCTTCATTGGTTACCTAGACCAGGGACATTGCCACCGGTCGTGATGATTACCCCATCTATTCCCAGCGAGTCTTGGTCTCGCAATGTTCTTGAACAAAGGGATAGAAATCTCTCCAAAAGTGGGATATGTCCACTTTGCCCGACAGGAGTTCACAACCTCTACACAGGTTGGTTTTGTAATATTCGCCGCTCACCTGGTTCCTTCTGGCTTCTTGGAACACGTCATTGTTCCATACTTCGCTCATCTTGTTCTTACTCACATCTCCCATAACCTGTTCCCCCAATATGTCATAGCAACAGCCTAGTACCTTCCCATCCCACCCAATAGTTATGTCTCTCCATAAGAAATAGCAAGGATAGTATTCGTCTATTCTGTCTTCCCTCTCGGTGAATCGCCTTTTGGATTCACCTGTCCAAGCATGTGCCCAAGATATTTCTATGCCATCCAGTGGCAGACCCTCAAAGTTCTTAGCGAAACCTTCTGAAACTTCAGGCAAAGCGGACGTATCTTCCTTATTGATCCTTAATCCGACAATCTTCACTATTGTCTTGTCGAATCCTCTCTGCTTCTTTATCCTGAGCAGATCAATAATGTTGTTTAGGGCAAGGTCGTAATCGGCGTTCCTGCGAAAATCTTCGTACTCTTCTTTCGATGAATCATCAAAGGAAAGGTTCACCAGATCTATTCCGGTTTCCAGTAGACTCAGGCTTGTTTCAGGCGTTAGCAGAGCACAATTTGTATTGAGGTGTATTGCTAATCCAGCCTCCTTTGCCATCCTGACCATTTCAATTAAGTTCTTATGCAGGAGAGGTTCTCCCCCCAAATAGAGAGCTACGCATGGATATAGCTTGGACCTGGGAAATTCTGTTACTTCCCTTATTATTTCTTCATACAGGATCATATCCATGAAGCCGTTCTTCCGGTAGCTCTTCTCCAGACTCCTTGGGCACATTCGGCATCTTAGATTACAGTGGTTGGTAGGTTCGATTCGAACGCATAGTGGAAGATACGGTAGTTCAGCATTGCCCTTGACGTAATTATGAAATAGCTCCTGCAATTTCATTGCGTCTCCCCGATCTTCCGTCATTCTTCTTATCTCTCTTGTCCCTGCCATTGCCTTTTGATGCTCCCCTCTCAATGTTGCAGAGATGACCCGGTCAAGGGCAATTCCAGTTTCCATTCCGGGTACTCGGCTTCTTGTGTCATGCGAACAACCAGATCGGCAATCCTCTTGGCGGCCTTGCCATCCTGGACGTACGCCTGGTGGTACACGTAATTGTTGACGGTGTCTTTTGTCTCCTGGCTCAAGCCCCGGCAGATGACTGCCTCCAGCGCCGGCGCCAAGTCGCCTCTGTTGCGCACCACAATGGCGCCGCTCGCCTCATCAAACGGGGTTACATTATTGAAGAAATCGACCACCAGCAACGGCTTGCCCATCGCCATTGCCTCCAGGCCCGCCGTCGATGCCACCGTGATCGCCAGGCTGCAAGCGCTCAGAAGTTCCGGCAGGGAGACATCATGACATACTATCGGCGGCTCAGGGAGATCTCCAGTAATCTCGAGGTAGTCTGCCTCACTTTCCCTGACCGGGTGAATCTTGATTACCAGTTTGGATAGCGGTAACTTCGCCACCGCATTGGCAATAGCCATGACGAATTCCTTCCTCTGCCCCACGGTCCATGTTCCAAACTCAACAAAGTAGCCGGTGAGCAGTAGAATAATGTTATGGTCACCAGGAAGTCCCCATGTTCCGCATACTTTCGATTTACAGTCGTCCTCCTTGGCATGATAGAGGGAATCAAACTTGGGATTCCCGGTTACCTCGATATGCTCGGGACCAATCCCCTCTGAAATGAGGAGTTCCTTCATGGCGTTGCCAAATACCGCGATCTTTGAGCATCCCCCGTGTCCATCGAGCATCGGCCTGCGCTTAAGATCACGCCTCAA
>SDBV01003163.1_pt1 | contig 24528 bp, 21 predicted proteins | sample 2277081 | NCBI WGS metagenome assembly SDBV01 (sample SAMN10402039, study PRJNA504765) | marine sediment metagenome | isolation source: marine sediment core GS10_PC15, 223 cmbsf | place: Arctic Ocean: Southern Knipovich Ridge | collected 2010 | reverse complement strand
GCGGTGCTCCAACTCGCTACGGATCTCCTCTAGCTTGGGCCTCCACTCTCTGAGCGCCTCGGCCGCCTGCCTTGCGCGGATCTTGGCCTGGGCAATCTCCTGCTGGCTGAGCCAGGAGCCGTCCACCCATTGATAGCCCAGCAGACGGCGGGCCTGCTGGTGATTGGGGTTGATCTCCAACACCTTCGTCAGGTGGGCCCGCTGCTGGTCTACCAGCTTCCTCTTTCCGCACCACTGGGCCAGCGCCAATTGTCCTTCGACCGTCTCGGGATACTGCTGGCGTATCCTGCGGTAGGCGTCGATACGGTCATCCTCGGCAGCAAGCTCGGGCAGTTCGTCGAACTTCACCCACTGCCTGTTGTAACGGACGTGACCGGTGTGCCAGAGGGCGGGCACATAGTCGGGCACCTGCTCCAGGGCCGACGCAAGCAGTTCGCTGCGCCGGGAATCCTTCCCGTAGACTTCGCAGAACAGCGCCTCGGCCACCAACTCACCGGCAGCCCGCGTTCGTTCCGCCTTGGTCGCCCCCGACGCGGTGCCGACAGTCAGCCAACCAATCCCAGAGAGCAAAACTCCCAGAGTCACCCCAGCAAATGTTAGCCTTCTCATGACTCACCCTCCTTATCTGTTCCGGATTCGAAGGTGGATCGCTCTGGAGTCGAGCGACCTAACACGACATTTAGTATATCGGCTGCAAAGAAAAATAACAGCCAATTTGGCGTGAAATTGTATCCGCTTAGGAGGCAGGTAAACTGGTGAATCCTGGTGGACTGCGTTGCCTTGGATATCGATTCCCCCAATTCAGGGTAGTTTCAATCGCGGCTTCTACCGCTTGCTGCTGAACCTTTGGGGTCGCATTTGGCCCCCGTGCCGCCTTGGGCTTCCCCCTTGAGCCCGGAAGGCTTCCCGGGTCTACTTGTGCCCATGAGCCTCTGCGGCCGGCGAGTGACGATCATGGGGCTGGGCCACTTCGGCGGCGGTCTGGAGACCGCCCGCTGGTTTGCCCGGCGGGGGGCAGAGGTTACCGTGACCGACCTGGCCGACGAGGACTCCCTGGCCGACTCGGTCGAGGCACTTCGTGGCGAGCCGATTGCCCGGTTCCGGTTGGGAGGCCATCGGGAAGAGGACTTTCAGCGTGCGGAGCTGGTGGTGGTCAACCCGGCGGTCCGGCCCGACAATCCGTTTCTTCGGATCGCGCGTGAGTCGGGCGCGCGGCTGACCAGCGAGATCGCGTTGTTCATGGCCGGCTGCCGGGCGCCGATCATCGGTGTGACCGGCAGCAACGGCAAGTCGACGGTGGCGGCCATGATTGCGACCGTCCTACGGAAGGCGGGCCAGAGGACGTGGCTGGGCGGGAACATCGGCAACAGCCTGTTGAAACGAAAGGACCTTATCGTACCCGGTGATCGGGTCGTGCTGGAGTTGAGCAGCTTTCAGCTTTGGCATTTGGGCCCCAATCTGCCAATGCCCACGGTGGCCGTGGTCACCGGCTGTACCCCGAACCACCTCGATTGGCACGCCAGCCGGGCGGACTACGTGGCCGCCAAGCAACAGATCCTCCTGGGCCAGACCCGCCATGACCGGGCCGTGCTGAACGTACACGATCCGGAGGCGGCCGGTTGGGAGGGAATGGTTCGCGGCCGGCTGGTGCCGCTGCCCGGGCTCGACGAGATCCCACCTCTTTCGGTGCCGGGTGAGCACAATCTGATCAACGCCGCCTGTGCGGCGGCCGCGGCGCGGGCGATGGAGTGCCCTTGGGAGTCGATCCGGCGGGGACTTATGGAATTTCGTGGTCTGCCGCAGCGGCTTCAGTCGGCAGGCAGCGTCGACGGGCGGCGATTCTACAACGACTCGACGTCGACAACGCCCGAGTCGACGATCGCGGCCCTGGATACACTCGAGGGCCGCGTATGGCTTCTGGCCGGTGGGAAAGACAAGGGTCTGGATTTCGGTGATCTGGCCGCGGCGGCAGTCGAAAAGGCCGCAGGAGCGGCTTTTTTTGGTACGGTTCGCGACGTGTTGCGGGGTTGGGCCAAGGGGCGGGACCCGCGGTTCTCGTGCACCGCGACCGAAACCATGGCCGAGGCCCTGAGGTGGTGCTGGGAGCGTTCGCGGCCGGGCGATACGATCGTGCTTTCGCCGGGCTGCGCCAGCGGCGATCAGTTCCGCAACTTCCGCCAACGCGGCGAGAAGTTCGACGAGTTGGTCCGCGAATTGCGAGAGCCGAACAACGGCTAAGCCGAGTTTCTCACCGAGGTGTGCTAAGCTTGCCGTTTGGTGAGCAGTGCCGCACCCGGATCCTGGCAGCAGGTCCAGGGTTCCGGGAACCCCAGAACGATCACCGACACGCTCGCTCGGTCACCACAAGAGACTCGGTCACCGCCAGAGATCGGCGAAACCGCTCTTCAATATGCCCCGCCGCGAGGAGCTGTTTTGCGCGAGGGAATCCGCCGCGGGCGAAACTGATCGTCGGTCGCGTCAACCGATACCTGCGGTACTCCCGGCCCCGGCCTGGGATCGAAATCTCTGGGGTTCGCGCCCTGCCCGAACCGCACCACCGGCGTCTGGTTCTTCCAGCCCATCTGCTTCAACAGGTCCCCATACTTCAACTGCTGCATCCCGTACTTCTTACCCTCGTCGACCGCCGCAGAGATCACGTCGTGGTAGGCCTTGGCCGTGGCCGGCAGGTCCTTGTAGTCCACGTCCTCGCCCAGCACCAGGTATCGCGTGTCGATGCCCATTTCGCCGCCGTCCCGGTTGCCGGCTTCGTCGATCGTGCAATCCACCTTGCCCCCGCTCATCTGGATCAAGTCCTTGACCATCATCAGGTCGTTCGTGCCGTCCTGGTCCAGGTCCATGAATCCCACCAGGGCAAACCGCCGCTGCTCTCCGGGGCTCCAGGCCGGGGTGTGGATCTTGTCACCCACCAGGATCGGATCGGAAATCGATATCTCCTCCACCACCCGCGCTTCCGCCTGGCGCTGGCCGATGATCCGCGTGACCTCGATCCCGGCCTTCTTGCCGGCCCTGGCCAGGTTGGTCGTATCGATCGGATAGACACTGAAGGTGGTCTGCCGCCTCAGCGCGTCGCCGCGGCCCAGGTTGATCCACACCATCCCGGCCCGCTGGTCCACCCAAATGATCTCACCGTCGGGTACCTCGAAGGTCTCCTTCTTGAGTTTCATTAACTCTTCGTTCGTCCGGTCTCGCTGCGTTATCAAGTCCTTCTTTTCGGTCTCGGCGTCGTCGCGTTGCTGTGCCAGCAGAGCCAGCCGGTTTTCGCCCTCTTCCCGGACCTTGTCCCAATCCGCTTGAATCTTGTCTTTCCCCGCCCTTATTTGAGCAAGGTTACCGTCGAACATGCCTTCCGCGTCCTTCAGTTTCTTCTCGGCCGCCAGCAGGGCCTGATTGTGCTTCTCCACTTGCGCCGTCATCTGCTTCTTCCACTGCTCGTATTCATCATCCAGATCCTGCAAGTCGTTGTTGGCGTCGATCAGAAGCCCGCTCTTCTCGTCGAGCACCCTCTGCAATTCCGCCAACGCGGGATGGTAGAACCTCAGTGTCTCGTCGAAGCCCCCCGCAAACTTCTCCATGTCCGTGTTGAACTGATCGTTGATATCGGCCAACTCCTTCTCTTCCGCGTCCGGAGTGCCCAGGATCCACGTCTTCAACTGGTTGTACTCGCCCTGGATCTTGTTGTTGGCCTCGTTCACGGCTGCCAACTTGGCCTCCGCCTCGTCAGCCCTGTCGCGATGCTCGATGTAGGCCGACATGGAGAAGAACACGAATATCCCCAAAATGACCGTGACCATGAACAGGATTATCAGCGCGACTTGCAGACTTTGATTCTCGCGTGCCATGACGGGCTTGCTCCTGTGCGGTTCGGGTCCACCAACGGACGTGCACCCGAAGCTGGGGTGTGCCGACGGCCTCCTCTCATACTCCGATCTCGGCCGTTCCGGGAGAGCCGAGACGGGTGGAGCTAAGGCTTTCAGGACGAATGACCTATAGATCGATTTTAACCGAACTTCCAGGCGCTGTCAACGAAACGCCAGCGTAAGCCCCACCACTAGCGGGGCAGCACCTCTCAATTCGGTCTGCCGGACGCTTGAACCTGCCACGCCTTTGGTGTAGAAGAACATCGATTCTCTCACTGGTCCTCCCCTCCAGCCGGCGGCCGATCGATGAAACATCGCGACCGGCAAATCTCTCTGCCAGGTTTTGAACCCCCGCCGCAGGAGCCGCCCCCGCCCGATCCTGCCGCCGACACCCGGCCCGCGCCCCACGGCCCGCCGCCCGCAAGTTTACCGGCCGCCGGCCCGCCGCCCGCAAGTTTACCGGCCGCCGGCACGGCGGCCCAGGCCGCGCCGGTCAGCCCACCTCCCGAAAGCCTCCAGGGCCAGACCGTATGGGTGGTAGATTCCCACTCCCTCATCTACCAGGTCTTCCACGCCCTGCCCGAAATGGCCAGCCCCCGAGGCGAATCCGTGGCCGCCGTCTACGGATTCACCCGCGACCTGCTCTACCTGCTCGCAGAGAAGAAACCCGACTTCCTCTTCTGCGCGTTCGATCTGCCCGGCCCCACCTTCCGGCACAAACTTTACGATCAGTACAAGATCCAGCGGGCCGAGATGCCCGAGGACCTGGTGCCCCAGATCGACTCGATTCGCCGAGTAATCCAGGCCCTGGGCATACCCGCGGTAGGCTCCCCGTCGTACGAGGCCGACGACGTGATGGCCACCATCGCCCGTGTCACCGAGGAGTTGGGCGGCCGCTGCTTCCTGGTCAGCGGCGACAAGGACTGCCGCCAACTGATTTCCGATCGCGTGAAGATCTACAACATCCGCAAGAACCGCGTCTTCGACCGCGATGACCTCATGGCCGAATGGGGCATCAGCCCAAAGCAGGTCGTCGACTTCCAGGCCCTGGTCGGCGATCCGGTCGACAACGTGCCCGGCGTGCCGCTGATCGGACCCAAGCTCGCCCGACAACTCCTCGGAAAATACGGCACGCTTCAAAACGTCCTGGACCATGCCGCCGAGGTCTCCGGGGCCAAACGCAAAGAGAATCTGCTAAAGCACCGCGACCAGGCCTTCTTGAGCCGCCGGCTGGTCCAGCTCGAAACCCACGTCCCCATGGCGATAGACTGGAACGCCGGGCGACTCGACGGCTTCGACCTCTTGAGGGCCCGGGAGCTGTTCCACCAGTTCGGCTTTCGCAGCTTGGCGGAGAAGCTCGACCTGTTTCAGGGCCAGGCCGCCGCGGAAGTGCCCGCCCGCCCATTCGGTGGGGCAGCTTCGTGTCCCACCGATGGGAGGCCCGAGTACCGGCTCGTCGACACGCCCGAAAAACTGGCTGAGTTTCTCGCCCTGCTGCGGCGGCAGAAGTGCATCTCGCTGGATCACGAGACTACCAGTGTCTGGCCGCGCTGGGCGGAAATCGTTGGCTTCTCGTTCGCCTTCGACGACCACCAGGCATGGTATCTGCCCGTCCGGGCCCCGGATGGTGAGCCTTGCCTGGATCTGAACAGCACACTCGAGGCCCTCCGCGGCGTGCTGGAAGATCCCGCCGTCGAGAAGCTGGGACAGAACCTGAAATACGACATGATCGTGCTCCGCTCGGCCGGGATCGAATTGGCCGGACTGGCCTTCGACAGCATGGTGGCCGGCTACCTGCTGGACCCGGGCGCGCGGAACCACAACCTCAACGATCTCGCCAAACGCTACCTGCACCACGCCACGATCAAAATCGAGGAGCTGATCGGCACCGGAAAAAACCAGAAGCGGATGGACGAGGTCCCGGTCCGCCAGGTGGCCGACTACGCCGGCGAAGATGCCCTGCTGCCCCTGCGGCTCCGCCCGATCCTCACCGACGAACTGGCCCAAACCGACCTCCAAGAACTGTTCACCCAACTGGAGCTGCCGCTGGTCGACGTGCTGGTCGAACTGGAATACAACGGCATCAAGGTCGACGTCCGGCGCCTGGCCAATCTTAGCCGCCGCTACGGCGAACGAATCGATACACTTCAGCAGGAAATCCACGAACTGGCCGGCCGTCCCTTCAACATCGCTTCGCCCAAACAACTACAGCAGGTCTTGTTTACCGAGCTTCGGCTCCCGGTGACCAAGAAAACCAAGACCGGGCCCAGCACCGACGCCGCAGTGCTGGAGGAACTGGCCCGGCTCCATCCGCTGCCGGCCAAGCTGCTGGAATATCGCCACTACGCAAAACTCAAGAGCACCTACGTCGACGCCTTGCCCCAGATGGTCCACCGCAGCACCGGACGCGTGCACGCCTCCTTCAACCAGCACGTCACTGCCACCGGACGGCTCAGCAGCAGCGATCCCAACCTGCAGAACATCCCCGTACGGACCCAGCAGGGCAGGGAAATCCGCTCGGCCTTCGTCCCCGGCTCCGAAGGCTGGCTCCTCATGGCCGCCGACTATTCTCAGATCGAGCTGCGAGTCCTGGCCCACTTCTCCGGCGACAGCCACCTCTGCGAGGCCTTCGCCCGCGACGAAGATATCCACGCCCGCGTAGCCGGCCAGGTCAACGGTGTCCCCCTGGAGGAGGTGACGCCGGAAATGCGCAGCGCGGCCAAAGCGGTCAACTTTGGGGTGATTTACGGCCAGAGTCCGTTCGGGCTCTCCCGGGCACTGGGCATCGAGAAGGAACAGGCGGCCCAATTCATCGATAGCTACTTTGAGGGGTATCCGGGAATCGAGGAGTTTCTCACCACGGTACTGGCGGAATGTCGCCGCAACGGCTATGTTAGAACTATCCGGGGTCGGCGTCGGACCATCCGCGGAGTTCGTCCGCAGGCCGGCCGTCAGAGGAATCTCGCCGAGCGGACCGCCATCAACACGGTCATCCAAGGCTCGGCGGCGGATCTGATCAAGATGGCCATGGTCGCGATCCACCGCCGGCTCCGGCGGGAGAAACTCCCGGCAAAAATGTTGCTGCAAATCCACGACGAGTTGATCTTCGAGGTCCCGTCCGACCACGTCCAGAAACTGGCCGACCTGGTCACCGAAGAGATGGTCGGCGTCCAGCCGCTTAACGTTCCACTGAAGGTAAACGTAAAAGCCGGTCCCAACTGGGCCGACGCAAAACCGATTCAAGATTCAGGGATCGGGGATTAGCAAGACACGCCATCTGCCCTGACCCCTGACCCCTGACTCCTGACCCCTGGACTCCTGACCCCCAACCCCATGCTCCTGATCGGCATCCTGGGTGGCGTGGCAAGCGGCAAGAGCCTGGTTGCCGGCCAGTTGGTCCGCCTGGGCGCCGGACTGTTGGATGCCGACCGGGCAGGGCACGAGGTGTTGCGGCTGCCGAAAATCGAGGATGCCGTGCGACGGCGGTGGGGCCCGCAGGTCTTCGGCCCCGACGGCCGGATCGACCGCGGTGGCCTCGCAAAGCTCGTATTTGCCGATCCACCCCACGGACCACGAGAACGAAAACACCTGGAAAGACTGACCCATCCCGAGATCGTACGACTGCTCAGCCAGCAGTCCGAGGCCCTGGCCGGCTCGGGCAGCCCGGCTGCGGTGCTCGATGCGCCGTTGCTTCTGGAGACCGGTTGGGATAGACTTTGTGAGAAGCTGCTGTTTGTCCATGTGTCCCGCCGGGCGCGCCTTGCCAGAGCGTTGGCCCGCGGTTGGAGCGAGGAGGATTTTGCGGCTCGTGAGGAGGCCCAGGAATCGCTGGACTTCAAGCGCGAGCGTGCCGATGTGGTACTAGATAACTCCGGGTCCCCGGAGGAAACCCAGGCTCAGGTCGAGCTTTTTTGGCAGTCGCTTTTCGGCTGATTTCTTTCTCGTTTTCCCCCCGCGGCTAATCCATCACCCCTAAGGTCGATTCCCCCGGGAAATCGCCGCTGCGCAACTGAACCCTTCTCTTGCTGGATCGTTTCTTCCTTCACTGCGAAAGCAAACTCCATACCCTCCGCCGGTACCTTCCGCGCGTCGGCCACTTCAGCCCATTGGGAGCATTCTGATCATGGCACACGCAAAAGAGAACAAGTCGGGCAACTCCGGCCGCAAAGCCCAGGCGGTTGCCGAACCCAAACAGCCGGATGATCTCGCCGGATACGAAATCCACGAGCAGGAACCCCTCTCCCTGGCCGAGGAGCTGGTCTCGGAAGCCAGCCTCCTGAAAGACGACAGCCACGACAGATACGAACAGATCAAACAGTCCGGCGATACCCATATCGCCGAACTCCAGCGGATGTCCATGGCCGAGCTTATCGAGGAGGCCCGAAAGGAGAACCTCACCGATTACGCCGGCGTCAAAAAGCACGACCTGGTCTTCAAGATCCTAAAGGAACGGGTGAAGCTCAACGGCTTGATGTACGGAGAAGGCACCCTGGAAGTCCTGCCCGATGGGTTCGGTTTCCTCCGCAGTCCCGATTACCACTACCTCTCCTGCCCCGACGACATCTACGTCTCTCCCAGCCAGATTCGGCGGTTCGGACTGAAAACCGGCTCGACAGTTTCCGGGCAGATCCGCCCGCCCAAGGAAAACGAACGCTACTTCGCCCTGTTGCGCGTGGAGGCGATCAACTTCCAGGACCCCAACCTGCTCACCGATAAAGTCTACTTCGACGACCTCACACCCCTGCACCCCGATCAACGAGTCGTGATGGAAACCACCTCCCACGAGATCGAGATGCGGGTGGTGGATCTGATCGTGCCCATTGGCTTCGGGCAACGCGGCCTGATCGTCAGCCCGCCCCGGGCAGGCAAGACCATCCTGATGCAGAAGATGGCCAAGGCGGCTTTGACCAACTATTCCGACCTCTACGTCTTCATGTTGCTCATCGACGAACGGCCCGAAGAAGTCACCGACATGGAAAGACAGGTCAAGGGAGACAACTGCGAGGTCATCAGCTCCACCTTCGACGAACCCGCCGCCCGCCATATCCAGGTCTCCGAGATGGTGCTCGAAAAGGCCAAGCGGATGGTCGAATACGGGCTCGACGTGTTGGTCTTCCTGGATTCCATCACCCGTCTGGCCCGGGCCTGGAACTCCGAGTGTCCCAACTCGGGCAAGATCCTCTCCGGTGGCGTCGACGCCAACGCGCTGCACAGACCCAAGCGATTCTTCGGCTCCGCGCGGAAGATCGAAGAAGGCGGATCGCTAACCATCATTGCCACCGCCCTGATCGACACCGGCAGCAGAATGGACGAAGTGATCTTCGAGGAGTTCAAAGGCACCGGAAACCAGGAGATCCTGCTGGACCACAAGCTCGTCGACCGGCGGATCTGGCCGGCCATCGACATCAACCGCAGCGGCACCCGACGCGAGGAAATGCTGCTGGATCCCGAGGAACACCGCCGAGTCTGCATCCTCCGCCGCGTGCTCAACGACATGAACACCACGGATGCAATGGAGTTGCTGGTCACCCGGCTACAGAAGACCGAAACCAACGCCGAGTTTCTGATGAGCATGAATCTGAAGTAACGCCGCTTGCGGCCTTAGCAGCCCGTTGAAAAACAGTGTGCCACTGCTTCGCAGAAGCAGTGATGGTGGCATTTTCCGTCGAAAAGCACTGCTTCTGCGAAGCAGTGGCACACAATTGCAGGAGATCCGGCCTTCTTCAACGGGCTGTCAGCAACCCTCCTATGGCCAAGGTGCCCCACCCGCCGAGAGGCCGCGCTGGCCGCTGCACGGCCCATCACAACCATGACCGCCATCCTCGGCATCTCTGCGTTCTACCACGATTCGGCCGCGGCCCTGGTCGTCGACGGCCGACTCGTCGCCGCCGCCCAGGAGGAACGATTCACACGCAAGAAACACGACCCCGACTTCCCCGCACACGCCGTCCAGTACTGCCTGGAAGAAGCCGCCCTGGAACCCGACCAACTCGACTACGTCGGCTTCTACGACAAGCCACTGCTGAAATTCGAGCGGCTCCTGGAAACTTACCTGGCCTTTGCCCCCGCGGGCTTCCGCTCCTTCCTGGCGATTGTCCCCTCCTGGCTCCATCAGAAGCTCCACTTGCCCCGGGAAATGAGCACGGGGCTGAAACACCGCTACCACCGACGCTACGTCTTCGCCGAACACCACCAGTCACACGCCGCCAGCGCGTTCTTCCCCTCCCCGTTCGACCAGGCGGCCATCCTCACACTCGACGGCGTCGGCGAGTGGGCCACCGCCAGTTACGGCCACGGACGCGGAAACCGAATCACGCTCACCTCCGAACTACGCTTCCCACATTCCGTCGGACTGCTCTACTCGGCCTTCACCTACTTCTGCGGGTTCAAGGTCAACTCGGGAGAATACAAGCTGATGGGCCTGGCTCCCTACGGCGAGCCCAAATACGTCGACCTGATCCTCCGCAATCTGGTCGATCTGAAGCGCGACGGGTCGTTCCGAATGGACCTCTCGTACTTCAACTACTGCCAGGGACTGACGATGACTTCCCGAAAGTTCCATCGTCTCTTCGGCGGTCCACCCCGTAAACCCGATGCCCCGCTCACCCAACGCGAGATGGACCTGGCCGCCTCGATCCAGAAGGTGACCGAACTGATCGTGCTCCGCTGCGTTCGCCACTTACACCGCCAAACCGGTATCAAAAACCTCTGCCTGGCCGGCGGCGTGGCGCTGAACTGCGTGGGCAACGGACGCATCCTCCGCGAGGGGCCCTTCGAGAATATCTGGATCCAGCCCGCGGCCGGCGACGCCGGCGGTGCCCTGGGAGTGGCAATGTTCATCTGGCACCAGCTCCTGGGCAACCCCCGCGAAGCCATCCAGCCGGACGCCCAACGGGCGTCTCTGCTGGGGCCCGGATTCTCGGAGCAACAGATCCGTGAGTTCCTCGACCACTCCGGCGCCAAATACCAATACTACGACCACGAAGACCAGCTCTGCACCCGCGTGGCCGAACTGATCGCCGGCCAGAAGGTCGTCGGCTGGATGCAGGGACGCACCGAGTTCGGCCCCCGGGCCCTGGGCAGCCGGAGTATCCTCGGCGACGCCCGATCTGCCCAGATGCAGTCGCTGATGAACCGCAAGATCAAGTTCCGCGAGTCGTTCCGTCCCTTCGCCCCCGCGGTGCTCCGCGAGCGCGCAAGCGAGTTCTTCCAAATGCCCGACGGCCAGGACAGCCCCTACATGCTGCTGGTGGCTGCCGTGGCCCAGGACAAACGCCTGCCCGGCGGCGGGCCCGCCCGAGGGCTTCAGAAGCTGCACGTCGCCCGCAGCACCGTGCCGGCCGTGACCCACGTAGACTACTCCGCCCGCGTGCAGACGGTCGACCCCCAGCGCCACGGCCGGTTGCACAAGCTGCTGAAGGCCTTCGAGGCCCGCACCGGCTGCCCGGTCGTGATCAACACCAGTTTCAACGTCCGCGGCGAGCCGATCGTCTGCACGCCCGAACACGCCTACCACTGCTTCATGGCCACCAACATGGACGTACTGGTGATGGAGAAGTTCGTACTGTTGAAAGAGAACCAGCCCGGCGGAGAAGAGCACCCCATCGACGAGTACCTGGCCCAGTTCCAGTTGGATTGACCGATGTCGCACCATGTTGTTTAGCGGCCGACGGCATGTCGGCCACATTGTGACGCAACGTTCAGGCCGTCGTACCGTCGGCCGCTAAACGATCGCGTCGGTACAGAATCCGGGACGAACAAATGCTCGGTACCATCTCCAGCCGTTCAGAAACAGCCCCATGAACCTGATCCGCATCGACCGCAGCCCGTCGCCACGCAAATTGAAGCTGTTCGGCACGCTCTGGCTGCTGGCCTTGGGCATCCTCGGGGCGATCGTGCTGAACAAGACCGACTCCCTCCCGGCCTCAGCCGCCGTTTGGACCACCGCGCTGCTCCTGGCCGCCGCCTGCCGGATCGTGCCCGGGCTGACGAGGATCTTGTACCTGGGCGTGATCTACGCCACACTACCCATCGCCCTGGTGGTTTCACCCGTGGTGCTGGCAGTGGTATACTACCTTGTGCTGACGCCCACCGGGCTGCTGATGCGGCTGTTCGGCTACGACCCGATGAACCGCCACTTCGACCCGGAAGCCGACACATATTGGCTCCCCCACGAGCAGGACGAAGACGTCAGCCGGTACTTCCGGCAGTTTTGATCCGGGAATCCCCTCATGGCCGACGAAAAAAACGCGCACGACCCGCCGCAGCAGGCCCGGGAGTTCCAGCAGCAGGCCGCCCAGCCCCAGATCGGCCTGGTGGCCGAGTTCGTCGACTTCCTCCTGCACAACAAGAAGTGGTGGCTCACACCGATCATCCTCGTGCTGTTGGGCGTAGGGATCCTGGTCTGGCTGGGAGGCACCGGCTTGCCCTTCATCTACGCACCATAGAGGTCAGAGCCACTCGGGGATCAGGGTGGCAATGAATTGCCACCCCCCAAACTTACGTGAATTGTCCACTGCCCACTGAACCAACATGCCCAACGTCTACGAAGGAAACGTCACGGCCCCCCAGGGCCGGTTCGCGATCGTGGTGGCGCGATTCAACCAATCGATCACCTCTCGCCTATTGGAAGGGGCGATCCGGACGCTCACCTCCCACGGCGTCCCCGACGAGCAGATCGACGTGGCCTGGGTCCCCGGCGCATTCGAGATCCCCACCGTCGCCGGCCGCCTGGCCGCCGGGGGACGATACGTGGCCGTGATCTGCCTGGGGGCCGTCATCCGCGGCGAGACCACGCACGATCAGCACATCAATCGGGCCGTCAGCACTGCGCTGGCCGAACTCGGTGCCCGTCACGGTCTGCCGGTGCTCTTCGGCGTGCTCACCTGCAACACCCTCGAGCAGGCCGTCGCCCGCTCCGGCGGAGAGGCTTCCACCAAGGGCAAAGACCACCCCGACAGCCGCATCGGAAACAAGGGGGCCGACTGCGCCCAGGCGGCCCTGGAGATGGTCGACCTGATGGCCAAGCTGCGCTGGTGACCCGAAAAGGGGACCCACCGGCCGTGTACTACGCCTCCGCGGCCCGGAGCCTCCTGCCCCACCCTGACGTACACGGGTGCCCGCCCCTGCTGGGCGGCATCTACCATCCCGGGACCGGTTCATCCGGCGCCGATCATTCCCCGAGTGCCGGTCTGGCGGTCCCACCTTGCCGGAGGCGAACCTCCGACCGGCCGCACCGTCTACTCCCGTTTCCCGCCGCCCCGACAAACCAGGACCCCCGGTGGCGTTGTGTTGTCCGGCCCACCTGCTAAAATAGACTCTAGTGTGGGAACTGAGAATAGGAGGCAGCCCGGGCTCAGCCGCCCGCTGAGCCTGCTGCCGATCGTCTTTCTTCACGTCCGATCTGGCCGACCATGCGAGATCCCATCACCCCGGCCAAACGAAAACGCTTGCAGAAGCTCTTCGAGCACGCCAGCAAGCAGATGGCCCAGCAGCAGTACGACTACGCCTGCGATTTGTTCGAGCAGTGCGTCTGCGGCGACCCCTCCAACCTGATCTATGCGCAGAACTACGTGGGCAATCTCCGGAGGAAGTACGACAACAACAAGACCGGCCAAAAGCTGGCCCAACTCAAGGAGCTGGGGTCCCGCAAGGCTGCAAAAAAGGCCCTCGCAAACAGCCAGTGGGACGACGTGATCAAGCGGGGGCTGAAGGTCCTGGCGGTCAACCCCTGGGACGTGCCCTCGCTGACGGCCATGGCCACCGCTTCGGAGAACTCGGGCGACGACGAGGTTGAGCTGTTCTACCTCAAGTGCGCCCTGGATGCCAATCCCAAGGACCCCAACGTCAACCGCCAATGCGCCACGGCAGCGGCCGCACGCAACCAGTTCGACCAGGCCATCGCCTGCTGGCACCGCGTCGAGCAGGCCCGGCCCGACGACGACGAGGCCCAACGCGAGATCGCCCGGCTGGCCGTGGAAAAAACCATCTTCAAGGGCGGATACGACGACAAGGACGAGGCCAAGAAGCTCGCCGGCGACCACAAGCCTCAGCCTCAACTCCCCCAACGCGAACTCTCCATGGAGGAGCGACTCGAACAGCTCATCAACCAGAACCCCGACGATCTCTCAAACTACTTCGAACTGGCCCAGTTGCATATCAACAACGAAGACTACAAGGCCGCCGAAAAGGTGTTTGCCAGGGCGCTGGAAGCATCCGACGGAGACGCCGACGTCCGCGAACGCTGGGAAGACGCCCAACTCCGCCACCTCCGACAACAGATCAACCGCGCGGCGGACGATGAAACCAGGAAGGAATTCACAAAACAACTCTACGAAAAAGAGCTGGGTGTCTACCAGAATCGCTGTGACCGGTATCCCCACAACCTCGGCTTCAGATACGATCTGGGGTACCGTTACCAGCTCAACGGACAGTACAAGGAGGCCATCAAGGAATACCAACGGGCCCGAAACGATCCCCGCCGCAGGGGCGTCTGCCTGCTCCGGTTGGGACAGTGCTTCGAGAAAATAAAGCAGTACCGGCTGGCTTCCACTCACTACCAGGAGGCCGTCGAGGAGATTCCCGACCGGGAGGACCAATACAAGAAAGAGGCCCTCCACCGGGCGGGGAAGCTCGCTCTGGCGCTGAAAGACCTCGACACGGCCGAAAAGTACCTCAACAACCTGGCCGGCCGCGACTTCGCCTACAAAGACGTCTCGGACCTGCTGGACAAGATCGCCCTATTACGCGATAATAGTTGATCCGCCGCCACTGCCACCCGCTTTATCGCGCGCCACATTACCCAAACGCCACAAACTACCACATTATGCCCAGTACCAAGAGTTCCAAAAAACGCCTTCGCCAGAACATCGTCAGCCGGCTGCAGAACCGCTCCATCAAGCAGGCCGTCCGCACCCAGTGCAGCAAGGTCCGCCAGGCAATCGAGGCCGGCGACGCCGAACTGGCCGAAACCGAGTTCCGGCAGGCCGCCAGGAAACTAGACCGGGCCGGGGCTCGAAACATCATCCACCGAAACGCAGCTTCGCGGACCAAGTCCCGGCTCTCCGCCAAGATCAAGGCCCTGAAGACCGCCTGAGGACCTTTCGCAACCGCTGCCCCCTTGTGGGCACGGTCTTCCCGACCTCCGTTGTGTCGCGGCCTCCCGACGACCGTTGTAGCACGGTCTCCCGACCGCGGCACTCCGCCCCGCTTCGCACACAGCTACGGTTCCGCCCGGGCGAGGTTCCTCACGTACAGCCGCCCGAGGCCAACTGCCCCTCAAAACTCCACGTCCTCGGCCTCGAAGACCGGCCCCTCCACGCACGTCCGGCGGTAGTCCCACCCACCCGACGCGTCGCGGATCTTGGCCACGCAACTGAAGCAGATCCCGATCCCACAGGCCATCGGGCTCTCCAGCGAGACCTGGCACCGGAGGCCCAACCGCCGGGCGACCTCGGCGGTCGCCTCTATCATCGGCTCCGGACCACAGCACACGATCCGGCACCTCAGCGCCGATTCTTCCACCACCGGACCGATCAACTCGGTCACCAACCCGTGGTGCCCGGCCGAACCGTCGTCGGTGCTCACCCGCACTTCCATCCCCGTCCGTTGGAAGTCGTCCACACCCGCCAGATACTCGGCGCTGCGGGCCCCGTAACAGAGCGTCACCTTCCGGGCCCGGGGGACCTGCCGGGCCGGATCGCCATAGGCGTGCAGGCCCAGGTACTCGCGTGCAAGCGACAGAAGGGGCGTCTGCCCGATCCCACCGGCCACCATCACCAGGTGCTCGGTCTCGACGGGCGGAAATCCGTTGCCCAGCGGCCCCACTACATCGATCAATGTCCCCGGCTGTGTGGTCGCCAGCCGCCCGGTCAGCTTGCCCACCACCAGATACACCACCTCCACGCCTGCCGGCTCCCCGTCGGGGCCCGCCACCACGTCATAAAGCGCCAGCGCCCGGCCCAGCAGCGGATCGTTCACCCCCGCCAGCCGCACCATAACAAACTGCCCGGGCAGGATCCTCCGGGCGATCTGGGGACATTCAAAGCGTATCCGATACGTTTCCCGACCGATCAGGGTGTTTTCCCCGATGGGGAGAGTTCCCTGCCAGGCCCGGTCGGCGTACACAATACTCTGGGCGTGTTCGGTCATGATTGCTTGACTTCCCGGCGCAATGCCTGAAGTTCTTTCGAGGTGAGCTTCCGGCACCCACCCGCCGGCAGACTGCCCAGCCGCACCGGGCCCACGGCGGTGCGAACCAGCCGCAGCACCTTGTGCCCCACCCGGGCCAGTACGCGGCGGACCTCCCGGTTGCGGCCCTCGCGCAACACCATCTCCAGGATGGTGCTCTCCTTGTGCCGAGATTTGACCCGCAGTTGGTCCACCCGCGCAAGCCCTTCGGGCAATCGGACGCCGCGGCGGAGCTTGGCCAGGACCTCCTGAGTCGGCCGGCCGGCAACCATCACGCGATAGGTCTTCTGCACGCCGTAGCGGGGATGGGTCAAGAGGTCGGTCAACTGGCCGTCGTTGGTCACCAGGATCAACCCCTCGCTGCTTACGTCCAACCGGCCGATGGTAAACAGCCGCGCCTCTCCCGCCGGCACCAGGTCGACCACCCGCGGCCGGCCCGCCGGATCCCGATTGGTCGAGACCACCCCCTGCGGCTTGTTCACTGCGTAGTAGAGCAGCTTCGATTTCGGCAACTGCACGCCGTCCAACCGGATCTCCTGTGCGGCGGGGTCGACCTTGGTCCCCAGTTCGGTGACCACCCGGCGATCGACCTCGACCCGGCCGGCGGTAATCAACTCTTCGCAGTGCCGCCGGCTGCCGATCCCGGCCGCCGCCAGCACCTTCTGCAGTCGCTCACCGGCAGAGCGCGCAGAGCCACTCCGCGGCGATTTGGCCGGGCGAGCCTTTCGGGAACCCGGGCGGGGTTTCTTGGGACGTGAACGAGCGGGCATCTCGGTGCGCTGCCGGGGTCACAGATCGGTCTGGTTCTCCACCACCGATCATAACTTCAACGCACCGGATCCGACAGACGGTCGGCCAGAGAGATTCCGGCCGCCGGTGGCCTACTGCCGTCCCCAATTCCAGGGAAGCCAACGCGAACGGGACTGACTCAAAGGCGGTTGCACCCGGAGCACCTCGGCAGGTGGCTTGTCGTATTCCAGCGGCCGGCCGCCCACAATCGTGGGGCCGGCGTGGGTCTCCGGGTACGGGTCGAATTGCTGGGCCTGGCTCTGCTGGTATTCGACCGGGCCCGGATGGAACCAGTTCGGCCGGGCCGTACTCCGACAGCCGACAGCCACCACAACAATTATCCCCAGCGCCGCAAACCAGAGCTTGTTCATGGAAACGCTCCGTACCCCGTCGCAAAATTCACGGCCTCGGTCGATCGGGCGGCGGATTATAGGCGCTGGTCTATACCGGGAAAAGGTGAGTCTCCCGATGATCCAAATCCGGACCGCTCCAAAGATCAAATCGACCCTGCCTACCCGTACACATAAGTCTATTCGCCACAAGACGTTAACGCGTTAAGCTGGGCTGAGTCTGCGGGCGCACGAAAAACGGGACAGGTCTAATTTATGCGCGGTACCTGGCGGGCTTGTTCCGGCAAATGGGCCTCCAGCAACACTGTCCTGCCCCGCGGGCTGAGCCGGACCTGGCCCAACCCCGCCGGCAGCAGGACCGTCCCGCCCGCCGGCAGCGGTCGATCCGCCGGGTCGCCCTCCACCCGGAGCGAACCTTCCAGCACCGCGATGATGTGGCATCTCCGGTCACCGCCGACCGGCTCGGCCGTCTCCAATTCCCAGCGGTCCAGCACGAATTTCTCGCAGTCGATCAACCGCACGACGCCTGCCCGACCGGTCTCCTGTGGCTCCTGTGGCCCGACCGGCCCCCGTTGATAATCGATGGCCTCCAGACCCGGCTCGACGTGCAATGCACGAGGCTTCCCGTCTGCACCCAGCCGGTTCCAATCGAACAGCCGGTAGGTCGTGTCGCTGGCCTGCTGGATCTCGGCCACCAGAAGCCCCTCGCCCAGTGCGTGGACCGTGCCGGCCGGCAGAAACACACAATCGCCCGGCTTCGGCTGGAACTGGTGCAGCAGCTCCTGGCACCTCGCAGCGTCGATCGCCTCCGCCAGGGCCTCTCGGTCCACTCCCGCCTTCAAACCGGCGTAGATCGTGCTCCCCGGCTCGGCCGCCAGCACCACCCAGGCCTCGGTCTTGCCCAGATCGGGCGGTTCCAGTCGTGCCGCTCGGTCGTCGTCCGGGTGGACCTGGACCGAGAGCGTGCGGGCGGCGTCGAGGAACTTCAACAACAGGGGGAAGCAATCCTGGGGGTGGTGCCGGCCCAACAGCTCCTCGCCCCGCCCGGCCACCAACTCCCCAAGGCTGGCACCACGCAACGGTCCCCACTCGACCACGCTCTGGTCCGCCCCGCGGTCGCAGATCTCCCAGCTTTCGGCGTAATTGTCCTCCGGACCGATGGCTTTACCCAGAAGAGTCCCCAACCGCCGCCCCCCCCAAATGTAGCGGCGGAAGATGGGGCGAAACCGCAGTGGATACAGAGCGTCCATCGCCGGACAACCTCCTCTCGTGGATCAACAAGGAATTCTACCCACATTAGCGATCCGCTCGGATCTTTCCAGTACCACTGCCCGCCGCTGACACGGCCGGCAGCGGCTGGGCGGAGTTGCCGGAAAAACTCGCCACACACGGCAATCGGGCTTCGTTGCCGGCCGGCCCCGCCGGTGCTATTATGGATTGTTTAGCCTTTTGCGCGGCAGGGTAGCTACGGTTCCAAGGTTACGATAGGTCGATGGGCAAGTCAAAACCGATCCAAGGCGAAGACCTATTCCAAGACACCACGATGACCTTCGGGGAGCACCTCGAAGAGTTGCGGAAGTGTCTGTTCAAGGCCGTGTTGGGGCTGGCGGCCGGTTTCCTGATTGGCCTGGCGCTGTCGGGCCAGGTGGTCAAGGTTATCGAGGGGCCGCTGAAAGAGGCCCTGACGGCCTTCCAGAAGAAAAAATCAGAAGAGAGTGTCAGGGCCAAGGTGGCCGAACTTCGTGAGGCCGGTTATCCGCTGCCCGAGGACTTCGAGAAAGATCCCGAGAAACCCGAAGAGAGTATCAGGGCCAAGCTGGCCGAACTTCGTGCGGCCGGTCATGAGGTGCCCGACGGCATCGAGAAAAATCTCCCAAAAGCCGAGCAGTTCATCAAAGGCGTCGCCTACGAGCAGCTCGAGCGGTTCGTCGAGAGCGTTGCCGATAAGAAGCTCGAAGAGGTCTACGTCAATCCTCGGGAACTGCTGAAAGAACTAAAAAAACGCAGCCCTGGACAATTCCAAAACGTTCCCCTGGGTGTAGGCAACTCGAAGGGCAAGGACAACCCCAGCGGTCTGGTTCCGGTGTTCATCTGGCACAGTATCGAAAAAGACGTGCACGTTAAAGGTCTTGCCGTGCCCGAGGGGTTTAGCACCTTCATCAAAGCGGCGTTCGTCGTGGGCCTGATAGTGGCCAGCCCTTGGATTTTCTACCAGATCTGGTCATTCGTGGCCGCCGGGTTGTATCCGCGCGAGAAGAAGTATGTCCACATCTTCCTGCCGTTCAGCCTGGGGCTGTTCTTGGCCGGTGCGGCCCTGGCCTTCTTCTTTGTGTTCGAGCCCGTGCTGAAGTTCCTCTTCTACTTCAACGACAAGCTGGAGATCGTGCCGGACATCCGGATCAGCGAATGGCTGAGTTTCGTGCTGATCCTGCCGCTGGGCTTCGGCATCGCCTTCCAGTTGCCGCTGGTGATGCTCTTCCTGGAGCGGATCGGAATCTTCGACGTGAAGGCCTATCTGTCGAGAATACGGTTCGCGATCCTGCTGATCTTCGTGATGGCGATGTTCCTCACACCCGCCGATCCTTACAGCATGTTGCTGATGGCCGTCCCCCTGACGATCCTCTACTTCGGCGGCATCCTGCTGTGCAAGTACATGCCCCGAAAACGCAGCCCCTACGACGAATTGGAAGATTAGCGGGCGGGGGCCTTAATAGGGTTGCGTGATTCCGCGAGGAGATCCGTTTAGCCGCCGCGGCCACGCGGCGTGATTCGCCCACGCAGCCATCGAGGGCCTACAGGTTCCCGGAATCTCAGCTCCCCACACCGATCTCCTCGAACAGCGCGTCGACGAACGGTACCGGCTCGAACAACGCCAGGTCCTCCGCCTGCTCGCCCACCCCCACGTACTTCACCGGCAAGCCCACCTGCTGACGGATCGCCACCACCACGCCCCCCTTGGCCGTCCCGTCCAGCTTCGCCAGCACTATCCCCGTGCACTGCACCGCCTGGGTAAAGTGCCGGGCCTGGCTGATCCCGTTCTGCCCCGTCGTGGCGTCCAGCACCAGCAGCACTTCGTGCGGCGCACCCGGAACCTGCTTGCCCAACACCCGATGGATCTTCGTCAACTGCTGCATCAGCGTCTGCTGAGTCTGCAACCGGCCCGCCGTATCTACGATGCACACCTCCGCGCCCCTCTCCAGTGCTCGGGCCACCGCCCGATGGGCAACACTGGCCGGATCGCTGCCCTGTTGCCCCGTTACGATCTCCGTGCCCAACCGCTCCGCCCAGATCGTCAACTGTTCCTTGGCCGCCGCCCGAAAAGTGTCCGCCGCGCCCAGCACCACACTCTTGCCGTCGGCCTGGAACATCCGGGCCAGCTTGGCGATCGAGGTCGTCTTCCCGCAGCCGTTCACCCCCGCCACCATGATCACCGTCAGACCATCTTCGGCGAAGGTGATCGGCGCGGCGGGCTGCTCGAGCAGTTTCTTCAACTGCACTCTGATCCGATCCAGAACCTCTTCCATCTGGACCACCCGGGCCCGGAAGCTGCTGCGAATCTCATCGACCGTCTCTTGAGCCGCGTCCACGCCCATGTCGGTCTTGATCAACGTGGCAAACAACTCTTCCAGAAATGCCTCATCGACCAGGCGCCCTTGGCCCTTGAACAGGTCGCGGATATCCGTGTTCAGCAGTTGCGTGGTCTTCTTCAGACCCTGCTTGAGTTTGTCAAAAAGTCCCATAAACGCGATTTCATATAGAGGAATTCAGATCTCAAACTTGCCATCCGCCCTTTAGCGGTCGCCGGCAGGGCGACCTAGGGCTCACTCTCCGCCCCGCGGTGCATCAGCCGGTCGAGGATCCCGTTGACGAACTGCGCCGACTGCGCCGAGCCGAACCGCTTGGCCAATTCCACCGCCTCATTGATGGCCACCCGGTCCGGCATCTCCGAGTCTAGAATCTCGTAGGCCCCCAAACGCAATATGTTCCGCTCGGTCCCGGCCATCCGCTCCAGGCTCCAGTTCGTGGCGGTCTCCTCGATCAGCGAATCGAGCCGCTCGCGGTGCCCACGCACTCCGGCCACCAGCCCCCGGGCGAACTGCACCAGATCCTCGGAACCCAACCGCCGCTTCAGCAACTCTTCCTCCGCAGCCGGGTCGCCCGGCGGATTCAGATCTTCCTGATAGAGCAACTGAAACGCAACTTCGCGTGCTCGACTGCGACTGCCCATCTGTACAACTGCCGGGTTCAGCGCTGAAGGATGTTGTCAAAAAACAACGTCGCACTTTTGGAAAATAGCCCCGCTCGGGAGGGCGGGGTTGGATGTGGCGACATTCCACGAACCCCGCCCTCCCGGGCGGGGCTATCAACAAACGCAAGAAACGGGAACTTGTTCTTGGCCAACTCCTGAGAAGGTCCCCAAGTCAACCAGGGCCGGCCGTGCCAACCGCCTCCAGCCTATCATACCCGCCTGAAGGCGGCCGGCACAGCCGGCCCTGCTAACTTCCCACCCCGTTCACGGCCCCCGCAGCGCACCACGGCACCTGCCGGGCAAGACCTCAGACCTGTTCCCGCAGCGTGGTCCAACTGAGGTAGCCCAGAACGCCGGCGCAGACGATAAAACCGACGTCCATCATCTTGCTCGACCCGCCGAAGGGAAAACCACCTTCCGACATCATCGAAGTGACCAGGTCCAGCCCGAAAATCAGCAGCAACAGGAAGGAGATTACCATCCCGCTAATACACAAGGCTTTGGGCATCGAGGCAATTCCTGCGGTGCTCATCAATAGGGTCGACTGTTTCGCCTAATCTTCCTATTATAGTCTACTCGGGACCCGTTCACCATTGCCCCGGCGGTAATTTGCCCGCGGGATAGCAACTACCCTCAGACCGGAGGACCAGCAGAATTGACCAAATCGTCGGACAAGTCCCCCAGCATCGAGGCCGATTGGGCCGGGTTTCGCCGCCAGATGCCGGTGGCCCGGCGGTGGGCCTATTTGGATCACGCCGCCGTAGCCCCCTTGACCGGACCGGCACAGGATGCCCTAGGAAAATGGGCCGCAGACGCCGCCGGCAACGGGGCCACACCCTATTCAGCCTGGATGCACCAGCTCGAGCAGCTTCGCGGCCTGGCTGCGCGGATGATCTCCGCCGAACCGCAAGAGATCGCCCTGGTGGGAAATACCACCGATGGCATCACGCTTGTCGCCGAGGGCTATCCCTGGCGCAGCGGAGATAACGTGGTGATCCGCGAAGATGAGTTTCCCTCCAATCAATACCCCTGGATGAACCTCTCCAATAGGGGGGTAGAAACCCGGCGGATACCCGTCCGGGGAGACGAAACCGACCTGGATCGGCTGGCCGCCGCCTGCGACGATCGCACGCGAATCGTGGCCGTCAGTTGGGTCACCTATTCCACCGGATGGCGGCACGATGTCGATCGCCTGGCCCAAATCGCCCATGATCATGGGGCCTTGTTGTTCCTCGACGCCATCCAGGGACTCGGAGCCTTCCCGCTGGACGTAAAAAAAACGCCCGTCGACTTCCTTGCGGCCGACGGCCACAAGTGGCTCCTGGGACCCGAAAGGGCCGGGATCTTCTTTGCCCGCCGAGAACACCTCGACCTGCTCCGCCCCTTCGGTGTGGGCTGGCACAGCGTCGCCCACGCCCACGACTTCGCCCGAATCGAGCTGATCCTCAAGGACACCGCCGAGCGTTACGAAGGTGGATCCCCCAATACGCCCGGTCTGATCGGCCTCGGCGCCAGCCTCCAATTGCTCAGCCGATTCGGGTTCGAGGCCCTGGCCCAACGCGTACTCGAAATCAGCGACCTGGCCTGCGCCCGGCTTCAGCAGATCGGGGCCGTCATCCACAGCGACCGCCGCGGCCCGCACAACAGCGGCATCGTGGCCTTCGAGCTTCCCGACCGCGACCCCCAGGCCCTGCAGCAACGCTGTCTCGAGCAGGATGTGGTGCTCAGTTGTCGCGGCGGCCGGCTGAGAATCAGTCCACACGCCTACAACGACCACTCCGACGTCGACCGGCTGATCCAGGCGTTGAAGTAGAGCCGGTCCTCGGCTAGACTGTGGGAGCCGTCTGCGGCGGCGATACCCACGGGTGGTTGCGTCTCCGCCGGCGTTTCCACCACAACGCCAGGACCCTCCGTATGAAGCCTCTTTCTCCCCGTATCGCCGTTTACCCGGGCTCGTTCGACCCGATTACCCTGGGGCACCTGAACGTGATCGACCGGGTCAGCGGGCTCTTCGACCGCTTGATCGTGGGGATCGGAATCAACATCGAAAAGCGGGCGATGTTCGAGCCCCAGGAGCGGCTCGAGCTGGCCCGCCGAGCCACCGCTCACGTGGATAACATCGAGATTCGCACGTTCTCGGGACTGGCCGTCGAGTTTGTCAAACAGTGCGGGTCCCGGGTGATGGTCCGCGGCGTGCGCCCGATCACCGACATCCACGCCGAGCTGACCATGATGATGGCCAATCGCCGCTTGGCACCGGACGTCGAGACCCTGTTCATGATCGCCGACGGAGAGCTGGCCCACGTTTCCAGTTCGCTGATCAAGCAGATCGCCCCGCTGGCCGGCGAGGAACAGTTGTCGCGATTTCTGCCCGGCAACGTGGTCCATGCATTGCGGAAGAAGCTCGGCGCGGAGTAGCCGCTTGCGGCGTGGCCCCTGATTGTCTATATGCGCGCCAGAGTGGCCGCTGCCTGCCACAGCCTCTCAGGGTGAGAAGAGCAGTTGGCCTCTCCCGGATCGCGCATTCGGGACCGAATGGACCCGGAGGGTGGCGGAGTTGCGCGTCGAGAATCGGTGGTTACATGACACACTGTTCGTCAGCCAGCGCCCGGCCGATAGCGACGGAAACGTGCAACGGCCAGACGAACGTGCCAATTTGGCTGACGTGCCAGATCTCGGAACTGCGAGACCGTGACCCCGCCGATTGTGGGAAGAGCCGAGTGACGGCAACGGTGCAAATGACGTGGAGTCGCCTTCAGTTCCGGGCCAGTCTGTCACAAATCAGGGGGCGGCCGGTTGTGGAGGTGTAGAAGCCGTACACGCCTATCGCGGCGACCACGGTCAGGGCATACAGCGAACTGCCCCAGTACCAGGCGTCCAAATCGGCGGTGATCGGAAAGCTGGTGAGCATAAACGGTGCGAGAAACGAGGCGATGACCGCCAGCAGACCCAATCGTGTGAAGAGCAAAAGCAACGCTGTCATGAAGGCAGCCAACATGAGCCATCGCGCTAAGGATGCAACGTCGTACGAGGCATAGGTGAACATGCCGAACAAAACGAATGCAGGCGCCCA
>SDBV01003162.1_pt1 | contig 24529 bp, 38 predicted proteins | sample 2277081 | NCBI WGS metagenome assembly SDBV01 (sample SAMN10402039, study PRJNA504765) | marine sediment metagenome | isolation source: marine sediment core GS10_PC15, 223 cmbsf | place: Arctic Ocean: Southern Knipovich Ridge | collected 2010 | reverse complement strand
TCAGTCGAAAACCCGGGATGGGCGGGGTTGGATAACGATGTTGGTCTGGCGTTCCTTAATTCTGATGACAGTAAGTATTACATTGCCAGCATGATCACTGTCGCGACGGACATCATGGTTGGCCATCGTATTGATTTTGGCAACAACAAGAAGTTTGAGACGCTTTGGCAGCAGTTCTACACGCGGGCGGCGGAGGTTGCAACGTCTGACTGGCGGACCGACCACGAAGGAATAGATTGTGTGTAGGCGATGGGCAGTATACAATTTCAAGATGGTGTTGTTCTTTTTGGCAATTCAGTAGGTGCAAATCCTGATAAAGTTGCTTTCCATGCAGACTGTTGTTGCGCGGGGGAAGTCCCTTGTGAGCGATGTGAAGAAGATACTGCACCTGCCCAGTTTCAAGTGGTAATAGCTGGACTAGCTAATGCTTCTCCTGAGGAGTGTGCTACTTGTACCAATTATAACGATACTTACATTCTTGATCGTGTCATCTGTCCACCATTATCTCTCATTGCGTGTGCATGGAAACTCGATCTTATTGCCAATTGCCTACGAGACCAAATTATTCTTCACTTTCTAAAGACTACAGGTGGTGTGAAGCCTATACAAGTTAAGATATGGAGGAAGAGTGGCGGTCCCGACTGTGAAGGTGACGTACGTATTCGATTCCAATCAGATGACCACGAAACTCTAGACTGTAGTGCTATAAGCAATTTGGACCTACCGTTCCTAGATATCATTGTTGCTGGTGATTGTGACACCTCATCTGCAACGTGCAAGGTGACAGCTCTGTGACGGACTGTGACTTCCATTTCAATGACGAAGGCTTCTGGCAATGTTCCGAATGTGATTGGGTCTATCCATTCAAAGCAAACAAGCCGCCCCGCCGTAGTTGCCCCAAGGCACCAAGGAGAAAACAGTGTGAGGAGGAACGGCTCGATCACGAGCTGCGAAGGCATGTCGACTTGGGGACCGCGTCGCGTACTATGGATGAAATCCAGGGGATGTTGAAAATCTGCCGTGGTGGCTGTTCTTACTATGTCCACCACGTGTGTGTACGTCGGGGCCACCGGTGTACCCATCGGAAACGCTGGATCGAGATGCTGATCTTCACGGGATGCCAAATAAGTCAACCCGATGAAGCGAGTGTTTAGCTCCCGCGTCATGTGGAAGAATAATGGGGAGATAGTTCCCCGGGTTGTCAAGTTACCCCCTATTGTAAGAGGAACCGAAAAATGTGGGACCAGATTTGGAATGGGATTCGGGCTGCGATGTTGGCATTCTTCGGTCCACCGGATGTGGACGACGAGTCGGCGCTGAGGGCTTGGCTTGAGGAGATGCTTGGCCTGTTGGCCTGGATCGCCGCGCGGACTCGGACCAGCGTAGATGATGAGGTCGTTGCTGGTTTGACGACTCTCGTAGAGGATGAGGAGAAGTGGGGCATCTTCCATCCGCTGATCGTTAAACTGCTCGGTGACGGTGTGATCGGTGAGGCTATGTCGCGTGGTGATGAGGCGGGAACAGCTATGCTCAGAGCCCGTAGCGATATGGCGGCGATGGCCGAGGAAATGGGGATACCTATTTTCCTGTTGATTCGGATCGTGTTGATGCTGCTGAAGCTGTTGCGGCGGTAGGCACGGACACTTTTATCAGTAAGGGCGAAACCATGAAACCATTCCGTTGGACAGTCTGTTGCGCAGTCCTGTGTGGTGCCGTCTATTGGCTTTGCATGGTACTGTTGAGACCCACGCAAGTCGTGCTTGCGGCAGTCGAAGGTGTGAATGAGGTGATGGTGAGGGCCGAAAAGGGATACACGCCAAGGGTTTTCGAAGGACAGCTAGGAGGAAGATTCACACTCGAACAGGAAATTAGAGGTGAGGAGCTTAAGAAGAGATTTCCAGGTCAACCCTGGATGGCTGGAAGCCTTGCAGAATGTGAGGAGCAAGCGAAGGCAGGAAAAGCTGAATTTGATAAATGGATTTTCCTCACTGAGGAGTTTAGGAGCCACCTGGGAATGTTGGCGATTGCTGGGAATCAAGAGAAGGAGGTCATGGTCGCCGATGAGGTCGTTCTACCACTGCCGCAGGAACGGATCCAGGTAGTCTTGCCTATGCTTACACTATTGGGCACAACGAAGGATGTTGAGATTGTTGGGCCGATTGAGGTGAAGCCAGGTGCCATTGCCAGTTTCATGTTGGAAGGATTGCCCAGCAAATATCTTAGTGCCTTTGACTGGGTGATCATAGGTAAACCTGATGACGCATTGGTGATTGACGTAGCCGATCGAAAAACAGGGGCTCCCATTTTGATCTTCCAAACATCAACGGCTGGGAGTTATGCTCTAATAGCTGGTGTGTTTGTAGAACCGGTTACGGATTGCCGATTGTTGGTCCATGAATTTACCGTAGGGAAACCCGATCCCGACCCAGATCCTCCTCTTCCTCCTCCACCACCATCCGACCTCACGGAATTTGTGGCTGAGTTGGTCAACAAGTTGGATATTGAAACCAGGAGCGAGCAGGTGATTGGGCTCTTCCGGGATGCCATCGCGGGGATTGATGACGACAAATTGTTGGGGTCGAAGGCAATCGTCGAGGCGGTTAGCAAGCGGATTGTGGCAATGGATTCAACCAAATGGCATGCTTTCTCGACCCTACTGTATCAGCGGCTCATCAACGAGTTGAAGTTGGTCACACAGGCCCAGTGGAAGGATGCATATAAGCAGGTTATCCTGGGATTGGAGAAATCGAAGTGAAGAATCGAGAGATTATCGAACTACTCGATCGAACGGGACATTTGCGATTCCCGTTCGGGAAAAAGAACGAGTCTATCTTGGTGGTGGATCCCATCACCACGGCATATGAAGTTTGGGTGGGTGATGAGATTGGGTTGCTTTCGCTAACCGATCCGGTTGTGGAAAAAGCAATTGCCAGTTACCAAGATTTCATGGTGGTGAACCTCGATCTGCTTGCAATGGAGCACCACTCACGGCCGTGCCGGTGTGATGGAGACTGTGGTCCTGCGACCCGGGAACTGATGGAGCGGCCCCGGTGTGGCTGCCCTGACTACGGCCCGGATGTGCGGCGGGCTGTCGGAAATGGTAGTTGGCCGCGATGCCATGACATTGGTGAGTTCCATGCAGCCACGGTCTACGTTCATGAGGGAGGTATGAGATCGTGGCTGAAGTCAGAATTCGACGAGGTGTGGAAACTCAGTGTGGCCGCGTATGAGGAGATAGGTTTGCGGTGGATTCGGACTGACAAGAAGAATGCTAACATCGACTTCTCCTTCGTATCTAGTTCGAGGGGTTGGATCGGCTTGGCCATTGTCGGTCAGGGACAATCATGCGGCAGCCAGATTTGGTGCAAGTATCTGGCCACCTGGAAGCCATCGAACATTACGAGGGAATGGGCCGTCCTTGTGATGCATGAGTTGGGACATAACGCCGGTTTATATCACACCCGTGGAGGTGTGATGAATCCGGGTATTATTTACGGGCTGCCGGCGTCATGGAAGGGCGATCCAGCGGAGTCCGTGTTGAAGCGCTACTATGGTGGCAAACCGATTGATCCCATACCACCGGAACCCCCACCTCCTATTCCCCCGGACACAGAGGAGCATGGGATATTAGAGTGGTTCCGGGACAACAAGTCCGTAGGCAAATACGATGTCATTCCGAGGGCAACAGTTTCCTAAGGGGGAAAATTACCATGTGGATCTTGATTCTTTCGGCTGTGTTAGTCACGGTTGAGGAGCCAGTCTGGACGATCGCCTCTGATGGTTCGATGGTCAAACTGGAATTAGCATCGGTCGAGTCGTCGCCGTTCAACGAGTTGGGACCGCCGCAGTCGATGGAAGAGGCACTACTGACACACCATCTACCTGAAGAACCGGAGTCGGAACCTCTATCTGCCGAACAACTTACAGTACGGGGTAAGCGGTTGCCAGGACCAAAACACTGGCGGTGTACAACCTGCCAAAGTCGCAGTTGTCTCATGTATTTGGGATGGCATTTACAAAACACACATAAGGTAAACATTTACCAGTTCAGTACAGAGAAAGAATTGGACTTGTTTCACGACAACTTGCATAACGCACCGCGTACCACGAAACGAAAGACCACATCAACAGGACCCAAGACCAAGACAATCAATCAGGTACATATGGTCACCACATCTGGTTGTAAAGATGGGAACTGTAGATTGTTTCGTGGTGGTCTGTTTCAACGACTAAGGAGGTGGTGAGGTGAGAAAACTATATCTCCATAGCAAAGAAGAATTGATCGAACTGGTTGATTGGTACGTCAGCGGGGAGAAAGGCCTTTTGAAAACATGGGAATTGGAGGTCAGTGATTGTGCGTGGCCCAAACTACATGTGACGTATTATCACATGGATGATGGGCAGGCATTGCACCAGGGGCTCATACCACTAAATGGCCCGTCGGGATAAAAGTGAGCAGGAAGTGGTCCCATGAAAATCCTTGATGTCATTCTTCTACCGTTCAAGATTCTCTTTTTCTTGTTTGTGGTCTGTCCATTTCTCCTGTTTGTGTTTTATCCATTCCTTCGATGGTATGAATACACATCAGAATCGCCATTTCCTCGACGTTGGTGGGTGTATGTCTGGGAGGTCGTAATTGTACACGTGATGCTGCCACCTGAGATTCTGATGAGGTTCTTCATCTATCAAATTCCGTGCGAACCTTTGTCGGATTTCTTTGGTGACATTTGGTACTGGATATTTGGATTATTGGACGTTTGGACTGAGAGGAATAGAGATGGAAGCTGATATCCATAAGGTGTTTGAGCAATTAAAGACGTTCACGTACTGCGTATTTGCGATCTCCTTCGTACTTGGAATCATATTTGGCTTCATGCTCAGGTGGGCGATAGAAAAAGAGGAGTGAGATGATGGGTTGGTTATCCCTATTACTACCACCGATCGCAATGGTCATCGTCCTAACCCTAATGGGACGACCGTGGTGGTGTGGGTGCGGTGGATCTGAATTGTGGACTATCGGAAGTAGGCACTACTCGCAACACTTGTTTGACCCGTGGACGTTCAGTCATTTTTTCCATGGTGGATTCTTCTATGGATTGTTCCGTGGGTTTATGACACAGACAAGTATCGCTTGGGCTCTGTTCCTTGTCTTGTCAGTAGAAGCTGTCTGGGAAATCATCGAAAACACGCCACAAGTGATCTGGCTTTACCGGTCAAGCGGAGATCGATTTTACATGGGTGATTCGATTGCAAATTCAACAAGTGATTTGGGGGCTTGCTTTCTCGGGGCTCTCACATTACTTTTCCTGTTTTACCTATCCGAGAAAACGAAAGGACCCTAACGTGAATGCTTTGATTCTCGTTGCCGCTCTTGCTAGCGGTTATTGCGAAGGCGAAGGCGGTCAGTGTACTGTACATGATTATATTGCCGACAGCTCCGCGACCGTCGATCATGACCACCACGCCACCGCTAGTAGCGGCGGACATCATGGCGGCCACTTGTTCCTGCGAGTACGTGTGGCGTTCGCACATCGGCCTCGGCTACTACGGCGCGCGGTGGGCGTGTTGCTTCACAGGAGGTGTTGCTGTAGGTAGGGGAAATGTGTTCATGCAGCGGGTCGTCGGTGTTGAGTTTGGATGAGACTCGGACCGGCGGCCCGTTTTGATTGTTGGATTTTATGAGAGGGACGGTGACGAGTTGCCACAACAAACAGCGATCAAAGCAAAGGAGTGATGATGATAAATAAACCTAATATAGCCGAGTGGTTGGGCCTGTTTACAGCACTCAACCATGGTGATAAATCGGCTGAGCGGAGAATCCGTGAGGCGTTGAAGGCTGCAATCGATGATGCCGATCTGCCGGCGCTGAAATCAATCACAGTGGCCATGATGTTGGGGCTGGGATTGGAGGATGCGCTTGATGCATTTTCCCAAGGAGTGTGGATTCCTTCTTAAAGGAAGTTCCAACAAATGAACTAAACAAAATCAGGATGGACAAGTATCCTACCTGCTTCTGTTGTTCGCATCAACACATGCTCATTTCTCCTCGCTGCGGTTATAATAGCCAGCATGTGTTCATCATCCTCCGGCAAAATCCAACCGGCTTCTTTCATCTGCTGGCGGATGTCTGTGTATATCCCCTTCCGTACCTGGTCGACCTGCGTCGGTGTTAGTTCGATGCCTTTGGCGTGAAGGATTCTAGCTGTTCTCTGATTTACTTCGTGTGGTATTGGCATCTAACGTTTATTCCTTTCATCTCGGGTGGATGTCAATTCAGCAATCTCAGGGTCATCACATGAACAGTATGACAGCAACCCACCACAACGATCACACGTCTCATTGTGAAGCTGTGTTGGATCTGATTCATAATCCTCACGGGCCGGACGCAGTCGCGTCGTTGCAATTTTAATTTCCTGTGGTGTTGGCACATAGACGAACTTTCCCCTTCGTAGGGACACCCCTTTCTGTTGAAGTTGTACACGAATTGTCAGGATACCACAGGAGAAGTGCTCGGCTAGTTTATGTTGCGACCATCCATCTGTGTATAATCTTACAAGTTCGGATTTCTGAGCAAGAGATAGGGGTGGACGTTTTCGACGGCCTATGGATCGTGAGATTACATTATGTCGTGATAGGATATTCCCAATGGTAGAATGGCAACACGGGAAAATTTTGGTTAATTGTTGTTGTGTAAAATTCTCCTTATACAGCCTTACAACTTCAGCTTCCTCGGCAAGTGTGAGTTTGGATGGATGATGTCGTTTATTCTTGGGCATTATTGGCCGTTATCTCTCTAATTGCTCTTACGATAACCTCGTTAAAGATAGGATGCCACTCGCTTGTGTCAAAAGTGTAACCCTGGTATTGACCAGTGCCTCCCATGTAGACGTGCCATCTTCCACCAGCAACTCGTACATGTTCTGGATGCACGAAAAAGTGCTCCACAAGCCATTGATGGATTTCGCCTGCTCCCACTTCCATTTCATCAGTAGAACACATTTCACTTCCCCCCATAAGGGTGATGTCGCCTCCCATAATCGCCTAGGTCCGTCGGACGGCCGTCGGTGTTAGTGGGACAGAAATTCGACTCTGGGGCCATAGCAGGGGTCCGCGCTACACGGACGGGACAGGGAGGCCGTCCCCTGTGGTCGTCGTCGCCGGCAGCACCTCCATATGCAAGACCTGAGGTCTGGTGGGGGTCATACCCAGCAGCCGTGTTGCCACTTCAGACATAATTCCCCTGCCACAATCGGAGGGGTCCTTGTAGGGAATTTGGCCTCTTACTGATAGATGTATGGAGTAGGCTTGTATTCCTTGGCTGACTAATGTATGAACTGACCTATCCGCTTTGGTTCTCGCGTCCACATCGCCAATTACGAAGACTCGACGAATGCCATCTTGTACAAGAATAGCAGTTTGAGATTTGGTGATAGAAGCACCGAGTATGGCGTAGGACTGGCGAGTAACCAAGTGATCGAACACCCCTTCCACTAAGATCACCTGATCCACAAATCGTCGAACATGTCTTCCATACAACGGTCTGACGGAGTCCTTCAAACTGTCCATTCGAGGCTCTTCGTCCAACAGGGTTCTTGAACACCAATAGGTCAAAGTGCCATTATCATCCCACACAGGAAAATAAATCCGAGGAATCCAAGGTCGGACCGACATCACATATTGCTCAATCTGTTGACTGGTAACTCCTCTCTCGATACATCGCCAATAAGCCTGACACGCCACCGAATTGACGCCTGGGTCGTGGTTGCTAATGGGACATATCGGAGTGGCATCCCAATCGTCAAATCGAACATCAGGCTTCCGGCTAATTGCAACATCTTGGACACCGTTTTGCTTGAAGGCTCTCAAGTCTGTGAAAGTTAGGATTCCACGGAGGTTGAAATGGGCCTCACACCGAAAGCAGTGGGCTGTAAAGCTAGACAAATAGAGGTAGAAATGTTTCTTAGTATCATCACAGACCGGACAATCCAGTTTTATTCGGTCCTCACCTATATTACAATTACCAGCTTGTATCTGGTGGTGGATGTAACTGATGACCAATCTGGGATCATTCATCGTCTTATCCTTAAGTAGATTCCTCCGCCAAATCCGAAATTCGCTGCCTGGCAAAATCAACCACAAGAGATCGAGTCATGTGATCCCTAGCATCTCGCAGCTTGGCAGTAAAGAGGCTAATTCTGCCGACTCTTTCATCCTCAAGACTTTGCCCCATTCCGATAACGATGTCAGGTGATTCCATTGTACCAAAAGCCTCACCGGCATGTTCGATTGAGACAATTTCCCTGCCAACTCTTGTCTTATTGACTTGTCTGGCCGTCCAGTGGACAACGGAGAGGGATTGTGCCATCCACTTACAATCTTCAAAAATTTCTCTCAGGGCGTGTCTTGGTTCGGAGTAGTGGGTGTGCGCCTTGAATCTGTCCGCATAGTCAGTTATGACCATATCCACCTTACGACCAGAGGCATCCTCTAATGTTTGGATAAACGATACTGCATCTTCAACTGTCGATCTGCGCGACATGAGGGTTTTTATATCGCATCTAGCCCCCGTTCGCTCTAAGACCTTGTTCCTTATACGGCTTATGTATCGGGGATGCTCCATAAGGAGTTCCTCAAGAGTCATATTGGTGATTGTCTGCGTCAATCTTCGCTTGATCTTCGCCTCCCCATCTTCGAATGTGAAGAAGACCACGAATTTCCCCTGCTCGATGGCGCTCCTGGCCAGATTTACAAGGGTAGTAGTCTTGCCGCCACCAATTACTGTTAACACTACGGCCAGATCTCCAATAGGAACGCCGCCTTTCAACTCCTCGTTGAACCATCGCCACGGAGTTTTTATTACTTCCAACTTACTATCAGGATCATCCTCATCGGAGAGACGACTGTGGGCCATATCCAGTTCATCACCAATTCTGGATGCTTCCTGTATTTGTGATGCAAGTTGTTTGGGATCGCTATCATAAGTTTGATGTGAGGACCAAATTTGCTCTATGGTGGACCATCTGATCCATAGAAGTATTCTGTCTGCGATGTAACCGATGTCCTGTACCTCAGAGGTAGATTCTGCTAGTTGAATTGCCCCTTCAATGTTCTTATAGTTGGATCTTCTTATTAGTTCAGAGAGGACATCTAGGAAAGGAATCCTGTCATATCGGCCGAAGTAAGATATTATCAACGTGATAATAAATACCTTGTTCTTATCATAGAACATTTCCTCTTTAATGAGGGAACGAAACTTCCCATAAAATCCATCGTTGCGTAATATTGCAGAGAATACAAGTTCTTCGAATTCGCCGCTAAAGTCAAACGAACTCTTGAGGAGTAAGGATCCTGGTGGCTCAGGCATGATTCCCTCCATGAGGGGTGGTGCCGTTATCTCCTTGATAGCCCGAATCATCACAATTCCCCCCTGTCAATCCACATCTGGGGAGGTGTGAAACAACTCTAACATAGCCAAGGCGACTGCTGCCACCTGAACGGCTTCTTCCCGCCAATCCGAATTTGGATGATTCTGTTTCCCGAAACGATGAGTTAGCGTCGCGGCGGCAAGTTCACCAACTTCTTCCATCAAGATTGTCATCCATTCAGGCAACGAATGATCTTGTAGCCCCCACCTATCATCTTGAGAATCCCGTTCATCTAAGATTTCAGCAACTCGTTCTAGTTGATCTGCAGCCTCTAGTAAGTGGAGGGCTGGGCAATCTTCGAGTGGCGGACGTGCCAAGATATGAAGATTTCTAATACAAATTTGGGTTCTATTCATTTTCATTTTCCCTCTAACCAGTCGTCGAATGGATTGAAGATCATGTTTACAACCTCTAGGCTATGTTCTTCCGCAATCTTCTCGCAGTAAAGTGGGTCGATCTCGATCGAGGTAGTGGTACGTGCAATACGTTTGCATGCCCGAATGACCGTACCAGTGCCGGAGAAGACATCCAACACAGAGTTGCCCGGCGTGGTACTCAGTTTCACGCATCGCTCGACAAGCCCTTCTGGCAACTGAGTGGGATGATAACGGCGACGCTGTTTCGAGTTGCCGGTGACTCTAGGAAATTCATTCCAATGTCCCTCCGACCATTTCAACAGGAAGTTCCAATGATCCAGAGGCACTCGACCGCCTCCTGCAGCACGCTTGTCGTTATTCAACTGTCGCCAGGATGGAATTTTGATTTGCTCAGGATAAAGTGGGGCGTCCTTATGCCTAAGTCTGAGCAAGGGACGATATCCATTACCACAATCTGTTTTCTTGTTCTGTCCGAAAGTGAATGAAGAAATGAATGGTTTGGCTTCAATATCATGGCGATTATCAAGAAGTCGTTCGACCAATGACCCCATCAGGAATGTCCATCGAGCATTGTAACTAATCCACGAAATACCAGCGTGTTCGATGAAGAGGTTCAGGCATTTCCACAGAAAGCTGCGGTACTCATTGCCTGTCATATTGTCATCGTAGCTGTTGTACTTGAGTCCAACAGCATCAGGGGGATCAGCGATGAGGCAACCGAAAAAACCAAGTTCGGGGAGTATTTCGAGACAATCGCCACAAATTAGTTTGTGCTCGATCTTAGGTACATCCTCACATCTCGATATTACCGGTTTCTTTTTGAATTCGGTCATAAATCTCTTGCCTGTGAATTGGCACTTCTATTGGTGCGCGGAATCCTAATCGAACTTGGCCCTCGCGGATTTCCAATACGACCACCTGTAAGTCGTGTCCTATCATTACAGATTGGTTCTTCCTACGACTTAAGACAAGCATCATGTCCCTCCTTGTTGGATGTTGTTTTAGGGGACTCAGATCATGTTCCTGTGGATCCAAACCCGGAATCACCTCTCGCTGTTATCGGTAGCTCATCTACCATCACAATTCTTATGGTTGGAATTGTGATGAGGATGATCTGGGCAAGTCGTTCCATAGGTTCGATAATTATTGGCTTGTTGCCCTCATCAAAAGCCGGGTTCCAGACATTGACGAACAACTGGCCAGTGTAACCGGAATCAATGATGCCGTCGATCACCAACAGTCTTTTCCTGTAGAAAGTTGAGGATCTGGCCTTAATTAGACCAGCATGACCCCCCGGTATTTTAAGACGTATGCCGGAAGGCACTTCGACCACGTGTCCTGGTGGTACAAATATGACTTCTCGAGACGCGTTATGAAGATCAAGACCGCAATCTCCTAACTTCGCCGGCTCAAGCTTGGCGAATTTCCCTATAATGGGGTCGTCATATTTCACCAACAACTCAAAACAAGGCGGATCCTCCACAACAAATGGTCTGTCGTCTTCACGGAAAGATTCGTTATTGCTCATGTATCAATCCCCTAAATTGCAGTGGGATATGGAATTATACTAATCACTGACTGTATTCGAATACGATTCTTCCGACACCATAAACGTCTTTCTTCCGTCTATAATGTTTCTCGGCAGTCATCTCTAGAGTGTGATTCATATCGTTCTCCACATTCGCGAATCGTTGTTGCTCGAAACTCATTCTCATGTACTGTGGTAGTCCGAAATTCCCTGTGATCCTCATTTTAAGGTTGCTCGCCCATTCGTCCGGAGACGGGTCCATCCAATGTACCCCAACTTTTGTCTGGCTACACATGAAATCGAGATGGGCACACAAAAACTTGACCTGATTGACCGATCTGGGGAATCCGTCAACGATAATGTCACTTCCCAAATCAAATGGATAGGTAAGTTCGGACCGAAACCATCCCATAATCGCTCCAACTACGCCTAAAACGAAGGGATCCGCGGTTCCAAATTGCCGCTCATATAGCGAATATAAATGCACTCCCTTCTGGATCGTTCCGGCCGGACAGGTTACACTGGAATGTGAACCTAGACTAAATATGCCCTCTTCGAAAGGATAGTCCCCCATACAGGCACGGATCACACTTCCCATATTTATGACGACTGCCGATCTATGTCCTCCTCGAGCAGTTAATTGAGCAGTTAATTGGTTAGCATAAAAACTCTTGCCGGAACAAGGCTGACCGGTAATAAAAGTTAAAGAATTCATGATAGATCCACCATCTCCGAATTTCTTGGTCCAAATCCCACAAAACACAATCTACAGCCACGAGCCAGACAATATGTATGGAGTTCGTGGATGAATGGATGCTTATGTATCTTCTCCCCCAGATAATCAGCGAAATTCAAACAGAGAAAATCGGGTTGAACCATATGCAGGAATCTGTCGAGCTGGAACCAGCTGAATGAGAATACCCTTCGGATTCGGTTGGTAACTGTCGTCCTCTCCAAAACCGTCTTGCCACATACTTCGCTGATTCTCGCCCAATCCAATTCTTCCTGATCCTGGTAGTAGGGGCCGCTGGTGAATCCAGGTAAGCTTCCTACTCGAATTGGGAAAGTGCGGATTACACCAATTACCGATTGTACCCGCTTGTAGCTGATCCCGGCATTGTCCAATACTCGGCCTATCATGCAATCCCTTGATGTGACATAAGGCCATGAGTGCCCGTGATTCAATCCTAAATCGAATCCTTGCGCCGTCTCAATCAGGATCGTCCCCTCCCTATTCAACAACTGGTCCACAACCACACTTGTGTCTTGGGGAATAATGTTACCCCGACCCACTTCACCCCACAGCAGTTTTTGTTTCCGACTTAAGGGAACACGTCGAATCTTCCGTATGAGGGCTTCTGAGCCACCTTGTAGGGTACTTGAAATATCCCGCAACGACTCACTCTCTTTCTTAGCGTCGTCCGCCTCCAAAATTGAGACCATCGGATCGACGTAAATGCGAGGCAAATGTTCGCCCCTAGTATCACCGAGTCCCTCTATTTCCCGTGCAAGTTGAACCTGATTAACTATGGAATGTGGCCCCAATACAACTGTCTCGACTTTTGGGAAATGTGCTCCTATCGGTAGTGCCTTCGAAACCACCTTCACGGTGTCTGACGAGACCCAGGCGGTGTGGCCGGCACTTGGCGTGAAGTCTGAGACCACAGCATCTATTGGGAAATTCTCATACAGGTAGCTGTACAATTTGCCTTTCCCCTCAGAGCCCCATTGTCCACCAATTACAACCGTCGCCTTGCCCGGCGCAAACATGTTATCAACCATGAATTAGTTCCCTTGATTTGGTGGCCATATTGATATTTGTTGGTTTGAGCCGGAGCACTGATCAGGTCATGGCGAGGGGGAGCGGCAAATTACCACAACCTGACCGGTGTTAAGAGCTCGTCACACCCACATCCGGCAATATCACTCTCACTTAGCCAAACAAGCCAGACAAGACCAATTCAGCCTTGCCTCCTGCCGCTTTGGGGCCTGATTTCTTCGCCGTCTTCTTCGGTGCAGTCTTTTTCGCCTTCTTGGATTTTGGCGGTATCGGCGGCGGTGCGGCGGTTGATCCTCCAGCCTTCTCACTACAGTCAAACTGCTGCTTGCAGTTCCGGCACTCCTGGGCTGTTTCCTCGTAATATTCCGGATCCCCAAAACAACCCGGTATGGGACCTTCCTCTACCTCCTCCGCCTTCGTCTCTTCCCCTAGAAGGGGATTCGACACCTCCGCAGTTTTGGTCGGTGTGGAATCACTGACGGGCCGTTTTTCTATTCCTTCCGTCTCTATTTCCCCCTCAAACAAGTCGGCAGCGTTCACTTCAAGTCCGAGCCGTTGGATTTGGTCCTCCACTGAGTACATCTCCAATTTGGAGAGTGGATCAACCACAAGTTTAGCCGCCGCCGGTTTGATGGGGACTTCGTTTCGACTTGGTTGCACGTTGTATCTGGTGTCAAATCCCGTCCCAGTTCGGGTAATAACCAGAGCCCGACCGGTTTGGAGGGAGAGGATGTCCTCCCAATCGGGTGAAAGCAACAGAGTTGCGATGGACTCCCATACCGTAGATGGAAGTTCCCACATGGATATCTGAGGTCTGTCTTCGGTGAGTTCGATCGCATTCACGTGATATCGTAATTGGAGCTTATATGGCAATGGTGCTCCGCTGTTCCCTCGGATTTCGTTGATCCTACATACCGCACAGGGTTTGTCAAATGTATGGGCATGGCAGACACCGGCCTTGGCTCGGAAATTGTCTGCCAATGTGTGATTCCCAACTTGGCGGTAAAACCGCTCGACTCCTTCATCATCTTCGAACTTGATAATCCGTAGGGTCGCGCCGGTGTTACGGAGAAATCGAACTCCCCCTGTCCTTGACCTGGCTGCTTCCAAATCACGCCGTAACAATTCTTTGTCGATGCTCATGGCATACTCCTAAGGGGGTTAAACTTTGGCTAAAAGATCGCGGACTTCACTTTCAAGTCCTGTTAGGATCGCAACGACGTCTTGAATCAATACCCGTCGGGATTCCTCCTCCTCCTCCCCCTCCCCTGAAGGGGCTAATGCGCGTCCCTCGCCGTACTCAATCCTAATAAACTCGAAATTACCCATGTTGATGGTCCTGGACAAACAGACCCAAATTCGATCGGCACTGTCTGCCCGAGAGGCCGCCGGATCTTGTCCTCGTTTTATTGTTTCGGCCACGATTGATTCCCTTATAAACTTGGTGTTCAAAACCCACGGCGGGCCGGGCTCACCCAATCCGGCACCATTGCAGGCCCCAGTGTGTCTTAGGAGATTCTGGCAGTTCCCCGTAGTTGTTCACCGCCTGCTACACAAATTCTCAACCCCGATGCTGCCACACCGCCGCCGTGAGTTACTTGTTACTATCTCGCTTATTGAGGTGTGTACCTACTAGAGTCCATCCCTCTATATTAGATGACGGAGGGATTAAAGACTCGCTTCACCTGGAGGGCTAAACATTTGTTTCAAGTGGCATCAGATCCCTGCCAATTGCTATGTCGCATTTGATTGACACGTGCTTGGAATTCCAATAGTCCTGCTCGTTATGAGCCAACATAGAAGATTGGAGCAGCGAAATTGCTAACTCCTGGTGCTTCATGCTACAATCCATAATGATGCTGTCATGTACTGTCCCAATAACGACAGCTTCAACTTTTTCAGCCTCAAACAATCTGCGACACAGGCTAACACTTGTGAGGCAGAATTGGTTACCAGTGGAGGCGATCGGGAAATTACCAGCCTGGCGTAGTGCCTTTGCTCTTCGCTGGGGATTGGTAGCGTGAATGTCTGGCAAATTACGACGACGCCCGAATAGGTCTTCAACCCAACCGTGCTTTATACAGTGAGCTTGGCATTTTCTCCTAAATTCAGCAACACCGGCAAATTTCTCATCATAGCGGCGTATGAGTGTGGCACATTCTTGTATCGACAACTCTGTGTGTTCGCTCAGACCATATTCGGTTTGGCCATACATCGTGCCGAGATTCATGCGTTTGCCGAGGTCTCTTTTGCGCTTCGCCTCAGGATCGCCCTGATTATAGGCTCTTTCAAGTTCGAGGAAGTTGACATTGGCAACCTCTGCGGCAACGTATAGATGCATGTCCAAATTCTCTCGGAATGCCATAATGAGTGATTCATCGCCTGACCAACCGGCAAGCAATCGTGGCTCCAATTGGCTGAAATCCCCAATAACAATCCAACCCCTTCGATACCTTGAGGTAAACACTCGCCTGATTGGATGATTAGGTACATTTTGTAGATTGGGGTCACGCGAACCGAGTCTCCCGGTGACTACATCAACTTGCGTATACTGTGTGTGAATTCGATTCTGGGAATCACAGAGTGTACGCCATTTGTCAAGGAAGCCTGATTGCATAGATTCAAGCGACCGCAGTTCCAACAGATTTTTGACTATTGGATCCTTGAGATATCCCTTTAATGTTTCCTTGTCAAAGGTGTATTTGCCTTTTCGTTGTTGGATTGGCAGCTTCAGGATGTCAAGGCATAACTTCTTAACTTGAATATGACTTGCTGGGTTGAACTGACTGTGCGCACGCCATGACTTGATGTTGGTAGCGGCCCACTTCTCCAGCCTGTGAATTTCAGGACTTTTGTCCAATTCGGTGCGTATTCCATCAACTTTGTGTTCTATCTCCAACCTTACCTGGTCCATTATTTCAGCAGAAATGTGCATTCCATTTACTTCAATGTGTGCCAGATCCATGGCGTAAACTTCAAATCTTTTGGCAACCGATTCCAGACCCTTATCCTGAAGAGCCTTTGTAACCTCAATGAGTAATTGGCCGGTACACGCAGCATCCAAGGCACAATACTTCATCAGGTCATCCAATTTGGCTTCAATAGGCTTCGTTCTTATATCTTCCATGGTGGTTTTGTAGCTGGCCCATTTTATCCCGAATCGCCTAGCTGCTGGCTCCAATGCGGCAGGCAAACTCTCGTCTACTACGTTCACCCTCACCATGGTGTCAGCAGTTGGCCAGGTACGCCCAAATCGCGTTAGATTACATTTGTGTTCGTATTTAGCGTGGTGAGCTACCAATAGCGGGGATCTATCCAGGAAAGCCGTCCATGCACGAACTATCATGCGGTTCTGTTGGACAGTTAAAGCACCTGGATAATCCAGAGGAAAACAAATGTGACCTTGAGGAGTACTTACCCCAATCACAAGGATTTTGAATATGTTGTTGAGTTCCGGCCGTAGGGCGCTAACGTCGCCCCAAGTCTCGTAATCATAAGCCACAGCGGATGTGCCACAATCATAGGAATCGAGGATGTCGCGCATTTGAGAGTAGGGGGGCTTGGCGCAAACAACTTCGGGAGTTTGTGGTCGCATGCCCTGTAGCAACTCGATCGTAGCATCCCAAGCATCAGTCCATTGTACTTCCACTCTCCTGTATCTGGTGTCATCTCCCATCCTCATTCGTTCCAAATATGAAGGATGGAAATTCACGATTATCGGTATCTCTTGTTTTCCAAATCTAGCTGTCGTGATTTGTCCTACCGTTTCAGTTACTTTTATCGATCTACCAAACACGGCTTTTGCAGCATAGGCGCCCAATACCACGATAGCTTTTGGCTGAACTTTGCGTATCGTCTCCGATAAATTGATGGAGCAGGCTTTTATCTGCTTATCACTAGGCTTGGCTTGACTGAAACAGCATACGGCATTGGTCAATGTGTATTGGTCGGTTATATGTTGGAGAGTGGCCCGTAGGATTCGTCCGGTTGGTCCAATAAAGGGCCGCGGGTCACCTGCTGCCTCCTCCTCCTCACCAGGCTGCTCACCGACAATCAAGAGATCCGAGCCACGAAAATCGGGTGATATTGGGCCTTTACACCCTTCATGTCTCTTACATGCCTGACATTCGAATCTAGACATCTTCTTATCTCCACCACTCAGTCAGGCATTCTACATTGGACAACAGCTTGTCGACATCACCATCAAACCTGATGGCCCTATCATCAATATATACACTAGCGATGGGCTTTCCAGGATTATCACCCAGGATTCGACTGTTGGTATTGATTTCATCAACGAATTGTAGCAAGTTATGTTTAACTAGCCACGTGTGGATCAATGCCGAACTCCTAGACGACCAGATCACAACTCTGTTTTTGTGTTTCAATTCACACAACAATCGTGCTGTGTGCGGATAGGGCAATCCAATTTGGCCGGCGCTGTCCTTCCAACCCGTATATTGGGCAAGTACACCGTCAACATCAACTGCCACAGTGCGGAAGTTGTCGGCATTCGACTTATCAGTCATTGTCTACCTCCTCTGAGTTGTCGTCAAAGATACTCGTTCCATCCGGTTTCCGCCTCATACCAAGGCGCCTTGCGATATCCATGTTTTCACTTAGTTCGGCGGCCCGCTTATTCAGCAGTGTTTTCAACTTATACTTCTTAATGCCCTTAATCTGAGCTACATATTCGTGTGCGCCTTTGAACTGCCCAGTAAGTTTGATGAAATCCAAATACAAGGCCAAAAGGTCGTTATCGCCAAGGTCGAGGCTTATTATCTGTTCAGGTCGTATGATCAACTCTTCCTCAGAAGGTAAACCCACAACTTCAACTCGTCGGCGTCTCAATTCCGCCCTGATGTGACTGATTACCTTGTTTATACCGGATCGTATTAGAAACCCACGAATACTTGCCGGCCGCTCCAGATCAACAGACTCAATTGCTTGCCATATCCCTATCCGTGCCGACTGTGTGAGGTCATCAAGGTCTTGTGAATTCCATCTCTCCCGAGCCAGATAGTGCGCTTTGATTATTTTGTATAGAGTCGGTTCCAATAAGTATAAAACCTCACGAATGCCATCTGAGGTGACATTAGGATCCCAAGCACTATCTCTTATACCCCATATGAGGTCATGTAACTTCGTGTTAATGGAGCGGCCATTGGTCGTCATCCGAGATCTCCAAATCCAAAAATTCAGCCACTCGCGACATATCCGAGATGTTACAGACGACCAACCACAGTTGTGTACTTTTGATATGCAACACGACGACTGGTATTTTTCCTTCTTTTCTGCCCTGCTCCCGCGCTTTCTTGTACCATGTTCCCACCGCATTCTGGGCTCGATGCTTAACCTCTATGAATAACTCCTTGTGGAGCGTATCGGATGCGGTCACCTTGCCTGGACTACCGGAGCATGGCGATCTCTCTGATCCAAAGAGTTTTGCGACCTTTCGCTCCACAGCTTTCCACAACTTATCAACCATAGCACTTCCTGTAATATCCACAATATTTTGGGTTACAGAGATAATTGCTTGGACTGCACCTCGGGAAAAATCCAAGAGTGATTGATTTGGCTACATCGGTCACCACCCTCTCAACCTGGTTCATTCTCTCTTGGGTTATCCTAGCGCCAACATAACTGATTGAATTGGCACTTAATGACTTCTTCAAGACACAAAAGCCTACATCAACCTTTGCTGTTGTAGCGTTCCTGGGTGCCGAGCACTTAGCAAACGAGTTATGAATGTACGTACCATAACAGCCGAGTTGTAGGGACGTCAAAACCTCTTGTTGGCTCTTGGCACGCGATGACGTTTTATAGTCGATGATGGTAACGTCCGCGTCGGGCGCAATCGCGGCACGTTCGCGCCTGTCGGACGGCTGCATACACACGTCGATGTACCCTTGAACCTCTATACCGGCAATGTCCACGGCAAAAGGGTGTTCAATGTGGTTTTCAGAGATTGGTTGGACGTTTGGCGCAAACACTACCAGATATTGCTGAAGCATGTGTTCGGCTCTCTTGAGAATGTCATCTTTCGTCTGTCCCTCCCAATCCTCTACATCCTCACATCCGGTGTCAAATGCAGCCACAAATTGATCGAACAATGTCTGAGGTGGAAGGTCAATGTAGGTTTTCACTTTGCACTTGTTGTTTTGTGATAAGGCAATGTGATGAGCACTACCTTCCACCAACGCAATTGCCGGTGGCATCTTTAAGCAGTCAATGTACCTATACTCATATTGCTTGGGACATCTGAGATCCATTTCGATTTGCGTCGGTGACAAATACCCCAACGGCAAGGCGTATTCTTCGCTTCCTGTCGATTCTTGTTCAGACCTGTGAAGTTGATACTTCTCCCTAGATCTGATAGCTTCGACTTCCCTTTGATCTGTGGGTACAGCTTGCTTCTTGGCTTTGGCCACCGGATGGGATTTGGCTTTTTTCTTTTTGGGCTTTGTTTTTGTCTTCGGCTCCGGTTTTTTAGGGCAATCCTGTCCCAACATGTCTGCAAAACTCATGATTCTCCCTTTACTATTCTGATCGTGCGAATGTCGTGTATCTCTTCCAACATGATTCACTCTTAGAGAAGACGACACTTGCTGGTGGAAATGGACGGCCAAACGTTACCAAACACCAATCACGCGACATGCCCTCAAACTGAGATTGCACAAACAAAGTTGCCAGTTCCGCGTATTCCAACCTCTTCGCGATTTGCCGCAACCAATCTCGCTTAACACGTCGACGATGTTGAAAATGTCCTCGCTCCCTACACAGTTTGTGATAGGTATGTTCGAGGGCTATACAACACAGATCAATTCGAGTGTCCATGTATTTCCTCCCCATTCTCCTTATCCCAACCACCTTATATGACGTACGACCACAACACTCGCTTCAAAACCCTCAAGATAAATACTAAGTCATTGTCAACGTCAGTGTCATAGTCATAGTCAGTGTCACCAGCTACGTCATCGTCATTGTCGCTGTCACAGTCATCACCATCGCCATCAGCTAAGTCATTGTCATAGCCACCGTCATGGTCAGTGCCACGGCCAACAGCTAAGTCAGTGTCACAGCCACTGCCATAGTCATAGTCAGTGTCATCAGCATCGTCAGTGCCACGGTCATGGTCATGGTCATGGCCACCGTCATAGTCACAGCCATAAGCTAAATCATCGCCACAACCACTGCCAGAGTCAACGCCACTGTCATTGCCAACGCCAACGCCAGTGAATTACGATTCAGTAAGCTCGACAACTCGGCCTCGACCAAAACCCATCTTGCGTGCGGCCCCCACACCAATTTCCTCGACTGCGTAAGCGAACAACCGCCGCAAATCGTCCACCTTTGCTGTCGGCTCAACCTCCACACTGCCCCTCGCCGTAAACAGTAACCCTTCCTTGAAGTGGACGCCAATAAACTCGTTCCGCTGGAAATCCCGTTTATTGGAACCTTCCAACTTCACGAACCGACCATACACGCCGTCGGCCTCAGTCCGGTCTGTGGTGAAATCCGATAACTGCACCAAGGCTCGGAATGAATCTTTCTCATATTTGCCTTTGATGGCCTTTGGGGTCCGGCCGATCGTCTCCACAAGGCAACCAGCAAGCTGGTGTCGAGGGATAACAATCTTGCTGGCTTGATTGTTATTGTCCGCACGATACCACTGCCGCTTGGCAGTCTCGATCAGTGCATAGTAATTGTCTAATGTGATTCCTTCCTTTTCACATTGTCCTTTCAGCGCCGCCAGCTTCTTGTCGTCGTTCTTCAAGCGGTTCACGCCCGATTTCAGGTCAATCGAGATTACCCGATCGCGCTCTGGCCAATACGGGTGGGCAATGTAGTTCTGAAATTCGAGCACACATTTGAAAGTTTTTCGCATTTTGACTTTCCTTTAAGTTGGATGATGTACAGCTACATGACGTACGGCTGCAACACTCGCTTCAAATCAACTTGCCAATGTTCTCTCTCGCACAGGTAAAGGCGTTGGATACTCGGGCAGGACTGATGCCTAAGGCTTTCGCCACGTGTTTTTTCATCACCTTTGCGTTTGGAACATCACGCCAATTCATGCGGACGCCAACATCACATACAGCTTCTATCGCGACTTGTTCAGCCTCGGTTATAGCCAAATCCCGAGTGGCATCGGCAGGCCAAAGGAATTCACAGATGATGTTGGCATCCAATAATGGAAGCAAAGCGACGATCTGTTCGCGGAATTCCGCATCATCTTGCGTGTCCCATTTAATTCGCTCGGCTGCCTCCAGTAACCCGCTTCGAGCTCGGCTTCGTTTTTTCTGATGCTTAAGCTCGCGTCGGCATGAATCAATGGCCGCAGAGATGATTACGGATCGCATACGGTCTTGGTCGGCCAATTCCGTATATGTAGATAGGTTCTTTGAACTCACTGCCGCCACACACGACAACAAGACGTCGTGGTACACATCCAAGGGCTCAAGCCCTAATAGACTATACCGCCTGGCGACGTACCAAATCAAGTTCCCATATTCCTCATTGACCGAAAGCATGACATCCATGTTAATACTCCCCTCTACTAGATCCAGACACAGGGATCAGAAATATAGGGGCATCACACGGCGCTTATTCCATGTGATGCCCCTAGCAACAGAGGGGCGATCAGACCGGAAATGAATCGACACTGACAGCCGACGACTTGGGAAGTGGTGATGCCGTCGGCTCCTTCGCCGCTGCCGGCTTCTTCGCTTTCGCCGCTGCCGGCTTCTTCGCTGATTTCTTTGCTTTCGCTGCCGGCTCTTTTGGTTCCGCTACTACCGCCGACTCCTTCGCTGCTGCCCTCTTCGCTGATTTCTTTCCGGTTCCCGGCTTTCTTTGCCCCTTGGCCGCCAATTCGGCCATGGTGGTTTTCAGACCAGCTTTTTGGGCCTTCAAAAACCGGCTGTAAATGCCCCGGATTCGATTGCCGAGAACCATACGGAATTGGCCGAAATTCGGGGCGGATACTGCCCTTGCAAGGATCTCCTCATCCGTGATTCCCACCTTGCTGGCTATAGCAGCCAGGGCCGATGGCGTGTTCGCCTCCGCAAGCTTCGTGCTGATCTCGTCCGCCTTGCTTGTGCCCCTCTTTCGTTGACCCGCCTTGTCACCCCCCTTGTAGACTCGTGGCTGGACGTTTGGCATTTGGTCCAACTGGTCACCAAGTTTACTCATCTTATCATCTCCAAGCACCGCTGTCAAGGTATCAGATCCAGTGGCCGATACGGTGCTTTTGGGCCGGATCTGTTGGAGCGGACTTCACTCCCTAAATTGCACATAATTAAATGTCTTGTCCCCACTCATTCCTCACCAAAGAAGCATTCCATCGCGTGTGACAATTTGGCCGGAATGGGCAATGTCTTAGGTGATTTCGACAGTGCCTTTTCTCTTTTAAGTGTGGTCTTGGATTTGCCTGATGTGGTCCCCTTGATCACATAGGGTCTATTGACGATCGATGGTACCAGCGGTGGATGAGATTTTAGGTGTAGGACACAGACATTACCGCATCTGTTCCGCGCTTCAATCCACTCTCTACCATCGGCACTGACGACATGACGAAGGAAGATAAATGGCCCTTTCTCATACATCCCCTCGGCCCGCGTTTCGCCTGTTGTATTATTCGTTCGCATGAAGTATGGACCACCTGAGGCCCTAAATCGTGTCCCGGGTCGAAGTATTGTCAGTGGACCTACCTCATAACTTGTAGATGTGACAGTTGTGAGAACTTCAGCCATCATCACAACTGCGAGTTCCTCAGACTTGATATTTGGCTCTGGCTTCGGCTCGAGCTTAGCATCCAACTCCGGTTCCCCCAACATCTCCGCAAAACTCATGATCCCTCTCCCGTTCAAAAATCCGATCCATCAAATACTAAGTGTTGGCTCATCCCGTCGCGCCCCTTGGGGCTCTCAGGGGCAGGTCGGCTCATCAGGTGAAACACTGGAACGAACAGGCGAGTTTGGTAGCATCCGCTCGAAAGCATTCGCTACCGTATTGGCTACACTGCCACCAGCCGGTTAGGCTGTTGTTGCGTTTCAGCTTGGCACCACACTGAGGGCAGACCCCAGTAGCCACAGTTTTCTTTGCATCAGCCCCAGCCTTCGCCAGCCTATTATCCGAGTTTCTTTTCAAGATTGCATGAAACTTCGCTGCTGCTGACTTCGTGGCCATCGTTTTGCTCCTTAGTTCAGATTGAGTTGGTTGCCGTCGCACACCTTAATAAAGAGCAAATTTCGTGCCAATCGACACAAAACTACCGGTCGTATTTCGTGGCGTGTCAAGATACGACCGGTTGTGGTATCGTGTCCTTGACATGTGTCAGATTCGCGACAATAGTGTATCAAATTCGCGACAATTGGGGATAGGCAAACGACGTGCCAATGAGCAGTTCCTTGAATGCCGTCAGGAAGGGCATTTGAGTGGTGGTATTTGGATATACCCCAAAGGTGGGACATGTCGCACATCAGACACATTATAAAGAGGGGTATGAGAACACCAAGAACGATGTGTCGCGGGTCTGACATGTTGATACAGAAATAGTACATGTTTCAGAAGGGTGATGCACCATGCCATTGACACAATGCTGTTTGGCCGACACGTGTGGCAATTTCGTCGGGATCATCCCCAGATGGGTCCAGATATTCCCAAGATTCAAGTGCTTCTGGCTTGGCGCGAGTAGACACTCGTAGTTCCAGTTTAGAGTCTCGGGCAGCCTTGCGACCGATGAGGTACACGTCACAAGTGGTTGTTGCGGAGGATATGGTGACTTTGTAACCTAATTGTTCCCACACCTGCTGAATCAACTCAGCTATCTTCAGGTTATAACCTTGAGAGTAGATAGCTTGAAGTTCAAGAAGTGGTTGGATGTCAGCAGTAGTAATAGTAGTGATGGATAACATTGCAACCTTCAACGCGATTTCTACTGGAGATAACGCAGCACGCAAACACTCGCTTCACTTAAGTGGTCGATCGACGTGTCGTTTCCGCATTTTATCATCTCCAAGTACCGCTGTCAAGATATCAGATCCGGTGCATCATTTCCGCAGTTCTCATTCTCCCATCCCTCTATGTAGTGGTCAAACCACCTAGTAGTGGTATTTCTCTTCTACCACCGGGGGGAGTCAGTCGTCAATCTATTAGCGCCGAGTGAAGCGAGTGTTTGTCCGCTTCGTTATTTTATATGGAAGTCCGCCGGGTTCCTTCATTATAACCCCCATCTCAACATCCCGCTCCGGATCGAGGGATCTGGCGCGACATTTGCTCTTCAGAGCTTCAAGCGACGTTTGTGGTATATGAATAAGTTCGTACAATCCGGTCCATCATAAGTTTTGAAAAAGGAGGAAGGCAACCTCTATCAACCTCCATAATGGAGTTAGTAAGTTAATTTTCATCAACTAGG
>SDBV01003161.1_pt1 | contig 24529 bp, 24 predicted proteins | sample 2277081 | NCBI WGS metagenome assembly SDBV01 (sample SAMN10402039, study PRJNA504765) | marine sediment metagenome | isolation source: marine sediment core GS10_PC15, 223 cmbsf | place: Arctic Ocean: Southern Knipovich Ridge | collected 2010 | reverse complement strand
TTGTAATGCCGGCTGATTTGATCCAGTACCGCCTTTCGGATCTCATGTTTTTCACGTTCTCTGACAATAATGGGTAACAGACGCTTTACCGAATATTCAACCAATGCATCTCTTGGTGCATTGAAATCATGGGAAATTTTGTCTAGAAAATGGAGCGATCTCCTGCTGATGACAAATGTTTTCTGAACCCGGTTACGGTGACCGGGCCGGCGATTCTCGATCTCTCTGGCGACATCATTTAACAATCCCGTATCCTCCAACAAATGATCGAAAACGGATTTTTGTTTGATACCCAAATGTGCTGCCAGGATGCTGATGGTGTCAATACAAGCTTCCGAAAGCCTGAATGTCGCGCGAACCGATTGCCTTCCTCTCAGACCGAATGCACTCTGACTTGAAAAGGTTACTGTTTTTTGCCATTGACCATCTTTATCTTTTTCCATTTTTAACTCCTCTCATGAGAAGGATGTTGTTTCATTATTTAATATAGATAATTATTTTTAGTAATGCAACTATTTTTCATTAATTTTATTAAAATTCTCTTTCCAATACCATCCATGAACCCTTTATAATGCCAATGGCTTGTCAAAAAAAAAATACGCTAACTGCCGTTTCACGTTTTAATTTTGTTTCAAAACCAAAAATATCCATATGGAATCCCCTTTGATTTGGATATGCCGTTGATAAAAACTCTTTGAAACCGATATCAGTCGCTTAAAAGAGACCATCCATTCTAAGGCAAAGGACCATTTGGTAAAGATCCGGGCTTTTGATTAAAAATTGCTGATTCTGAAAATACATTACTTTTACAAAAAAAATATTTTAATAATGATCAATATATTATGTTGACAACTTTATTTTTATAATTATTTTTTTGTTACAAAAGTTTTTTATATGACAGATCAACAAAGATATAAGGAGGTATCAAAATGAATTTAGTAAAATGGAGCCCAATGTTGGATACGTTTAGCATGAGAAATCGGATGAATCCTGTTTTTAACACTTTTTTCTCCCCGTTGGAACCCGGCTCAGATGAATCCGGGGTTTCCAATTGGCGCCCGACCGTAGATATTTATGAAAATGAGAATCACATTGTGATCAAGGCTGAACTTCCCGGCGTCGACAAAAAGGACGTTCACGTGGATGTCAACGGCAGGGTCCTCACCTTAAAGGGGGAGCGGTTGTCGGATCAAAAAATTAAGGAAGAAAACTACTTTCGGCAAGAGCGGACTTTCGGTAAATTCGAAAGATCATTCACACTGCCGACGGAAATCGATTCGGATAAAATTAATGCCGATTTCAAAGCAGGTATATTAAAAGTCGACATTCCAAAGCCTGAAGAACGTCAACCCAAAAAAATTACGGTTCACTAACACACCTGTTTGATTACCGTATAAGGGGTGATGTCACGCATCACCCCTTCTTTCGGTCTCCACTATTTTTCCACCGCCGGTCAAAGAAATTTCATTACACCTTCATTTTTTTATTGAAAATCAATCGCTGATTCAAGTAATAATAACAAAACATTTTATTATTTATATTTCCGTTTCAATTGTTAACCGGCAATTTTCGGCAAGGCCGTTTAATCCGTTAGGAGGGATTTCATGAATCAGGTCAGGTTGTTAAAATATCCCAGGCGGGTGCTCTCGTTGGTTGTTTTGGTATGGATTGCCCAGTCTTCTTTCGTTGCCTATGGCAAAGATGATCAAAATAAAAAAGAAAAACCGGACCGACTGATTACCATGGCTGCAGAGTTCCACGGCTTGGTTGTGCCCCAGGGGGAAGAGGTCGGTATGGACCTGATTTTTTACAACAAGGGCCGGCAAGGCGAAGTTGTTAATGTGTGGATTGCTGAAAAACCGGATGCCTGGAAAGCCAAAATCAAAACCTATCGATATGTCGTCACGGGTATTTATGTTGCGGAAAATGATCATAAGATCCTATCCTTTGAAGCCACTCCGGATAAAGAAATCGAACCGGGGAAATACCGATTCCGGATCAAAGCCGAAACCGTTGACCGTCGTTTTGAGATGATTCAAGACATCCTCGTGGAGGTTACGCGTGCTGAAAAAGGTTCCAAAGAAAATCAGGGGGTGAAGATCACCACTTCATATCCCGTGATTCGGGGGCCATCCGATGCCAAATTCGAATTTTCTCTCGAGGTGGATAGCAAACTGGATAAAGACGCTGTTTTTGACCTGCTCGCCCAAGGTCCGAAGGGCTGGGAAATCAATTTTAAACCGGCCTATGAATCCAAATATATATCCAGTTTACGGATAAAAGCCGGTCAAAGTAAGACCATTGCCGTAGAAGTCAAACCCGCATTAAATGCTCCTGCCGAGACCTATCCGATAAATATTCGTGTCAATTCAGGGGACGCAAAAGCAAAATCCGAGCTTTCCGTAATCCTTACCGGAACATATGGGCTGGAAGCGGGGACCGCCAATGGGCTTTTATCCTTAAACGCCCGTCAAGGCAAGCCCACGAATATTTCATTTTATATTAAAAACACCGGAACCGCTATCAATCGGAGTATTCAGTTCATGTCATTCAAACCTGAAAATTGGGAGGTTGTTTTTAAGCCTGAGGCCATCGAAGCCATTGCCCCGGGCGATCTTAAACAGGTGGAAATGATCATCACGCCGTATGAAGAAGCACTGGTGGGAGACTATTCCATAAATGTTAATATAGAGGGCGAAAAGGCCAACAAAAGTCTAGAGTTTAGAACAACGGTGAAAGTGTCGGCTGCCTGGGGTTGGATCGGAATCGGTATTATTGTTCTGGTGATCGGCGGGTTACTGGGCTTGTTCCGAACTTTGGGAAGACGGTAAAATGAAAACATCTGCCGTGATTGAAACAAAAAATTTAACCAAAAAATATGGTACACAGGTGGCTGTGGACCGGTTGTCTTTTACCGTCAATAACGGTGAAATTTTTGGCTTTCTCGGTCCCAACGGCGCCGGAAAGACAACAACGCTCCTGATGCTCATGGGGTTGACCGAACCCACCAGCGGAACCATGCGGGTATTGGGTCTCGATCCGGCCGGAGATTCCATTCAAATCAAGTCAAAGGTCGGATACCTGCAGGAAAATATGGGATTTTATCCGGATTTGAATGCTTTGGAAATGCTACGATTTGTGGCTGAATTAAATGGCCTCATCGGCCCGGAGGCAGAGAAACGGATTGAAAGTGCTCTGGAAACCGTGGGATTATCCGACGAGGCCCAAAAACAGATCGGAGTTTATTCCAGGGGGATGCGGCAACGTCTGGGGATCGCTGAACTTCTCATCAAAGATTCAAAGGTGGCTTTTTTAGATGAACCGACACTGGGTCTTGATCCAAGGGCCACCAACCGAATGATCCGACTGGTGGAAGGATTATGTCGGGATCGCAAAATGACGATACTTCTCTCGAGCCATTATCTCCACCAGGTCCAAAAAATTTGCCACCGTATCGGTATTATGATCAAGGGAAAGATGGTGGCCCAAGGCGATATGGAACAACTGGCCGAAAAAAAATTCGGTGCGGGTAAGGGGGAATATACCCTGGAAGAAATCTACATGAAGTATTCCCGGGAGGAATAAGCCATGAGCGGGATTAAAGCGATTATCAAGAAAGAACTGTCGGATCATTTCAGCAGTTTTCGCTTTGTTATCATATTCGCTTTAATCGCCATGATCAGTCTGATAACGGCTTATATGGTCAGTTTGAATCTTCAAACAGAATTAAAAGGGATTGCCAAACCCCGTTTCATTTTTTTGATGCTTTTCACATCCTCCGGTTCGCTCTTTTCCCTGGTACAGTTTGTTGCTTTTTTCGGACCGCTGGTAGGGTTGATTCTTGGATTTGACACCATCAACCGGGAACGCAACCAGGGGACCTTGAGCAAACTGTTGTCCCAGCCCATATACCGAGATGTGGTCATCAACGGGAAATTTATCGCCGGGGTGATCATGATTGCCATTATGATGGTGGCCATTGTCATGGTCATCACGGGGCTGGGCTTAATTTTTGTGGGTGTCATTCCCGGGATGGAAGAAATATGGCGAATTATCATTTATTTATTGATCAGCATCCTCTATATTTCGCTCTGGCTCGGGGTCGCTATTCTTTTCTCGATCCTTTTTCGAAATACAGCTACTTCAGCACTGGCGGCCTTGGCTGCCTGGATTTTTTTCTCCTTTTTCATCTCCATGGGCGCAAATGTTTTAGCCGATGTTTTAACCGGCGATGAGGTGGGGGGCAATGAGGCCGAGACAATCGTTAAACATGCTAAAATCGTTAAAGGGGTGTCACTGATTTCTCCAATGCAACTTTATACGGACGCAACAGCAACCATCATCGATCCAAGACGAAAATCCACTCGGTCTATTATCGCTGTCGGTCCGATGGAAGAGTTTTCCATGACTCGATTTTCCGGCCCCTTGCCCCTTGCCCAGAGCATACTGATCGTTGCTCCGTATATCATTTCCTTGATTGCATTAACCATCATCTGTTTTGCTGTTTCCTATTCCATTTTCATGCGCCAGGAGATTCGATCCTTATAAAAAAACTCGAAAATATCCATTTTATTTGATACATGTTCTAACAGAGGCTTCAATTTGAGAAAATTAAAACTTTTAGAGATCTGGATTTTTTTATTGCTCCTAGCCGCATCGGGTGAATTGTTTGCTGAAACCGGACGCGACCTTATCGAATTTAAAAAAGAGGGGCAAATTAATTGGACAAAATATACCATCACTGCCAACGGAATTGGATCGTTCCCTTCAAAATCGACAGCCAATAATCCCCAAATTGCGTTTGCCACCGCGAAACGCAATGCAGTGATAAAGATTCACCAGATTGTCCAATCCATCCGCATCGATTCATTTAGCACCCTTCAAGCCCAATTCCATAAAAATGATGTAATATTAAGTGAAATCGAAAATCTGGCTAAAAAAGCCCGGATCACCGAACAGAAATATCTTTCCGATACAACGGTGAAAGTGACCATCGAACTACCGATCCTGGGTGGCTTTTCCCAGCTTATTTTGCCCTTGGAAATCAAACAAATAGAATCCATCAAGACCATTCCTCCCCAGAAAAAAGAAACACCCATTTTCACCGGGCTGGTGGTGGATGCCACCGGCATTACCGCCAAACCCGCCATGGTTTTTAAAATCGTGGATGAAACCGGACAAGAAGTTTATGGTCCTGCCTTTGTCAACCGGGATTCGGCTGTTCGGCAGGGGATGGTCGGGTATGTGACGGACCTGGCTTTCGCCCAAAAAAATCAGCGGGTGACCTATTATCCCTTGGTTTTGAAGGGGTTGAAAACATACTTCAAGGCCCCTTCAAAAGTTGTCATCAGCAATGCGGATGCATCAAAATTGAAAAGTACCTCCGAACATCTGGATTTCTTGAGAAAAGGGCGTGTCATGATTGTTATTGACCCACCCATTCAGTGAGGAAAAAATATGAATAATAAAAAATTATGCCTCTTTGTCATCATATGGGTTGTATTCCTCCTGTCGGCATGCAGTGCAAACCTTTTAATAATACAGCTGCAACTGGATACACCATCGTATCATGTTAAAACCGGATTTAAATTCATGGACATGGAAAAGTTTGATGATGCCTACCGTGAGTTTAAAAGAGCCGGTGAGCTTGACCCCCGGTATTCACCCGCCCACGTCGGCTTGGGATTGATCTTGGCCCATCAGAGAAAATATGAGAAGGGTCTTTCATCCATGGGAAAAGCCGTTAGGCTTGCAAGTGGAAAAAAGCAGAAGGTCGATGCATACACGGGTTACATGCGTCTATATACATTCGGAAAGTCACAAATCAGCGATGCGTGGCTCACCCATGTTAAAGATGCGTTTCAACAAGCCCGGAAAACCGACCCGGAATCACCCGCCCCTTATTTCTATTTGGGGATTGCCTACAAAACAGCCAAAAAATATGATAAAGCGGTGGAACAGTTTGTGAAAGTATTTGAAATCGACAAGGGGCTGGTTGAGGCTGCCGACAGAGAATATACCCAGACTCGACAAATGATGCAATCTACCATCCCATAAAGATGGTATCCCCTCCCGAAGCAACCCCAAGTCCGCATCCCTTTGGTTCATTCAAAACAGAGTGGTGATTATCAAGTCCCCATGGTCCAAGAAGCCAAATATTTTTTCTGCTCAGCCGTGAGCCGGTCGATGGTGATTCCCATGGCAACCAGTTTTTCTTTCGCAATCTGTCGGTCAATTCTTTCCGGAACCGGGTAAACGTCATTCTTGAGCGGTTGTGTCCCCGTCACCATGAATTCGATACTTAAAGCCTGGTTGGCAAAACTCATATCCATGACACTTGATGGATGGCCTTCGGCGGCGGCAAGGTTGATCAGTCTCCCTTCACCAAGCACATTGATCCGTTTGCCGTTTTCAAGCAGGTACTGTTCGACAAAGGGCCGGATGGTTTTTTTATTTTTGCTCAACGATTCGAGACTTTCCAGATCGAGTTCAACATTAAAATGTCCCGAATTGCAAACAATGGCACCATCTTTCATTACCTGAAAGTGGTTCTTTCGGATAACATTGATATTTCCGGTTACCGTACAGAAAAAATCGCCAATCTTAGCGGCTTTGGCCATCGGCAGCAGCGTGAACCCATCCATCGTCGCTTCCAGAGCGGCAATCGGATCGATTTCTGTAACAATGACATGCGCGCCCATTCCACGCGCCCGCATGGCCAGTCCCCTGCCGCACCATCCAAAGCCGCAAACCACAAATTTGGATCCGGCTAAAAGTCGGTTGGTGGAGCGGATGATACCGTCGATGGTACTCTGACCGGTTCCGTAACGGTTATCAAAAAGATGCTTTGTCTGGGCATCGTTGACCGCGATGATCGGGTATTTAAGAACCCCGTCTTTGGCCATGCTTCTGAGTCGGATAATACCGGTGGTGGTCTCTTCGGTTCCACCCATCACGTTTTGGATCAATTCCTGACGCTCGGAATGAAGCGTGGACACGAGATCCGCCCCATCATCCATGGTATACTGGGGCTTGCCGTCCAAAAGCGCATTGATGTGGTTGTAATAGGTTTTGTTATTCTCTCCCTTGATGGCAAATACCGATATCTTGTCGTGTTTGACCAGGGAAGCAGCCACATCGTCCTGGGTACTCAATGGATTCGACGCACAAAGGGAAACCCTCGCGCCGCCGGCTTTTAACGTCTGCATCAGCGAGGCGGTTTCGGTGGTGACGTGCAAACAAGCTCCGATACGGATCCCCTTCAGCGGCTTTTCCGTTTTAAATCTTTGCCGGATGCGATTTAACACCGCCATGCTTTCATTTGCCCATTGAATTCGATTTTTGCCCCCTGTTGCGAGACTAAGGTCTTTCACATCATACTTCATAATGCCATTTGCTCCTTTCAAAATCTGCTGTAAATTACCTTTACCGGCCGTTTAAAGATGGTTTTAGCATTCACATATTTCTTTTCGGGCCGATTCAATGCCGGCCTTTTCAGCAATCACCTTTGCCATATTGGTTTTTTCCCATGTAAATTCAGGCTCATTTCTACCAAAATGGCCATAAGCGGATGTTTTGCGATAAATAGGCCTTAACAGGTCCAAATATTCAATAATCGCAGCAGGCCTCAAATCAAAAATTTCTCTCACGATCTCTTCGACCCGATGTTTGGGGACGACGCCCGTTCCCATGAAATCCAGCATAACCGAAACCGGTTCTGCTACACCGATGGCATAGGCAATCTGAATTTCGCATTTTTTGGAAATGCCTGCAGCAACAATGTTTTTTGCAATATGCCGTGCCATATACGAGGCGCTCCGGTCAACCTTTGACGGATCCTTCCCCGAAAAACAGCCGCCACCGTGACTCCCCTGGCCACCGTAAGTATCGACGATGATTTTACGACCCGTCAGTCCGCAATCGCCCATGGGGCCACCAATAACGAACCGCCCGGTGGAATTAATAAAATATCGGGTATCGCCATCGGTCATCTCACTGGGGATCACCTTTTTAATAACCGCTTCAATAATCGCTTCACGGAGCTGATCGTGGGTCACATCTGGTTTATGCTGGGCTGCAATGACCACGGTATCCACGCGTTTCGGGGTTCCGTTTTCATATTCGATGGTGACCTGAGATTTACCGTCCGGTCGCAGGAAATCAAGTGAACCGTTTTTGCGCACTTCGGATAGGCGCCGGCATAACTTGTGGGCATAAATGATCGGCATGGGCATCAATTCGGGTGTTTCATCCGTGGCAAACCCAAACATGAGTCCCTGATCACCGGCGCCCTGTTCCTTGAACAGACCCTCTCCCTGGGTGACGCCTTGTGAAATATCCCGTGATTGTCGATCGATACTCGTGAGCACCGAGCAGGTTTGCCAGTCAAAACCCATCTGGGAAGAATGGTAACCGATATCCTGAATCGTACTCCTGACAATTTGGGGTATATCCACATAACAGTCCGTGGTAATTTCTCCGGCTATAAAGGCAAGGCCCGTAGTCACCATTGTCTCGCAGGCGACCCGGCAGTTTCTGTCATTTGCCATGATCGCATCCAGAATCCCATCCGAAATGGCATCTGCAACTTTGTCTGGATGTCCTTCGGCCACCGATTCCGAGGTGAATAAAAATTTTTCCTTATTCATGTGGAGGCTCCTTTTATAATTGGGTAAATGCCGGCAACTGATGGTATGTGGATTGTGATGATCAAGTTGCCGAAAAAATGTTGCTTTTTTTAAAAAATATAAACCTGTATTTTATTGCATGAGAACCGGTTTGTCAACTCACTTTGCTTCAATTTTTGTTTATGGTATTGGCAATCCACCCTGCTTCTTTCCCGATTTGATTTCGAAACAATAAAATGGAGATAGTAACAATTACGGGCGGTGCTCAACTGGCGACATTGAAGAGTAATGCACTAAAAAATGGCTTGAAAAGTTGTGGCAGGAAAGGTATTGTCAAAATGCATGGTGCAGAATCCTCTCATAATATTAATTGTGGTTGTTCCCCTGTTTGCCTCCTTCTCTATCCCAATATTAGGGTGGCGGGAAAAGAGACTCTGTTATCCATTATCCATTATTGCAATCTTAATATCTCTTGTTTTATCCCTGATCATAACAGAGCATGTGTTGAATCATGGCCCTGTTAAGTATTATTTGGGTGGCTGGAAACCGCCTTGGGGGATAGAGTTCTATATCGATCATCTCAATGCCTTCATGGCCGTTGTAGTATCTTTTGTTTCGCTTCTCGGAGCAATATTTTCTAAAAAAAATGTAGAAAAGGACCTTCCAAATAAAGAAGGGGCTTTTTATTGTTTGTTTCTTTTGCTCGTTACGGGCCTTTTGGGAATTGTTTTAACAGGAGATATGTTCAACCTTTACGTATTCCTCGAGGTTGCATCTTTATCCGCTTATGCTCTCATTGCTATGGGAGAGAAGGGAGCCATTTATGCAAGCTTTCGATATCTCCTTATCGGCACCATAGGTGCAAGCTGGTACCTGTTGGGGGTAGGATATTTATATATCGTCACCGGTTCCCTGAATATGGTGAATTTATCCGGGATATTGCCTGACCTATATCAGTCAAAGGCGGTCCTGGTGGGCTTTGCGTTTATTTTGTTTGGGGTAGGCATAAAGATGGCCCTCTTTCCCCTGCATGGTTGGCTGCCGGACGCCTATACTTATGCCCCATCCGCCGTAAGTGCGATGGTTGCCCCTTTGATGACCAAGGTCATGATCTATGTCGTAATAAGAGTTATATTCACAGTATTTAAGCCTGAGTTTTCTGTTGATATGCTACAGGCCGCTTCTATTTTGAGCTGGTTTGGTGTTTTTGCCATATTATTTGGGGGGATAATGGCCCTTTCTCAGACCGATTTCAAGCGTATGCTATGCTATATCATCGTGGCTGAGATCGGATATATCATCGGTGGTATCGGAATTGCGAATGCCACAGCTCTAAAAGGCGCCATCTTTCATATTTTAAATGATGCCTTGATGATGGTCTGCCTTTTTCTGGTAGCAGGCATGGTTATGCATCACACCAATGGTCATAAGATTTCAGATTTTAAAGGCATTTTCAGGAAAATGCCCTTTGCGGCGGCTATCTTCACGGTAGGGGCCTTGGCAGTAATCGGGGTACCTCCCACCGGTGGATTCTTCAGTAAATGGTATTTGCTCTTAGGGGGTATAGAGGCCAAACATTGGGGCTTTGTCGTTGCATTACTTATAAGCACACTCATCAATGTTGCGTTATTTGTAAGGGTCTTTGACAAAGGCCTTTATGTACATAGTGGTACTTTAGATCATTCTTTGGAATCTGCAGGACTTAATTCGGGGTCCCAAGACTACAAAACCCCGCTCAGTATGTCAATTCCTGCATGGATTGTTATTTTGGCCATCTTATTATCCGGGATATTCAATCAGGCCATTTTGAAAAATCTTGTTCAATTTGCTGTGCCCCCGGGGCTGTAACAGCGATCAGCCTTAAGGTTTAGTTTATGATGGAATTGTTAGGCTTGGAATATAGACCACTTCATGCAGTTCTGCTGCCGATGATCGTGGCCTTCCTTATTTTAGTATCTGGAAAACGCCCAAACCTGAGGGAAAGCTGGACGATCATTGGGAGCGTATTGCTTTTTTTGACAGTCAGTTCCATGCGCCCGATTGTTTTAAGGGAGGGTCCGATTCGATGGACGTGGTTCACCCTTTTGCCGAATATCGATTTCGCCTTCAATGTGGATGCCTTTGGTCTTGTCTTTGCTACCACGTCTTCTTCCCTGTGGATATTGGTATCGTTGTACTCTATCGGATATATGAGATCGTTAAAAGAGCATGCACAAACGAGATACTATTTTTGTTTTGCGCTAGCCCTATTAGGGGCCATAGGCATTGCATTTTCAAGCAATCTGGTCACCATGTTCATATTTTATGAGATATTGACCTTATCAACATATCCTCTTGTAGCCCATGAGGAATCGCCGGAGGCCCTGTCTGCCGGGCATAAGTATCTTGCCTACTTGCTTGGCGGCGGGGTTTTTTTACTTATTGGAATATTAATGACCTATTTTCTGGTCGGAACAACGGATTTTATTGCCCAGGGTATATTAACACCGGCGCTCGGCTCTACATCTGGTATTACTTTACAAATCGTTTTCTTCTGTTTTTTGCTGGGATTCGCAAAGGCCGCCTGGATGCCTATCCATTCATGGCTTCCCAGTGCAATGATTGCACCAACGCCGGTAAGTGCGCTTTTACACGCTGTCGCTGTTGTGAAGGCCGGTGTTTTTGGGATCATCAGGATCGTCTGTTATATATACGGAATAGATCTGATGGATCAACTCGGGCTTGGATTGGCCCTTGCATCTGTGGCTGCTTTTACCATTGTGGTTGCCAATCTCTATGCGATCGGACAGAACAACCTGAAAAAGATGTTGGCCTACTCTACCATAAACCAACTCTCCTTTATATTAATAGCTGTGGCGTTGTTGAGCCCTATGGCGGTAGCAGGCGCGATGCTGCATATTACATTCCATGGGTTTATGAAAATAACATTGTTTCTTTGTGCCGGAGCCATCACAGCCATAACAGGCAAAAAGGCAATAAGCGAGTTTCGGGGTTTGGGCAGAGCTATGCCGATAACGATGACTGCGTTTATCATTGGCGCTTTTGGAATGTTTGGAGCACCACCACTGGCCGGTTTCATAAGTAAGTGGCATGTAGTCCTCGGTGCGATACAATCAAACCAACTCTTTTTCTTATTCGTAATCTTGATAGGCTCTATCCTGGATGTCGTTTATTTTTCTCCCGTAATAGTCACCGCATTTTTTAAAAAAATGCCGGAGATAGAAACGCTCCAAGGGGATAGAGAAGAAAAAGTGGAGATTTTTTCTGAAAAGATAAAAATATTGGAATCTAGACGACCGATTTATCTTTTTATGATTATACCCCTGGCCATAACCGCAGTTTTTTCCATCATATTTTGTTTATTTCCGAACACATTTTCTATCTTTGACCTTGTGCAAATGGCGGTAAAAGATATTTTCAAAGGGATGTGATTATGAACTGGCTCAGAAGATATCCGAAGAAGTTGCTCTGGAGGGCCTACTTCGTTGCTTTAGCTGCAAGTTTGGTATTGGATTTAATCTGGCTGCATTCTCATGTCCTTCATTATCATTTTTCGTTTCAATATATTCTAGAGTTTTTTGCCATATTTGGATTTTTTGGCTGCATGCTGTTAATTCTCATCGTAAAAGGAATCGGGTTTTTCATCGTCGTTGATGAGGATTATTATCAAAAGAAATCCAGGAGTAAGAAGTGATTCAATGGATACATCCAGGAGTGGTTGTCTGTATAGGTGGGTTACTCATCCCATTTATTCCGTGGAAAAGAGTAAAATTAGCATACTTTGTGGCACTCCCCCTTGCAGGACTCACCATCCTCATTCTTACATCCATGGGCCTGTTTGGGTCCATCCCCCCCTGGCCCGAGTCTCTCCACAAATTTAATATTCCATTTTTGCAGTATACCCTAGAGCTGGGAAGGATAAACAAACTGAGTATGCTTTTTGGGTATGTTTATGTTATCGCCGCCTTTTGCATGAACATCTATGCGCTTCGGGTCAAAAATGACTGGGAGCACGTCGCAGCAATGATCTATGTTGGAAGCGCGCTTGGTGCCGTTTTTTCTGGTGATCTCTTTACGCTATTCTTCTGGTTGGAAGTAATGTCCTGGGCCCCTTTCTTTCTTATCTTATTCAGAGGAACAAAGAAGGCAATGGGTGCTGCCGTCAGGTACATTCTGTGGCATCATTTCAGTGGTGTTCTTATTTTAGCCGGAGTGCTGTTGCACGTACATAACACCGGTTCAATTGAATTTGTCCATATGCCCTGGGGGTGGGGTGGAAATTATCTGGGTTATAACCTCATGCTTCTTGGTTTTATAACAAATGCGGCGACCATCCCTTTCCACGCTTGGCTGCCTGACACCTATCCTGAAGCGACACCAAGTGGCTCGATATATATGACTGCATTTACGACAAAAACAGCCGTGTTTTGTTTGATAATCACCTTTTCCGGTGTGCCGCTTCTGATATGGATGGGCACGATAACGGCAATATTTGCAGTGTTCTTGGCCGTGCTTGAAAATGACGGCAGGAGGCTTCTCTCATACCATATTGTCTCGCAGGTAGGATACATGGTGGCTGCCGCAGGGATGGGAACCGAAATGGCCATAAATGGTGCCGCCGCCCACGCCTTCTCTCATATTATCTACAAAGGACTGCTCTATATGGGAGCAGGGTGTGCCCTGGTCGTAGCTGGAACAACCAAATTTGATCGCCTGGGGGGTCTATATAAATATATGCCCATCTCTTTTTGGTTAACGGTCATCGGCGGTTTTTCCATTTCCGGATTCCCGTTGTTCAGTGGATTCATAAGCAAGACCATGACCATAGAAGCGGCTGAACTGCTAAAAAAACCGACTATCTTTTTGATGCTGGAAGGCGCGTCAATTGGGACTTTTCTCTGTAATGTTCTTAAACTCCCTCGGAATATTTGGCTTCAGGGAATGGATGAACCTCCGCCGGAAATCGGGGGGAGGTTAAAGGATTCCGCCATAAATACGCCGATAAATATGTTAATCGCTATGGGCATATTGGCATTCCTATGCATTTTCCTGGGCTTATTTCCTAAAACACTTTATAGCATGCTCCCTTATCCCGTTGAATTCGTCCCTTATACAACCACTCGGGTCTTTTCAATAACCCAGATGTTTATATTCACCTTTTTAGGATACTGGCTTTTAAGAAGGTGGCTTGTCGGTCATCCCACGTATGTCCTTGATTCGGATTGGTTGGTCAGGGTTCCGGGTATGAGGTTTCTCCAATTCTGCAATGGGCCCCTTATCGCTTTCGGATCTTTCCTTGACAAAAATATAATAAAAGCGACCACCGCAATAGTTGCAACTATTCGCAAATCAACCTTTGAAAGGACAATGACCCCGAAGGCGATAGGAATGGGCGTGCTAGCCACACTCATTCTTTTCTCATTATTCTTGATTTCACGAATTTGAGTACTACCGACAGGTTCTCTCATACAGGTTGGATAATTATCTATCTTCATTAAGACTTTTAATGTCAGGATGCTGCGTGAGAAGCCGAATAAATTGTTCCGTTCGGCGATCCAGGCGGCTTTTAATCAGATGTAGAAATCGCTGGCTAAAAGCATATCCCATGGAATGATCGTTGTTGAGTATTTTTTTCATTTTTTCCCCTTTTATGGCATAAACCTGGCATCGTTCAGAGGCAATGGCATCCAGCGTATAGTTTCCTTCCTCAAGCATGGCGGACCAGCCAAAAGAATAGCCCGCCTTGATTGATCCGGCCGAAAAACTGATACTATCGGACAATCTCTTTTCGAGAATCACTTTACCTTGCTTTAATAAATAGAAATAAGTGCCTTTATTCCCTTCTTTTAAGATGAGTTCTCCTTTTTCGAAGTGAAGTATATCGATTATGGGGAGCAATTTGTCTAGCATGTCATCGTTCAGACGTCGCAAAACCAGAATACTCTTCAAATCATCTCTAGATACCATAATGAACTCCTGAATACCGCATTGTATCCTAAGTAATCGACCTTGAATTAAACCAGCAAAAAAAAATTCCCGATCAGTTAATGTTCATTTCTCATAATTTGTTCATGGATCTCATCTTCTTCCAAGGTATCGTATTGGCGATAAAGGTTTATAACCAGGGCCAGGGCAACCCCAAGGGTTGCGACGGCAACCACAATGGCGGTCAGCATGAGAACATGCGGTAACGGATTTATATAATCAGAGGCATGAACGGCAAGTAAAGCCGCATCGTGGCTGTTTTGTATAATCGGAATGGTTGCATCTTTTTTGGCACCGATGGAAATGTAAAAGAGGATGATGGCGGTTTGTACAATATTCATTCCAATGATTTTTTTCACAAGATTCTTCTTGGTGATAACAGCATAAAAGCCGATCATCATCAGAAGGATGTAAATCCAATAGTTGACCTTTGATAAAAAAACGGCGAGCAGATCACCCATGTTCAGAGACCCTCATCGTGCTTTCCAACAGAAGATAAATTGTAATAGAGAGACACCATGGCCGCCATAACAGCGATACCAACGCCAATTTCAACGATTAGAATAGCATGTGATCGTGCGGTAACAGGATCAACCCCGAATATGGGAGCCAGGGCGCTGTAGTCTAAAAAATTACGTCCTAAAAGAAGGCAGACCACGCCTACGCCGGTATAAATAAATACACCTGCTGCTAAAAAGAAAACACATGCCCGTTCGCTCATGCGCGTAATGGCAGACCTCAGATCATGGGAAATCGCATATAGAATGAATGCCGCACCCAAAATAACGCCGCCTTGAAATCCACCACCCGGACTGTAATGCCCATGAGCGATCACATACAGGGCAAAAAGCTGTATAAATGGAATGATTAAACGGCAGGTCGTTTTTATAATCAAGTCGTAGGGAACCCATTCCAAATCGATTCTTTCAAAATCGGTCGTTTCGGACGGTAATTTACCCCCTTTTTTAATTCGGATCGTAATCCCTGTTGGAACGTGGCGATAAAGTCGCGTTTCAGGAGCTGTTTTTGCTTTAAAAACCCTTAACATGAAAAAGCATGCAATGCCGGCTGAAAATATGACGACAGTTTCAAAGAGTGTGTCAAAACTGCGGTAATCGGCAAGAACGGCCGTAACGATATTGGGGACAGAGGTGTCCTTCATGGCTGTTTGAATATAATAAGGGGATACATAAGTACTTGCCGGTGAGTTTGGATCGCGCCATGCCGGAAAATCCAATGTTCCATAAATGAGTAGAACACCACACAGTCCGACAGCAATTAATGCGACAAACTTCAATCCTTTGTCCTCCTTGTTGTACGGAAAACCGCTGCAACAAAAAAGACCGTGCTGACGCCCGCCCCCACCGAGGCTTCCGTAAACGCCACATCGACAGCTCCCATTACCGCCCAAAGAAGACACATCATAAAACTATAAGCCCCAAAAAGGATCGCCGCTCCCAGAAGATCTTTGACAGTGATGGCACCGATGGCGCAAATGACCACAAAGACCAATATAACCAAGTCAAGTTGCACGATCATGGGCTAGTCCCTTTTCTCTTTCTTTGTCCAGGGGCCAAGACCTGCCCGCACGCCTGCGTCTACAATGGCGTGCGTCGCCGTGGGGCTAGTGATAAAAACAAATACGACAATCAGAATGATTTTCAATCCTGTGAAAAGAGATTCCATAGAAAAGTCCTGCACGGTATACAGAGCTAAAGCGAACATCGTCATCAGCAAACCGGTCGTGTCAAGTTTACCGGCAGGATGGAGACGCGAATAGAAATCCGGTAACCGGATGATGCCGATCGATCCACCTGTAAAAAAAAGGAGGCCACACATTAAAAGGAGCACAACTACAATATTCATTTATATCCCTCTGTTTCTTCATATAAACCTTTTTTCTTTTGAAAATATCTGGAAGCAGCCAAAACCGCTATAAAGTTTAACATGGCATATGCCAGAGCAATATCCACAAACATGTCGACTCGGTGGTAGACCAAACCGATGATGATCAAAAGAGTTGTGGTCTTTGTTCCAATGGCATTGACACCGATCAGACGATCTAAAACCGTGGGACCATAGACCGCTCTATAAAGAGACAAACTCATGATCAAACTTAAATAAATTCCCGAATAAAGAAAAAGGCTGTCCATCATTCACCAAAAATTTTGCGTACCCTGATCTCCATTTCGCCGGGAAGAGACTTACCCGATGGTTTATCAATGACATGGACCCTAAAGTCTCCATATACGGAAACATCCACGGTGATTGTTCCGGGGGTTAGCGTAATAGAGTTGGCAAAGGTGACCAGTGATATATCGCTTTTAAGTTTGCTTTTGAACTGTATGATTCTGGGATCGATCAAATCCATCATCCTCGGATGACATACCAGGTACAATACGTGAATGTTCGATAAAAATACTTGGTACAATAGCCATGGAAGATATTGGATGAAACGGAACCAAATGGCAGGTATTTTTTGCATTTCCGGCGATGAAAAAATCAGGTCGCTGGAAAGCGTTGAAACGAGCAGGCAAGAAATAACGCCCAGAGACAGATGAAACAGATCTAATTTTCCGGAGAGAAGGACCCAAATAAAAAAAAGAATAAAAAAAGTAAAAATAAAAGCGGGCGATAGCCTTTTGCGCGGCTTTTGGGCCGCCAGGGTGGAATCGCTTTCTTTTGTTATGCGTTTTGGCGATATATAGTCATCCATTTATTAACTCCCGCCAATCAAAGTTTGCGCTAAAATTTAATTACGATAACAAAATGATTATTGAGTCGGATTTAATATAAAAAGAAGCAATTCCTCCTTTAATCAATAAAACAGCGTCAAACTGTGTCTATTTATAAACGGCATATTTTGTCCGTTCGGCGTTTTGAGGGTTTTTGAATTGCGCGGGGCAGCTCTTACGCCTCACCGGGACCTTTTGTGTGGCACTGATCAGGACAAAATTGAACGTTTTCGGGTGGGGCACTTCCATTATCCTTTTTCAAGTCATGGATGGACGCCGATTAAAAAAAGATGTGAGGAAAATCCTGATAATTTGAATTTCCCCAAATTATTTCGGCTACTATAGAAGATACCCATTTTTAAGTCAAGGGAAGAGGCCGAAATTTTGAATGGCCTTTTTTTAGGTATGTCTCAGTGAATTATATTGGGAATAAAATGGCTCGAGTCATTATTGAAGTTCAACGGTTTAAAAAAGGAGTCGCGTATGAAAAATCCGGCTCCCATTTTTTTTTATTTTCACTTTTTAAATTTCCTTATCACCCCCGCAATTGCACATCAATCCGCGTTGACCGGACAGGGTGTGCTTTGCAGCAATTTATCTGTTGTCATCTTTTTTACGATCGAGGATCTGGGTCCTGATCGGTTTTGCTCGCCACCTGACAAGCGTCTTTCACTCAGGTGGAAATACCCATTTTGGGTAGAATGTAGGCTTGCAGCAGGTACCACACGCTAATGACTCCAAATAGAATTAAAATTTCTCTCATGATATTGCTCCAATAAACGGTGCTGCTTCCACCCTCCATTTAAATATTAAACGATAAAAATAGAACCGAGATCATCTAAAGCTCAGAAGATTCCGGTGGTATAAACTTTTTTATAATGAAATCTGAAATTTCTCGTATGGCATCGGTTTTAAATCGAGGAACTTCGAGATCCATTTTGCTGTCACTGACAAAAGCGACGAGATATTTGTCCCCTTTGCAGATCGGAGTTTTATGAATTTCTTCGCGAAATATTTCGATTTTGGGCCAATTTTTTGTTTTAAATCCTTCTCCGATCACCAAATCAAGACCCTCAAAATATTTTTCAAGGGCGCGGATGGATTCACTTTCAGGATCATCCTTTATCATCATTATTTGACCGGGTGCTGATGCAATCACGGTCTTTGCCCCGGCTTTCTTATGTCGCCAGCTGTCCCTGCCCTTCTGGTCCACGTCAAACCCATGGTGAGTGTGCTTGATGACCCCGATCTTAAATCCCCGTTGGATCAACTCGGAAATCAACTTTTCAACAAGGGTGGTTTTCCCGGACTCGGATTTTCCCACCACCAAAATCACCTGCGGCATGATGTGTCACCTGCGAAATAATTCAATTCTATAAAGACGGTTTCACAAAAAGTCTAATTTCTGCAGTGCGCTTCATTTCGTGTTCACTGCGGCATCCATGAGTAGTGCCCGAACGAAAAATAGAATTTCTTGTTTTCAATCCTTCTTTTCAATGTAAATATAGTGGCTGTGGCGTCATTTTCAATAAGCAAAATGAGGATCTCGATCGGATACGTGATGTCATCCTTTTAACTTTTCAATTTTTTCAGTCAAATCCGGAACAAAATCCAAGATATCCGCCACTATGCCGACGTCGGCCATCTGAAAAATGGGGGCTTTGGCATATTTATTGATGGCCACGATATAGGGAACGCCCTTTAGGCCTCCCAGATGCTGGAATGATCCGCTGATCCCCAGAGCCATGTAAATTTTGGGTTTGACAGTCTGGCCTGAGGTGCCGACTTGTCGGGATTTTTCCAGCCACTTGGCATCCACGATGGGTCGTGAGCAAGAAACATCGGCACCCATTGCATCTGCGAGTTCATGAATGATATCCAGGTTGTCTTCCTCTTCGATGCCCCTCCCCACTGAAACGAGAACTTCAGATTTGGTGATGTCCACAGCGCCGGCCTCAGCTTCCAAAATTTCTAAAAAAATGCGTCCGCTATCCGGAATTCCCTCTCCTATGGCTTCTTTGGTTTTATCAATCACCTGACCCATTTCATCGTTTTTGTCGACAGCCTGGAATGAACCGGGACGGATGGTAATGACTGCGCCACCGGAAATATCACACGTCACATGAGTACTCACCATACCGCTGTATTCTTCCCGAATCGATATCAGGGTGTTTTTTTCAAGGCCTTGGAATGCGATGATATCCGGCAGATATGCCGCATTCAGATGAACGGAAAGGCCGGGGGCCAAATCCATTCCAAAGTGTTCGTGAGGCACCAGCACGATGCTGTTTTTCGGCAAGATCCGACTCAGAACTTTCCGGGCCGGTTCCGCATTGATATAAGAGAAAGAGGACTCATCAATTTTCCATACTTCGGAAAATGAACTTGCGATATCCACACAAACTTTCTCAAAATCCGGCCCCGACCCCAAAGCTATGGCGATGGGAGATGCGTCGGGGTCAATCCTCTTTGCGGCAGAGATCAACTCCTGTGCGGTATCATCAACAGCGCCTTCTTTATGAATAATATATGCAAAAATAGGTTGGCTCATTATTTGATCCCTCCCTTTGCCTTTAGCAGGTCGATCAGTTTATCAATGATTTCGTCTCTGCTCCCTTCAAGGATCGCAGCGCCTTCCCCCAGGTCCGGCACAAAATAGTCTATCCGTTTCACTTTTGCACCCTTTTCCCCCAATGCTTCTGATTCAAGCCCGAGATCCGATACTCCGTAAACAGGTATTTCTGCTGATGCGACTTTCCTGATTCCCCGGATGCCCACGTACCTAGGTTCATTGATCCCGGTCTGAATGGAGAGGACACAGGGAAGTTTCATTTCATTAAATTCCTGATTCCCCCCCGCAATTTCACGCCCTGCCTTGATGGTTGTTGCATCCATAATCTCAAGGGCGTTCACTAGAGAAGCAAACGGCCATTCCAACAGGGCGGCCAGCATGCCCCCCACCTGTCCGGCACCGTCATCGGCTTGCGCACCGGTTAAAATCAGATCATAGTTCCCTTTTTCCACCACACCCTTTAAGATTATCGCCACCCCTCTGCCATCGGAGTGGTTAAACTCCGGATCGGATAAGTGAATTCCTTTATCAGCACCCATGGCCATTTCTCTTCGGATGACTTCTTCCGCGTCTTCGTCACCGATTGAAACAACCGTGACGGTGCCTCCAACGTTATCCCGAATCCGGATCGCCTCTTCAACGGCGTAGTTGTCCCATTCATTGACCGAATACACCAGATCATCTCGATCAATATCTGATCCGTTTTTATTGATTTCGATTTCATTTTCCGCCGGATCCGGAACGCGTTTGACACAGACTAAAATTTCCATATTCTCCCTCCGAACTGTTATTTCACTTCCATAATATTTTTATTGGCGCATATCAAATCTGAAAAATCGAATTTACTTTTCCACAATCATCTGCTGATCAACGAGTTCGACCAGATCGATGACTTTCATCTGACCCTCCAAACCGCTGGTTTTGATGGCATCTTCAATATTGACCAGACAAAACGGGCATGCCGTGACAATGGTATCGGCGCCGGTTTCTTCGGCCATGGAAACACGTACTTTTCCCATACGGGTCTCTTCGACAGGTTCATAAAACAGCATCAACCCGCCGCCGCCGCAGCAAAAGGAACGATCTTTGCACCGATCCATTTCAACGCGCCTCATTCCCGGGATAGCGTCAAGAACCCGCCTGGGTGCATCATAGATGCTGTTATGGCGACCCAGATAGCAGGGATCGTGATACGTAAAAACAGCCTTGGTTTGCTCAATCGGTTTTAACCGGATTTTTCCGGAATCAATATTTTGATCGATTATCTGACTCAGATGCATCACAGGAGGCAATCCGCTGTAATCCTTTTTGAGTGCATTAAAAGCATGGGGATCGGCGGTAACGATCTGTTTTACGCCGGAGTTGAGAATTGCCTCCGTATTTTGATTCCTGAGTTCGAAAAATAGTATTTCTTCACCAAACCGTCGCACTTCATGACCGCTGTCCTTTTCGGCCCAACCCAAAATACCGAAATCAATATCCGCGGCGCGCAACACCCGTGTACTTGCTTTTGCTATCTCTTGAATCCGATCATCATAAGAGGTAATGCTGTCCACAAAGTAAAGCGTATCCACTTTTTCTCTTTTACTGATGATTTTTACCCAGGCCGTCTCTTTGGCCCAGTCCGCCCGTCTTTTCTCCATCTTACCGTATGGATTGCCACGTTTTTCAAGAGCCCCCAAGGGCTTTTGCAAAGACTGCGGAACCCGGCCGTCATCGACCATCCCACGTCTCAAATCCACAATTTTATCTATATATTCAATCAATAAAGGACACTCTTCCTCGCAAGCACCACATGTGGTGCAGGACCAAATTTCATCTTCTTCCAGTACGTCACCGACCAAGGAACGGTCCGGGGCGGCGCTACCGAAAATTGGATATTGATTAAAAGAATAATCCCGGCATTTAATCGAAATAAATCTTGGAGAAAGGGGGCGACCCACCGTGGTCGCCGGGCAATTATCCGAGCACCGGCCACAATCGGCGCAGGAATAAAAGTCGAGCATATGTTTCCAGGTAAATTCTTCGTATTTTTTCACACCAATGGAATCCAGCTGCTCGATCTCGGCTTCATCGACATTGTATAAAACCGGTTTAACGGTTCCTTTATCCAATTTCAGGAAAAACACGTTTACAAAAGATGTAATCACATGGAAATGTTTCCCAAACGGCAAAAAACAGAGGAACGAGAAAAAAATCAATTCATGTGCCAGGTAAGACGCCAGGTACACGGTCTGAAGGGTTTCAATGGTAAGGGTAAGGCCGGATAAAATTCGGGTGAAAACGGCTCTTAGGGTTCCTGGAATTAAAACATCGATTGGAAAACCTTTTTGAATTTGGGCTGCAGAGAGGCTGCTTTCAAACAATCCATCGGATATCACCAATCCACAAATCATCAGCAATACAAATATCGCCTCTGCGGAATGGTCTTTGCCGTATTTAGAAGGCACGGCATACCTTTCGGGTTTGAATAGCCAGCGTCTCACCATTGCCACCACACAGGTTCCAAAAATCAATGTGCCCGCAAGATCCTTCAAAATCCCATAACCGGTTCCCCATCCCCCTACGAGGCCCGGAATATGAAACCCTTCTGAAAAACCGATGAAAACCAAGGTGATCGACCGCAAAGAAAGTGTGAGAAACCCGGCAAAAAGCAGAATGTGCAACACGCCGGCCAGTCGATATCGGGGTTGTCGGTACTGGGCAAGCGCATATTTCAACATGTCGCGCAGCCGTTGTTTGATGCGCTGAAAACGTGGATCTAACGCGGCATGGAAAAGCGGTGCCATCCGCTGTTTCATAATATAGATAAAGAGTCCGATTCCGAATAACGGAATCAGAATCGATATCAGGATCATCGGAATTCCCAAAAATACGGCTTGTGCCGGAGGGATCAAAGCTGAATCCATCTGATTCGTTAGCTCCTTGTTTGGTGTCTATTCACGGATGGACCGGTATGATTTTTTTGAGTAAAATTCGATTTTCATCAAAATGAATGAATATTCATTCATTTCTATATATCAGCTAATTTTCTGTCAAGATAAAAATAAAATCGGTTTTAAGTTTTCTAATGGGTTTTTCCCCGTTAGCCCGGTCTAAACGGCAACGCTCGGGTCACATTAATTGCATATTCGGTCCCTTTTGTCGACCCAAACAATCGCACTTTAAAAGTTCCCTTGCCTTTAGCGGCCTGATCTGGTCAAATTACAAAAAAGGAGCTTTATGCCTAGTGTCCGTCCACAAATGGTAGATTTTGGTTCAGAGCAAGGCTTGAGCAATTTTGAAACCGCAGGCATAGCGGGCTATGTCGAGGATTTCAAAAGAGCGAAAACGCCGCTCTGGGACAAAAAATGCCGTTTGTGGATGGGCACTAACTATGAATGTTCCTGCTGATGTGACCCTGCGAGAGGTGGCCCCGAGGGATGGTTTTCAGTCGATTCCGGATTTTATTCCCACATCCAACAAACTTCAAATTATCGATGCAATAAGAATAGCGGGGGTTCAAGAAATTGAAAGCACCTCTTTTGTCAGCCCCAAAAGAATACCCCAGTTACGTGATGCGGCCGAGATTATGGCCAAGGTGGAACGCAGAAAAATAATACATACTGCCATGGTTCCGAACTTAAAAGGCGCCCAAGATGCCATTATTTCAGGCGTGGACAAACTCACGGTCGTGATCTCTGCTTCGGAACACCATAACCAACTGAACGTGCGGCGCAGCATCGACGCATCTCTTTTGGAGTTATCCGCTATTATGGAGGTCGCTCAAAACCATAAAATTCCGGTCATCGGTACGGTTGCCGTATCTTTTGGCTGTCCCTATGCGGGGGATATCCCGGAAAACGATGTTTTCAAAATTGTTGAATCGTACCTGTCCACGGGCGCTGATGCCATTATTATGGCCGATACCACCGGTATGGCAACCCCTTTCCGGGTCTCCGGGATGATCCGTTCCTTTATAAAACAGTTTCCCCAAACCGATTTATCCCTTCACTTTCACAACAACCGGGGGACGGCAATGGCCAACCTGCTGGCAGCTCTCACAGCCGGTGTTTCTATGTTTGATACCGCTCTTGGCGGTATCGGCGGCTGTCCTTATGTTCCCCTCGCAGCCGGAAATCTGGCTACGGAAGACGTTGTTTTTATGCTTGAAGATATGGGTGTTCACACCGGTATCGATCTTGACGGTATGATCGATGCCGCACATCTTTTAGAAGATATTATCGGATATCCATTGCCGGGACAGGTGATGAAAAGCGGGCCTCGGGAGCCTGAACGCGCCGCCAGGATGTGCAAACAACACTGATAACATGATTGAGTCCATCTTGACACCCCTCATCACCTGGCAAATGATGTGGGATCCTTTTGCCATGGAACCGGTTAATTAGCGCTTGAACAAAAACTCTCTTTTTCACCTATAGTTGCGCTGGATATAATATTGTAATCCTTAAAACAGAGGCGTATGGCTGGGATTAAAATTTTAATCCGCCTTGATCTGAACCAATAATCATAGTTTTCGTTCGGGCACTAATTGTCTTATATTCTTGACAATAACATTATTTGGCCATAAAAGGGTTGGCAGGAAGTGTCTCTTATTCAAGTAGTTAGTA
>SDBV01003160.1_pt1 | contig 24531 bp, 27 predicted proteins | sample 2277081 | NCBI WGS metagenome assembly SDBV01 (sample SAMN10402039, study PRJNA504765) | marine sediment metagenome | isolation source: marine sediment core GS10_PC15, 223 cmbsf | place: Arctic Ocean: Southern Knipovich Ridge | collected 2010 | reverse complement strand
CGATCTAAATCAATAATCTTCTTTAGAATCTGAAGATAGATGGCTTGAATTTTATGAGATTTAACTATGATATATTAAATAATTAAGAAGAAATTTATAAAAATAAAAATTGGTTATATTAAAGCAGAAGCGGTATAAACTACCAATAAAACGCGAAAAATTTAATTTGAATAATAGTAGAAGAAAAAAAAATTATTTACAATTTTCTTAACAGTTTTTTATCTACTTTGCCAATTGATGTTAAAGGTAATTCTTTAAGAAATTCAATTATCTTTGGAACTTTATATTTTGCTAGATTTTCTTGAGCAAATTTTAAAATATCCGCTTTTGTATCATCAGAGGCTTCATAGCCCTTTTTTAAAAGTATGTATAATTTTACTATTTCAGAGCCAGGTCTTTTGGGGTCTGGAATGCCCACACTCGAGCAAAGTTCTATAGCAGGATGTTTATTAAATTTATCATCAACCTCAACGCTAAATACCTTATAACCACTTACAATTATCATATCTTTAGTTCTATCAACTATTTTTATATACCCATCTTCATCCATAACACCCACATCCCCAGAATAAAACCATCCATCAACAAGTGCATTTTTAGTTTCCTCAGGTTTATTCCAATAACCTTGAAAAGTTTGTGGACCCCGTATTGCAATTTCTCCAGCTACTCCTATTGGAACTTCTATATTTCTATCTGATACATCCACAATTTTTAATTCAGTATTAGGAAGAGGAATACCCACGGTTCCAATTTTCTTTGGTCCAAAGTAAGGATTCATTGTGCAACCTGGACTATTCTCCGTCATGCCATAGCCTTCAATAACTTTTCCCTTACCAACAATATCCTCAAATTCTTTAATACTTTCAGTAGGAAAAGGTGCTGCTCCTGAAATATAACCTTGCACATTACTTAAATCCAATTTTTTGAACCTACGATTTTTTAAAAGTAGAAGATAAAGAGTAGGCACGTTATAAAAAAGTAATATTCTATCCCCATATTCTTTTATTTTACTTATCATATAATTAGTATCTCTCGGGTCGGGAACTAAAATTTGTGTGGCTCCCATAAATGTCGTCTGAAGGCAAAATTGAAGTCCAGCCAAATGGAAGAACGGAAAACCTGAAATAATTGTATCATTTCCGGGATTTATGCCCGGTTCAAACCAATGATTTATTATTTGCATGAGAGATATCAAATTCCGATGAGTTAATATTGCTCCTTTAGGTGGTCCAGTTGTTCCACCAGTATATTGAAGTAATAATACATCATCTGGATCGATTTTTACCGCGGGAGGGCTATCACTTGGAAATTGTTCTAATACTTCGTTATAATCAGAAAATAATATTCCATCTATTGGCTCAACTTTTCCAACAGGAATTTTTCCAATTTTTATTAACTGCTCTTTCATGCTGGGTTCTAAATCTAACATATCCGCAACATTTGTAGTAATAACTATTTTTACATCCGTTTTTCCTGTCTGTAAAGCTTTTCTAACCTTTTCTTCATAAAAACCATCAGTTGTAATAATTACAACCGCCCCTGAATCTTTTAATTGATACATGATTTCATTTGGTTGCAGTAGAAAATTCATTCCTGTAGCGGCACAGCCTGCTGAAAAAGCTCCAAACATCGACACAATAAATTGGGGAAGGTTGGGTAAATTAATAGCTACGAGATCCCCTTTCTTAATACCATTTTCAACAAGAAAGTTAGCAAAACTGTTAATGTATTTTTCTGTTTCCTGAAAAGTCGCCCGCGCCCCTTGAAAATCATAACAAAGACTGTTTGGATAATTATTAACTGTTCTTTTCCACATTTCAGCTATGGAATAGATCTCCAAGTCAATCTGAGGTTTTGTATGTTTATCATATGATTTTAGCCATATTTTTTCTACATAAGGGCTCTTTTCTACACTATCACCTATTATTTTTGATCACCTTTTTTCAAAATTTTAACGAATTTCGATATTATCAATATTGATAAACCGATATATAAAATTAATTCAAAAACTCTAAATTCCTAATAATCTAATTATTCATTACTATCTTGGTGATTTTATGAAAATATACTTTAGAGAACTAACGATTGATGATATTCTTGTTGTTAAAGATATTTGTAAAGATATTTGGGATGGATATGATTATGTACCAGATGTTATTGAAAAGTGGCTCCAAGAGGAAAATTGTATGAATTATGGTACATTTAAGGATGAACTAAAAACAGAAATGGTTGGATTTGGAAGAGTTAAGCTAATTAATAATGATATCGCTTGGTTAGAAGGAGGAAGAATAAAAGTGTCATATCAACGCCAAGGCATTGGTAGAAAACAGTTGGGTTATGCGATAGATTATGCATATAAAGTAAATGCTAAAGTTGCTCAATTTGATACATCATCAAAAAATTATGGTTCAATATCTCTAGCAGAGTATTATGGCTTTAAAAGAAAGAAAAGTATGAACGTTTTAGATGCTGATAGATCTGAGATTAATCTAATCGAAACTAAAAATCACGAAATTAAAATAATTTCGCCCGATGAAGCAAAAGAAGCATATAAAAACTTTGATATTGGTCCTGGAAATGAAATTTGTATGGGCTGGTCTTATTTTCCATTAAATAAAATTTCTGATGAGCACGGTAAATGGTATCTTTCCAATTCGGATGTAATACTACAAAAAATTGATATCAAAACTACTCCAAATACAGAGAGCCCCAGAGAAGATGAGGTATGGATTATAATATACGGTGACCCTCAGAAAGCTTATGATTCAATTCAGTTTATCCTTCAAGAGGAACTCAAAAATGAAAAGAATAAACACTTTGAAGTTTTTTGTTCCCTTGAAACTGCGAATCTTGTAGAAAAATTAGGATTTTCATATTATGAGGGAGAGCCTTTTGGAGTGGTTTTGTTTGAAAAGGATATGTAAAAATTAAGAAAGAATATATTTAGATAAAAACCAGTTTTATTGGAGCATATTTACCATATAATTTGTTCATAATGTTTTAATTGATAATAGACATTTTACCTTAAATACTGATGAATAATGAAAAAGATTTAATATCAAATTACCTTTTAATTCTAATATTAAATAATTAGAAATTTATTGTTAATTAGTAAATTGTTTGCCGCTATAGAGAACTCTGTATTACAACTCTAAAAAAAGGTTGATTTAAATGGGTATCACTGTATTTGTAAGTTATACAACTGAAGACGCTGATCTTTTTAAAATTGCGACAATTGCGGAAGGTCTAACCGCTTATAAAGAAATTGATCATGTCTTATATTGGCAAAAGGATGTGTGCGATAATATAATCTAATATATGAGCGATAATCTCCAGAAATGTGATGTGGTACTTCTATTTTGTTCTCCAAGTGCAATGAATTCAAAGGCAGTTAAGAAAGAATGGACTGCTGCGGATTCCTCAGACAAACCGTTGATTCCTGTGTTTACTAATATTAAATATGTTCCTACACTTTTAAGAACGAGAAAAGGCGTACATATTAATGATGTTTTTAATGTTGACGCAAATATTAAGCGACTTCACAAATTAATATTAAAAAAATATGGGCCTAAAGAAGTTGCTTTTATAAATATTAAGTTTACATACAATAAAGAAAAAGAAAAAGTCAAAACCGAAAGAAATTCTTCCCTACTTGAGAATCTCATTGGCTTTTGTAAAAAATATGGATTATCAGCAAATAACATTTCTTTAACAAATTCCCGCGGTGATAGAGTCAAAACTGCCGATTTAGACGATCCAGTTTCCGCAATCTCTTCCAAATATGGTAATGAGTTTGATATTACAATAGAAAGCATGCAAATAATTGGAAATTTTAAAATTTGCATTATGGGAGATTCTAATGTTGGTAAATCTCAATTGCTTCAACATTGTATAGAGGGACGTTTTGACGAAGATTTAGAGCACACCGTCGGGACGGATTATTGGGTAAAACAATTTAATTTTCAATCTCAAGATAAAAATCTTGATATAAATCTTATTTTTTGGGATTTCGGTGGTTTAAAACAGTTCAGCGGGGCAAAAATGCGTGAAAATCTTGATAAAACGGATGGTGTATTTATTGTTGGTGACATAACTCAAACAAAATCATTTGATAGAATCGAAAAGTATTGGCTACCTGAAATGCGGAAACATCTTAATATTAATATTCCTATTATATTATTGGCAAATAAAGCTGATTTAAAGCCCAAAATTGAAAAGAAAGAAATCAAAAGTATAGCAAAAGCTTTTGGAATTGATAAAGTCTTTTGGACATCGGCAAAAAATGGACTGAATGTAGAAGAAGCATTTAAATCGATTTTGTTTCCAATAATCGAGCGAGAATTAAATAGATTATAAAATCTAGCCTAAAAGCTTATTTATATTTAAAAATAGTTTATGTGTATTTCAAAGATTTTCAACCTAATAAAGAAGAAAGCAAAATTCTATTATAATCCGATAATACCTCGCAATTTTAAGCTCTATCATTTGTCGTAATAGAAATTATATATCCCAAAATAACCTTGAAAGTAAATAATTCAAAAAAAAAAAAAAAAGGGCTACAACCGACATTTTCTCAAAGAAGATAAATGATGAATATGATTTCATTTTCAATAAACAAAAAGATTAAAAAAAGAGATATTTGAGTATATTTACCATATAATTTGTTCATAATTACAACTCTTACATTCAACAGATTTTCCTTTTTTTGGAAAATAGGGAAGTACTGCCCCACAATACTTACATTCTAAATCAAAAACGTCTTTCTTTGATTTGATAATTCCATCAGCTAAAATTCGTTCTTTAAAATCATTTGAAACCATTGTTAGAAATGAGATTAATAGGTGTTGATTTTGTGAAGACGCTATTATTTCTATCTTATTTGATACTATTTGTCCTATAGCTAAGATATTCTCTTCAGAATTTACATCTCTGCCAAAAACCCATAAGATTTTTTTATTAACATCTCTCGTAATTAATTGGAAGTTATGAGTAAAAAAGATTTTTTCAAGAATATCGAAAAGTATATCTTTATTTATTATTTTTTTTTTAATACCTAAGCCTAAACTTTTGATCACCTTCTTAGTCCCAGGTATGCTACAAAATCCTTTTATGTAATTCGTTGGTAGTATTTTGGGTATAATAGCTATTTTATCAACGAATATTTCTTCTGGGCCAGAATTAAGGGCTCTTACAAAATCTTTAACGTTAACATACGTAACTACTGTTTGGATTTCTCCCCTAATATTTAATGATATTGGTGTAAAATGAAGATGAATTTGTTTTTTACTTGTTTCATTTAATTCATCGAATTTAATGTTAATTTGGTTTAAATCTTCCTTAGAAATAGAATCAGGAACACTTATTGTTGGAGGAAAACATCTTGTAAGCATTAAAAAGTCTGGGAATGTTACTTTAATTTTCACTTCTGAAACAGGTGCTAAACTTTGGTTATCTAGAATTATCGAGTATCTGTAATGCCCTCCAAATGGTTTTGCATTAATTACAAGTATTATTTTATTTTCTTGGTCAACTGTTTCAAAGGAGTATTTATCAATTGTTTTGCTTTTATTATTTTTCTTAGCTTTAAAAATAACTAAATTTTGTGTTGGAATAGGATTTGTACCCTTTTCTTTTTTAGACATAATATTTGAAAATGAATCTTGCGGGATAGAAATTTTAATTGAATTTTCAATACTTATTTAATAAAATTACATTTTGATTTATATTTTTTTTTACCTTATATTAATTAAATATAAATTGCATACAATAATGTTTAGAGAATTAGAGGATTTATTTCAAAGTCCCACAATTAAACCAACATTCGAAATAGTTCATGTTATTTTAGCATTATTTATATTTGGAGATAATAGGGATGGAATTGGAAGATATCGTTTAGAAAAAGAATTATTAATTGGTTCTGGAACGGCAAAATCATTAATTAAAAAATTAAATGAGAAAACAAAATTTATAACTACATTTGATAAAAATAAGCGAAAGGGTCATATTCTAACAAAAAATGGTTTAGCTTTTTTGAATAAAATTAAAAAAGCAATTCCCTTAATTAATGAAGGGGATTCTTTGCTTTTTAAAGAAATTATTATAAAACCTGAAAAAGACAGTACCTATTTTTGCTTAGTAAAAAATGCCATTAATAAAATAGCAAATGGAATAGCCCAACGAGATGCTGCTATTAAAATTGATGGCTCTGGAGCAACTTGCTTAGTATTTGATGGAAAAAATTTAATATTTCCATCAAAATCTTTTTCAGTAAAAGAAGGTAATTTGATTAGTTTAGAGACGAAGGTTCAAACTTATTTTGAATCAGAACTATTAAAAGAGGATTTGAACTTGGTAAAAGATGATCTTATTGTTATTGGTTCTGGTGATAATCCTCAAAAAGCAAGGTTAGCAACATTAAATGCTGCTCTTACATTATTATAGAGTACAGGAGATATTTAGAATTGAAATTTCAAAAGGACATCATTTTTTTTATGGATAAGGGCATTCTCGATAGAATCATAAGCTGCGTAGAAAATTCATACCCTGATGAAGCATTTGGGTTGATACTTGGTCCTCAACCTAAGGAAATCTCACTAGGAATTTCTGAAGAATTTCAATATCACTACATCGGTGAAAAATTTGAATGTGTTGAGTCAAGTGAAAAATCACCTGTGTCTTTCTTGATGAATGATACGATAAAATTATTTGAAATTTTTGAAAATGCCATAAAAAAATACAATCGTCGTGTAATAAGCATCTTCCATTCTCATCCTTCTGGAGCCCGTCCAAGTGGATTTGATATTAATTATATGAAATTCTTAGATGAATCTTATTCTAAGATCTATAACTCTGCTTATAAAGCAAGGATGGGTATTAAAAACCAAATTTGGACTATTATGGACTCTTCAAATAAAGATTTAAATGGTTTCATCTACTTACATGACGAACTTATGCAAATAGCGATAGAAATAAAAGATTAAAATAACTTTTTATTGAACTATAATATCGAAATTTTCAGCTTTCTCTAAACAATACACTATTTATTTATCTTATAAATTGAAGCTGTTGTTGGTGTGGGGACTCCTAATTCTTTTCCCATTCTGATAATGGTACCTCCGAATAAGTCTCCTTCGTTTATTTTTCCTTTTTCTACATCTCTTTGATATGAAGTTTTCACATCAAAGTCTTTCAATAATTCAATAAAATGTTCTATTAAATTGTCAGAAAGTGTTATACCTTTTCTTTCAGCAATTAAAATTATTTCACCCATAACTTTTTTTAATGTAATGCTTGAAACCTTGTCATGTATTACTCCACCCATAGTTTTACCAGTGTGGGCAATTTCTAGCTTTAAGGCAATTTTTGCTATTAAAGAACCTGTCTTTATAAACTGGCAAATCACGTAATATTACTGGTAAACCACAACTCATTGCTTCAAGAATAGCAATACCTTCCCCTTCATAATATGATGGAAAGCAGAAAATATCACCCCCAGAGTAAGCTGCGATAATATCTTTAACATAACCAGGCATTTTTAAATTCTTCATATTAATTATATGATCATTTTGAATTAAAGGAAAAGCTCTTTTACCAATCCATAAGAAGGGGTATTTATTTATTTTTTTTGAAATATTAATAAAGTCATAGAATCCTTTTCTCTGTGTAGGCATTCCAACAGATATTATCGTTATTTTATTTAATCCAAGATTTTTTCTAAATATTTTTCTTTTCTTAATAGAGTGCTTAAACTTTAGTGTGTCAACACCATTTGAAATTAATTTTATAGGTTTTTCAATTTTTAATTCGTTCCTTAAAATTCTTTTTGAATAGGCAGTCGGGCAGATTATACATCACCGTGTTTATAATATCTTATTATATAAATTTTAAAAAATAGTGATATTTGTTTTGAAAATATAAATGAGCTATCAGTATCATAATGAGTTTGATGAGCAGAAATAACTATTGGTTTCTTTAATTTAATTCCTTTTTTTAATATTCTGAAAGTGTAAGGAAAACATCCATGAGAATGAACTAAGTCATATTCCTTTCCATAATTGTTAAATAAAACTTTTACATATTTCTGCATTACTTTAGCTTGAGTTTCAACAGCAATCAATGCACCATTAACACCAATAAATTTCCTGAATTTTAAGAAATCAGATAAGAAATTTACTTTTAACATTTTTTTCCCATTTTACATAAAAAAATAAATTGGTAAGTACTATACTACTCCCCAATTATATAAATATTACAGTAAAATAAGCTATATGCTTTATGCAATAGCGTTAGTCAATGTTTACAGGAGTACTCATACAGGTCATTAGAGTGCATTATTAATGAAGAATTGAGAGCAAAAAGTTGAAGAAATAAATTATTATACAATAACTGAAAAAAATCTGATTTATCCTCTTTCGATTATAACGATAAATTTATTATTCAATTTTTAACTATTTTTTAAAAAGAAACTGATTTTAATACTTTATGTCTTGATGTGGCCTTAAGATGGAGTCGAAAATCCTATTCAGCCCTAAAAAAATTGGAAGTATTATGATTAAAAATCGAATTGTACGTTCTGCTACTTTTATGTTTATGGCTGAAAAATACGGGTATATTGGAGAACGGATTCTCAATATGTATGAAGAGTTGGCAAAAGGAGGTACTGGTTTGATCATTACGGGGGCTGTAGCAATGGATCCTAGTGCTGCAGGGGGACCTTATCAAGTGTGTTTATATGATGATTCCCACATGCCCGGACACAAAAAACTTGTTAATTTAATACATGAATATGATGATACTAAAATTGCGATACAATTTAATCATTTAGGTCGTTTAGGATATCACCCCAAATACCCTAATTTTGCACCTTCACCCATTCCCTATAAAGGGACAGGAATTACACCTCAAGAATTAACAACTGAAGAAGTAAGAGAGTTTGTAAAGAAATTTATAGATGCAGGGCTAAGAGCCTATGAATATGGATATGATATTATGCAACTACATGCTGCTCATGGGTATTTTCTTAATAATTTTATATCACCTTATACAAACATTCGATCAGATGAGTTTGGAGGCTCTATTCAGGGAAGAACAAAAATCTTAATTGATATCTATAATGGAATTAGAGATGAGCTCGGAAATCAATTTCCAATAATGATAAAATTACAATCTCAAGATTATATCCCAAATGGAATAACCGAAGGTGAAGGGATCGAAATCGCTAAAATCATTTCTGATGCAGGCTTTGATGGAATGGAACCTAGTGGGGGTGGAAGGGAATCTATTGAATTTATGAAAAATACCCTTCCAAGTAAGATTATTAAAAAACCAGAAGAAGAGAATTATTTTTTATCATTTGCTAAAAAGGTGAAACCTTTCATGAAAGATTGTGCATTAATACTCGTAGGTGGAATTCGAAATCCGATAAGTGCAGAAAATATTCTTAAAGAGGGAGATGTTGATTTTATATCAATGTCTAGACCATTAATTCATGAACCAGACCTACCAAATCGTTGGAAGAATGGTGATTTTTCCCAGGCAAAATGTATTAGTTGCAATGGTTGCCTTATAGCTATGCAAAAAGGACCTGTTTATTGCGTAACTAAAAAAAGGCGAGAAGAGAAGCAGAGAATAAAGAACAAAAATGATTAAAAAAAATATCAATTATTAAATAATAACTTCATAACAGAACATATATGAGAAAAAAGTGCTTATACTGATCACTTATTTCAATTTCGTTCTGTAGAATATCAAAAACATTTTTTAAATTTGTATGAAACCTTTCTTATCAATGGTACAAACGTATATATCTATGAGATCTGCTTGAAACCACCATTATCAATGGTACAAATTTGAAGTTTAAATCCGGAACCAGAATCCCGCTCTTTTGATGCTGAAATTGCCGTTTTTATCAAATCAACTCCTTTAGCGCTCGTCAAATCTGGTTTCCATTCAGACTCTAAAAGGCCTAAAGAAAATGGTGAGCCTGAGCCGAATGATATAAATGAAGATTCTTCATAAAGAGCGCCCAAAAGATCAATTCCATAAAGTTTACCTGATTTTTCCATTAGGGAATAACCACCGATTATCATCATACTTAAAAAATAACTTCTGCCACTGAAAAGTATGTTTCGACAAACTGAAGCAGCATATTTAGGTTCAGGTACTCTCTCATGTTCAAGTTCCTTTAATCGTGATAACGCACGTAGCTGATTTATTATATACTGACAATCTGCCACTCCGCCGGCTATTGTGGCTGCGGTATATTGATTTATTTCAAATAACTTTTGAGCTGTTTTACTTGCTACTGTGTAACCAGCAGTTGCTTGGCTGTCACTAGCCATAACGACCCCCTCTTTTACAATTATTCCTACTGTTGTTGTACCAGATTTGATAATTTTTTCAATTTGTTCTTGATCCAATTGATTTGGATTAATGTTATTTTCCATCATTCGCTTTTAAATAGAATTTGTTTTAATATATAGCAAAGATAATGATATAAAGTAAATAAAAATTTATTCTATATTTATTTTTCTTTAATAGAAAATAATTAGTGGATCTTTCTCTTTAAGTAAAAAAGATATTAAATAAGGTATATAATGGTTTCATGAATTATTTATCGAAAAAAAAATTAAAAAGAGAAAACAGGGAATAAAATTAATTATCAAAGATTTTATAATAGTTTCGCTTTCACATCATAAGCATTTTTTCTTAGACTTTTATTGTCCCATTCTTTTCTTAGGATAAACTTTTGAATAAATTCATTAGCATTCTTAGGTAACTCTTTTTTAAATTCTAAATATCTTGGAACCATGAAATATGCTAGATTTTGTTTTAAATAGTTATAAAATTCTTCATAAGTTATTGATGCTCCTTTTTTGATTACAGCACATAATTTTAATTCTTTTTCAGACAAGTTATCATTAGAGACTTCAAATGCAGCACTTTCAACTATAAGAGTATGTGAATTTGCGACTATTTCTATATCTCCTGCAAAGAATATTTCCCCGTTCCGAAGAATCATATCACTTTTTCTTCCTAATAAGTAAACATAGCCTTCCCTATCTTTATAGCCAAAATCACCTGAATGGAGCCATCTATCTTCTTCTATTTTAGAGGGAGTTTCTAGTTCTAAATTATAATATTCCAATTCAAAAGGAAGTCTCATTCTTGAACAAATTTCTCCAATATTATCTCTTCCAGGGGGTAATTCATTCCCATCTAAATCAATAATTTTCACTTCAAAACCACGTACAGGTTTTCCTACGGATCCTAGTTTTCCTCCTTTAGATCCTATTTTATTGATCGTAAGTCCTGTAGCTTCTACTAGAGCCCAGGATTCGATTATTTGTATGCCAAATCTTCTTTCAAAGGTTTCCCAAACCTTTTTTAATGCTCCAGCACCAAGAGCATATTTAACTGAGTGATGCCTATCTATATTTGTTGGCGGTTGATTTACTAATGCAGATAAAAAAGCACCATAATAACAAAAACCATTAGGCTTGTAATGATCTATATCTTTCCAAAAAGTCTCTACGTTAAATTTTTCCGCTATTATTATTGATGCATTATAATAAAGTGCAGGAATAATTACATAGTATCGTGGAAATCCTTGGAATAAAGGTAATGGACAATATATTTTATGAGGGGCATGATTAAATCCAAGATCTTCTAATTCTCTTCCTACGCTAATTCCCGATAATGTGAAATAATTTCTAAATAAGACCCCCTTAGGTTTCCCTGTTGTACCAGATGTGTATAAAATTTCGAGCGGATGAAAACTTTTTATATCCATACGTGGGTTCTTAACATTATCCGATAAAATTTCTTGAAAATTTATGTATTTATTGTTAAAATTAAATCCCTTTGGAGCATTTCGAATAATTATTTTTTTAATTTGTGTTAAACTATCACTAATTTCTTCAATATTGTTTAAATATTGATAATCAATGATTAATATCTCAGTTTTGCTGTTTTTTAATACGAATTCCAATAAATCGCTTTTAAATAAATAACTTATTGGTACGAATACACAACCTGTTTTTGCAACAGCGAACCAGCAAAAAAGAGATTCTGGACAATTTGGAAATATTAACGCAATTTTAGGATTTTTAACCTCGAATTTTTTGTTAAATTTTAAAATTCCATTAGCAATACGATTTGAGATTTGATTTACATCATAATAAGAATATATTTTTTCCCGGAAATATATAAAAGGTAAATTTTTATTAATTAAAGCTTTATCTTCTATTATTTTAGGAATCGTAGCGTCTTCAATACCAAATGTTTCCGTGATGTCATGAAGATCATAGATTTTACGAATTTCTAGACGTCCTCCTTTTAATTCTATGATTACTTCTTCTTTATCCTTAAAGGGAAAAGCACTATCTTTAGATATTCTACTTGGAATATAAAGCCAAAAACTACTATATTCGCGATTACCAGATTTTTTTTTTGAAATTCTACCCTTTCCTGTTTTCATGATAATTTTAAAATTATTTTACTAAAGTAAATTAATAAATCCTATAGTAAAAAATTTTATTGTGAGAATTTTTTCTTTTCAATATGATTATAACCATAAATTATTATAATATAACAAATGCTCCACAAACATATTATATTTCATTATTTATTCCAAAGATTAATAATCTTCTTCAAGTATTTATTTTAATAATACTTGTATCTCACTATATTTTTCTTTAAGATTAGGGAATTTATCAAAATTATAGTGAGGAAAATATAGAGACAACGCATATTCTTTTTGAAATAAAGGTGAACTGGCAATCTCTCTATATTTTATTTCAAATGCGATTTTATTCGCAAACCTTCTCTGTTCAAAATCAATTAAAAATAATTGCGCTCCTGATCCTGCGGCGTTTCCTATTTGAAAAATGTTATGAGAATCAACTTCAGGAAAAAGTCCGATAAAGGCAGCATTTTCTTTATTAATATATGTTCCAAAGCCGCCCGCTAAAAGTACTTGTTCAATATCGCCAGGATTTTTATTTTCTATATTAAGCAGGATGTTTGCCGCGGATAAGAAAGCTCCCTTAGCTAATTGAAGCTGATTTATATCTTTCTGGGAAATTGTTATTTCATTGGCAGATTCTCCTATACCACTTATTTGATAATCGTCATTATCCCATTCAGATTTATATATGATATAATGATATCCATCTTCTTTCTTAACAATCCGTCGATGATTTTTTATTTTTTCTGATTTAAAATTGAATTTTCCAGCACGAGTGATGATCTTTGACTTTAACATTTCGGCTACAGTGTCAATGAGCCCTGAACCACATAATCCAAGGGGTTTAATATCTCCTATTACGATATTTGAAGGTTCTAAAGTATCTCTATCTATAAAAACAGATTCTATTGCTCCCTCAGAACCTCTCATACCACATGAAATTTGGGCGCCCTCCAAAGCAGAACCTGCAGCACACGAAGCAGTAACAAGCCCATCTTTATTTCCCAGTACAAGTTCTCCATTTGTGCCAATATCGATTAGGAGAGAATATTTATCGAATGTATTAATTTTAGACGATGTTATGCAACCAATAGTATCTGTTCCTACATAACCAGCGATTACAGGAGGAGAATAAACATTTACATTCGGATTACACTTTAATCCAAGAGCACCAGCACTTATATTAATAGGAGCTTTAAATACGGGAACATATGGTGAGACTGCTAAAAATTGAGATGGAACTCCAAAAAATATATGATGCATACCAGTATTCCCTACAATCGAAATATCTTTAACATTAGTTAAGTTAATGTTCGCTTTATTACAACAATCTTCAAGTATATTGTTTATCGCATTAATAATTAATTCTTTAGCTTTTTCAATTGCATTATTTTTCATAATATATGTAATTCTTGAAATTAAATCTTCACCAATAGCTACTTGAGGATTTAGCATTGCGGATATCGCTACTTTTTCTCCTGAATTTAAATTAATTAAATATCCAACAATAGTTGTTGTCCCAATATCAACAGCTAAACCAAACATTTTATCAGTTTCATTTCCAGAATCAATGTCAAATAGCTTCCATATATCAAATTCTGAATTTCTCTTGAAAAAGGCAGTAATATTCCCGTTTTTTTCTCTCATAAATAATGGAAGTTTTTTTACTATATTATAAAGATAATCATCGATGTGAAGGGGTATATTATCTTTAAAAATCTTAAAGTGATCATATTTGTCTAAAATTGCTTCAATTAAACCAGATAAATCATTTCTCGGATTTTTCAAATCAGCAAAAGTGATATTACAAAATTTTGATGTTATAAATGGTTGTATCTTATAGTTTTCTTTAATTCCGAGAGATTCTAGATCAGCATCAACTAAAATTCGATTACCTTTTGGAATTAATGTTTCAGTTAAATAAACCCTTAAATCTCCAAATATTTTGGTTTGACATGCGAGACGGTAGCCTTCTGAAATTTTATCATTTCCTAACGCTTCAATTTCTCTATCTGAAGGTTTTGAAATTTTCAGGTCTGGATCTAATACACGAATTATGCATTTTCCGCAGGTTCCTTCCCCTGCACATAATGCACCTATAGTAAAATTCAAAGCAAGAATTGCATCATAAACGGTAGACCCTTCTACCACATTTATTCGTTTTGATATCGGTTCTAAAATTAGAGTAAAACGCTTTTTTTCCACTTGAATAACTCTCCTTAATAAGAAATATTTTTTAATTTTGAAAAACGCTTCTGTAAAAAAAAATAGAATAATATAATAAATTTTTGATATTATTGATTTCTTAACCAATTATCAATAATTTCAACACCCTTTAAAGCATCTGGTGCAAGAGCATCAGCGTTTAATTCGTTACCAAGTTCTTTCACCACAGCGGCTCCTCCTAAAATAACTTTTACTTTATTGTTTTGATTACCATTTTTCAATAAAGCTAAAGCTTTTCTTATTTCTGGTTCCGCAGAAGAAAGAAGGTAAGATATACCAATGACTTTAACATCAGGTAATTGAGAAATTTCTAAAAATTTTTCAGGTTCCACATCCACACCCAGATCCATTACATCCATTCCATAAGATTTCATAACGGAAACTAGGATATTTTTGCCTAAACTATGAATGTCTCCCTTTATAGTTCCAACAACAACTTTTCCAGAATAATTCCGCTCTTGAGCAAGTTTTTTCCGTTTCTCTTCATCGATATTTGGCATTTCCTCAGCTAGAGCTTCTGCTGCTAAAATAAGGCCCATTTCACCAGATTCTTCCAGTCCTTCTAATACACCTTTTTTTATGATATCTATAGTTGAAACTCCTGCGTTAACAGCTTCCTTAATTGTTTCTTTCATTGAGAAAAAATCTAATGAACATACTGCCTCGATTATTTTGTTAATAAAGTAGCCATCTTTCTCAGATATTCCAATAATTTCAGTATTAACTTCTTGCATTTTAAGATTCACTTCTTAATAATATATTGTAATAAAACATTTTAAACTACTAATACAATTCCATGCCAAACAGCGTAAGGTACAGATTCTTTTGGGTGCTCAGGATTAATAACATAAGCCGATTTTTCCCCACATTTAATAGCTGTAGCGAAAACATCAACTCCACACGCTTCTAATGCAGGTCGCGCTTTTAGATATTGAGGACACATTTCACCCTCAAGGGATGGGCATGCAGGCAATTTATTTCTTTTAAATGAATCTCTAAGATATTGGGGGGAAAGAAACCCACAACCGCAACATGGACCACCCTTAAATCCCATTGCTAGATAATAGCCTAAATAAGTAGCATCTGCTTCAATTCTACAAACCATTTGATTTAATAAGTTTATATCTTCAGGAGCAGCTATAGGATAATCTGGAAAGACTGCATTTTTAGGGGGTGGATTAAAAGTTATTAAAATTGCTTCTTTATAACTATTTACAATTTCGGTCATTTCCTCAGTGGTTGGACTATGTGGAGGACAATTTAGGGTCATCCCATAGCCAAAACAAATAGGGATTCTACATTTCCACCGAACACGTGGGTCCATTACGATTTTATCTGTCGTTATTCGTGTTGCATGTCCAGTACCTTTACTATTTTGTCTGGTAATTGCATCATTAATGATATCATTGGATCTTTTAAGGAGTTCGTTTAAAATTTCCTCGTTAGGTTCCATTACTATAGGAGATGGTGGTCGATCTTTCTGTTTTGGCATTGTCGGTCGTCGTTTATATTCAATTTTTGACCATTCTCTATCAACTTCAGGTATAGCTTCCCGTCCCATAATTTTTTCCACTCTCTTCTTAGTATCTATTTAAATAAAAGATTAATGTTTTTTACTAACGTAATTCTTTCTTTAGAATAGTAAAATATTATTATATTAGATTTGTTTCTTGTTTATAAAGTTTTAGAAAGGTCTAATAAAGTTATTAAAATTATTAAAAAATATTAATATATTTTAATACATGAAGTTTGCATCGATGTGCCTTATTCATGAGGGCTAAAACCAGAACTCCCTATCCAGTAGCCTAAAAACTTCTTGGACTACTTTAATCTTTCGATACGAGAGTTTTTTCCCACAAGTGAGTGAATACCTCGGAAGAGAATATCATTTTTCGAGTACAATATGGGATTAAAAAAATGCACTCCTTTTCAATCTATTTTTTTATTTTAGTTGTTTTATTAGCTCTATTAAGCAATCAATATTATTTAAATTGTATATGTTGAAGAATTTTTGAAAAAACTATAAGAAATATTGAAGAATTCAAGACCATGAATAAATAAACTTTCTAATAATTTTTGAACAAATGTTAATATTTTTTATGATGATATTTTTAATAGGATAAACAATATAAGAAACACAAAATTTTAAAGATATAATTTCTTATTCTTAATAATTATGGCAAGATCTCAAGCACGAAGCAGAAGAAAATATACTGGAAAGAAATATAAGCACTTTAGAAAGAAGCGGAAGAGAGAACTTGAACGCCCAACAATTAATACTGTGATAGGCACTGAGAAAAAAAAGAAACTAAGAACAATGGGGGGTAATATTAAACTTAAATTGTTTTCGACTAAACTTATCAATGTGACTGATCTAAGTAATAATAAAACATCAAAAGTAAAAATAATACGATATGAAAGCAATTCAGCGTCAAAAGATTTGAACCGAAGACATATCTTAACAAAGGGAGCTATTGTCGAGACCGAATTAGGGAAAGCAAGAGTTAGCAGTCGTCCAGGTCAGCATGGAGTGTTGAACGGTATTCTTATTTAAAAAGTCTTTTTGATATTCAATCACTTCTAGAAAATTCTTATAGGATTTTCTTGTAAAAAATTTTTTTCAAGGAATAAAACTTATTCTTGGATTTTAATATTTTTAACATTTGCCTTTCTTCCTTCAATTATCTCAGTATCTTTACTCTTGCAGTGTTTGCATTGAAATAACTGAAGTCCTGTTAATTGTGCTTCTTCGGTTATAGTAACTTCTGAGATATTTTCGCATTGTCGACATTTTATTTTACCAGGGATAATCGAAATAGTTAATTTCGCTCCCTCTGCTATTGAGCCGTGAGTAGCCATTTCAAATGAACGTTGGAGAAGTTCAGGAACAATAAGAGTTAATTCACCAATTTCAAGTAATACCTCAATAATTTTTTTTGCTTTATATTTAAGTGCTGTAGCTTCAGCAACTTTAAAAATATTCATAGCAAATGCGAATTCATGCATGATAAAAATTTAAGATTTTGATTGTAACTTTCTAATTTCTTTTGCTACTTCAAGAAGTACTTTAGATTTCTTTTTACCTTGTGTATTTATTAAAACTCTTCCAGATGCTTCCCACCAAGTTCTAATATATCGATAAATACTCTCAATTTCGGCTTTATATCCTAAATTCGCTGCTGCTTTTGCGATATCCGTAATGACCACTTTATCTATCGCAAATTTTTTAGGAAGACGTCTACCTTCACTTCGACTTCTTTTTGCATCGAAATATTGAGGCCAAAAGATAATAAATGGTTTTCTACTTCTAATTTCCTCTAACCTCCCCTTATAATTTTATGCTTTTATTATTTTAATATTCATCAATTAATTTTTCATACATATACTCAACAATGACCATATGTTCTTCTGGATAATTCACCATCAATAGTAAATTTTCAAATAACTCCTTTCTTTTATATAAATCAATTTTTCTCAAAACGGTTCTTAGTAATTTTTGAATATTCGAGTCATTTTTTATTATCTTTCTAAATACAGATGAGCTGTAGAGAAATAAAATAAAATTTAATATAGAAAACTCTCAAAACAATTTAAAAATTATTAGTTCAAACTAATATAAAAAAAGTTTAATTTTTAGTCTTCACTATTCTTTATAATAAAATTTTTCCCTCTTTAAATTGGGAGAGTGGTCTAGCTTTGTATGATACATTGACTTGGATTTAACCAACCAAGTAAAAAGGGATTATTTTCTTAATTTTCAATTTGTATTTTGATCCTAACATTTATTTCTTTAAAATCAATAAGCATTATATAAGGAACGCAAATTAAAAATAATACAATTTTTTATTATTTCGTGTTTATTAAGAATAAATAGGATTTAAAATACTTCTATTAGTTGAGAAATTTAAATGATTGATATTGAGGAAGTCTTTGAAGAACCATTATTAACTGAGGTCGTCCTAGAATTACGATATCCAACTAGATTAAAAATTCCTAATTATATTTCAGAATTTCAAGAAAAAGTGATTAATGAGTTTCCAAATTTAAAGGAAACAATTTTATCTAAACTAATTTTAATTTCAAAAGATAATCCTGAACTACTTCATGAACCTGCATGGGAATTTGAAAATCCAAAAAATCAAACCCGGTGTAGAATATCAAAGAATAGATTTACTCTAATTTCAAATAAATATATGTCTTGGCTTGAATATAAATCTGAAAAAGGTTTTAAAGAGATTTTAGATTTTACATTAAAATGTTTTTTAGATCTTTATTCAATAGAAAATTTTAAGAGATTGGGTTTAAGATATATAAATAAAGTTGAAATAAAAGAATCCACTTCTGAGTGGTTTAAAAAATATTTTGTACCCTTATTTAAAATTGAAAAATACCCAATTGAATCCTTACATGAAAATGTAGTCCGTTTAAGAGTCGAAAAAGAGAATCAAATAAAAGTCATAATTCAAAGCACAATTATAACTGAAGATGATAAGGATTATTACATTTTAGATTTTGATGCTTACTCTGAAGATATTAAAAAAAATGATTTATCTGAAAAAATTGATTTATTACACAAAGAGATTTTAAAAGAATTTCATTCTTTAATAACAGAAGAATGTAGAAAGAAAATGAGAGGGGAAGAATAAAATGGATCAAGCTCTTAATGAGTATTTTAAAAGTGAAGAGGATCTTTCCGAAATAATTGATAGAAAAATACTTTATACTAAAGATTTATCAGGAGAAGATATTATAATAACCGATATTTTTATTGTAAAGGATTTTTCTGAATATGAAGAAGTTCTGGAAAAACTAAAATTAATAGGAACAGAAACAGGAGAAAATTATTTCCTAAGAGCAAATTTAGATATTCATATTAGAGTTCCAATTTTTATGGTTGGATCTAAAGAGGTAAGAATAATATATCCAAAACTCGAAGATTTAATAGAGAATAGACAAGATATTAGTGATATCAAAAGAAAAGTTCTTGAAAATAAATTAATTGAATACAGAGAAGGAATAGTCGGACTACCTAATAATTGGGATGGAGATGGTAGTGTAGCTATAACGAGGGAATCATGGGTATTTGTTGAGGATTTATTAAAAAAAATTTTATATAAATTATGGGAACAAGCATATAATGTTCCAATACCCTTAGTATTACCTAATTCTGATGGTAGTTTTGATATTGATTGGCAAACTGAGAACTTTGAATTACTACTAAATATTCCTAATAATAAAAAGGATTTAGTTCATATTTATGGAGAAAAGGGGGATTCTCCTGAAAATGAAATTGAAGTTCGAATTAATTATGATCTTGTCCAAGGTGTAATAATTGAATGGTTGAAGAAGATCCTTTAAATTGGGAAATTGAACCTCCTGAAAATTTTTTAGATTCTCATTTTCTATATCATGCTGTGCATATAATATTATGGATAAATTGGCCGAATCTTGATAAGATTCATTCTAATTTCTTTTCCTATGGTAAAGCCGAAAAAGGTTTATCTACAGATTGGAATAAATATGCTTCACCAGAAGATACATTAATGAGGAGAATTGAAGCCTCTTTGGAGAAGAATGGAATAATTGAATTGAATATAAGTAATTTGAGGAATCTCATTCAAGAGAACAATTTTCCAATGATGATTAGGCACGCTCCTGAAATCATACCTCCAGTTAATAGAGCTCATAGTTTAATAGAAGGAATTCATAAAATTAATAAAACTAAAATTAAAAGAAAACTCTCTAAAATCGCACATTGGGCCCCAAACATGAAACCAATTAAGGTTTGAAAAAAATTATTTTTTTCTTTCATTTTTCGCAGCTGAACTTTGCGCTCTTGACTTAAAAACCTGATTTTTGCCAGTTCTATCCGCATGAGATTGAATTCTTCGCGCTACCCTAGAAGTCATTTTATTCTTACCCATATATTTCACCTCCTTAATTATAATTATATTCTATGTTAAATATTTTAGAACATCCTCAAGCTTAAGACCTTTCTTCTTAATTCTGTCACTAAAGTGCTTTATATTGTGTAGTGTGCAGTCCGCAAGTGTATTATAGTTAAAATGTAAGCACGCCTTTTCGATTTGATGGCCTTCTACTTCTTTAATTTTCACCTTGTCAAATTAATATTTAGATAAGATAATAGACTTCTTTTGGAGTTGACTTATCTTTTTTATAGATTTCATGTCTTTACTTGTTTTTTTAAACTCTGCTTTTGTGAGATATACTACATCTATATTACATTTAGGTTTTGCAAAATCAATATGCACTGCTTTTTTACTTAATTTATTTTTCGCAACTTTCCCAAAAGCACTTTTTGCCTTTTGAAGAATAAGATTTAATGTGGTTTTCTTATTCTTATTAGGAGAAGTACAAAATATAACATCTAAATCACTTTTTCTGGTAGCGGTTCCTTTCGGAAGAGAACCTTGAGGGGATATTGCCGCAATTGTCAAACCCACATTGCTATGTAAGAAATTTTCGATTGTGTGCCATTTTGAAAAATATTTTTCCTTCATTTGAGGATTGGTGTTTATTTGATTTAATTTTTTCTTAAGGGTTGTATTATTTAACTTTATCAAAGTTATCACCTGTAGCTTATATTTGAAATAGTATTTGAACATAAAAATACGAATATTTAAATATTTGTTAAGATGGTTATCTTTTTTAATACCTAAATTTGAAGTCTGGAGTGAATTATATGAAAAACTTGCAGAGAGTTTTTTTTTAAAATAATTTCCAAGTAGACAAATTTTAATAATTATTTAATCTTTTTTTATGTACCCCTCAAAACTGAAATTTAATATGGGAGGGTGGTCTAGCTTGGTATGATACCTTAGATTGGTTTTCCTAAACTGAGTCTAATCGGCTGGGGGCCGAGTGGCCGGGGAAAGACTATCATCTCGATAGTCTTCTGGAGGTTCGAATCCCCCCTCTCCCATCAATCTTTTCATAAATTTCTCTATTAATTATTAACCCATTCAAATACTTAAAATTTATATTTATAAAAGTTCATTTAGTCTATTATAAATGAAATCTAATAACAATTACAATTTTCTAAGAACCAATTTATTTCATTTTGAAAGTTAAAATTAAGAAAATGATGAGAGTTCAGATTTTTTAAAGCAACTTATTTAATCATAAATATTGGTTATTGCTGGAAGTGTATAGTCATTTCCAATGTTATTTGATAAATTAATCTAATTCAAATTATTAGGAAAAGAGTGGTGTTAATTTTTAACCCCATATTCTCTTTCAACTATTTTACGATATTTCTTTTCTAAATCTTTTATTTCTTCAGGATAGTCTTTGAAAAACCATTTTGGCTTATTTTGGAGGAAAATTCTCTCCCGTAATACGTCATAATGGGATTTTCCTCTTAAACTTGTGAGTTTTGCTATATCCTCAGATTTTAATTTACCGTTAGCTACTAAATCCATCCGTGTCATGAATTGATCTTTAAGTTTGACCCTTTTAAGAATTATTGAAATTGCAATAAAAATGTCTCTCAGGATTTCTTCTATTTCGGATTCGTCTATTTTCTGAAATTCATTAAATTGAAACAAGAAGTTTCTAATTTTTCTTAAAATCGAATTCTTATTATAATAACTAATTAAATCTTTGGGATTGATAACATCTGATAAATACTTGATGACTTTTCTTCTAATGTCGAAAACTATATTTAAATTGTCCATTTCTTTTTCAAGCTTATCTAAAAATTTTCTTTTTAGGTACTGTTTGAACTGTATTATTATAGCTTCGGTTTCCTTTTGATCGGAACAAATTTCAATGACTTCGCCTTTAGGAGTAGAATAGGTGAATCCAAAACCCTCTGGGCCTAATCCCCCGAAAATAATCATTGATAAACTATAGAAATTATAATTATCTTTGTTCAAGATATTCTCTTTATTTTTAATGATATTCTCTGGGTAAACAAGATGTATTTCATGATATTCACGTAAAATACGATCTCCAAATACATTATAAATGTAGCGTGGGTTAAATTCTAAAGTTATAATGTCCTCACTTTGCTTAGTTTCAACCTTTTTTATAAAATCTTCTACTCTCCCTAAATTCCTAATGCTTAAACCATAAATTGAGAAAAAGTCAGTCCAGTTTTTTAAAAAATTGGGATCAATTACAAATCCTGGTTCGTTTAACCATACTACATAATCGTGTGGCATTATTTTACAGACATAAAATATTAATGAATCCGAGACATTTCCAAATAAATCCTTTAATGTGGTAATAAGTAGTTTATCATCTTCTTTTATTTCTTGAACTATTTTTAATTCCTCTAAAGTGAAATTTCTCTCAAATAAGTTGTATTTATTAAAAAAGCTAACAAGTTCAAAAATTCTACCAATATCTCTACTTATAATACCGTCTACATGTAATTTACTAATAATTCCCACAACATCAATACTAGAGACATCAATAAAGATTCCTAGCTTGTCAGAATAATTAAATAATTGGCTAAACTCATCAAATCGTCTAGAAACCAGGCATTCGGAGAGAGCACCATAATAATTTCTTTCGAGACTGGTTCTGAATTTATCATTATTTATTGAATCGGGAAGACAAAAGGGTTTATTTTCTGTAAATTTATCGACTAGGTTTATGAATTCTGAGATGTATCCCGATTTTAATGTTTTATTGAGTGCTTGAAATTGTGATGAATACATAGTTAAATAATATTGTAAAATCAATTTTTATATTAAAACTCTCCCCTCCCATTATTGAGAACCTAATTTTTTGCAATTAACATACCAAAAAGATTCTATAAAAATTTCGAAATCTACCTGTCCCATCATTCTTTTTATAATTATTTATAGAAAGAAGCAAATTTTTTCTGCATTTCGTGTATTTCCTTCGAATAATCTTTAAAGAACCAATTTATTTCATTTTGAAAGTAAAATCTTTCTTTCAGTACATCATAATGAGATTTACCTTTTAAGCTTGTCAATTTTGCTATTTCTTCTGATTCAACTAATATTTGCACTTGTTCTGAAAGCATGAGTAAACAATTATATATTAACAATAAATATATTAAAAATTATTTCAATCAAAATTTTAAGTTTTGTGGATCTTTTTTTAATAGAATATTATTATAATTACAGAAAGATTTAGAAAGAGTTAATTACAAGACAGATATAATTAATGTGGGGTGTTGTTATTGTAGAAGGAATTGTAACGTTAATTGAAGCAATGTTAGGAATAATAGAATTGAAATATATTCTAGCATTTCTCAATGCAACAGAAGAAGAAAAAAATTTCTCTTCAATAATCAAGGAATTTAACAATTGCACAAATGTAATAAAAAATTAAAGATTAGTTCGATAAAGCCAAAGCTAATAATAAAGCACCTTGAATTTCAGACAATTTAGCGACTCTAGATGTATCGATTATAACTTTTTTTAATCCCATATAGATGGCTCCGTATGCTTTTCCTCCACCCAAATGAACTAGCGTACGATAAATCAGGTTACCTGAAATTCCATCAGGTGCAATGATTAAATTTGATTTATTACTAATAGCATTTTCTACTAATATCTCATCGTGAGATATATTTAAATCAGGATATTTTCCTTTCATAAATTCAATTATTTTATTAGCTTCCTCAATACTTTTATCAACAATATTGTCTCTGCCAAGATCACTTGCTCTTCCTCCACTAAGAATACTGATATTTGCTGTTATATTGAGAGATTCCAATTCATTTAAAGCAAGCTCTATAAAAGTTAGCTTCTTTTTTAGATCATTGCATTCGTCAATACCGACTGGCCCAAAAAAAAATTGATGTCCTTCAATGGTTTCTAATAATGCTATTCTATTGA
>SDBV01003159.1_pt1 | contig 24532 bp, 46 predicted proteins | sample 2277081 | NCBI WGS metagenome assembly SDBV01 (sample SAMN10402039, study PRJNA504765) | marine sediment metagenome | isolation source: marine sediment core GS10_PC15, 223 cmbsf | place: Arctic Ocean: Southern Knipovich Ridge | collected 2010 | reverse complement strand
CTTGATATTGATGAAAAAGCATTAGAAGAATATCCTTTTGAAAGTTATAAACGAGATATTAATATATTAAGTAAACATAAACATAGATTTTTGGATTTAATTAGAGAATTTGATTTTGTTTGGGCTTCCCCGCCGTGCCAAGCATACAGTATCGGGGGAAATTCTAACAGCAGAAAAAAATACCCTAAATTAATTTCAAAAACAAGAAAAATGCTTTTAGCTTCTGGCGTTCCTTTTGTTATTGAAAATGTTCCAAAAGCCCCTCTAAGAAAAGATTTAATGTTATGCGGGGAAATGTTTAATCTTAAAGTTATTAGGCATAGAATCTTTGAAATTGAAGGTTTTAAAATAAAACAACCAGAACACATAAAACATAAAGGGTTAGTATCAACTGGCGAATATCAAGGAGTTTACAGAGGTGGCCGTTGTGGTTGTTTTGGAAATAAAGAATTAAGAGATAAATTAAAAGTTGGCAGTATAAAAGATTGGCAGAAAGCTATGGGAATAAAACACATTACAACAAGAGAAGGGTTAGCAGAATCAATACCACCTGCATATTCAAAATATATAGGAAAGGAATTTTTAAAACAGGTGAAACAATGAAAGTAAAACATACTAGCTTTAAAAATAGGAACGGCGCAAGCAAACAAGACGACGAAATAAGTTGGATAAAAGGATATAATCACGCATTAAAAGATATTTTAAAGGTGGAACTATGAAAAGTGTAACATTCAAAAATAAAATTATAGAAGAACTCATTAACGCAAATCAAAGCGGTTTACATGATGTTACTTATTCAAGAGATAAAGCTAGAGAATTTGTAGAAGAATTATTTTCACATATAAAAAGGCAAAAAGTAAAGAAGGTTAAATAATGGGTTTTGGGGATCTAGTACACGGAGTAAATAAAAAAATGGTTTATGATTACATAACTAAAACAGCATCAGTTCAAGAACTTAAAAAAATAAAGAAATTAATAGAAGATACAATAAAAGAAATTGAATTTATGAGGGATAAATAATGAATCTAACTAAAGTTTATTGTGATAATCACGAAACAGAATTTATGGAAATGGAACAAATATCTAAAGGCAATTTTAAAGATGAAAAAAATAATACCATACATTTTGCTAAATTCCGTTGTTTAGTTCATAATTGTTCTTCAATTATAACTATTTACCTAACTCATAAAGGAAATATAAATAAAGCATTAGAAATATTAAAAGCCGATTCAATAGGAGAATTTGAGAAACAATGAGTGATAAACTTCCTTTAGGTGGCCGACCATCTAATTATAAAATAGAATTAGAAGAGGCAGAAATAAAAGGGCTTGGCATATATCTTGCTCAATCACAAGGAGAATTTTTTACTAGGCAATTCGCATTAGAAGTTGGAAATAAAATAATTAAACAATATAAACAACAAGGTGGAAAATAATGAAACATAGAAAATTGAAAAGATGTAACTCTGAAAAGAATCATTGTATTTGTGGGGGAGAAGTTAAGTTTTTTGAGAAATATGGGAAATTTATTTGTGAAGTTGAATTAAAAGATGAAATGTATAAAATGGGTTACACTATCCAAGAAGCGTTTATCTGATGGGAATTAAAATTTATTTTATAGATGCAGATGGAGATTTAGCAGAAATTGATTATGATAAATTAAAATTTGGCTGAATTATTTTTGTTGTTTTTGTAGTTTACTTAATTCTAATTTTAAGAGTACAAGCTGAGCAATAAGAAAACTTAGTATCAGAGAACCAAGTATAATAACAATTATAACGCCTATACTATCAAATTTATCTCCTATTTCTAACATTCCAACTGACATTGAAGAAGTTGTTGCATCCTCGAAACCATCTTCATCCACACAACCACCGGCAGCATTCAGATCATCAGAAATTGAAGAACAGAGAAGGTCTTGATTTCCATTAGCTGCAAAAGTAAATGTAGTTATTGCTAATATAAGCAATAGAATAAAGCTATGTTTAATCATGAGTAGGAAAGGATTATTTAGGTTTAATTCCGAGGGGTAACTTTTTACCTAAAACTAAGAATGCAGTGATTGCAGAAATAAGAACTGCTACAATGATCGCAACCACAATCATCAAAATAACTAATCCGCTATTATCACCAATCTCAAGCGTTCCAATGGAAAGCGTTGAAGTTGTAGCATCCTCGAAACCATCTGAATCTACACAACCGTTTGCTATGGCCAAATCACCAGAAATAGAAGCACAAAGCGCATCTTCTTTAGATAATTTTACAAAATTAAAAGATCCGTTTGTATCAAAATTAGTTCCACCATTACCATCATCTATAAAGGCTAAAACAAAATAAAGGCCGCTTGATGGCGCAGTAGCAGCGGCAAAATCAAAAGTAAAACTACATGAAGCTGCGACAACGTTTAAATCAGTACAAGTTACATTAGCATCATTAGTAAGAACTGTACCAGTTCCTTGACTTTGAGAACTTGAAAAATTTAAATCTAATTTCATTCCTATTGCGTTTGTGTCAGAATCAACTACGTTATAATCAATTGTAAAAGTCCTATGAGAATGGATCGTATCCCCTCGCGGCACTTGAACAGTTATTTCAGGATCGGCCGCATTTACTATACCTAGAATTAAGAGTAAACCCAAAATTACCGCTAATTTTTTAATCATGTAGAATTATTATGCTTCACAAATATATAAAGCTTTGGTGTTTGTACCATTAATTTATATTAATTAAGGTAATTGACGAAGTTAATCCTTTTTCTTTTTTTTCTTCATAGGATAATAGGCATCTATAGCATCTTTAATTTCTTTTATTTCTGTTCCGGCTCTTTGACCACCTTTACCCATCATATCTAAACGTAATTTAATAAGCCCATTCCAAGAATTTTTCTGGTATGTTCTTATATCCTCTGTTTCTTTTGTTTCCTTGTTTTTCCAATGCACTAAAGCATCTACAATTTTCTTTAATTGATTTCTTTTATATTCTGGTTGTGCCATTTTTTTTACTTCGTCTAGTTGTTTATCTTTCTTATTTTCGTAACCTTCTATTTCAACAAAATCAAAAATAACATGACCTACAGGTTGCCAATTATTATTATAATCTCTCAATGAAATAATAGCCCTATTTTTCTTTGCTTCTTGGTCTTTGTCATGTGCAAAAAGCCGATAATTATAAAGCTTGCTTAAATCATCATCTTTAAAAATCGGATCAATTAAAATAAAATTAAGTTGTAAACCTCTAAGCCTTCTCAATAAAGTGCTTTTTCTTTCTTTCATTGCACGGCCGCCTATTTGCGCGCTTGTTTCGTAATCTTCATCTTTAAAAATAATTTCTAAGGGAGTAGCTTTAGTTAAGCGATCAAGAAACTCATAATCGCTAAAAACAAAATTATTTATATCAAATATTGGTTTGCTGAATTTTTTTTTATTTACCCAATAATCAATTAATTTTTTGCCTTCTTCCGTTGTATAAAGCCAATTTTTAAAAAAATGGAAAATGGCCGATCCGATTGTTGTTTTTCCTGTTCCGGTGTCTGAATCAATAAACAATGAAAAATTTCTTTTATTCAAAGCTCTATATTTAATATCTTTTAAAAGGAGTTTTGTTAAATTATGTTTAGGTTGCAATGCTTCTTTTTCATCTTCGGGCAAATCTTCGTATTCTTGTTTTCTAAACCAATCTATTAAAGGCGAATCTGAATAGGGCAATTAAACACCTATTTTTATTTCAATACAACTAAGATTAATTTCTCTTTTTTTTTTAGTCCTTTGTTTTTTTGATGTTAAAGTTATTTCTTTTATTTTAAACTTCTGTATTTTAGTGGTTAATATAAGCGCTATATCTATGGCTTTATTATTTAATTTTCCTCTGGAATTTATTATAAGGCTATCTTTATCGATATCAACCTTTGAAAGAATCGCGCCTACATAAGCAAGCGCGCCTTTTCTTCCAATTAAAAAATTATATTCAACCAATTGTATACACCGCATAATCTAATATTTCTTTTACCCACACATCAATTGCAGAAATATTGAAAAATACAACTACAATTAACACAACTGCAAATAGCATTAAAACAAATAATCCTATTGCTAAAAATTGTATTGCGAGAACTAATTTATTTATTTGTTGTGCTGCCGCTTCATTAATTGAATGATTTATTGAAACAATTGTTTCTTTAGTTGTTTCACTCGGCATTATATGAATATTTGAAATTTCTTCTTTTTCTTCTTTTGGTTCTTCTTTCGGTTTTTCTTTTATTTCTTCTTTAGGTTTTTCCTTTGATTCTTCTTGCGGCATAATTTCCTTTTCTTCTTCTTTCTTTAATTCTTCCGCATCTTGCTTTTCAATTTCTTTTTGTTCTTCTTCTAATTTTTTCTTAGCTTCTTCTTCTGCTCTTATCTTTTCAACTTTTATCTTTTTTATCTTTGCTTCTTTTAATTTTTTTTGCAAATCTAAAATTTCTTTTTCTTCATTATTCATAAATTAATCCTCCTTCGGTTGTTGTCCACTTTCTCCTATATTAAGATCTACAACACCTGTCGAAATTAAATAATATCGCAAAGTGTTGTAAGTATTATTACACCATTTTTTTATTTCTTTTCTTGAAAGATTTTTACTATCGACCATTATATTATCGCGCCAATAAGTATTCTGTTTAAATTCTTCAATCCATAAATGCAATTCATAAATATTATAACCAAAAGGGGTTTGTTTCATTAAAGATTGTATTTGCGCTAATTTTATTTTATAATCTTCTAATTTTTTAGTATTTGCTTCATGATCTATAGCAATTAAGAAAGCCAATTCTGAATCATTAAAAATATTTAAAATATCCAATTCCTTATCAGGGTAATTATCTATTTTATTCCAGAGATGCCCAATTTCAGCTTTCATATTAATACACTCCATGCTGATGTTCTAGCGTTATAAAAAATAGTTTTAATTTCCCCTATTTTTAAAATTTCTAAATCTTGTTTTTCAATTCTTTGCCCTTCTTTAATAAATTTCACTTTATTTTCAAAAGTAATATAAGAATCATTTTTTTTTGCTATTTTACCGTTTACACTTATAAAGCTTGGCGCATTTTTATTTCTTAAAATTAATATGTCTTTATCGATAATAGTATTCATGAAAAAAATACTCCTATAATCAAAAATAAAAATAATAAAATTGCGCCTAAAAATATTCCTATAAACAAAATATAATCTAAAATAAAATTATGGGGTTCTTTCCTACGTTTAACTATTTTATCTGGTTTATTAAACCTTAATAGATCTGCCCTTTTTGCTATTAATCTATTAAGCCCCATAAAATCACTTACTCGATCTTGGTCGATATTCGCTTTCTTTTTTGATGCCTTTTAGCAAAGAAGTATCTGAATCAGCTGCTTTATTTGCTATTTCCCCTACTTCTTCCCATGATTTTGTTGCAAAATCTAATTTAACATCATCAGTTATTTTTGTTGTAAGAACTTCTCTTGTAAGCTTTACATCGCTTGTGCTATAAACATAAAATTTATACCAATCTATCGATTCTGTTTCCCATCTAGTAGTGCCATTTAAACCATAAGGCAACTCAGTATTAGAAATAATTGCTATTTTATATTGGGGTCGCCACGTTGCCGGATTCAAAAGATTAAATTCCGCTTCTTTAGGCCTATAAGTAATAAAGTGCCTCATAACTTTTTCTAAGATAACAGTTTTCTCTTTTCCTTCTTCTACTCCTTCTTTCTTTTCTTTTCCTTTCAAATCAATTGATAAATAAGCATAACCAACCATCACCCCTAAACTTCGGCCTTCGCTTGCTTTTGTTGTTGCACGTTCCAAATTGTAACCATAAAGTGAATTAGGGCAATTAAGTTTAGTAAATTGAACTAAATCAGTATATTGTTTTTCAACATAATTTATTGTTTTTCGCCTATGATCTAAATATTTAAGAACAAGGATGCCTATTCCTATTGTTGTTGCAAGTGCAAAAATTCCTACAAAAGCAACAAAAACAATTATTAATAATTCAGCCAATCAAATCACCTATTCCTAAAAAAGAATATTAAACTTAAAGTAGTAATAATTTGCATTAAAAGTATTGGAAAAACAATAAACAAAATATTTTCGTTTTCTTCTTTTATTTCAGGACAAACAAGATCTTTCTGATTTATAGTATTAAGGGTTTGATTCATTGTTTCATAATTAGAAGCAATAACAGATTTTAATTCATCAATATCCGAAATAGTAACTCTTGTATCTAATACTTCTGGATGCACAAAAGCAGGCATTAAAATTAAAGTAAATATAACAATAACAAAAAATTTGCCAACGTTCTCGTTTCCTTTATAGGCCTGATATATAAAAAAAGCTAATATTAACATCGGGATTATAACAATTACTGCCACTACAACAATCCAAAAAATTCCTTCTATAAGATCAAATAAAGGAAATAAAATACCGATAAAAAAGATTAGAGCGAGCAACCCCACAACTGGAAGTATAGGATTTAAAACTGTGTTTGTGCCTTCCATTAATAAAACCCGAATACTCTTACTTAAAAAAATAAAAGTCACTAGTATTAAGCAAAGCCACTATATAAATGTTACTATTTTAGCAATGCAGATTTTGAGTACATCCAAATTACTAACTGCAATATTAGCACAAGGCTAACAATTATCAAAAGATGGAATGGCACAAAAAACCAACCAAATAAAAAACTAGAAAAGATATTAACTATTATCAAATATATAGAGGTAAAACCTAATTCAACGCCTTCAATGTTTAATGCTTCAAAAAAAGGATTGGTTACAGCAGAAAATAAAGGAACAAATATAAAAGAATCAATAAAAAATACTACCCAATAAATAAATGTAGCAAACAATTTGTTGTCGCCGGCCACTTTAAAAGGTAAAAATGCCACATTAGCCATGAATCCCCCTACAGAAGTAATAGCAGAAACAGCAAGTCCTAATGCGCTAAGAACTCCAGCTATTGTTATAACAACCAATTAATCACCTTATGAAGCCCCTCCAAGAGGAGGTTTTTTTGGCGGCTTTCTAGCCCTTTCAGCAATAATAGTTAATAATTCTCCCGCGCCTGCTCTAGCTTTAGGACTTTTCACCATTACAAAAACGAAAATAATTATTAATACAATTAAAATTCCCCCAAAAACAACTATAAATACTTCTGGGGTTGTAAAGAATGAAAGTATGCAAGCGCTAAATTGTTCAGCATTGGCTACACAACCTCCAAGCAAAACACTAAATGGTTTATTTGGCTTCTTCAAAAAAACTTTATCGGTAAATTTCAAAATTTGAGGATCTAAACAATTTCTTCCGCTATTATAACAAAGATCCACTCTTAAGAAATAATCAAAATTGCTAGTAGTTAATCCGTTTTGATCTGCATATTGATCGAACTCTATACGATCATATAAATTATTTGGCAATTCAATTGTTTTAATTTTTATATTATTTTGGAAAATAGTAACTCTTGCCGGTTCATCATTTACTGTTCTAAGTCCTTTATCTTTTACTAAATGTTGTAATATTTTAGTATCAGGAATATTAGAAAAATCGATTTGTGCTACTTCTTCAAAATCAAGAACATTTTTAGGCTTTATATTATCAATCTGAAATTTCAAATATCTTGTTGATGGGTTAATTGTTTCAATAGAATTTATATCACTACCATTAGTTAAAAAATCAAAAACATCATGACCCAAAGTAATTATTTCTTCGGCTTGATTGTTACCCAAAGCAGTTAAAGAACAACTTAATCGCCCTAAAGTATCATCATTAAAAGAAGTTTTACACTGGCTTGGTGATCTTTGGATTAAATCATTTATGGCCTGTTTACCATCATTAAAAATAATTAATTCTTCCCCTATAGTAAAATCCATATATTGTTTAAAAGCCGGATTTTGTTCGGTTAAATCGCTATAACTATTGTAAACATAAATTCTTATTGAATCTACATGATGCGCCCTATCTATCCAAGTTAAATGGCAATCTTTGTAAAATAATTCATTTAATAAAGAGCTTCCGAATCTTATACCGCCTTTTAAAATAAATCCTAAAATTGCTAAATTAGATGATGATGTCGCGGAATCAATTGATAAAGAAAGTGCATCGATTCTTAAAAGTGTTTCTGCTTTGTGTGTTTGCGGATCTATACAAGTTAAAGAACGCAAACCGTTTTGATCGGCCAGTGGAGCATCCAAAGTAATTGCATTATCTATTTTTATGCTAACTTCGTTTTCTTGTTGGAAAGCGTTACTATCCGAATTCCAGCCACCTGTACTTTTATTTGCTGAAAGAGTTATAGGATTAATTTGTTCTCTTTTTTTCGTGTGATCATTTATTTCTACAAGAACCCTATAAAAATGCCCATCTTGTAAAGCAGAATCAGATTCACGCAACCTTCCAATAAAAGCATATCTATTTATTCCTTTATTTATATCATATCGGTAAACATCCCATGAAAATACTATTGGATCAAAAATTATTTCAGCATCGCCACCGCCGTTAAAATCAGAAGTTCCAAGATCCCAAACTCTAATATTTACGTTAAGATCATCACGCGAAGGTAAATTTAAATTATCGCGCAAATTTATAAGTATAGGAAGTTTTTCAAAATCTTTAAATATTCTAGCATCTCGGCTTACATTATATAAATTTACAAATCTTTCTTTGTAACCTATATGGAAAGCCTGTAAAAAATCAATTTGATTTAAAAGTTCATTATTATAATCAAGATCAGAAGTTTTTACTTTAATGGTAGCTTGTATAAAATAATTTATTGCTGATTCAAAACCCCATTCCGGTAATCTAAAATCAAAATCACAAAAATCAGCAAAACATTGAAAATCTTTGTTTTTATAAAAAGTTTCATTAACATCAGGATTTGTTACAGTATTTGATTCATTGAAAACAGTAAGTACAATATATTCAATATTTTCAATGAAATCGGTTTCTAAAAATAATGAGCCTTCTGGATTTTCACCTATAAAAAAATCATCAATAGTTAAACTAATTTGTATTTGGGAATTAGAAAAAGGAAATTGCCTTAAAATTAAATTTTGTGTTTCTTGTATAGCATAACATATTGGTTCACTTGTTGCATCAGTATCTACTCTCTTCCCACACGCGCGCACACGAACAACTAAAGGAGTTAAGGTTGGTAAATCAATCGATGTAGTAATTATCCCTTCCATTAATTCATCAATATCAATAGTTATTTCATTTACAAAATCTTCTTGTTTTATTTGTATTTCTTTTCTTATTAGAGTATTTTGATCTTCAATGCCATAAACAAAAGCATCTATAATAATTACATTTAAATCTTGATTTTCAAAAAGACCTCTCTCATAGACTTGGGTTTTTACAGTAAAATTCTGGCCTTCTTCTAACACTTGAAAAGCATTATTTAAATCATCAATTATTATAGGTAAATCATTTCCAAATTCATCAAAAACTTCAAGTTCATTTGCAAAAAATCCTCTTTCCATTACAACAAAATTTTCAATTTGCAATTTTCTAAATCCGGTGGGTTGTTCTGTTACAATTTGAAAAAACCCATTTACATCTAAATAAATTGTTTGCGGAATAGTGGTTATTGTTTCTGTATCACCTTGAGAACTTATTTCTAATGTTCCACTATCAACCGAAGCAGTGAAAGAAACAACATAACTAGAATGAGGAGTATCGCTACTCGTAATAATTGCAAAATCAGGCGTTGGGGTAAGAACGAGTCTTGTAAATTTATTTATACTTATTTCATCTATAAACCTATTATCAAGATCTATTTTTTTAACACTTCCTTGAACTGTGAAAAAATCTTGATCAGTTAAACTATCAAAAGAAATAAGCGGCCTTTTATAATCTAGTTTGAATTGTTGGGTTGCACTAACCCCTAAATTTCTTTCAAATTGATGCTCGTATTCTTCTATAGTAGGATTCCAAATTCTATTAATTGAAAAAGTTAAAGAATCATTTAATTTAAAATCTTGACTCTCTGTATCATCAGTAAAAATTAAAAAAGTTCTCGTAGGATTTTTTTGAACATCGGCTTTTTTTCCTCTGGCTGAATAATTAACTATTATAGCTTCATTAATTGTATTCTCTACTTGATAAGCAAAAGCCGGTTTTGTTTCTTTATTAAATACAGAATGTATAACATTTACAGTATTTGAATCTACAGAAATTGAAGTATTATTTATATTTGTTACAATCAAAGATTCTCTAAAATCTGGCGCAAATATTAATGATCCACTAAATCCTTTTTCAACAGATTCAAAAGATGAATTAACATCAAAAGGAAATGTTCCGGAAGTTAATCCATTAGGGAAAGTAATTCTATATGCTCCACTACTAAATACCATTGCATTGGTATCTCCGTTAAGAGTAATATTTACATCGGCCGTTTCAATAAAATCACCATTTAAATCTTGAACAGTGGCTCTCACTTCAAAAGAATTTAAAGAAGCAATCGGCTCAACCGGCTCTGTAACAGTTAAAGTATGACTTATTAATTGGAAATTATCAACAGTAACAACACCTTCAACATTTCCACCTGAGGCATCTCCATCTCCTTCACCAAAAAAACAAACAACATCTCCTGTATCTAAAGTTTGAGTTGTATGAGTAAAATTAACATCTCTTTCAACAGTTGCGCTATTTAAATAACTAATATTAAATTTTAGAGGTTGATTTGTTACTCCGGCGGGAACAGTTCCACATTCTTGAACTTGAGCAACTCTTTGAGATCCTCCAAGTCCGCCTCTTGTTAATTCTAAACCCGCTACTAATTCATCACCGGCTGTAACTGTAACATCAATATGGCAAGCAGAAACCGGCGCGCAGTTTTTATGTTCATAAGCAAATACAGCGAAAGAGCCATCTTGCACATTCATATCATAAGTTTCAATTACACCTACTAAAGTATTTCCATCAATAGTTATTCCTCTTCGATCAAGATCTGTTCCGGTTTGAATAGTCCAAAAGGTAAAATCTCCGGTTTCAAAACTTCCATTAGCAACGTCAATAGCTGCATGGGCATGACTAATTAAAACAATTAGAAAAAATAAAATCAATGTTGTTTTTTTTTTAACATCGTGCATCATTTCACTTGTAATATTAATTATTGTTTTTTCTCCGTTGGGTGTTGGGAGAAAATTAACTGTTTTTAAACAACAACCAAAAAACAGTTATCATTTCTTCATTCCGGGTACTTTCCTACCAAGAACTACGAATGCGGTGATTGCAGAAACAAGAACTGTTACAATGATTGCAATGACAATCATTAAAACAATTAAGCCCGAACTATCACCAACTTCAAGCATTCCAATGGAAAGCGTAGAAGTTGTAGCATCCTCGAAACCATCTTCATCCACACAACCACCGGCAGCATTCAGATCATCAGAAATACTAGAACATAGTATGTCTTGGTCACCTGTAGCAGCATAGGCTGGCGCAGATAAAGTTACCATTATTAACAATAATGGAAGTAAAGCTTTGAAGTTCACTTTTGTTTTCCCCTCCCTTTTAATATAAACCTTTTAGGTCAATAATAATAAGATTCACTCCTATATTAACTTTTGTATTAGCCTCTAAAAAATAGGGATTCCTTTTATAATAAAGAAAATTAATAAAAAAGTAATAATTGTGCCACTAATTGCCCCAAAGCTTAAAAAAGCAACGGCTAATGCAGAAACTATAACATCATCAAAATTTTCTTCATAATTAACCAATTCGGAGGCTATAGGAATTTCAGGGTCTATTATCCTTTCTACAGTAGCAAAAGCTATTGAAACAAAAAATAGCATTAAAAATAAGGTTAGTATTATCTTTTTCATTTTAGTATCCCTGTCCATTTTGAAAGTACAAAAGCCGCAACAACAAAAGCAGTAAGCAAAGCTAAAAGAGCAAATCCAATAATAGCAATAGCATCTGTATTATTAGCCATATAGCTTGTCCATTGCACTACTGAAAAACTTTGAGTTATTTCTGGATCTATTGTAAATTGTTCGGATTGATCTAAATTATTTTGTAAAATATTTAAAGTATAAACTCCTGTTTGGAAATAACAATTTTTTGTTTCTCCTACTTGACACGCATTTAAAAAAAGAAGGGCTTTTAAATGGCCGTTATCGTTGCTTATTATTCTATGTTCTAAAGTATTTGAGCCTGAATTATTTTGTTGTTGTACTGTTCTAAAAAATTCATATTGGCCGCTTTTTTCAATTGCGGAATGGTTTAAAGTTTGTAGAGTCACTAAACTATCTGAACGGCTCACAAATTTAATGCTATAATCATTTATCATGCGGCCTTGATTATCATAAATTTTAAGGTGAACGTGTGCATTATCTATTAAAGTAGAATTTTCATCGATAATATTAAATTCTACTGCTAAATAATCATTTAAACGCGGTCTTGTTGTCATTGCTAAATTTGAAACGCTATAATTTACATCTTGTTCATGTAAAAATTCATCAGCATTTACAGAATTTATAAGAAAACAAAAAAATAAAATAAAGATTATTTTTTTAATCAATTAACCCCCACCTGTTAAAGCAACTAAAAATGCAAACCCAAAAATAATAAAACCGGCGATAATAATAATAAAAGCAAATACCATGCCTAAATCAGGAACTCCGAAACTATTAGCTATACTTAAACCAACTCTAGCAGTGGTTTGGGTAATTTGTTCTGGCACTGGCTGTATTTCTTTTTGTATTACACAATCGCCGAATTCGTTAATTTCTTCGCATTTATCAATAATATCTTTTTTCATTATATCTACATTGCCTTTAGATGAATAGGCAATTCCAAGAAGTAAGATTAAAAAAACAAAAAATATTAACAGTTTCATTTAACTCATTTAAAATAAGGCTTTAATAGTATAAAAATTTTGCGTTAAAGCTAAATTAATCTTTTTAATGATGGGGGGGGAGTTTTTAAAGCGCCATGTTTTTTAATTGCTGCTTTAGTTTGCTTTTCAGCCCTTGCAGCCCCAAAAAGTTTTTTCTTAACAAGAGTGGCTTGGGGAGAAGTATTTCTCGCCAATTGTGTCGGAATCTTCAAAAATTTAGCTTTTGATAGCCCTCTTGATCTTTTTGAACTTCTTCTTTTTCCGGTCATATTCCTAGTATTATGTTTAAAGTAGTATTTATTATTTTCCTTCCATCTTTCTATTATTTAAAAAGTAATTCCATGCTTCTTCTAAATCTTGTTTAGTTACATCACCCCAATTCTTTCGTATATGGTAATTTTCACTATAAGCACTTTGCCAAATCAAAAAACCGCTTTTAGCCTCTCTTTCAGCTTCTTCAAATCCAGTTCGAATTATAAAATCGCAAGGGTTCTTAATTTGCATAGCGTTTGTAATGTCTTTTTCACTCATTCCAAAAAATAAATTTTTCAACCTAGAAAATGGCTTGCTTACTGCTCTTACAATTTCACTTTTTCCTGTATAAGCCATTAAAACATTTAAAATTTTTTCATCGTGATTTTCTGTTTTTCTTTCAATTCTTCTAAATTCATGTAAAGTTTCTTGAAACAACCCACTGCTTATGATTTTTTTAATATCTGTAGTTACAAATTTAATTTTAGTTTTTGGATTATAAATAAATTTTTCATTAAAAAGCCTAATTAATCCCTGAGAATAAACTTTGTTAAGCCATTCCTTTTCTTGAATACTTCTTTTAAAATTTTCTTCGCTAAATGCGTAAATACTAATTTCTTTAATCTCAGGTTTTTCTAAAGCCCATTGTATTGCTTCAAACATTAATTTTGCGCCTTGTTTGTGGCCTTCAAAATCAGATAAATTGCGCGCACGCGCCCAACGACGATTTCCGTCCGGAATAACGCCGAGGTGATAGCCCTCTTTTTTAATCATAAACAGGCCTCATTGATTTTATTATTTTATCTAAAATTTTTTGTTTCTTTAACAGTTGTAAAACCCAAACATGGGAAATACCTAATTTTTGACCAATTTCCCTAGAAGATAAACCTTGCGAATAATATTTTACAACTAAAGGCCTTTTAAATGAAAGATTGTACTTCTGTTTAATTCCATCTGTTCTAGTAATCATAACTTGGTTTATTTCATTTTTCATATATAATTAAAAACGAACGCTTAAATATATCTTACGGTTCAATATTAACACTGCTTTAAAAGCCGGCAGAAAAGTAGATAGAAGGTTGTAGCGTTTGACAAAATAAAAGTTCCTTTATTTTCAACAAATCAAAGGCTACTTTATCTTGGAGTTACAACCTTCACCCCTTTTTAATTTCTTTGAATAATTCTAGTATTAATGCATTCATCTGCGGTTAAAATTAGGTTATATGGATCATCATTAGTTTTTTTATCTGATACAAAAGTTAATAAATTTCCAACTAAATCTAAAGTTTGATTGCTAATTAAAAGATCTTTTCCTTTATATAAATCAAAAGAAACGGCATTAATTATAATCCCATTTGAATCAAAACCTGAATAAGTAATTTGTAAATATTGATCTAAATAAAAATTTGTTTCAAGATCAATTTCGCAGTTTCCAGTACCAACTATCGAAATCGGTTCAATTATATTATTTATAGTAAATATATAATCTGAATTATCAAAACGCGAAGTAAAAGCATCGGGAGTAACTTCTGTAGCCGTACACTGGAAAGTATAATCACCATTTCCTAAGGCTGTAGAATCAAAAGAACCGCTTCCATCACCAGTATTTTCAAGATTTAAAACTAAATCATTTGTATCTTTTAAAATTATATTTACATCATATTGCAAAGCATCGCCATTTGGATCAATTGTAAAACAATTATAATCTACTATAACATTTACATCGCTTCCATTAATAGGAGTAATAATTAAAGGATCTTGCGGTGGGTTTGGCAAGGTAACAACTTTAGAATTTACTTTTATTATGCTCATTGATCCCCCATTCAAAGTTATTGTTCCAGTATCTGTTTTACCCCATAATTTCAAAGTTACTGATGTAGCGTTTACATCTTCAAAAATATACTGTAAAATTGCTATTCCTGTTGTTTCCGCACTGTTTGTTTCTCTTTTCATTACTAAAGAATTAATATCATAAGTTCCGTTATGGATTTGTAATTTTGATTCAAACAAACAATCGGCCGCGTTACAAGATATAGGCATTGAAGCAAAAACTTTATAATCGCTTGAAGTATCTAATAGGTTTAAATCAATTTCTGCGAGTATTTCAAAATCAGTTGCGCTTGTGGACATTGTATTTAAATCGATTATATCAAATTCCCCAACTTGTTGGTTAAGTTGTTTAGATAAAAAAGTAAAAGCACTTGTGAGAGTTCCGGCTGTTGTTCTTGCAAAAGTTTCTATTGCATAACTTGTAGAGGCATCTAAAACTTTAGAAAACATTTCAGAAAATCCCCCTACTCCAATAGAATTCGCTCCTGTAGTTCTAAGATATGCTGAACCGTTTGAATCGGCTATCCCTTGCAAACCGAATTTTATAGCTCCTGTTCCCCCTGTAGCGCCATAACTATAAGAAATATCCCCATAGCCGTATAAGAATCCATTAAAAACCCCAGAAATAATATTAAAAGTGTTTATTTTTTCAAAATCATTATTAGTAGTGGTTGCCCCTGTTACTCTTTCGTCAAAATCAGGAATTATAAAATTATTTTGATCCCTGTGAATTGTTGAAAGGCAAACTAAATCATCTGTGGTGATATTAAAAAGCGCGCCGGAATCTCTTTTCTGCTGTATCCTAAAAAAATGGTTTCCATCTAAAACATTAAAATCTAATGTTTGAATAAAAATAGATCCGGCAACTGTCAAAGCCCCAAAAGAACGAGTTGTTTCTGCTTGATCTATCCAAATTGCTGCATCCTCGCTCATTTGTAAACGAAAATCTACATCTCTAGTTGCTACATTATCCGTAGCTGTCCAAAAAGTACAACCAATATCTAAAGCAGTGGAAGCGCCAAAAGTAGTTTCAAATTGAAAAGTTTCTATTGTTTGATAATTTATTGAATTGGAAGTAAAATTAGCATCTCTTTCAAATTGAACCATTGCCGGATAAACAAATTTATCTATAAAAATTGTTGTAGTAGAATTAGCATCAACTGTTAAAACAAAAGTATTTACATCCCATTCATTTTTAGAAATTGTTATAAGATAATCTCCTGAATTTACATCATTAATAGTGAATGGAGAAGTTAGGCTTGAGGCATCATAAATATCTACATTAAAATCTATTGTCAAATTATCTAAATGAGTATTTATTCCAGTTTGTTGAAATACATTAAAAGTTAAATTAAAATCTGGTGAGAGAACTTCCTCTACGCCAAAAGTATAAAAAGCCGGATCGTAAACATTAAACAATAATTTTGCTTCATCCGCAGATAAAGCATAATTATAAAAAACAAATTCATCAAAAACCCCATCAAAAAATTGTGACGATCCTTCAAAAGAAGCAATAAATAAAGGGTTTGATTGATTCATTGAACCAATATCAGCAGAACCCGAAGCATCAAGAGCCGAATCTCTATATAATGCGTGTGCGTTTGCTGTTTGATCAGTTGAATAAGCAAGTTGATACCATTGACCGGCTAAAAAATTCCCTGCTCCTTGGATAAATGAACTTACACCGCCAACTTTTGTGTTTCCCATACTTTCACCAGCAAGGCCAGTTCCAATTGAAACAGTGGTATAATCTGCTCCATCAACTTTCCTATAAATAGCTGTATCAACATTTGAATTAATTGTAACTCTAGACCTAATCCATCCAGTAAAAGAATACTCAGTTCTAGCTCCGTCTATTATATCATCACCTTGAGCATATTGGGAACTTGCTTTTAAAAAATCAATTCCTTTTCCTAAAATCCCGCTAACTCCTTGGGTTGGTGAATTAGTTAAAGTAACAGTTTCATTATTACTTGTTGAATCTTTAGGATTCCCTGCTAATTCTTCCCAGTGTAAATTTGTTAAATAAGTGGCCGGATATGCTCCTGAACCATCGGAATTATCTGAACAAGTACCATTCCAATAAAACCAAAGAGCAGCATCAGAACCAGATGTAAAAGTAGGAGTAAATTTAACCGCAATATTTGCATCCGTTGTTCCAACATCAAAATTTATAATATTGAAATCCAAAATAGTAACTTCGTCTGATTGAGTAAAATCAAATCCTGTTCCGTCTGCGCAAGTATCTGAAACCCAAAAAGGATGCGAGGGATCTAAGGGGGGATAAATAGTGTGATCGTTTGTAATATTTCCACCTAAACTAATTCCATCAGTATTCATAATTATTTCAGTTCTATTATTAAACCCTGAAAGAAATGGATCGTAACGCACTATTTCGTTTTTTTGTAAATCATAAAGAATAACATCTATTTTTTCCCTTAAACCTATTAACTCAGGATCAAATTCGATAAATATTTCTGTTTCATTAAGAAAATTTTTAACGTTGATTGTTCCGTTATAAATCCAGTTTGTTATTTCTTTAGGATTATTAAATTCTATTTCCCTGTTAGGGGTTTTTATTTTTAATATTTTAATTGGTTTTCCTTCTGTTTCAACCCCTATTTTATAGGCTTTATCAGTAAGTTGCAATTTATCAGCAATATATACTTTCATTACAATATTTCCTTCTTTTGATCCATAAAAATATTTATCTGAACCTAAAATAAAATTGGAATTTATCAATGCTTTTTCAGTATAAATGTTTTGCCCTTCATATTCAAATTTTATATAATCTTTTGTAGTTGTTGCTAAAGCTATTGACGTAATTAGGAATAGAAAAACTAGAATAGCTGTCTTTTTCATAAAATCGTTTATAATAAGGGTTTTGGTGTATAAATCATTTACTATTATACTTCTTCTAGCGCAATAGCGCCTCTTATGCCTTTTTTGTAGATAGCCCTTACTGTTCTTTTCCCAAATTTAAATTGCTTGCTAATTGTAACATCGCCACGCTTGAATTTTTGGGTTGGCTTCCGGCCTATCTCAGCATCAATGAATTTGCCTTTTTTGATTATTTGTTTTGTTGGCCTTACTTTTAATTCCCTCACTTCAATTCCTTTTGCTTCTGCTTTTGCCAATAATGTTTCTTCTACTCTAAGCTTTTTAATTTTTCCTTTAAGAACGCTTATCTTTCTTCTTCTTTCAGGTTTGAAACGTTTAACAGATTTTCTAATAGTTTCCCCATCATCTAAAACCGATTGAGCAATACCGAAATTTAAAATTTTTCTTTGATTAGTTCTTTTCATTCTTAAAATATTTTTTGCAAATTTATCTTTTTTAATTGCTTCGTCGAAAAGCTTGGTTCTCTGTTTCTCAGTTTTTGCTTTTTTAAATTTCTTTAAATCAAGCTTTAAATTCAAGCGTTCCCAGATCTTTTCAAAATCGTAACGATCTTCGGCCATAAGAGTAATATAAAGGCAAACTACTATTTCAGCTTTTGGTTTTCGAGGAAGAACTAGTAAACACTTTGCCTTTCACAAGATTCCTCTTACTCGACCTCAGCAGTTTGCCCCTGTATTATATTTACAAACATCTATAAATTTATCAAAGCCATCCTCATTTTTTATTTTAGGTAATTTTAAACCGTAGTGTTCTTCTATAAAGAGTTTATGGGCTGTGCTTGTTTGATATTCAGAATAATGACTTTTAATTATTCCAATAAATTCAGGTTTTTTTCTTTTGTTTTTTGGAAGAACTCTAAGAATCCAACGCTTTTGTTTAAAAAGGATTGGCGCTTTCTTGAATCCTTTATCTGCGGAAGTTCTTGAGATAATATCAATTGCTTCATATAAAGAAAATTTATCCAAGCAAATTGCATGGAAAGATTTTTCTCTATCATTTTTAAATAAATAAAAAGTGCTTAATTGAAATTCTTGAATTAAAAAATCTAATTCTTCAATCATTTCTTCAAATTCTAATCCGTCATAATCAAAAAATAGAACATGAGCGCCTCCATAACATCTTGAAGTTATTCCGTGAGTTTCTTGATCTGGTTTTTTTACTATCAAAAATGAGATATTAAAGACTTTTTCGTTTATTATTTTAAAAGAAAGTGTTCTACCAAAAATACTAAAATTGAAATACATTTTACAAAACCTTTAAATATTACATACGTTTTAATTTAATTGGCTTAATGAAAAACCAAGTTGTTTGAAGAGGGGGAGTTTTCTGTTTGTTGCTCCCCCTATAGCCGCTTCTTTATTTAATCCTCTTCTTTATCTTCTTGTTCTTTTTCTTCTTCTTCATTTTTTCTGGCTTTTTCTTTCCAATCTTTTTCTATAGCTTCCCATTTCTTTGGATTTTCTTGTTTATAGAATTCATTTCTTAATCCTAGATTCCAATTTATTTGTTTTAGGGTTTTGGCAATTTCAATTATTGCGTTGTCTTTGCCAAATTGATTATTACAATCTCGGCAATAATCGTAACTATCGCCGCGCATCTTTCCACATCTTTTGAAATTTTTACATTTTTTTGTATATTCCATAGTTTCAACTCCCATTGTTTATTTCTAAATTAATTACAATTTTATTTCCAGAAATTGTAAATTTAATTATTTTAAAATCTTTCTCTATTATATCTAAAATATTAATAATTCTTATCATTTTCTGTTTGTTCATTAGAAATTCTTCTCCTTTTTAGATAATAAGCTGTAGAAGCAATAATAATTAAACTCATTGCTAAAAGAAATTTTGATAAAAAAATGGATAATACCCCGAAAGTAAATATAAATCCAATTATCATTTCTTCTAAAAATATAGGAATGTTAATCATTTAAATTTCCCCTCTATAATATAGAATCCTAAAATAAAATATACTGCTGTACTTATTGTTTGGAGTAGATATGCTGTAACTTCATTAGCAGTTTCGTTTGCAAGTAAACAACAAACACTAATAAATTGTCCAGTAACAGAACTAAAATGTAAAGTTATAGAATGAGCATTTACCATAGTTAAAACGTGAAATAATTCATGTATAATTATGCCGGCAAATAAACTAGCGAAAAATAAACTAACAAAATAAAAAGCAAAAGCTAAATCTTTCTTATCCATTTTCATCCCAATCCAATTATCCTGTATCTTGCATTGCCTTGTTTATTTTTTCTTTTAATTCATTCTCAACTTCTAATCTGACTCTAGCTCGGTCTTTCTTAAGAAAATCAGCTAAATTCTGATGTTCAATAAACAATTCTGAAAGTTCATCAAAAGGCTCAGGCAATTCTTTTGATTTTCTTCTTGCTTCTGCTTTTTGACCTTGCTTAAAACCTTCAACTCTAGCCCAATTCTTTTCACGTTCTAACCAATCTAAAAACCAAGGCTTCTTAGTTTCCTTTTTCAATACTTCAATAATCTGTTTTTCTGTTGTCGTTTCCATAACATTTCCCTCCGTTGTTTTGTGTCACGCATAGAACCAGAACCCTCTAAAAGCAATAACCTTTCTTCAAGCCATTCCATTAAAACATTTTTTTCCGAAGTATCAATTCTTCCTTCTAAAAAAAGTAATACTTCTTTTAATGTTTTAATTCTAGCTTTGCAAATAGCTTGACTTGCTTCTCCAATAGTAACAAAATCAAATATCTGAGATAAATGGAAGTCTTTTTTTCTCTTAGTCTCAAATTCTTTAAAGCATTCATTTGAACAAAAAGAGAAAATAACACTATATCCATTTCTCAGTGATCCGGCTTCAACAATTCCGTCTTTAGGATAATTCTCAGTAATATTCAAATTACAATTATAACATTCTTTCTTCTCCATCATTTCTCATCTCCTTTATCGGAATGCCCTGATTGTGACGATTGAATGCGGTGGGCTAAATGTTGGTAACCCCTTACGGCTCTTGGAAACAATCCAAGCTGCATAACTACCTTAATTCCTTGCGAAACACACTCTACCCCATTACCACCAATCATTTCTTCACTTCCTTGTTTTCCAAAAACAAAAAACGCTTTAACTTTTTTAACTTCTCTAATTCTATATCAAATTTATCTTTTCCCAAAATAAAAGTTTTAAAATTAACAGGCGATTCAAATTCTAACCAATCAATTCTCTTTTGAACTTCTTTTATGGTTTCCAAATGAACTTGAGCCTTGATCTTTTTTTTATATCCTTTATTCCGAAACACTTTTGCAGCATGAGTTAAATCTTCTAATCTTTCCTTTTTAGCTTCTTTTCGAGCCAAACGAATAAGTTTTTTTAGTTCTACCTCTATTTTTTTTGTTGGTACTCTTAAGTATTTAGAATCGCCTTCTCTAGTAAGCCATAAACCAAAATTTGTTTCACCAATTAACTTATATTCTTCTGCTTCACTCATTGTTTCCCCTCTTTATCGAAATGTTTTTTTTTAAGTTGCTTATTTATTTTCTCGATCTCTTCTTTTGCAACACTAATATCTAACTGAAAATGAGTTTTCAACATTGTAAGTTCCCATCTTTTCATTTTATGGTATTGATAACCTAAATAATTTACCATCATTTCTCATCTCCATCATTGGAATGCCCTGAAAGTGGTGACTTTCTTTTAATAGAAACTTCCATGTACTCAAGGTCTTTTTCTTGACATTCAAAAAAAACATTCTTTAAGCCTCCATTATTCCAATAACCAAGTCTTAAAACACCATTAGTAATCATAGACATTGGTTCTTTCTTTAATTCAAATACTTTTTCAGGTTGTTCTTTTATTTTCACTTTGATTTTATGTATTCCAATCATTTCCTCACCTTTTCACACATAGAAACGAGTTCCCTAAACGCACGAGCCTGCCAAGCTTGCTGAGCTGTAGAATATGCTACTGCTCCATCAAAAGCAGTTACAAATTCCGATTGTGACTTTCTCGCAAGTTTCTCTATCTCTTTGTTTTTCTCGAGTACCACCAAAACCAAATCATCCTGAGCTTTATTATAACCTTCAATAAATATTACACTTCCTTTTATTGCTAAATCCTTAGGAATATTAATTTTTTTCTCTCTTAGTTTATCCGCCCAAGTCATTTTTTCTTACCCTTCCTTTCGGCTTTCATTCGTTTTATTAATTCTTTAGCTATTTTTGATTTTTCAGTTATTTCATCTGCGATTGAAATAGCCCTTACTACTTCTGTTAATAAAATTATTTTATTTTGTTCCGTTTTTATTTGCCTAAAAATACTTGAAATAACAGTAGTAGCTAAAGGCAAAGCCCGAACATCTTTTTTCCGTGATAAAATAATTAATTTTTTTAAAAATGGTTGTAAATCTTTTCTAAAAAAATTAGAAATATCTTTAGTCATGTGAGATTGGCCTTCTATTAATTCTACGGCTTTTAACTCGTCTTTGTATTGTTGCTCACTACTCATTTTTTTTCGCTTCCTTGTTTTCCAAAGACAAAAAACCATTCTTAACTCCGTAATAATCTTCATATCTAAATTCAAAAGTCCTTAATTTTCTATATTTAGAAATATAAGAAGAATTACCTTCAATTGCTTCAAATATTTCTTTTGCGGTTTCCAAACGAGCCTTCTTTAATTCTTTTTCCCAAGAATTAGTATTATGACTTGGATCTTGCGAATCCATAGACTCAATAAAAAGCTTTCTAATATTATCTTGTTCTGCTTTTAATTTTTTAACAATGGCTTTTTCTCTATCTGTTAAATCATGTGTATGAGGTATTGGTTTACTCTGAGGAAAACCACAGCTACAATATTCTTCTGCGTCACTCATTTTTTTTCGCTTCCTTGTAATGATCTTTGTAATATTTTTTAAGTGTTTTCAAATAAATTGGTTTACCTAAACAAATCTCTGCTATTATTTTCCATTCCATATAAATAGTTCCAGTTGTTGAAAGAAATTGAACGCTTTTATCGGTTTTTTGGCCTTCTTTCATGTCTATATAAGCATTCATTGATCTATTGAAAGCCCAATTCCCTAGCTCCTTAACGCCAATAACATCATTACGTTTAATTTTAATATTATCTATAACAAAATTAGAATCATTAAAAAAAGAATAATACAGAACGTTCTTTGGCCTTTTATCTAACAGTTCTTTAAAATTATCCATCATATTATCTCCATTGTTTAAACTCTTTAATCATTGACTAAACTCTTTGTTCATATTGTCTTTTCATTTCCTTAAATTCTTTTTCATCTCCGCCAACATCAGGATGTAGTTCTTTCGCTAATTTTTTATATCTAATTCGCACTTGCTCTTTATCATTACAATCTGCAAAGTATTGCAGTGATGTAGTGATAACATTATTTGGATCTGGTAACGCGCGGAATCCGGTGAACAACCCATCCATGAAATTGCTCCCACCCCATCTTTCCATGCCTCTAATGACCGCTACATTTAATTTTAAAGCCCAAATATTATCAGCTACTATATCCCATTGATCGCAAGCAAAACATTTTTCTTCTCCCTTTAATTTTAAATAAACACAAATCCCTTGATCTTCCAGCCTATCTTGATTTGCATAAAATCCACCATCAGTTTTAGTTTTCAAATTTGAAGAAATAACAACGTCTATTCCACCAAGCAATAATAATTCTTTTTCTAATTCAATTCCGGCTCTGCTAGGGCTTCTACTCCCGAACCGGCTTCTGTGCTGTCTTTTACTTCTTGGAATTGTTGGATTCCATTGTAAAGGATATTCAAATTGCATCACATACCACCTTTAGATAAAGCAGGGGCTATAAATTTCTGGAAAATTTCAATGTGTTCTGCTGGAGAACATTTTTGCTTACATTTGGTTGAACAATCTTTATAGATTAACCAATCTTTTCCTTTATATTTAACTTCTATTGGAAATTTATCCATCATAGTACCCCCATGCTTCCACTACTTCACCATTTTCCTAGGTATTTTTAAAGTTGCTAAACTAAAAGAACTAAGAACTATAACACTAATCATAAACGCATAGCCTGCTAATCGATCTCCCACTGAAAAAACATAAATTTCAGCAAAAATACAAAAAAAAGTAATCAACATAAAAAATATCGCCCTCCAATTATAAATTATTTCTTTAATCATTCTTTGGCCTCGCTTTCTTAAAATCTTTAATTAATTCAGGGAAAACCTCTAGGATTCTTTCCCAATTAAACCTTAGAATGGTTTTACCGTCTTTAGATATAAATTTGCTTGTAACTAATGCGTTTTTGAAATATTGGAATTGTGTGGGGGTTGAGAATTCATATAGGCTTATTTCATTAAAATCAGAGGTTAAATCGGCAATAGTTAGTCTATCTTCATCTAAATGCCTCTTGAAAAAAGTAATCAAATTATCTTTTAGTGTCATTTTCCCACTCTTTTTTAGCTTCTTCAATTTTTTCCTTCACTATTCCGACTTCTTTTTTTGGTAATTCAATGATCCAACCGGCAGCTATCATTCTCCGGAACTCAAAATACATTTGATTATAGTTAAAATTAGGATTTGATTCAAGCATTCTATCAAGAAAAGCTTTCTTTGAAATGGTTGGTTCTGTAAAAAATAGCTCTTTAATTTTAGATGGAATACTATATTTATCCAATTCACAGTTAAAAAATATTTTTATCCAATCAGGATTCATATAAAA
>SDBV01003158.1_pt1 | contig 24532 bp, 21 predicted proteins | sample 2277081 | NCBI WGS metagenome assembly SDBV01 (sample SAMN10402039, study PRJNA504765) | marine sediment metagenome | isolation source: marine sediment core GS10_PC15, 223 cmbsf | place: Arctic Ocean: Southern Knipovich Ridge | collected 2010 | reverse complement strand
CGGTGTAATCGAGCATTGATACAATCCAGGCTCTCTGGTTTTCTGAGTGTTGAGAATTTTCATAGAACAGATAGAGAACCTCAAGAAAAGTCATGAATTGTGGACGAGGTCGTGCATTTTTATCCAGAAGTTGATTTGAAATAAGGATGATCTCCGTTTTATTTGTGTCGGAGATGCTTCCTTCACCCCAAAGCTGTACTATGGACTGAACTGCTTCGGGAACAAGCTCTTCAGCCTGAAATCCCATAAATGCAATGAGTTCCTCGGGGTATTTTTCATGTTCTTTGGAAAACCTTCTGAAAACATCCTGGGCGTGTATGTGCGGAATGAATATAAGAAGGGCAAGGGCAAGAAATATACGCTGATTCATTTATGGACTCCTATGGTGTCATTATATCGCAAATTAATCACCTTTTCTGTAAACTGCAACAGTCCAGCGATTCAATGACCGATGTCCGATCAGATCCATGCTGTTACATTGGGCAGCAGCACATTAAGATTAATATTTCTGCAATTGTTCAGTTTTATATTTTCGAGGGCATTCTGGCATGCTCCCTGAAACCCTCAAAACCAAAATCAGCCAGCAAAGCCAGAACAAATTCATGTTCTGATTCCTGCCGGCTGACCAGTTCCAGATTTATTTCAAGATATTCCGCCAAACTATTTAGAAGGACTGTATTATGGCTATAAAATCATCTGCCTTAAGAGCAGCTCCGCCAATCAATCCCCCATCAACATCCGGATTCTCAAACAATTCCCTGGCATTTGACGGCTTACAACTACCACCGTAAAGAATGGTCATGTTCTCAGCAGCCGTTTCTTCGAATTTTGCCCTGATTATTTCGCGAATATAGGCATGCATCTCCTGGGCCTGGTCGGGACTGGCGGTTACACCTGTTCCAATGGCCCATACCGGCTCATAGGCAATTACCACATTGTCAAGCTCATCGGCTGAAAGGTCGAAAAGGGATGTTTCAACCTGATTTTTCACAACATTGAAATGGTTTCCTGCTTCCCTTTCTGCAAGTATCTCCCCACAGCAAAATATGGGTTTAAGTCCCTGTTCCAGAACCAGAATTATCTTTCGACGAAGAAGATTATCATCTTCCCCATAATATGTTCTTCTCTCGGAATGTCCGAGGATTACATACTGAGCCCCGGTCGACTTGATCATTTCTGCAGATACTTCACCTGTAAAGGCTCCTGCTGATTCTGAGGCTGAGTTCTGGGCACTGAGGCTTATGGAGCTCAGAGACCTGCCCACATCCGGGAGGTGAATATAGGAGGGAGCAATAATTACTTCCACCTCGGTTGGATTCTTTTTAAAGAATTCATTTACTTCTGCTGCCAGTTTAATTCCATCCTGCAGGGTCATATTCATCTTCCAGTTTCCTGCTACAATCAATTTTCTCATGTTATTTATATTATTTGGTTACGAAATAGTTTTTCAGGCAAATTGTATCCTGGGATCCAGCATTGCATATAACAGATCTACAAGGATATTAATGAGCACAAAAATAAGAGAGATTAGGATAACTGAGCCTAATACAAGTGGGAAATCATAATTATTTAATGCATTCACAATTATATACCCCAATCCCTTCCATCCGAAAATGTACTCTACAAATATTACTCCGGCCATAAGTGATGCAAACCATCCACTGACCGCCGTAATAACCGGATTCATTGAATTTTTCAAGGCATGTTTGCGAATGATCCTGTAAAATGAAAGTCCCTTTGCCCTGGCGGTGCGGATATAATCCTGGGAAAGCACCTCCAGCATAGAGTTCCTTGAGAGCTGCACAATGACTGAAAGTGGTCTTATGCCAAGGGTAAGTGCGGGAAGAATAAGGTTTTTCAGGCTAAGCCGTGTACCTCTACCGAACTCATCCACCTCGAACAGGTTACCGGTAAGATTGAGTCCCGTTATATCCTGCATCTTGTATGCAAAAAGCCAGCCAATTAGAATTGCTGCAAAAAATGAGGGCAGTGACATTCCAAGTGAAGAGACTACAAGGACAGACCTGTCAAATATACCATCTTTCCTGAAGGCAGCCAGAATACCTGCTGCGGTGCCCAGAACAAAAGCAATCAACATGGAACATAATGCGAGCAGAAAGGTATTTGGCAGAGCCTGCATTAGAATTCTTCCAACTTTCTCCCGGCTCTGAAAGGATCTGCCCATATACGGTGATTTCAATATGAGTGACCGTCGTTTGCTGATCCGGAATAGAACTGCCGACCGCTCATATTTTTCCTCATCCAGATAGATGAAACTTTCCTGGCTTATATGATCATGTACGGAAACAGGGGATAAATCATTAAGATAGCCCAGGTATTGAACATGCATTGGCCTGTTCAGTCCAAGATCCTCCCGGATTTGTTCGAGGGTTGACTCATCCGCTCTCTGCCCTGCCATCATTCTGGCCGGGTCTCCCGGCAATACATGAAATAGCAGAAATACAATACTGATGACTCCCCAGGCTACCAGGATTCCATAAAAGATTTTTTTTAGAAGGTAGACAGCCACCTTATTGACTGTTATTTCTTCTGAAAGGGGAGTAAAATATAAATCCGCTCAGAATCAGAAATATTGCAATAAAGATTCCCAGTCCTCTTTTTTCAATAGCTTTCCTGTATTGTGTCAGGGTATAGTTCATAGGGCCCTCCTGCAGATCTTCCAGATCCGGGAAATCATTATAGTGCCATTTCCCCAGGATTGTCCCCTGCCTGAGTAGTAGCAGTCCCGGATTGGACCGCACAATTGTCTTAAGAGTGATCTCGTCAGTTGCATAGAAATCGAATCCAAGATCCATCTCCTCCCTGACCCGGGTTATATCATCATCAGTTGAAGAAGTCATACAATAGAATGAGTACCCGCTTGCAAGGCACCATGATGCAAGTTCATCGGCATATGTAAGTGCCTCTTTGTCAGCATCTCCCAATTTTTTACTGATAAAAAGGAAGCTGTATCCCTCATCGTTCAGGATATCATTGGCATAATCATAGCCAAAATCATCTGTAATTGTAAAATCATGAATGGGAGGTTCATAACCCTGGCTGATCAATATGTACTTGCTATCAACAAACTTCCAGGTGGAATCTTCCCATGGGAAGTTTTCTTCAGTAAATTCCCGTGTTTCTCCATCTTTTTCATAATACAGATAGGTCTGGTAAACATCCTCAGGCGCTCCTTCAGGAACATTCATCTTTCCAGGAATATGGGTTCCCACACTATATGGTCTGAAGTCCATCATGGGAAGGTGCCTGTAAGCATTAACTTCGATGGCAAGGAATAGAATACCGAATACGATTAGTCCCCCGTTAGAGAAAAACCCGGGTCCCTGTTCAGCCTTTTCATTTCTGAATATGAATACGGTAAAAACAAAAGGAAGGAGGAACAGGTTTTTGAAAAATGTTTGCCAGTTGGTCATTATTAAGGCATCACCGAAACAGCCGCAATCGGTTACAGGATTCGTTAATGCCAGGATAAAGGTAAGAACAAGGAAGAAGCCCATAAATACAGATACTGCCCAGGCTCCAAGCCTGAACCGGAATCTGAATATCAGGCTGATCCCAATCAGGAATTCGACGGCAGAGAGCATGAAAGCGAGTATTATTGCCAGAGGTCCCAGAAATCCAATGCCGAAAGCATTAAAATAATCCGAAAACTTATAGGCCGAACCCATGGGGTCCACACCTTTAACAAAACCACTAAAAATAAAAACGAGTCCGAGTATTACCCTTGAGATTATGAGTAATACAGAAATAATCTTTTCCCTTTTCATAGCTTCATTCAAATAATATATTCCTGATTTTAATAAATATTTCATCCGGTGGCAGCATCTCACCCTGCTTATCCGCACAGTCCAGTATTTGTACACTGGGATCTGCTGATGCCTGCTCAAGATACACTTCCCTTACTTTCTTCTGAAAATCAAGGTCCTGTTCATGTATGTCGGGTTTGCCATTCAGGTATCCCCTGTCATCACCATCCCGATCACCTGTTAGTTTCCTGGTAGTAAATTGAAAAGGAACGTCAAGGAATACATTTATATCCGGACGGGGAATATGATGATAATTATATTCAAAACTAAGTATCCATTCCCTGAGTTTGTTTCTTTCTGTACCTGTATCAAGTTTTGCACACTGGAAAGCAATATTGGACACCACGTACCTGTCCGCAATCACAGTTGTACCTTTATCGAGCCAATCCATAATAGTTTCTTTGGAGTCTAAACGGTTTCCTGCATAGATCAATGCTACAAGATATGGATGTACGGAGTCCAGGGGACCCAGATCACCTCGAAGGAATCTAGCCACAAGTTCTCCATAGTAACCATCATCGGTTCTCGGAAAATGAAGATACTCAAAAGGAATACCTCTATCTTTCAGAAAAGCAAGCAAAAGATCAATTTGAGTTGATTTCCCGGACCCATCCAGTCCCTCGATGACAATAAAACGATTACCAGCCTCTTTCATTTATCTCCTGAATTACGGGTCAAATTGTTACTTTTACACCCAGAACATACTGCCTTTCAATGGAATTTAAAGATACATTTTTTTCAGATAAGCAATCCATGAATTGCAGGGGACGGCTGCTCAGTTTTGAGCCTGCCCTCGTTATGGGGATCCTTAATATCACGCCGGATTCATTTTATGCCGGCAGCAGAAAAACCATCCCTCGAGAGATTTTAAAAAAAGCATCCCAGATGATAGACGAGGGAGCAGATATTCTCGATATCGGAGCCTATTCTTCCAGGCCCGGTTCAGTTGACATCAGTGAAAAAGAGGAATATGCCCGGCTGGTCACAGCCCTGGAAATTGTGCGTAAGAATTATCCTGAAGCACTTATATCGGTTGACACCTTCCGCTCAGGTATTGCCAGAAAGGTTGTCGGGGAGTTTGGTGTTGATATGATTAATGATATTTCTGGAGGTGAGCTTGATAGTGAAATGTTCGATACAATAGCCAGTCTGCAGGTCCCGTATACGATCATGCATATGAAAGGTAATCCGGCAAATATGCGTGAACATACAGCTTATGATGATGTAGTAAAAGAGATTGTCAACTATTTTTCTGAGAAAATACACCATCTAAACAAGCTTGGTATAAATGATATCATCATCGATCCCGGGTTTGGATTTGCAAAAACCATAGAGCAAAATTTTCAAATTCTCAGTCAGATGCAAGCCTTCGGAATCTTCAAACAACCCATGATGGCTGGGATCTCGCGTAAATCCATGATATACAAAACCCTTGAGGGAAGTCCCATGGAAGCTCTGAACGGATCTACAGTCCTTCACACCATTGCCCTCATGAAAGGTGCTTGTATTCTCAGGGTACATGATGTAAAAGAAGCCAGGGAAGCAGTATTGCTTGTAAACAGAATGATGGATAGCGGAATATCCTGATAATCTGTTCTCCTCTGCTACTTTGATAGCTACGAGCCGTATTTTTCTTATTTTTGCTTAATGCTGCAGGGATTTATAACGATACGTGTTCTGGATATTATTGATATCCTGCTGGTGGCTTACCTGATGTACCAGGTCTATCTTCTGATACGGGGTACGGTAGCCATGAATATATTTATCGGAATCCTCTCTGTTTATCTTGTCTGGATTATTGTAAAAGCACTTGAGATGCAACTACTTGGGACCATCCTCGGACAGGTGATCGGTGTGGGGGTTATTGCCCTGATTATAGTTTTCCAACAGGAGGTGAGGCGTTTTCTTATTTTTATTGGAAACCAGTACTTCAACCGTAACAGGCTTACCCTTGAGAAAGTTATCCCATTTGAATTGACCCAGCAATCAAAAGTTCGTATCAAGTCTGTTATAAAGGCTGTCATTAACATGGCAAAATCCAAAACAGGTGCATTGATCGTTATCTCGAAGAAGTCCGAACTGACTGTTTTTGCTGAGACCGGGGATAGATTAAACGCAGATACTACAAGCCGCCTTATCGAAAGTATATTCAATAAAAACAGTCCCCTGCACGACGGTGCCATGATCATAACAGGAGACAAATTAATAGCTGCACGTTGTGTTCTTCCGGTTTCCGATAATCTGAATCTCCCGCCGAATTACGGGATGAGACACAGGGCCGCACTTGGAATGTCAGAAAATACAGACTCTCTGGTTATCATTGTCTCGGAAGAAACGGGACAGATTTCATTCGCAGAATCGGGAAAGTTGCAGCATAATATTGACCCCAAGGATCTTATGGCCAAACTCGAGCTGAATTTTGGCTGATACGTTCAGATTAAGCTTGATTGTCCTTTCCCCTTCCAAGTTGAAGTTTTGATTCCTCTCGCCTGGCAAGTCTGCCAATGTTTTTTCGATGTGTAAGCAAAATCAGCAATGAGATTAAACCTGTGAATATCATTAGCTGCACCGGGTGATCTGAAAGAAAATATACAAGTACAGGAAGGGAGATACCAGCAAGGATTGAACCCAGTGATACATAACGGAAGGAAATAAAAATAAGGATAAATACCCCAAGACATGCCAGGGCCGGTACAGGCATCAGGCCTAATAACACACCGAACAGGGTTGCTACCGCTTTGCCTCCCCTGAATCCTGCAAGAACGGGGTAAATATGTCCCACCGCTGCAGCTATTCCACAAATTACCCTTATCCAAAGAAGTAAATCCGGATCAGAACTGAGTGAAGAATAGATATATGGAAGAAAGGTGGCTGCGAAACCCTTGCTTATATCAAGCAGAAGTACCGGGAGTCCAGCCTTCCAGCCCAGTACCCTCCATGTATTCGTAGCCCCCGCATTTCCACTTCCATGCTCACGTACATCTGTATCAAAAAATCCCCTGCCTATCCATAAAGAAAAAGGCAGCGAACCTAACAGGTAGGCCGCCACCGTAAATAGAATGCCCGTAATAATTACCTCCTGAACAGGCAACATCGCATTATATTTGTGGACCTGCGAAAATTAAAGCCTTGGTCGCTTCAGAATCAGCAAAGGGTTCAAAATTTGCTATGAACCTCTTTCCGAGGTCAAGCGCCTGAGCATCCCATTCTGCCGGGTCAGTCCAGATATTCCTTGGATTAAGAATAGCGGTATCTACTCCGGGAACGGATTTTGGTATCTGAAGGTTGAATACCGGGAGTGATTCGAAACCTACATTGTCAAGGCTGCCATCAAGGATGGCGTCGATAATCCGTCTGGTACTGGTGATGTCAATACGCTCTCCTCCTTTTCCATAGCCTCCGCCGACCCAGCCGGTATTCACAAGCCATGCACTGGCATCATGCTCTTTCATCTTACGTGTAAGTTCATTTGCATAGATGATGGGGTCAAGCAAAAGGAAAGCTGCACCAAAGCATGCCGAAAAGGATGGCACGGGTTCAGTGATTCCTCTCTCCGTACCGGCTACCTTTGCTGTATATCCGCTGATGAAATGATACTTGGTCTGATCTTCTGTCAGCCTTGAAACAGGAGGAAGAATTCCAAATGCATCTGCAGTCAGGAAGATAACGCTCTTTGCGTGTCCGGCTTTTGATACCGGCTTGACAATATTATCGATATGATATATTGGATAAGAGACCCGGGTATTGGCAGTTTTAGCTCCCGAATCCCAGTCAACTTTGCCATTGGACTCATCGTAGGTGACGTTTTCAAGAAGTGCGTCACGCTTGATGGCATTAAAAATTTCCGGTTCCTTTTCAGGATCAAGCTTGATTGTCTTGGCATAACATCCACCTTCAAAGTTAAAGACTCCGTCATCGTCCCATCCATGTTCATCGTCTCCGATAAGAGCACGTTTGGGATCTGCAGAAAGGGTGGTTTTTCCTGTACCGGACAATCCAAAGAAAAGGGCAGTATTACCATCTTTACCTACATTAGCTGAAGCATGCATAGCTGCAATGCCTTTTAGCGGAAGGTAATAGTTCATCACTGAAAAAATTCCTTTCTTCATCTCGCCACCATACCATGATCCTCCGATGCAGGCTCGCTTTGCTTTCAGGTTGAACAGGGCATATACATCTGAATTTAATCCGTGCTTCTCCCAGTTTTTATTGGTAGTCTTCGCTGCATTCAGCACTACAAAATCAGGTTCAAATGTTTCGAGTTCTTCTTTTGTGGGTCGGATGAACATATTTTTTACAAAATGTGCCTGCCATGCTACCTCTACGATGAACCTGACCTTTATGCGAGTGTCATCGTTGGCGCCTGAATATCCATCCTGTACATACAGTTTTTTACCGGATAGCTGGACTGCGCTGTTGTTATAAAGCTCATTCCAGATTTCTTCTGAGACAGGTTTATTATCGGAGGCCTTTCTGCGATCATTCTTCCACCAGATGTTTTTTTCATTTTCATCCTCCTTAACAATGTATTTATCTTTAGGAGAACGACCGGTGAAAATGCCAGTATCCACTGTTACAGCACCTGTATCAGTTACGAAACCGCGTTCGAATCCTTCAAGTGAATCGTCTGTTTCGTGCTCATAAAGTTCATCGAAAGAGAGATTATGAAATATCTCCTTCACATCGCTTATCCCATATTGGGAGAGGTCTAAATTTCCATGTCCGTCTGCCATAATTATATTGTATTAATAATTTATTTCATTATTGTTTCGCAAATATAAAAAATTTGTATGTATTGGTATCCTCTTATGAAAAAAGGGCTGCCAGAACCTGACAGCCCTTGATATTTCAGTGTAAGTTTCTATTTATTGTCTTTTATTGCTGCCTGGGCAGCAGCTACCCTTGCAATGGGTACCCTGTAAGGAGAGCAGCTGACGTAATTCATACCAACACGGTGACAGAATTCAATAGAACTGGGTTCACCGCCATGCTCTCCACAAATACCAACTTTCAGGTCGGGTTTTGTAGAGCGGCCCTTGCTGGTGCCCATTTCAACAAGCTGACCTATACCTTCCTGATCAAGAACCTGGAACGGGTCATGCGGAAGAATTCCCATATCAATATAGATGGGGAGAAATTTACCAGCGTCGTCTCTGGAATATCCAAATCCCATTTGTGTAAGGTCATTGGTACCAAATGAGAAGAACTCGGCCCTTTCAGCAATCTTGTCTGCTGTCATGGCAGCCCTGGGGATTTCAATCATTGTTCCTACCAGATATTCAATTTTATCACCACGCTCTGCAAAAACTTTCTCAGCAGTGCTGCGAATGATATCCTCCTGCATTGCATACTCCTGGTGAGTCCCGATCAGGGGAACCATAATTTCAGGAATGGCAGTGATGCCTTTAGCTTTCAGGTTGAGAGCTGCCTCAAAAATTGCCCTGGCCTGCATCTCTGAGATCTCAGGATAGGTATTTCCCAGGCGGCATCCACGATGACCAAGCATTGGGTTGAACTCATGGAGTTCTTCAATCTTAGCCTGGATATCAGCAACAGTAATGCCCATCTCGTCAGCCATGACCTTCTGATTTTCCGGCTCATGTGGTACAAATTCATGAAGTGGCGGATCAAGCAGTCTTACTGTTACAGGAAGATCATGCATAGCTGCAAATACGCCTTCAAAATCCTCGCGCTGTATGGGAAGAAGTTTATCAAGAGCTTTACGGCGTCCTGCCTCGTCATCGGCAAGAATCATTTCCCTCATGGCTATAATTCTGTCACCTTCAAAGAACATATGCTCAGTACGGCAAAGTCCTATTCCTTTTGCCCCAAATCCGCGGGCAACTTCACAATCTTTGGGGTTTTCTGCGTTTGTACGTACACTCATCTTGGTATGCCTCTCTGCAAGATCCATCAGCTTACCAAAGTCACCACTAAGTTCCGGATTCTTGGTGCCGATTTGTCCCTCATAAACCTCACCGGTACTACCGTTGAGAGAAATCCAGTCACCTTCATTAAAAGTCTGGCCATCAACAATCATTGTCCTCTTTTTATAATCAATCCTCAGGCTTCCTGCACCGGAAATACAGCATTTACCCATTCCCCGGGCCACTACGGCAGCGTGAGATGTCATACCGCCTCTTGCGGTAAGGATACCTTTTGCTACATTCATTCCTCTGAGGTCCTCAGGAGAGGTTTCTACGCGTACAAGCACAACCTGTTTTCCATTTTCCACCCACTCTTCAGCTTCATCTGCATGAAAAACAATCTGGCCCGTTGCAGCACCAGGAGAAGCAGGAAGTCCTTTTGCCAGAACTCTTGCCTTTAAAATAGCATCTCCATCAAATACCGGGTGAAGCAATTCATCCAGCTTATTGGCCTCGATGCGCAGCAGTGATTCTTTTTCGTCAATCATTCCCTCGGTAAGAAGGTCAGCGGCAATCTTCACCATTGAAGCACCGGTACGTTTCCCGTTCCGGGTCTGTAGCAGCCAGAGCTTGTCTTCCTGAATGGTGAATTCCAGGTCCTGCATATCCTTGTAATGTACTTCCAGTTTATGTTGTGTGTCAAAAAGTTCCTTGTAGATCTCAGGCATTTCTTCTTCAAGGGAAGTAAAATCATTTTTCCTTTCCTCTTCACTTACTTGTGCCAGTACTGCCCAGCGCTTGGAGCCTTCAAGGGTGATCTGCCTTGGTGTCCGGATACCTGCTACCACATCTTCACCCTGTGCATTGATCAGGTATTCACCGTTGAAAAGGTTTTCACCCGTGGCGGCATCCCTTGTAAAAGCAACTCCTGTTCCTGAAGTATCTCCCATGTTTCCGAATACCATGGCCTGTACGTTAACTGCTGTTCCCCATTCTTCAGGAATGTTGTTCAGCTTACGGTAATATTCGGCCCTTGGGTTCATCCAGCTGTCAAATACTGCAGCGACAGATCCCCAGAGCTGTTCCCATGCATCTGTTGGGAAGTCCTTGCCGGTCTTTTCTTTGACGGCGGACTTAAACCTTTTTACCATATCCTTAAGATCATCAATAGCGAGATCGGTATCATCGTCAACTCCCTTTTCTTCTTTGATCTTATCAATAATTACTTCAAAAGGATCATGATCCTCTTTTGATTCAGGCTTCATGCCCATAACCACGTCACCATACATCTGGATAAAACGGCGGTAAGAATCCCATGCGAAACGAGCATTCCCTGTCTTTTTCGCCAGTCCCTCAACAACCTCATCATTCAGTCCGAGGTTAAGAACCGTATCCATCATTCCTGGCATGGATGCACGTGATCCTGAGCGAACAGAAACAAGACATGGATTTTCACTATCACCGAATTTCGAGTTCATAAGAACTTCAACATTCTTCATTGCTTCCTCAGATTCCGACTTAAGGAGTTTTATTACTTCCTCTTTGCCAAGCTGGTTGTATTCGGTACAAACATCGGTTGTAATTGTAAAGCCCGGGGGGACAGGAACACCAATAAGGTTCATCTCTGCCAGGTTGGCTCCTTTACCGCCCAGAAGATTCTTCATATCGGCTTTTCCTTCAGCCTGTTTATTCCCAAATGTGTAGACTCTTTTTACTGTGGACATCGTTTTTTAAGTTTTTATAATTCAATTAAATATTACCTGAAAATTTAAGAGAACAAATGTACCTAAAAAAAGCATAAATCAAATCTAAATTAGCTTAAAATACAAGCTAATCTCTTTACCCTCAAATGCACCATTTAAAGGGGTTAAGGGGGATAAACCTGCCTGATATTCTAATGACCTGATCTTGGATGAAAACGGATGATGGCATCCCTCAGATACTGCCGGTCCAGATGAGTATAAATTTCTGTTGTCAGGATTGATTCATGTCCAAGCATTTCCTGCACAGCCCTCAGGTCAGCTCCGCCGTCAATAAGATGGGTGGCAAATGAATGTCTGAATGTATGGGGACTAACATTCTTGTTGATTCCAGCTGATGCCACGAGATCCTTAACAATTGAAAAAATCATGACACGACTAAGTTTCCTGCCTCTCCTGTTAAGAAACAATACGTCCTCATGTTCCTTTTCAATTTTAGGAAGTGAATTCCGGTCAGGAAAATAGTTCCTGATCTCCTTTATTGCAGTCCTCCCCAAAGGTACCAGGCGTTCCTTGTTACCCTTGCCACTTACCCTTATAAAATTCTTATCAAAATAAACATGTGAAAGCCTCAGATTAATCATCTCACTTACCCTGAGTCCGCAGCTGTAAAGAACCTCCAGCATTGCCCTGTTCCTTCTCCCCTCAGGGCGTGAAAGATCGATCTCACCAAGTATGCGATCGATCTCCTCAATGCTCAAAACTTCCGGGAGTTTACGTCCCATCCTCGGCAGCTCAAGCAGACTGGTGGGATCAGATTCAATAATATCCTCCAGCAGGAGAAATTTAAAAAATGCTTTAATGCCCGAAACCAGCCTGGCCTGAGATCGTGGACTTAATCCCATCTCATTTATCCAGGTTAGGAATTCGGTAAGATGATTTAATCTGATGGAGGAAGGAGAAAGATTATATCCCTGAATATCCAGAAAGCTTATTAGCTTACCAATATCCCTTGTATAAGCTTCAACTGAGTGAGGAGAAAGGGATTTCTCCAGCTTCAGGAATATTTCAAAGTCCTTTATATGATCTTCCCAGTTCAAGACAACTCCAATTTAGTCAATAAATTCAGTATAAAAATTACGGCTTCATGCTTGTTTTTCACCTCCGATCAGCCAGTGGGCCAACGCTCGATACAGAGGATAAGGGATACACCCATAGCAGCACCGGAAAGTAGCAAATTCCAGTCCCTCCTCTTCATCCCAAGAATATCTACAAGGAAAAATGAAATCAAAAGAACGATTACAACAATCATCAACTGCCCGATCTCAAGTCCGACGTTAAATGAAAACAAAGCTGCCAGTATCCCTTCTTCCATTCCCAGGAGGCTCCTCAGGTAATTGGAAAAACCCAAACCATGTATCAGTCCGAAAAAAATGGCAGTGAGGTACTTAACTCTGTGGGATGCAGCAGTTCTGTCACCTGAGTGAATCACGTTCCAAAGTCCCGTAATAAATATCGTTACGGGTATAAGAAATTCGATCAGCTCACCCGGAACCGGTACCAGGTTAATTGTGGCAAGGGCAAGAGAAAGTGTATGTCCTGCTGTAAATGCAGTAACAAGTATAAGTACTTTCTTCCAGTCTTTTAAACTGTATACAGCACAAAGGGCTGTCAGGAACAGGATATGATCATACCCTGCAAGATCTGATATATGATCAAATCCAAGTGATAGATATAGTCCGAATGTTGTCAAGTATTCACTAAAGGAAAACAAAATTATTGTAATTTTGCTTCGATCCATCTTTGAAGCGGAGATTTAATTATGAGACTTGCGGGAATTGTGTTGTTGGTATTGTGTGCTTCCTGGTATCATCCGATCCATGTTTCAGTAACTAATATAGATATGGATCCCGGTGAGGGAACAATGGAACTTTCGGTAAAGGTATTTGCCGATGATTTCCAGGACCTGATACTTCAGAAATATTCAGTTCAATTGCAGATTACAGAACAGATAAAGCCCGGGGGAAATATTCAGCCGGTTAACAAATATATCGGCGAAGCCCTGCAATTTGAAATAAACGGTAAAGAGACAAAGGGTTTACAGTTTATTGAATCCACCCTGAACGAGGAAGCCATATGGCTGCATTACAGGTATGAGCATGGAGGCAGGATAAAAAAAGTGAGAATTCGAAATACTTTGATGCTTGACAGATTTGATGATCAGACCAATTTATTGATTGTTTCCTATAATGAAAAACAAAATGGTTACCGGATGGACAATAAAACAACCGAATTATCATTTAATATTAAATAAGATTTCTTCATCTTGAAAAGGACCTTGATCATATTCCTGGCCAGCGTATTGCTGGCAACAACGGTTACTGCGACCCATAACCGTGCGGGAGAGATCACCCTTATTCAGCTTGATGATTTTACATACGAAATATTAATCCAAACATTTACATTTTCCAAGTCAGCAGCTGACAGGAACGAGCTTGATGTGCAGTGGGGGGATGGGACTACCAGTATTGCACGAAGATTCCATCATACCACCCTTCCCAACTTTTATTTCTGGAACAAATACACAACGGTACATACCTTCCCCGGACCCGGCACCTATACTATTGTAGTACAGGACCCTAACAGGAATTTCGGGGTTCTTAATATTCCCAATTCCGTTAATGTGATCTTTTCCATTAAGACCACGATTGCCATCAATCCCGGTATAGGCAATAACAATACCCCGGTCTTGCTGAATCCGCCTATTGACAAGGCGGCTGTGGGACAGGTCTTTGTACACAATCCTGCAGCTTTTGATGTTGACGGTGACAGCATTTCCTACAAATTGACTGTCTGCACCGAGGAAAACGGCCAGCCCATACAGGACTATACACTGCCACTTGCAAGTGACAGCCTTTACATTGATGCTGTAACAGGTGACCTGATATGGGACAGCCCTATCGATACTGGGATTTATAACATTGCCCTGGAAATTGAGGAGTGGCGCTATGGAATTAAGATTGGAAGTATCGCCAGGGATATGCAGATTGATGTTTATGATACAGATAACCGGCCTCCCGTAACAATGCCACTTCGTGATTTTTGTGTTCAGGCAGGGGATTTTCTGGAATACGATATCATAAGTACCGATCCGGACTCGGACCTGGTGGTGCAGTATGCCACTGGTGGACCCTTCCTTTTTAAAGACAGTCCCGCATCATTTGATGCCCTTGTATCAGGCCGGGGATATGCAGCATCGAGGTTTTCATGGTTAACAACCTGTAATCATATCAGGCATCAGCCTTATAATGTAATAGTTAAGGCAGAGGATAATAATGAGGAACTAAACCTGGTTGACATAAGCAATTTTCATATTAAAGTTATCGGTCCCCCTCCCGAAAATCCTGTTACCACAGCTACCGCCATTTCCATCAGCCTGGAATGGGATGCCCCTGCCTGTCAAAATATTAAGGGGTATGATATCTACCGGCGTTCCGGAAGCTCAGGATACATCCCCGATTCATGCGCAAATGGTATTCCCGGTGACATTGAGTATTCATTTATAGATTATGTTCCGGGAAGAGACAGCACATATTACTTCGATGATAACGACGGAGAAGACCTTGTTCAGGGTACAGAGTACTGTTATATGATCCTGGCGATCTATGCGGATGGCACACCGGGATATCCTTCAACGGAGGTTTGTGATATTCTTATACCCGGCACTCCGGCAATGCTACAAACAAGTGTTGAGAATGCTGCAACTGGCGGAGAGGTTCTTCTGACCTGGGCCAAGCCCCGTGACCTTGATACGATCCCGGCCCCCGGCCCCTATGAATATATTCTCTCCCGTTCCGACCAGGATGCAATGGGAACCAATCTGAATCAGATCCATTCATTTACGACCACGGACCTCAATGATACAAGCTACCTTGACACACCTCTGAACACCCTTGTTTACCCATATTCTTATAAGCTCGAATTGTGGAATGTAGCACCCAGTTTCCTCATTGGACGGCAGGAAGTGGTGTCCACAACCTGGCTCGAGATAGAAGGTGCCGATAACGCCAACCTGATCCACGTTCGCAAAAATACACCCTGGGTCAACGACGGATTTATTATATACAGACAGAATCCTGTATCACTGGACTTTGATTCCATAGCTTACTCAACTAAGAGTACATATCGGCATGAGGGACTCAGAAATGGTCAGGAGGTTTGTTACAGAGTTAAAACCATTGGGAGGCGTACCGTAGGTCAGGTAGGATATAATGCTGTAAACCTTACTCATATTGGTTGTGGAACTCCTTTGGACACAATTGCTCCCTGTCCCCCGGACCTCCGTGTCGAATCATTCTGTGACAGCAACTTCAATCATCTGGTCTGGACCAATCCAAACAATACCTGTGCTGATGATGTGATAAAATATAACATATATTATTCACCCCTGATGGAAGGCTCGGTGGAGTTGATCGATAGCACCTTGTCCCCAACCGATACAAGCTATATGCACATGTTATCGGAAAGCCTTGCCGGGTGCTATGCCGTAACTGCGGTCGATTCTTTCAACAATGAGAGCGGTTTTTCAGTAATTGCCTGTGTGGATAATTGCATTGACTATACGCTTCCGAATGTTTTTACACCGAACGGGGATGGAATCAATGATATTTTCAGACCAAGCACTTATTCTTTTGTTGAGCGAGTCGATATGAAAATATATAATCGCTGGGGTATGCTGGTATTTAAAACAGAGGATCCGGATATTAACTGGGACGGTAAACGAATGAACACCGACGAGCTTGTCCCCCCGGGTGCCTATTATTATGTGTGTGATGTTTATGAAAACCGCCTGACAGGACTTGAGGTCCGGAATATTGTTGGTTTTGTTTATGTATTTACTGAAGCTAATGCAGTCAATCCCGTTGAAAATTAAAATCCCGAAAAGCCACTTAACCCGGATTTTGCTTCCGGTTCTGGGACTATTGATGTGGCTTTCCGCCGAAGCACAGGTACAGGAACTGTATCTGAAAGGTATCTCCAATTCAAACCGGGGTATATATCCTGAAGCCATTGATGTGCTGCAGGAAGCCCTGAGTATTGATAATAATAATCCGGATTGCCTGCTGGCACTTGCACAGGTATACCGAATCTCAGGTGATCTGGAAACAGCCCGAAAAACCCTTGAGAAACTTAAAATTTATAAGCCTGGAATGGGAAGTCTTGAACTTGCCAGGATTTATGCTTATGATGGCAAGACCGTCGAGGCGATAATGTATCTCAGGGAACATCTTGGATCAAATTATAAAATTCCTTCCAGTGAGATCCTCCTGGATAAAGCTTTTGCTTCAATTGAAGACACCGATGAATGGCGTGATTTATGGTCAGGGGACTGGTATACTGAAGATGAAGTACTTATTCAAGATATACTGTATCAGATAAACAGCGGAGAATATATGCCTGCACTGGAAAAAATTGATGATGAATTAGAGGTAAAGGGAGACTGGGATGCACTTCATGCCGCAAGGGGAAGGGTTCTCCTGAAAATGGTACAAAATCAGGGGGCAGTTCAATCCTATTCTTCAGCAATAGAATTAAATTCCACAAATCCTGGACATTATTCCGGGAGAGCAGGGGCTTATATTGCTCAGGAAAAACACAAACATGCTATATCTGATCTTGAAAAGGCTTACAGGTTGGAGCCTGAGAATTTTGAGCTCCTGTCGCAGATAGGGCTTCAATATCAAGTGGATGGACAGTATTCCAAAGCATTAGAATACCTGGAAGATTATCTGGCTTTTTATCCGGATAATGTGGAGACGAGGTACAACATCGGGCTAGTATATTTTGAAACAGGATCTTACCTGGATGCTCTGCGGTACTACAATAGTTGTCTGCAGTTTGAAACATCCGATCCGAAATTATTTATTGCACGGGGACAGACTTACCTGAAAACCAGTACATACAAGTATGCATTGTATGATTTCGGAATGGCACTGGATCTGGATCCGGTCGATCCGGAAACCTGGTATCTCAAGGCTCAGGCCAGGTGGTACATGAATGACAGGGAAGGCGCTTTAGGGGATTGGGAAAGGGCAGCAAGACTGGGATCCATAGATGCAGTAAAAAAACTCGAGGAACATACTGCCAGATAATAAAGTCTCATGGAAAACAAACCCAAAAAGATAAAACTTGATCCCCAAATCATAAAGGATCTTTGGTCAGAGGATGAAAAGGCAGTGATTAAAACCATCCGGAAACTACGATCAACAGGTAATAATCATTACATCCCTGAATTATTGAGACTTCTAAACAATTCCGGAAAGGAAGTTGTTGAAAAAGAATTGGTCATATTTCTGGCCGACATTAAAAGCCCCGAGGCCAAGAAATTTTTAATTAAAGGATTAAAAGACCCTGAACTAACAAGGGCAAGGGGAAATATAGCTGTTGTGTGCTGGCAGAGTGGAATGGATTTCAGACAGGATCTGGATCTTTTCGTCAGTCTTTTTCTTGATGGTGATTATATGATTGCCCTGGAATGCCTTACCGTAATAGAAGAGTCAGTAATGGATATGGGGACAGAGGATATTGCCAAAGTGCGTGAACTTGTGATCGGGGGACTAGACAATGTGGGTGAAGAAAAGAAATCACTCGTTGCAGAACTGTTAAAGGTCCTGGAAGTCTGAATTAATGTCCGGTAAAGTTGCCATGAATTGACTTTAGCCTAATGGTGGCTTGAGAAATACTTCATAAACTGGCTTCTCTCATATATCTCAGGATCCTGGATATTCTTATAGCTCATACTACCCCTGAAAGCAGCCAGGTTGTCAAATTTCTTTTCATCCATCCATTTTTCCAGCTCATCAAGCATTTCCGTTATCCGGGAAGGCCCATTCATATAAATTGTAGAACATACCTGCACCACCTGTGCGCCGGCAAGTAATTGTTTAATAACCCCTGTGCCATCATGTACACCGGTGGATGCGGCAATATCAATCTGCTCAATGATGGAGGAGATGATAGCAACCCACCGTAGTGAGTACCGTAAATCAGTCTGAGAACTGAAAACTTCAGAGGTGGTCATTCTCAGCTCCTTTATGTTAATATCCGGACTGTAAAACCGGTTGAACAACACTACTCCGTTAATACCGCGATGATAAAGAAGATCAACCAGGTTTATAAGATTGGTAAAATTTGGTCCCAGCTTCATGATAACCGGAATATCTACCCTGCTCCTAACCTGTTCCGCAATATCGAGATACAGCTTCTCGTAATTCTGACTCGCTGCATCTTTACCTGCAGGTAGAAAATATACGTTTAACTCAAGGGCATCAGCTCCGGATTCTTCAATTTTTTTTGCAAAATCAAACCATTCAGAAGCTGAAACGCAATTTATACTTGCGATTACAGGTATTTTACTTGCAGAAACTGCAGCCTCCAACAGATTAAGATACTCATCAACCTTATTCGTCCTGGTATAATGCATGATATAATCATCTGCCTCGGGATAATTGCTTGATCCGGAAATTACCTCGGCATCAACCAGTATCTGTTCCTCGAAAAGTGATTTCAGCACGACTGCTCCTGCTCCGGCTTCTTCAAGCTTTTGTATCTTTTCAACGGAATCTGTAAGTCCACTGCTGCTAACTACGACCGGGGTTCGTAATTCCAGTCCCGCAAATGTTGTCTTCAGATCTGCCATATGATATTGATTTAGTAGTTTCTGGGTCCAAATATAATCGTTCCAAGTCGAATCATGGTACTGCCACTTTCAATAGCTAACTGGTAATCTCCTGACATTCCCATGGAAATATCCCGAAAATCGGGATCGTCAGCGAAGAATTTTTTTTTCAGTTTTTCAAAACACTCTTTCAGGTATCTGAATTCTGATCCAACCCGTTCCATGTCGGGAGTAAACGTTGCCATACCCATGACACCTGCAATTCGGATATTGTTGAGGGACTGAAAATCCGGACTTCCTACCAATTCAAAAAGTTCATCCCCTGATAATCCAAACTTGCTGTCTTCTTTGGATATATGAACCTGAAGAAGGCAGGGAATAATACGTCCTGCTTTCAGGGCTTCCCTGTCGATGGACTGAAGTAATTTAAAACTGTCAACGCTATGAATAAGATCCACAAATCCGGCTAAAAACTTAACCTTATTTGTCTGAAGGTGCCCCACCATATGCCATTGAATATCTTTCGGGAGCAGAGCTTGTTTTTCGATGAGTTCCTGCACACGATTCTCCCCGAAAACCCTGTGTCCGGCATTGTATGCTTCAAGAATTTCTTCCACAGACTTCCTCTTGGAAACAGCAACAATGCTTACTTTCTCAGGAATCTCGGACTGAAGCTTACGCAGATTATCAGGTATACTCATAATGATGCTTTCAATCATCCAGTTTATGAAGTATGAGTCCACTTCGAAGCTTGGGTTCAAACCATGTTGTCTTGGGAGGCATGATATTATCAGTATCTGCGATCTCCATGAGTTGTTCCATGCTCACAGGGAATAGTGAGAATGCTGCCTTCATTTCACCTGAATCTACCCGTCGCTCAAGTTCTTTAAGTCCCCTGATCCCACCGACAAAATCAATCCTTTTGGATTTCCTGAGATCGGTAATATCCAAAAGTGGGGCGAGAACATGTTCAGACAAAACAGTAACGTCAAGCTGGCCAATGGGATCATGATCATCATATGTGCCCACTTTGGCTTTCATAGAATACCAGTTGCCGGACAGGTACAGCCCGAACTCATGTAAACGAGCTGGTTTAAAAATCTTCTGCCCTTCTTCATTTACATCGAAGGAAGTTTTTAGTTTTTCAATAAATTCCTCATCACTCAGACCATTCAGGTCCTTCACCACACGATTGTAATCGATAATGGTAAGCTGGTCAGCGGGAAACAATACAGCCAGAAAATAATTATACTCCTCGCTGCCGTCGTGATCAGGATGGGAATTTCTGCGCTCCTCACCTACGCCGGCAGCGGCTGCTGTCCTGTGATGGCCATCTGCTACGTATGTAAAAGGAATATCTGTGGCAAAAAGATTTTCCAGCCGCCTGATATCATCTTTGTCCCCTATTACCCAGATCTTATGGCCTATCCCATCATCTGCTACAAAATCATATACAGGATCTGCACTGACAACCCTGGCTACTAATTTATCTACCTCCACATGTGGTGGGTAGGCAAAAAATACGGGTTCAGCATTGAAATTAGATATTCTGATATGTTGTTTTCGGTCCTCTTCCTTGTCCGGTCTGGTCAGTTCATGTTTGCGGATGGCATTATTCTTATAATCAAGGATGCTTGCACACCCAACAAGACCATACTGGGTTACACCGTTCATTGTCTGGGCATAAACATATAAACTGGGCTTGTCATCCTGAAAAAAGGTCCCATCCCCTATCATTCTATCAAGATTATCCCTTCCTGTCTGATATACCAGGTCTGAATAATGGTCAGTTTCAGGAGGCAGGTCTACCTCAGGTTTCACCACGCGAAGAAATGAATAGGGATTATCCGCCACTTCATTTCTTGCTTCTTCTGAATTGAGTACGTCATAGGGACGTGATGCGATCCTGGCTGCAAATTCCGCTTTCGGCCTGAATCCTTTAAATGATTTTAACATTGCCATGATTTTCTTTCGCTAGATTGGTTCACTCAGTTTACCTGGTAAGTATTATCACCTTTCTCCAAAAATGCCACGATTTGCTCTGCAGCTGCCACACCTGCATTGATATTCGCCTCAGAAGTCTGAGCGCCCATCTTTTTGGGTGTAAAAAAGCAGTTATCGGGATATTCAGTCTGCAACTCGGCTCCATTATCCGGAGCGATGTCTGATACATACCTGAAATCAGGACGTTCATTCAGAATCCTGGAGAGGGATTCCTCATCAATAACCTCTTTCCTGGCAGTATTAACCAGCACTCCACCCTGGGGCATGAGAGACAGAAGATCATAATTAATAGAATTGCGGGTCTTATCATTCGCAGGGATATGCAGGGATACGTACTGGCTGGACCGGTACAGTTCCTCCACACTGTTTACACGGGTTACCCCATCTTCTTCAAATATCGCATCATCAAGGAAAGGATCGAAGGCGAAAATCTCCATCCCGAATCCCCTGGCTAACTGCGTAACAATCTTTCCAACATTACCATAGGCATGGATTCCCAGAGTTTTATTCTTCAGTTCACTTCCCGATGAGCCATTGAACTGGTTTCTTGCCATGTACACCATCATTCCAAGGGCAAGCTCAGCGACAGCATTGGAATTCTGTCCCGGAGTATTCATTGCCACAACATTCTTACTGCTGGCCGCCTGAAGGTCGATATTATCATAACCGGCACCTGCCCTGACAACAATTTTCAGGTTTCCTGCAGCTTCAATCACCGCCTGATCCACCTTATCACTCCGAATTATTAAAGCGTCTGCATCGGCAGCAGCTTCATGAAGATCGGTCTGATCACCATATTTCTCAAGCAGTGCAAAATCATAGCCTGCTTTTTCGATTATCTCCCTGATTTGCTTAACAGCGGCCGGGGCAAAAGGCTTGACAGTTGCAACTAATACTTTTGGCATATCTTTTAAATTTGATTGACTTTTAGCTTTTCATTTCAAATTCCTTCATGGCTGCGACCAGGGCTTCAACGCTTTCCCTGGCAAGGGCATTATAGGTAGAGGCACGGAATCCTCCAACAGAACGATGTCCTTTGATCCCGATCAAGCCATGTAATCCGGCTAATTCCAGGAAATCCCCTTCCAGATCCTTGTAGTCGTCATTCATTACAAAGCAGATATTCATCAGGGAACGGTCCTCTTCTTTTTCAACCGTTGTCTGAAAAAGCTTATTCCTGTCGATCTCATCATACAGGATTGCAGCTTTTTCAATATTCTTTTTCTCCATGGATGCTATTCCACCATTTTGTTTCAACCAGCGAAGGGTCTGCAGAGCAGCGTATATAGGAACCACCGGAGGAGTATTGAACATTGACTCCTTTTCGATGTGTGTCCTGTAGTCCAGCATTGTGGGAATGGGGCGATCAACCTTTCCCAGTATATCTTCTCGTACGATGACGAAGGCGACACCGGAAGGAGCCAGATTTTTCTGAGCACCTCCATAAATAATTCCATACTTGGATACATCTATTGGCCGGCTGAATATATCGGATGACATATCTGCAACAAGGGTCATGGGAACATCCATATCTTCCTTAATCTGTGTTCCATAGATGGTATTATTGGTTGTAATATGGAAATAATCCGCGTCGGCCGGAAGCTGGTAGTCCCTCGGTATATAATTGAAATTCTTATCCTTTGATGATGCAATTTCCACTGCATCTCCGAAAATCTTTGCTTCCTTAAGTGCTTTTGATGCCCATGAGCCGGTAGTCATATAGGCAGCTTTTGTCTGAAGAAGGTTATAGGGGACCATACAGAATTGCAGGCTTGCACCCCCGCCCAGAAAAAGTACATGGTAACCCTGGGGGATATCCAGAAGCTCTTTGATAAGAGACAGGGCTCCTTCCATTACCGCTACGAATTCCTTGCTACGGTGTGAGACCTCCATTACGGATAAGCCAATTCCGTCAAAATCGAGAATTCCCTTTGCCGTGTTCTCTATGGTATATGCCGGAAGGATTGATGGACCCGCATAAAAGTTGTGCTTTTTCATAGTCTTTATTTTAATGGTAAAATTGTAAAAAATATGGCAGATATAAATGCCATGTTTATAAGTTTTTAAGATGGTCCCCATCCAGTACGGGGATCATCCTTGTAGTATCAAAACTATGACAGTAATCTATCACATCATCAAGTTTATTCTTTCTCAACCGCTCACGCTGGGCTGCCTTGTCAATGTAATTAAGGAGGTCCCCTTTAGCCTGTTGCCAGAGGTCGATCGAAGCGAGGGTTGAATCACAGATTGTTCCGTAATTACCACCAGAGAGTAGTTGCTCTGACAAGGCGCCTGCATACAAGCTGTCTTCCAGATTGAATTTATTCTTCCATCCTGCACAAAGTATGATCACATCCCGGTCCTGTTTGTTCAGCCATTCGGACAGGGCTGCAAAATTCAGGTAGGCTCCGATCAGTACACGGTAGCATTCACTTGCTGTATGAATAGCCTGGGTGCCATTGGTTGTTGAATAAACAATTTGTTTCCCGGAAACCATATCCCGGGTGAAGTTAAAGGGGGAATTCCCGAAATCGGCAAAATCCCTTACGATTCCATCCCTTTCTGCTGCAACCATGAAACCCTTCTCCTTATATGCCATGGCTTCTTCAAGGGTTCCAACAGGAATGATCCTTTCAACTCCATTTTCAAAAGCCGTAACAATAGCAGAACTTGCACGGAGGATATCGGTAATAACGGCAATTGCATCCGGATTTCTGAATTCCGGGAATAGGGCAGGTGAAAAACAAACTTCAATATTTCTTTTATTCATTTTTCTTGTAGATGGGTAGAGCAACAACCCTGGCAGCCAATTCCTTATTCCGTATACGGATCAGGATTTTTGTACCTGGACTTGCATTCTCGGGGGTTACATATCCCATACCTATTCCAATATTCATCATTGGTGACTGGGTACCGGAAGTAACTTTCCCTATTTTTCCGGAATTTACATCTAATATCTCGTAATGCTGTCGTGGGATGCCTCTGTCAATCATTGTGAAGCCAACCAGCTTCCGTGCAAGTCCGTTCTCTTTTTCTTTCAGCAATCTTTCCCTGTCGATAAACTGGTTCCCCTCTGTAAACTTGGTGATCCATCCAAGTCCAGCTTCAATAGGAGATGTATTATCATCTATATCATTCCCATAGAGACAAAATCCCATCTCCATCCGGAGTGTATCTCTCGCTGCAAGTCCCACAGGCTTTATTCCAAACTCTTCACCTGCTTCCATTACTGCCTTCCAGATTTTTTCAGCATCCCGGTTCCAGAAATACAACTCGAAGCCCCCGGCACCGGTATACCCCGTAGCAGAAATAATTACCCCCTCGCAGCCTGCAAAGGGTGCCTCCTCAAAAGTATAATATTTCATATTTGCCAGATCAACCCGGGTGAGTTTCTGAAGCGCTTCTGCTGCCCGGGGACCCTGAACCGCTAACAGTGAGATCTTATCAGAAGAGTTT
>SDBV01003157.1_pt1 | contig 24535 bp, 21 predicted proteins | sample 2277081 | NCBI WGS metagenome assembly SDBV01 (sample SAMN10402039, study PRJNA504765) | marine sediment metagenome | isolation source: marine sediment core GS10_PC15, 223 cmbsf | place: Arctic Ocean: Southern Knipovich Ridge | collected 2010 | reverse complement strand
CGGCAGCCCTGGGAGGTGGATGTGCGGCCGGATGATTTTTATTGGATGCACACGTACCGGCGCTATGGCGGCGACCTGCAAGGTATTATCGATCAGCTTGATTATCTGGTGGAGCTGGGCATCACCGCAGTTTATCTCAATCCGATTTTCGACGCCGACGCACATCATAAATACGACGCCACTACCTACCACCACATCGACTATCACTTCGGTCCCGATCCAGCGGGCGACCGCGCCCAGGTGGCTGCCGCCGGCGAGACCGACGATCCCGCCACCTGGGTCTGGACCCGGGCCGACAGCCTGTTCGTGCGGCTGCTGTCCGCCGCCCACGACCGAGGCATGCACATTGTCACTGACGGGGTCTTTAACCATATCGGCCGCAACAGTTTTGCCTTCAAGGATGTAATGGAGCGGCAGCAGGCATCGCCCTACGCCCACTGGTTCGAGATCACCGCCTGGGACGATCCGGATACCCCCGAGGATGAGTTCGCCTACGACGGCTGGTGGGGGTATCAGACCTTACCGGAGATCAACGAGGAGGACGGCACCGTTGTGGACGGCCCCAAGCAATATATCTTTCACGCGGTGGCCCGCTGGATGGACCCCAACCGGGACGGCGACCCCTCCGATGGCATCGACGGCTGGCGGTTGGACGCGGTTCCTGACATGGGCGACCGTTGGTGGCGGGAGTGGCACACTCACGTCAGGAGCATCAATCCAGACATTTTTACTACCGCCGAGGTCTGGTACGTTAATCCAACCCTTTTGCAACCGGCGTTTTTCACTTCCGTGTCGAACTACCCCTTTGCCATGGCCGCGTTGGAGTTTGTAGGTAACCGGGAGCGCAAATTGACCCCTTCGGCCTTCGATGCCCGGCTGCGTGTGGTTCGGGAGGCCTATGGCTTGCAGATTCATCACGGGTTGCAGAACCTGATCGATAGCCATGACACTGACCGCCTGCCCAACATTCTAATGAATCCCGACCGGAACTATGACCGCCAGGCCCGCCCGGAGCAGGGCGAATACCGCTACCTGATCCAACGGCCCGGCGAGCGTATCCGGCGGCTGCAGCTGTTGCTGGTGGCCCTGCAGATGACCTACGTGGGCGCCCCCATGATCTATTACGGCGACGAGGTTGGCATGTGGGGCGAGGATGACCCCGGCTGTCGCAAGCCGATGCTGTGGGAGGACATCGCCTATGATGATGAGACCCACCATCCCCTGGGTTGGGAACGCCCCACCGATCCGGTGGCGGTGGATAAAGAGCTGCTGGCATTCTACCGCCGGGCCATCGCCCTGCGCCGGGAATACGCCGCCCTACGGCAGGGCGACTTTGAAACGATTTTAATTGACGACCAGCAGGAGCTGTTCGGTTTCCGGCGTTGGACGCCCGGGCAAGAGTTGGTGGCGGTGATCAATAACGCCGACGCATCGGCCATCATCGATCTGCCGCTGGTGAGCAACCGGGAAATCATCTTCCAGGTGGGCCTGGCAACCGGGAACCCGGATGGGACCATCACCCTGGAACCCCGCTCTTTTGTGTTGTTTCATTAGTAAAATGGTGTTGCTCAACCGGGACTTCACCCCTAAGACTGTTCCCATTTCAATCACCGGGCGCCAGTGTTTCCGTGACCCCTGAGCCTTGATTACATTAGTGCCCCTAGTTCGCCACAAAAATGATTGCTAACCTTTAACCAGTACCTTGAAGAGGAAGCATGCAAGCGATTGACTATACCATCATTGGTGTTTACCTGCTGGCCATCGTTACCATCGGCCTGATGCTGCGGCGCAGTGCCGCCAGCGGCATCGATGCCTACTTCCTCGGTAACCGCCGTCTGCCGTGGTGGGTGTTAGGTTCCTCAGGCATGGCTTCCAACCTGGACATCAGCGGTACCATGATCATCGTGGCCTTGGTATACGCCTTGGGGGCCAAGGGCTTCTTTATCGAGATCAGGGGCGGGGTAACCCTGATCATGGCCTTCCTGATGGTCTTCATGGGCAAGTGGAACCGCCGGTCCAAGGTGATGACTCAAGCCGAATGGATGCAGCTGCGCTTCGGCATCGGGCACCAGGGCCAGACCGCCCGTCTGATATCCGCCGTGGGCCAGATACTAATGACCGTGGCAATGGTGACCTACTTCGCCCTGGGCGGCGGCAAGTTCCTGGACACCTTCCTGGGCATCGGTGATTACTGGGGGCTGCCCTCCGAGTTCTGGGCGGCCGGCCTGCTGATGGGGATAGCCATGATCTATACGGTCACCTCGGGACTCTACGGCGTGGTGTGGACCGACTTCTTCCAGGGGATATTCATCTTTGTGGCCATCGGCTACATGGCGGTCAAGGCCTGGGCCATCACCCTGCCGGAGTCATTCTCCATCAGTATGCCACAGTTCGACGGCACCTTCCAGCGTTTCAACACCACCTTCTCCGAGTGGACCAATATGGTACCCAGCATGACGCTGGATATACCTGCCAGTTCCGAATACTCCATCTATAATCTGTTCGGGGTGGCGATCTTTTTCTACCTGTTCAAAGTGATGATAGAGGGCTCCGGCGGCACGGGCAACTACATGCTGCAACGCTACTTTGCCGCCAAGAACGACCGGGAAGCAGGTTTGCTGAGCATTTTCTGGACTTTCCTGCTCTCCTTCCGCTGGATCTTCATCGGGGCCATCGCCGTGATCGGGATTTCCCTGGGCACGCAGGTTGAGGACCCGGAACTGGTGCTGCCCCTGGTGGTGGAATCGCTGCCCACCGGCGTCAAGGGTTTCCTGGTGGCGGGCCTGATGGCGGCGGCCATGTCCACCTTCGACTCCACCGTCAACGCCGGGGCGGCCTACTGGGTTAAGGATATCTACCAACTATACGTGCGTAAGGAGGCCACCCAGCGTCAGCTGATGTTCCAGAGTTACGCCGCCTCCATCATCATCGTGCTGGTGGGCCTGGGACTGACACTGCTGTTTAAGAATATCAATTCCGTCTGGGGCTGGATCACCATGAGCGTCAGCTCGGGCCTGATGGTGCCGCTCTTGCTGCGCTGGTACTGGTCCCGGATGAACGGCTACGGTTTCGCCATCGGTACGGCGGCGGGATTAGTCTCGGCCGTCCTTTACAAGGCGCTGGCGCCCGAAGGCACCACCGAGTACGCCATGTTCATCGTCACCATCGTCACATCCGTCGTCGGGACGGTGCTGGGCACTTACCTGACCGCCCCCACCGATGACAGTACCCTGCTGGAGTTCTACCGTAAAACCCGGCCGTTCGGCGCCTGGGGCCGCTTCCGGGCCCAACTCAAGGCCGAGCATCAGCAGGCGATAGACACCGAAAACCGCCGGGATATTACCTCTATCTTCATGGCCGTGCCCTGGCAGATCGTCTTCTTCCTGTTCATGATGGGCTTGATCTTCAAGACCTGGGGCAGCGTCCTGGTGCTGGGTCTGCTTTTGGCGGTCCTGAGTGTCGGGCTATATTTCAGCTGGTACCGGCACCTGTCCACCGAGGTGCAGTTGGAGGAGGGTAATTAGGGGTAATATGGCAAAACCGGCTTCGAGAGCCGGTGGGCTGGCAGGGACCAGATGCTGGATGCTGGATGCTCGATGCTGGATACTCGATGCTCGATACTGGATGGGACCCCGCCAAAGGCAGGGGAATCCCGCCAACCCGCCAGCTGGCGGATCGAAGGCTAGAAACTAGCTACCGAGGGCCTTCCCCGTCTCCCGGTCAAACAGATGCAGTTTTTCCTCCTGGAAGCGGACGCCCACATCTTTACCGAGTGCCAGGGATGAAAAGGTGGCATCCGCCTTAACCACGACTTTTCCGTGTGGCATTTCGAAGTGTACGATGGTTTCGTTCCCGAGGGGCTCGGCCAGGTAGACCGGCAATTTGAAGTGGGCGCGTTTATCGCCCGGGTCCACCAGAATAATATTTTCGGGGCGGATACCCACGGTCATTGTCCCACCTTTCGCCGTCTTCAGTCGTTTCCCCAGGTTTTTCAAAGGCAGCTGAAAGTCAGTGCCTTCGATGGTGGGCATATCACCTGTTTCCAGATGGACCGGCAGCAGGTTCATGGGGGGGGTACCGATGAAACCGGCCACGAAAGTGTTTTGAGGCTGGTGGTAAATATCCAATGGCGATCCCACCTGCTGTATAAAGCCGTCATTCAGGATCACAATGCGGTCGCCCATGGTCATGGCTTCGACCTGATCGTGGGTAACATACACCGTGGTGGTTTTAAGCAGCGCATGGAGGGCCTTGATCTGGGCCCGCATCTGAACGCGCAGTTTTGCGTCCAAATTCGAGAGCGGCTCATCAAAAAGGAATGCGGTCGGCTTTCTGACGATAGCCCGGCCCAGCGCCACCCGCTGTTTCTGTCCCCCGGAAAGCTGTTTGGGCATCCGGTGCAACAGATCGGAGATTTCCAGGATGCGGGCTGCTTCAGTAACCTGGATTTCGATCTCGGTTTTCGATATTTTACTAAGCTTCAAGCCGAAAGCCAGATTATTGAAGACGGTCATGTGCGGGTAGAGAGCATAGTTTTGAAAAACCATGGCAATATTGCGGTTTTTCGGTGGCAAGTCGTTGACCACCCGATCGCCTATATAAATCTCACCCGAGGTCAGTTCTTCGAGCCCGGCGATCAGCCGCAAGATGGTCGATTTTCCGCAGCCGGAAGGGCCTACCAGGACCAGAAATTCGCCCTTCTCAATATCCAGGCTGAAATCGGAGAGGACGACCGTCTCACTCCCGTACACTTTTGAAACATTACGCAGTTGAATTGCAGGCATAGCTATCTGAACCTCATCAAATTAATCCTTTACCCCACAGGCCTATTCCCAAACCTCAGAGGCGGCCGGAGAAGACTCCGTTACTCAATGTTACCGTGCTCCTTGAGCCAGGCCAGCAGCTCCTTGATGCTGCCTTGTACCAGGGCGATGCAGGAATCGGCGCCACCGTAATACAGGTTGAGCGTATCGCCGTCGGAGCCGACGGTATAGCCGCAGGGAAAGACCACATCGCTGACATCACCGGATAGTTCATATATCTCCTCGGGGCCAAAAACCCATTCATCGCCCCGCAACAGGCAGTGGGTGGGATCTTCAGAATCGAAAAGGGCCATTCCCAGCCGGTAGATGCAGCCGGAGGCGGTTTCCTTAACGCCGTGATATAGCATCAGCCAACCCTGCTCCGTCTCGATTAGTGGGGGTGACAGCCCGATCTTGTTGGCGTCCCACCAACTACCTAACCGGGCGTGCAGGATCAGTTTATGGCTTCCCCAATGCTGAAGATCCGGGGAAGATGACAGCCAGATGTGGGAACCCAATGTGCCGTTCACAGTCGGACGATGGACGAGCATCCAAAGGCCATTGATTCGCCGGGGGAGCAGGGCCGCATCCTTGTCCCAGGGGGGCATGATCTCACCTATGCGTTGGTACTGTGTGAAGTCCGGCGTTAAGGCCAGCGACACACCGGCACCCGCCAGTGAATAGGAGGTATATACCACGGCATATTCATTCCTTTCGGGCAGAAAGGTTATACGGGGGTCTTCGATACCCCAAAGCTCCTCGTGGTAAGTTTCCGGGGCCGGCATCAGCCGGTTTTCGGCGTCGATCTCCCAGCCATCAATACCATTGGCGGACTTGGCGGCGCATAGGTGGGAGTGGCCGCGCCGATCCTCCACCCGGCAGAGGAGCAGAGTAGTCCCGTCGGCCAAGATGGTGGCTGCCGGATTGAACACTGTGTTGATAGGGTAAGACCAATCATCGGCTGTGAGGATCGGGTTACCGGAGTAACGGTGCAGAAGCTGTAAATGGTTCTGGTGACGTGGCATTCACATCCCTATCTTTATGTCGGTGGTTGGTGAAATTCAATGGCATTCGGGGCTGTAATATACAACCGCGCTCCTCAGGTTTTCAGCCCGGAACTGGCCATACTGGCGATGAAATGTTTTTGCAGGAACAGATAGGCGGCAATGATGGGCAATCCCAACAGGGTGGCGGCAGCCAGGATGGTCCCCATCTGGGCGTCCGCCTGACCTCCTATCGCGAAGAGGGCCACCGCCTGGGGCATGGTCATCATGCTTTGTTCCCGCATTACGATAATGGGCCAGAGCACATCGTTCCAGGTATTCATGAAAGTGATCAGGCCCACCGTGATCAGGGCCGGTTTGGACAGCGGCCAGATAACCTGGAAGATAATGCGCAGCTCCGAACAGCCGTCTATCCGGGCAGCGTCCAGCAGGTCCCGGGGAATAGACAGGAACGATTGCCGCAAAATCAATATGCCGAAAGCGCTTACCATGCCCGGAACGATCAGGGCCTGGTAGGTGTTGAGCCAACCGAAATTGACCATCATCACGTACATGGGGATCAAGGTGATCTGAAAGGGCAGCATCATGGTGAACAGGATCAGTGAGAATACCAGTTCCCGTCCCCTGAACTGGAGTTTGGCCAGGGCGTATCCGGTTATGGAGCTGAAAACCAGGGCCAGAGCCGTGACGGTGGTGGCCACGAACACGCTGTTCACGAAAGCCCGCCCCAGGGGAATCTTGTGGAATACCGCCCGGTAATGGTCTAAGATAAAGCGCGAGGGCCACAGCGACAGGCCGGCCACTTCCGCCTCCGGCTTTAAGGTAGCCATGACCATCCAGACGAAAGGATAGATGAATGACAGCGCCGCCACTGTAAGTATTAAGTAAAGTAGCCAGTGGATGCCGGAGCGGGGTCGCGCAGCCTTCATCAGTCCACCTCACGCTCGAGGAATCTGCGTTGCACCACCACCACCACGAAAATGATGGCGGCCAGGACGAAGCCCAGGGTGGCGGCATAGCCCATTTTATAGAAACTGAAGGCCTGCCGGTAGATATACAGGTTCATGGAAAGGGTGCTGTTCAAGGGCCCCCCGCCGGTCATCACGTACGGCTCGATGAACAGGGAGAAACCGTTGATGGTGGACAATATGATCACCGACATGAGGATCGGGTTGAGCATGGGAATCGTGATTTTCGTGAATTGTTCTACTTCGCTGGCGCCGTCAATGGAAGCCGCCTCGTAGACCGTTTTTGGAATACTCTGCAGCCCCGCCAGGAGCAGGATCACGTACAGGCCCATATTTTTCCAGGTAGCCATAATGGCTATGGAAGGCATAGCGATAAGGGGGTCGGTAAGCCAGCCCACCCGGCCCAGGCCCATCAGAGCCAGCAAGGCGTTGAACACACCGGTCTCGGAGGAGTAAAGCTGTTTCCACATAATAGTGATCACCACGCCGGAGAGCACCACCGGCAGGAAGAAGGCGGCCCGGAAGAACCCCCGGGCCCGGATCGGCTGGTTGAGCAATGCCGCCAGCACCAAGGACAACCCCACCTGCAGTGGGACATGCACCATCAGGAACTTGAAGGTATTCCACAGTGCTTTCCAGAACAAGGGGTCCTGCACCAGGGTGGTAAAATTCAGGCCGCCGATCCATTGCATGGGGGACAGCAGGTTCCAGCGATGCAACGTGAGCACCAGGGAAAAAACCACGGGGAAGGCGGTTATTACCAGGAAATGGGCGGCGTACGGGGACAGCAGCAGATAGGGGTTCGATCCAGAGCCAAGTCGTTTCATGGACCTACTCCACCCCTGCCTTTCCCCGCGCCTCACGATTGACCAGGACTGTGGCTCTCTCGGACATATCGGCAATGGCCCGGGCAATGGGTTTGGCCTGGTATAGACAGGTGGCCTCATATTCCTGGGAGATGATATCGAAAATCTCCTGCAGGTAAATCGTATGGTCGGTACCTACAATGTATGGCACCTGCCGGGCGAAGATTTCCAACTTGGGATGGTCTTCAAAGTAATCCCGGTATTGGGGATCAGTGGTGAGATCCCGACGCATGGGCAATTGGTTGGTGACCTCCAACAGCGACCGGTCCGCAGCCCGGCTGGTCATGAACTTCACGAATTCCCAGGCCTGCTGCGGGTAGCGGCTGGTTGAAAATATAACGATGTTTTTAGGATCGCCGTAGGTGTGCACCGGTTCGTCTCCCACCTGTGGAACCGGTAAAAGGGTTATACCGTACTGCATGTCCTCCGTTTTGTACTTTTCCAATTGCGAGATCGCCCAGGGGCCGGAGATGTGGAACACAACTTTTTGCGCCAGGAAAATATCCTCCTGGAAGATGGATAGGGGGAAATAGCCCTCCTGGTAGCCCCGGCGGAAAAAGGACAGCACGGCCTCGGTTTCCGGCCGGTCCAGTTGTACGTCGTGACCAGCCAACAGAGTCTCACCGCCGGTAGCGGCTATGAAAAAGGTATAGAAATCGAAGAACCGTTGCCACCATTCGGCCTGTACGTTGGGATCCATCAGCCAGCGATCGTAGTGTCCGTCCCCGTTGAAGTCCTTAACCAACTTGGGCGCCAGGGCAAAAAACTGTTCGTAGGTCCGGGGCAGTTCCGTGATCCCGGCCTCCTCCAGGAGCCCTTGATTGTAATACAGTAACAGGGGATTTGCCTTCCAGGGAAACTGGTAGAATCCGCCGTCAGGTGAGCGGAACTGCTCGATCAATTCTTCCGGCAAGCGCGCGTGCAATACGGAGTCGAAATCGGCGAACTCGTCCAGCCGTACCACGGCCCCCGCCCCCCGGTACTGCTCGATCACCCCCGGCCAGATATTGGAATAGATATCGGGTGTGGTCCGGCCCACGATGGCTGCCAGGAGCACCTCTTCGCTGGACTGTCCGGCCGGCACCGGTTGGAACCGGACCGGCAAGTGGGTGGTGTCCTGGTTCCACTCGGCAACCACCTGGCGGGCGAACTCGATCTCGAAACTGTTGGTGGCGCACCAGTAGGTCATAATGCCTTCCGGGCGGGAAGTGCTACAACCGGCAAGACACAGTCCGGCGGCAAATAGAATTAAACGATGAATCAGCGTTGGCACAAATTTGAACGGTTAAGTTACAGCCTCACTTCCAGGGAAAAGGCCTGTAGATTGCTGAAATGACCACCATTTCTATAGCCGTAATCAACACCGCTTTTGCACTGTCCGGCCAGAGTTACATTCACACCGGCGCCCGAACCGGATATCACCGGTAACCCCGAATGTCTAATACAAATCATGTTTGTCCTGAGTATCAAAATGGTGATCGAGAGTTCTTCAAGCACATTTCCACCAGGTCCTGGATTTGCGCGACCCCCACACACATAACTGAATCCGCCCCTCCCCAGTAGATTTTGACTGTCCCGTCATTCTCAGGCACGGCGCCACAGGTGAACACTACGTTGCTTACGTATCCGGTGATCTCCCAGGGGTCTTCCGGCTGAAGAATCCATTCATCTGATATTCCAATGATGCGAGCCGGATCTTCCAGCTCGTGCAGAGCCACCCCCAGCCGGTAGACCGATCCGCTCATTGTAGGAAACACACCGTGGTAAATATTCAGCCACCCTTGATCGGTTCGAAAGGGGGTGGCGCCGGGACCAATTTTCATCGCATCCCAGTGATAGATCTCCGGCTTGATCAAAAGCTCTGAATCACCCCAGTGAATCAGGTCCGGGGAATACGAAATCCACAGGGACCACGGGGAAATCTCAGAGTGAGGGCGATCCAGGCGAACGTATCGGCCGTCAATTTTTTCAGGGAAAAGGACTATGTTTCTATGATCTGCTTGAGTAATCAACGAAACCCGGTCCACTTTCTTAAAATCGGACGTACTAGCCAACCCAATTCTAACACCATGCCTTGAATAGCAGCTATACGTAATGTAATAGGTTTCCCCTAACTTGCATACCCGCGGATCTTCCACGCCGAATTCCTCATAGATCGAGAATACTCCACTCTGCGCGGGTACCATGAAAGGTTCCGGGCGAACTACAAAGTTAAATCCATCCTTACTTTCCGCTATCCCGATGATGGACCGTCCATTACGCCGATGTGAACGGAACAGCATAACATACTGCCCCGCGTGTTTTACAACCGCAGCATTATGAACCGTCTCTACCGGATACGGCACGTCTTTTTTTGTGAGAATAGGATTCCCCTCGTAACGCTTTACGAGCGGCTTCATTAATTCTGCTTCCGGTTCAATAGGATTCCCCTTCATAACGATCAGTCGGTAGGCAGCCATCCCGAGTGATCCCCTCCTGGCAGCAAATTATTTGTGGACTCACGAATGAGAAGTTCGGTGGCATCCAGCCCGTCGCACTCATGCGACTTCGCCACCGTCGACCCGATCCCGGTTTGTCGAATCCCGTACCATCAAGACGGTGCCGATAGTACGGTGATACGGACCACCATTGGGATGTTCCAGGCATTCAAATATCAGCCGGACCGCCTGGACACCCATCTCCAATTTGGGCACATGCACCGTAGTCAGGGTAGGTTTGGTTTCCACGGCATAGCGGATATCATCAAAGCCGATTACCGCGATATCGCCCGGAACGTTAAGCCCGCGTTCCTGCAAGGCGTTGAGACAGCCCAAGGCGGTGGTGTCATTAGCGCAAACAACCGCATCGAACTGTACTGCCTGATCCAAAAGGGCATTAATGCCCCGGGCGCCAATCAGTCCGGTGGTTTCTTCAGTAACGAGGAAATGCAGGGTTTCATTCTGCGCCACCTCAGACAGTCCCGCTTGGTGCAAGGCGCTCTGGTACCCGCGAAAACGTTCCTGGATCGAAGCGTGCCGGCGCGACCCTCCCACAAAGGCGATGCGCCGGTATCCGTTGTGCAATAAATGTTCGACCGCCTGGTAGGCGCCATCGTGATTTTCTATCTGCACCAGATGGGAGTCAATGGCGGGATGTTTATAATCGACCAGCACGTATGGTATATTCAGTGGGTGGATATAGTCTACCAGCTCCTCAGGGACACTTCCAGCGATTATCACCCCATCCACATCGCGTCCCTTGAGGAAGCGGGGCGTGTCCTTGGACGGCTCAAAGCTGTCACCCACGGTGGTCACCAAGATATAGTAATCTTTCTTCCGAGCCTCCAACTCGGCGCCCAGCAGCACCCGGCTGTAAAAGAACTCATTTCCCGACAGATGGAAATCCGCGATGATAAACCCGATATTGCCGGTCTGGCCGGAGACCAGGTTACGAGCGGTTTGGCGGGGATGATAGTCATACTTGGCGATTATCCGCTCCACTTTTCGGCGGGTCTTAGCACTGACATATCCGCGGTTGGATATTACCAGGGATACAGTCGAGACCGAAACCCCCGCCAGCTTGGCGATATCCTTGATTGTCATCTTAGCCATCACTTACAACTGCATATATAGCCGGTGGCATTAGCTCGAAGCGTTTCGATAGTAACGCTAATAAACCCATATGGCAACAACTATCTTGGGGGATTTAATAGCGATATGTTTTGAGGAAGACAGCACTTGAGCAGCTATCCCAGAAGTGTATCGAAACGTTTCGATAGAAAAGAGAAATTGTTGGCTTACAGGACGCATGATGCGGAAAATTGAAGCGCTATCAGGGCCTCAATCGTCGATTCGGCGCCACTGTTGCGGTTTACAGTAATGGGGTCGTCAATTCCATCGAGACAACGGCCGGTGACGGGGTCATACAGCGCGATCCCGGCCCGGTTGTTGCCACTGAACCAACCCAGCAGCCGCCCGGCCAGTGCCGCGTGTTCCGGTCGCCGGGTAATAGTGGCCAGCTGCTGGATGCCCCGGAAGGAGGAGCCGGCGCCGTAGGCTATCTGGGGAAATTCCGTGGTGTTGATGCTGTCTGCGGCAGTTACACTGATCTCCCAAAAACTTCCCTGTTTAACCGCCCAGGAGAGGAAATTTTCGGCCCAGTATTCTACAGCTGCGAGGTAAGTGGAATCGTTACTGACCTGAAAAGCCTCGAGCAGGGCCAGAGCCTGCAGATTGCCCCAGCCATGCCACAGGTTCCCCCAGCAGAAGAAAATGCCGTCCACATCCGAACCCGGTCGGCGGTACTGGTAGGTCAGCAAACCATCGGCCAGTTGCCTGATTTGGGCGCTGTAGTCCAAGTCCGAATGGGCCTGCATTTTCGCCAGTGCCAGCAGGAACTCGGACGACTGGTCGGGAGCCTGGTTAGGCAGCCAGCCGGCCCTTTGCCCGTAATCAGTCGATACCAGTTGGGGATAGCCGGCCAGACTGACGGCCAGCTGTGACTCACCCAGGCGAAAGCGGGCCAGCAGTGTATCGGCCCAGGGCGGATCGCGCTCCTTAAAGATGGCATAGGCCGCGGCCAGGCCACGCAGGCCTCGGGCGGCCCACCAGCCGAACTCGGCCCGGCTGTTTTGGTGGGTGCTATTGATGGAACCATCCGCCCTTATGAAGTTGTTCCAGGTCCCATCACCCCGTTGCAGATGCAACAGGAAGCGGCTCATGCCCCGGGCCAACGGCAGCAGGTCCCGGCGGTCGAACTGGAGGATCTCCGCCTCCAGGACTTCCAGCAAACGGCCCACATCATCCACACAACTGACCCCTTCTCCGGTCGCCAACACAGGTTGGTAGTCGGGATAGTCGGCGTAGATGTGTACGAAGGCCAACTGCTCTCCGTCAACTTCCACCGAATCCACCAGCGACAGGATATGCGCCAGGTTGGCGGGGGATTGCCTGGGCGCCGGAGTGGGGTCTGAGCACAACGGCAAGAGGACGATCAGGCAGAAAGCGGCCATAGTGTGCGGAATCCTTTTGAATCCGCCCGGATTTACCGTCGGTGCTTTACAATTGCTTAGTATGACAATAAATTTTCTAATGGACATTTTTGCTTCACCGTCTCTGATCGCAATTAAAGAAAGTTCATTTTGAAAGTACTATGGCGGATTATAAAATGAGGTCCTCAACCGGATCCTCAAACCGCATTGCGATGGACACTATTTTAAGGGACAATCACGATTTTACTTGAAAAGCTCCAGGGCTTTTGCTACACCACAGGCAAAACTAAAAAAGATAACTTGCGTGTCCAAGGCTTAGTTTGATCCTTCAGTGATAGGGGCAGGTGTTTCAATGAAACCAAGTCTTAAAACTCATTGACTTGACTACGATATAGTGACTAGCATAGCACCGGTCATCACCTGGCAATCCCCATATTATTGCTGTTAAACCATACTGCCGGTAGGTAAATGTTGGTGAGGCTCCACGCTCCACAAGAGCGTTTATTTGCATCAAGTTGGATTATAGGCTCATCGAATGGCAAGCGAGATAGAAACAGCTCATTCGCCCGTGTTCAAGGGCCGCCGGCCCGGACCGACCGGACCATTGCAGCCAATCCCGACCGGATTGGCGCCCTACCAGAAGGAGATTATCGATGAATGAACCCGCATACGATCAGGAACTGGATTGCCGGGGAATGCTGTGCCCCCTGCCGATCCTGAAGACCAAAAAGGTCATTGATACCATGAGCAGTGGACAGGTGTTGAAGATGCTGTCCACCGACGCCGGCTCGGTGAGTGACATGAATGCCTGGTGCCGGCAGACCGGCCACGAGCTGGTTCACCATATTGCGGCGGATGGTGTTTATACCTATTGGGTTAAGAAAACCTAACGACTGATTTAAGGAGAGAGTAATGTCTGGAGAACAACATAGACTGGCCATTATCGCATCCAAGGGGACGCTGGACTGGGCCTACCCCCCATTTATACTGGCTTCCACGGCGGCCGCCATGGGCTGGGAGGTAGGGATCTTTTTCACTTTTTACGGCCTGACCCTGCTCAAGAAAAAAATCGAGGCCAAGATCTCACCGGCCTCCAACCCGGCCATGCCGATGAAGATGCCCTTTGGCCCCAGCGGTTTCCAGAACTTCGACTGGCCCATGCCGAACCTGCTCACGTCCAATATGCCGGGGTTCGAGACGGTCGCCACCTCGCTGATGAAAAAGACCTTCAAGAATAAGGGCGTGGCCACTATTGAGGAGTTGCGGGAGATGTGCTTAGAAGCCGGGGTCCGTCTGATCAGCTGCCAGATGACAGCCACGGTCTTCGGTTTCTCCAATGATGATTTTATCGACGGGATCGAGGTCGGCGGGTCGGCCACATTCCTGGAATTTGCGTCCGGCGCCGACGTATCGCTCTTTATCTGATAATCATGGTGCGGGAATAAAGTCATGGCTAAGGTACTCAAAATCCCCGAAGATAAAATACGTGATTAAGGTCTATAAAACCCCGGAAGCCTATATCACCACAATCAAACGGGAGTTGGGCGAGGCGCTTCCCGTGGAGACCGTGGGCGGCGCACCCGCCCTGAAAGCCCCCTTTTTGCGCCGGCACAACACTACGCCAGCGGCCTGAAAAGTGCTGCCGGCCGCAACCGGGGCAAACCAAACAAGATTAGGAGGCCAAAATGGAAACATTCTATCACATTGTTCAATTTCTGCACATCATGAGCTTTGTCTTCATGTCGGTGCCCCTGTTCAATCTGATTGTGGTCAACGAACGGGGGAATCTGGGTATTCCCTTTGATTACTACGCCGACCGATACATGGAGAATATCATCCGCCGGGGCGCCACCAGGTGCTATGTGTTCCAGACTACCGTAATGGTCACGGGGGTGCTGCTGTTGGTGCTGGGTCCCCTGGGAATAGAGGCCCTGTGGTCCAACGGATACGTGCTGGCGAAAACGCTGCTGCTGGTGAGCCTGATGGGCTTGCTCTCGTACGTTCATTTCGGGCTGCAGCCCAAAATCGAAGCGTTGATGGCCCAGATCGGGCCGGAGTCAACCATACCCGAGGATTTCACCTCCCGGCTGAAGCCTTACCGGGTGCGGCGGAAACGGTTGGCGACCTTCTGCCTGTTCCTGGTGATCACCACCATCATCCTGGGAATACAAGTTTATGACCGCTTCAGTCCCGGTCTGACCATCACCCTGATCGCACTGGCGGCCCTGTTCTCCTGGCGAGTGAGCCGGTCGCTGATCCGTTTCGGGTGGCTGTAGTGCTCCATTCCGGCCGTACCGGGAGGGAAGCTTAAGCTCCACGATAAGGGAGCCATCGACCGGTCGGTCGACACCGGGGCAGCCAGCGGCGGCCGCTATGGATGGCCCGAACGCTGCCGCCAGCGGGGAGTGGTTTTATATAGGGGGAGAGGAGTAGAGCAGTGGCTTTCGCCCTAGTTGTGTGTCAAAAAGGTTAGTAGGAATCTGTTATGAGATTTAGATTATGAGACGAGTAAAGGAACGGGAATTCGGATTTTGAGGCGGATTATTGAGACAGATGGAGGGAAGTCTCAAAAAGGAAGGTTTTTGAAACAGAGCCCCTGTTGCCTGCTCAGGGATTAAATCTGGCGTAGGCTCTAGTTAGGAGTTATTTGCCTATCAGAGAATTATGGAAAACAAAGATGAATACTGTTCCGTAGAAATGCCACTCCACGACTTTGAGTGGGGAGAGGAGGCATCCTTCTTATTTTATGACGATATTAAGATCGCACGTGTTCATAAATGGCTGAATCAGGATAGATTTAGGGATGATCTTTTGGAATTCGAGCGCATAGAACTAAAAGGCGTTTCACATTGGCTTCAGTTTACCGTCCCGGGAAATTATTCACAATCCGCAGAAATCGCTACGACCTTCCTACTATCTTTATGGCTCGCTATAAATAGCCGGACTCATGCCAAGTACCGGTTTCAAATTGCAGGTCAGAAACAAAGAGTCGTCAGGCTACTCGACCGTTTTCAATGGGTAGAACCGTATGTTACAGATAAAATAGAGACAGGGCACCTCGAAGAAGCAGCCTTATACTTTCAAGCGATAAATAAAATATGGGAAAACCGCAAACGTCTGTGGCATAGTATCGTGCTCACGTCTGCTGGGTGTATGGCACAACGCTGGCAAGTGGCAATTATGTGTTTCACTGCTGCTCTCGAGGGAATATTGACATATAGTAAAAAGCCTCGTATTACCGAGCGATTATCTTCGAGTTTTGCGTGTCTTACAGAAACCGAAAAAAAAGAGCGTGATGCTGCTTACAAGGAATTTTATGAAGTTTATAATGTTCGGTCTAATATCATGCATGGGCGTATTCAAAATATCTCCAAAACAAAGCGACTTCTTATGGTGAATCAAGCCTCGAATATCTTACGATCATTGTGGCGTCAAGTCTTATCCAGAGGAAGCGAACAGACTGAACTGGAAAAAGATGATAATGGTAGAGAATCATTCTTTAGTGGAATTTGCATGGGATACACTACCCCAAGACCTAATTCAAGTATTTCAGGATAGATAAGGTTGGCATCTTAACAAAGGATGGGGCCAATATGTTTGATGGCATTAGAGGGACAATGGCCGGAACTGATATTGGTGGCCGGACCTGTCGATGCACGATGGCAATCGTAAATGGCCTTATTGAGAAAGGTTTCACGATGAAGTTGCCACAAACTGTAGAAATATTAAAGGAGTGCTACTTTCTTCTATTTTTTAAGGCGATAAAACCTTCCGCTGGGGCGATTCAACTTGGTTCGGCTTCTGTGCAGGCGCAATCCATCATTACGGACTGGCTTATTGAAATGATTGCGGAGCTAGATCCTGATGCGGATGTAGGAGATGTAATCGAAGCAGAACAATCATCACTTGACGTTGAGTTCACCTTATGGGCCGATCAGCTGCGAGAAGAACATCCAGAACTCGTCGACCAGCCCAAAAACGAATGGACACCGATGGCTGTTGAGTTGACACTTCAAAATATAGGCGAAATACTTGGTCTCGATAAATCAACAGATGCACTCGCTTTTGACACCATCAGAGAGGCTTTAGATCGACATCTGCAGCTTTAAACCAATTGCGGGGAAGCTTATTCGTGATGGAGTGGTAAAATGGCCGAAAAGAAGGATGGAGGTATGAAGGAAAGCCCTGGGCAATTCATCGGTAGAGTTACTTTTGAGTACGCGGATAAATTATTGGCTTGTCTAAAATCAGATATAGGCGAGCCAGATGGGGGAATTATATCTTCTCTATTACTGGAAGTATATTATCTAGTCCATTTCATTATTATTGAGGAACCAAATCGTCTCGAAACAGAAGAATTCAATAGAATATTTATTGAGAGCCTCGAGATGCTAAAGAATCAGACAAAATCCTGGGACATAAACCCATCTTCCGGGCCCTTCGAAGGTGACATTGTACCATACGATTATTCAACATTAAGTCTCGGTATGATATATTGGATGGCTTATTTCTTAAACAGCTATCCTGATTATATGAGCAGCCATCGATCTCAGCAGGTAGATTATGCAAGGGAATATAGCAAACGAAGGCTACTCGAGGGATTTGCGGACTCACTGGATGTTGCATCTGAAATTATCGGACCCAAAATTGACTCTACCCTCACTCAACTAATACTCCAACATGTTCGGCGTCAGAATAAGGTGGACCATTAGGGTGCTTTTGCTATGAGACATTTTTGCTAAGTTGAATATGAAGCAAAGGAGTCATAGAAATGGCACAGCAGAAGTGGCTGGAGACCCATGGTACTAGCATTAATGGTTTGGTCACCTACTAATCACTTTGAGTCTAAATCTTGCCCCGTTCTTGCCCTAAAGTATCATTTATCGACAGGAGCGTATTGAACGGAGAAGATGTTGCCCATTTATTGCACACGTGACTTTTTTCTCCTCTTGACACATAGGACTCATAATCCGCTGGGTTTACTTTCCCACCGAGGAGTATAAGCGAGCAGCGGACTATTTTCCACTCCACCGCCAGAACTTCCAGGCTGCGCTGTAAGTGTGAGCGAAAAAGTTGCCGGCCGGTACCGGCCCGCCCCACCGGTAGGTCCCTGCTCATCCGGTTTTCATTGGAATCTGGACTTTTCAGGCTTATGATCAGTGGTCTGCGCTCATGAATAGATCAGCCCTACGCCGTCCCACCGCTCGAGCATTCTACCCCGGCGATTGCCGCCGGGAGCTGGACGTTTTCACGTCCGGATTCGAGCCGCCAGCGGAACTGGCCGGCCCCTTGGCCGGAGCGGTCCTGCCCCACGGCGGTTGGATGTACTCCGGTGGGGTGGCCGCCCGCACGCTGGCGTGCCTGGCTGCGAACTCCGCCCCGGAGACGGTGATCATGTTCGGCGGTGTGCACGTGCCGCTGACGGTGAGCGCCCTCTACCCGGCCGGTCGCTGGGAGACCCCGCTGGGCGACCTGGACGTGGATGCGGAAGTGGGCCAGGCCATCCTCCAGCGGGCCGGGGATCACCTGCGGCCCGACATCGAGGCCCACCGGGACGAACACTCCCTTGAAGTTCTGGCCCCCATGGTCAAGTATTTCTTCCCCGCCACCGCTATTGTGCCCATCATGGTGCTACCCGAAAATAAGGCCCTTGGACTGGGGCGGGCGGCCGGTGAAGCCCTGCGTGAGCTGGACCGCCCGGTGGTGCTGTTGGCCTCCAGCGATTTGACCCACTACGGCGCTGAGTACGGGCTGCTTTCCGCCGGTACCGGCAATCCCGGTGAGCAATGGATGCACGCCAACGACCGCCGGATGATCGAGACCCTATGCAACGGCAGCGGTGCGGAGGTGTTGGCGGTGGCTGGCCGGCATAGGAATGCTTGCGGCCCCGGCGCCCTGGCGGCCCTGAAGGAAGCCCTGCGGGTCCTGGACCATACACAAGGCCAATTGGTAGAGTACGCCACCAGCCACGATATAGCACCCGAACCGCTATTCCGCCGGGCGGTGGGCTACGCCGGGATCGTCTTCGGGCCGAGTGGTGAAGGTGATATAGCACCCTGAACGACATTGAGCCTCTAATACCGGCACTGGGCGGTTTCGTTCCGTCTACATCCGCTAGTTGGCGGATTACGCGGGACAAGTCGCCTGGTGCGTGAGAAAGTGGTTACTCCAATTGCTGGCAGCCATCAGCGATAAGCCATTGATAGACAAGTACAAGTCTTGATTTACCAGCCTCCAGCCCCCAGCCCCCAGCCCCAAGTAGAAAGGTAGTGTTTCAAGTTGTTTGAATTCAGGTAGCGTAAGTAACTTCGCTGCCGTTGTTCCAACATGATTAAATAGATTAACCGAGATATACCAACAACACCTTTATGTTTAGCCGCCCCGCACCTCGTTTCGCTATTATCGCCCTGATCCTTTTGTGGGTGATCTGGGCCTTGATCCCGACTGTCCAGTACCAGGGGCTGACCGATGAGGAGAAGGAAGTCCGCCGGATAGATGGTACCCTGGAAGTGATGGAGCACCGGATCATCAACCTGGGCCTGGACTTGCAGGGCGGCATCCACCTGGTGCTGGAAGTGGACCTGCCCACCCTGGTGCGCACCCTGGCCGATAGCCACGACGACCGGCTGGAAGAAGTGCTGGAACGGACCGCCGCCGAGGTGGCCGTCACCGACGACGATTTCTTCGACGTATTCGCCGCCCAGGCCGTGGCCGCCAACTTGCGTCTGATCCGCTACTTCTCTTCCCAGGGCAACAAGCTGCCCGACATCATTGACGGCCTGCGCAACGAGGCCGACGACGCAGTATCCCGCGCCCTGGAAATCATCCGTAATCGGGTGGACCAGTTCGGTGTATCCGAGCCGACCATCCAGAAATCGGGCCGGCGGCGGATAATCGTGGAGCTGGCAGGCATCAAGGACCCGGAGCAAGCCCGCCAGCTGATCCAGAACACCGCCCTGTTGGAGTTTAACCTGCTCCACGATATCAACGCGGCCCAGGAGGTGATGCTCAAACTGGATGACGTCATCAAGGCCGCCGGCGTACCGACGCAAGCGATAGCCGCAAGGGAAGACACCAGCGCTGTGGCACCGTCGACCGAGGATACCGGCCTGGAGGCCGTGTTGGGTGCCGGCCGGGACACCACCGCTGCCCCAGAGGGACTGGGTATCTCGGCCGAGGCCCTCAGCGTCAATCCTTTCACCGCCTACGTCCATGTCCACGGCAACAACCTGGTGGTGCCCGGGCGCTACAAGCACGCGGTGGAAAACCTGTTATCCTCCCCGGAAGTCAAGGCCAGCATTCCCAGCGATGGGGCTTTCCTGTGGAGCGCCCGCACCGAGCAGCTGCCGGTCCAGGCTGGGGACCAAGAATTCTACCAGCTATATTACGTCTACCGGGAGGCGGGGCTTACCGGTGGGGTGATCACCAAGGCGCGGGCCGACATCGGCGCCCTGGGCTCTTCAGCTGCCAGCCAACCGGTGGTCAATGTAGCCATGAACAACGAGGGGGCCAAGAGCTGGGCCCGCATGACCGGGGCCAATGTGGGCCGCCGGGTGGCCCTGGTGCTGGACAAGAAAGTCCATATGGCGCCGGTCATCCGCAACAAGATTCCCAACGGGGCCACGGTCATCGAGGGCATGGAAAGCATGGAAGAAGCCAAGCTGATCGCTATCGTGCTGCGGGCCGGTTCGTTGCCGGCGCCGGTCACAATTATAGAGGAGCGTTCGGTGGGACCGACCCTGGGGCAGGATTCAATAAACATGGGGGTCAGAGCCGCCTCGATCGGCGGGGTGCTGGTAATACTGTTCATGCTGGTTTATTATCGCGGCAGCGGATTGATCGCCACCTCCGCTTTGGTCTTTAATATCCTGATTGTCCTGGCGGCGCTGGCTTCGCTACGGGCCACCCTGACTCTCCCCGGTATTGCCGGCCTGATCCTGACCGTGGGGATGGCGGTGGACGCCAACGTACTGATCTTCGAGCGCATCCGCGAGGAGCTACTGAAAGGCAAGTCGGTGCGGGCCGCCATCGACAGCGGCTACGCCCGGGCCACCGTTACCATCATCGACGCCAACGTCACCACCATCCTGGCGGCCTTGGTGCTGTTCCAGTTCGGCACCGGGCCCATCAAGGGCTTCGCGATCACCCTCTTCTGGGGCATTGCCGCTTCGATGTTCACCGCCATTTTCATGACCCGCACCATCTTCATGGGCATCACTCAGCGCAACAAAATCAAAACCTTGAGTATCTAAATGCGTCTGCTAGGCCAAACCAATATCGATTTTCTGGGACAGCGCAAAGTCGCCGGGGTGCTGTCGCTCTTCCTGATTTTAACGGGCCTGGTCTCGCTGGCACTGAAAGGTGGTCCCCTGCTGGGCATCGATTTCACCGGCGGCACGCTGGCCCAAGTACAATTCGCCACTCCCACCAGTGTAGCCCAGATCCGGCAGGTACTGCTGGACTACGGTTTCAATAGGCCTATCATCCAGCAGTTCGGCTCGGACACCGAGATGCTGATTCGGGTACCGGCGGAGGAAACCGGGCAGGAATTCTCCGAGCGGCTCAGGAACGCCCTGGCCGGCCACGAGTACACCATCCGCCGGCTGGAAACGGTGGGGCCCAAGATCGGCGAGGAACTCAGGGGCAAGGCTCTATTGTCTGTCTTCTACGCCCTGTTGGGTATCCTGCTCTACATCAGCATCCGGTTCGACCGCTACTACGCCCTGGGGGCGGTGGCGGCGCTGGCCCACGATGTGCTGATCACCCTGGGGATTTTCTCGCTGCTCAACCTGGAGGTCGACCTGGCGATCATCGCCGCCTTTCTGACCATCGTGGGTTACTCCCTGAACGACACCATCGTGGTGTTCGACCGGATCAGGGAGAACGCCAAGACCCAGCGCCGGGCCGAGTTCTTTGCCACCGTCAACAGATCGGTGAACGAAACCTTGGGCCGCACCCTGATCACCTCCCTCACCACCTTAATGGTGGTCACGACCCTTTATCTCATCGGCGGCGCAGTGATCAAATATTTCGCCTTCGCCCTGATCGTGGGAGTGATCGTAGGCACCTATTCCTCCATCTACATTGCCAGCCCATTGATGGCGGCCCTGGAAAGCCGCGCCCAGGAGCGGACCGGGAAGTAGATGGCGTCCTTTCCCGGCCTCTGTTCTCTTCCATACAAACCTTAACTACACGGGTCATAACTATGCCGGTAACAGCAGTGATTGGCGGACAGTGGGGTGATGAAGGCAAGGGCAAGATCGTCGACACCCTCTGCCGGGACATAGACCTGGCCGCGCGCTACCAGGGTGGCGCCAATGCCGGGCACACCGTTAAGGTAAAAGACAAAACCTTCATTCTGCACCAGATCCCCTCCGGCATCCTGCATCCGGGTTGCACCTGCCTGCTCGGTACCGGGATGGTAGTGGACCCGATCGCCCTGTCTGAAGAGCTGGACCAGCTGCAGAAGGTGGGCATCGATACCGCCGGACGGGTGCAGATCAGCCTCACCGCCCACATAGTGACGCCGGTGCACAAGGCCATGGACCGGGCCACCGGTGACGTGATTGGCACCACTCGCCGGGGCATCGGACCGGCTTATGGCGACAAGGCCCGCCGGATCGGGATCCGGGCCATCGACCTGCAAGACATCAAGAGTACGGGCAAATTCCTGGTTGACCGGCTGAAGATCGCACTGCAGCAGGGTGAGATGGTTGCCAAGGAGCTGGGTGACATGACGACCGAGGTTGAGCAATTTTTCGCCGCCGCCCTGCGGATCACCGACCTGATGGGCGACACTACCGCCACCCTCCAGGAGGGTTTGGCCGCCGCTAAAAATATCCTCATCGAAGGAGCCCAGGGCACCCTGTTGGACATCGACCTGGGAACTTATCCCTTCGTCACTTCATCCCATCCCACGGTGGGCGGCATCGCCACCGGCCTGGGCCTGCCGGCGAGGAGCATCGATCGGCTGGTGGGCATATTCAAGGCCTATACCACGCGGGTGGGGGCCGGTCCCTTTCCCACCGAACTTACCGACGAAGTGGGCCGGCGGCTGCAGGATGAGGGCAGCGAATTCGGGGCCACCACCGGCCGCCCGCGCCGTTGCGGATGGTTCGACGCCGTGGCCGCCCGCTACGCCTGCCAGGTTAACGGCTTTACCGAGCTGGCCCTCACCAAACTGGACATCCTGGATAACTTTGAGACCCTCAAGGTGTGCACCGGCTACGAGGTGGATGGCGAGCGGGTACCGGGTTTTTCGACAGTCATCCACGCCCTGGAGCAGGTGACTCCGGTGTATGAGGAGTTGCCCGGTTGGCGGAAACCCACCAGCGCCCTCAAATCCGCCGCCAAACTGCCCAAGGAAGCCCGGGCCTACATCAGCCGACTGGAAGAACTGGCCGGAGTACCCATCAAACAGGTGTCCATCGGGGCCGAACGTAATCAGATTCTGACCCTATGACCACCCAGACACGCATTATGCTGGTGTTCACCGGCATGTGCCTGATCTGGGGCTCAACCTTCGTGGCCTTGAAAATGGGCCTGGAGGGCACTCCGCCCCTGTTGGGGGTAGCCCTGCGCCACCTGCTGGCCTCAGCGATCCTGTTCGCCGTCATCCGCCTGAAAGGGTTCACCATCCCCACCGATGCCCTGGCCTGGAAGCAGTATTTCACGCTGGGGCTGCTCAACTTCTCCTTAAGCTATTCCCTCACGTATTCGGGTGCCCAATTCATCTACAGCAATATCACCGCCCTGTTGTGGGCCTCGGTCCCCATCACTACTGCCCTGGTGGCCCATTTCACCCTGCCGGCGGAGCGGCTGCGGCCCTTGAAAACCCTGGGCATCGCCGTAGGCTTCGGCGGAGTGGTGCTTATATTTTACGGCTACGGCTTCGGCCAGAGCCGGAACCTGCTGCTGGGGATGTCGCTGGTGATGGGCGCTGTGCTGGCCGGCACCTGGCCGGGTATCTACCTCAAGCGCACCGGGGCCCGCTCCAATCCCATCGTCCTCAACGGCGTGGCTACCGGCATTGGGGGAATAGCCACCTTGGTAGTGAGCTTGACCTTCGAGGATGTGGGGCGCATGGTCTGGAGCCCAACCAACCTGGGTCTGCTGTTGTACCTGGCTGTCTTCGGGACAGTATTGGCCTGGGTGGCCTACTACTACCTACTCGAGCATATTGAAGTGGTAAAAGTGTCGTTCGTGGGCTTTATCTCACCGGTGATCGCCACCTTTATGGGGATGATCGTCCTGGGCGAGCATTTGCCCTCCACCGTTTACCTGGGGGCAGGCCTGGTGCTGGTGGGCATCTTCCTGGCGGACGCCGGGCGCTACCTGCGGCTGATCAAGCCAAGGGCTTGATGCTTGGGGCTAGAGACTGGGGGCTTGAGGCTTGGGACTCGATGCTGGATACTTGATGCTTGCCCTGAGCTTGCCGAAGGGTTGGATATTGGATATTAGATATTGGATGGGACCCCGTCAAAGGCGGGGCGGTCTATGTGTTTGAGTGAGCACCCACCCCTAATCCCCTCCCTCAGCGAGGGAGGGGACATCACGGAGTGAATGGGGTGGGTAGCAGCGGGCTAAGCATCCTCCCATCCGCCTTTGGCGGGGTTAGCGGGATTTCCGCTGCGCTCCAACAGGTTGGCAGCCTGCCCCGAAGAAGTCGCCGCAGGCGACGGAAGCGGGGTAGCAGGAGCCTTTCCGTTTCGCTTGTTATCGATGTAATTCCTTTATACCTTTCGCTGCTTATCCTACGATAAAAGCCTGGAGGGGATTTTATGAATTGCATCTCAAACCGTCTGGTTGTCTTAACGCTGGCCATATCCTCTAGCCTTTCCGCGACCATTATTAATGTTCCCGCTGATTCATCCACGATACAATCCGCACTTAACGGTGCTGTTGACGGTGACACAGTCCTCGTCCA
>SDBV01003156.1_pt1 | contig 24537 bp, 20 predicted proteins | sample 2277081 | NCBI WGS metagenome assembly SDBV01 (sample SAMN10402039, study PRJNA504765) | marine sediment metagenome | isolation source: marine sediment core GS10_PC15, 223 cmbsf | place: Arctic Ocean: Southern Knipovich Ridge | collected 2010 | reverse complement strand
GCTCCACAGTGAACGGCGCCAGGGCGGCGTTGTCGTGGCAGAGGACGCAGTCATCGAGGCCGCCGATCGGGTGTGACGTCGCCGGAATCAGCTCGGTGGTCGGCGGTGATGCCAGGCCGAAATGACACAGTTGGCAATCAGCATCTAGCGTGGTGCGCCATTCGCTGTCGACGGGCAGAGGCGCGCCCGCCGGCCGTCGGCCGCCGAACATCGCCTGCAAGACGGCGGGTGATTCCTCGGCGGCGGCCACCAGCTTGCCGTGGCAGCGGAAACAACCGGGGGGTAGGCCGTCGGTGTCGGCCGGGGTCCAGTCGGCGTCGGCCTCATCCGGCGGCGGTTCGTGTCCCGACTGGTCGAGATGGGTGTTCCAGTCGACGGCCATTTCGGGGAAAGTCGTCAGCCGGGCGATCTCTTTCAGTTCGGCAACCGCCTGACGGATCGCTTCCGGGGAGCCGGTGGCGATTTCGGGATAGCTGGCGGTGTAGAAGTCCTGAACCGTCTCCACCCGCAGATGGGCCTGGTCGAGGTCACTGGCAGGCGGGTCCAACGCCGCCAGCGCCTCGCGCTTGATGAACGGCAGCCCGGCGTCGATCCGGTCGTCGGCGATTGCCAGGTCGATCAACTCCTCCGGGGAGCGAAAGAGGTGGGTGACCCGGTTGTGGCAGTCGACGCAGTCCATCAGCTGCTTTTCCTCCTCGATCAGCTCCGGGCTGAGCTTGGGACGGCCGGGGTCGACGTATTCGGTGATGCCGCCTTCGTCTTCGACGCCGACCCAGACGATGTCGAGGCGTTGCTCGTCGACGGCGACGTACCAGACCCCGCCGGTGATGTGCCAGTGGATGCCGCCGGCGACCTCGGCCTCACCGCCGCCGACCTTGAGGACGCGGGTGTCGACGATCTCGGTATTGGCCTCGTCGGGCAGGTAGCTGTAGTCTATCCTGACGAGGTCGCCGGTGAACTTCTCCGGCCAGTGGCACTGCTCGCAGGTGTCGGCGGCGGGACGGCGGGTCCTGGTCGGTGAAGCGATCGGCCGCTGGAAGTTGCCGGTGATCGTCGCCAGGATGTCCTTGATGCCGTCGATCTTCGAGGTCACCAGGTTCTGGAAACCAGAGCCGACATGGCAATCGGCGCAATCGACCTCGGAGTGCGGCGAGGCTTCGTGGGTGATGAACTGGGGGCCCATCGTAGCGTGGCAGCGGTTGCAGAAGGCCGCCGAGTCCATGTAGCTGTTGACCTGGTGAACGCCGAAGTAGGCGATCAGCGCCGCGGCGACGGCGCCGGCCGACACCAGCAACAGTTTCCGCAAACCGGGGCGTCTCAGTCTCATTTTCACGGCACACACGGATGCAGGACGTTCGGAGCCAACAGCGGGCCGACGCCGATCTTCGCCTCGAGATACTCTCACAGATGGAAAACGAGGCCGCGGCATGTTTCGTTACGGAGCAGTCAGAAGGAGACCTTCAGGAAGCAGCCAGCGGCAGCGCCCAAACGACACTGACTGTTCCGCGTGACGCCTGCCCGCCCGTTTGCGTTCCGGCGCGGTCGGTTGCTATACTCCACCTGTCGTCTCGCCGTGACGAGCGGCGCCGCCACCGGGTGGAAGGGGAACAAGCGTGCTCAAACCCCTGTCCGACGTCAAGGTCCTCGACCTGACACACCACATCGCCGGGCCATACGCTACCAAGCTGCTGTCCGACTACGGCGCCGACGTGCTCAAGGTCGAACGAGTCGGCAGTGGCGACCCGGCTCGCGCGATGGCACCATTCCTTGACGACGTCCCCGGACTCGACCGCTCCGGCCTCTTCCTCTACCTGAACACCAACAAGCGCAGCCTCACCCTCAATCTCAAGTCAGCGGCCGGCGTCTCGATCCTGAAGGAGCTGGTCAAGGATACCGATATCCTCGTCGAGAACTTCAGCCCGAGAGTGATGCCGTCGTTCGGCCTCGACTACCAGACACTGGAAGCGCTCAATCCCTCGCTGGTGATGACCTCGATTTCCTCCTTCGGCCAGACCGGCCCTTACCGCGACTTCCGAGCCACCGAGATTACGGCCGACGCCATGGGCGGCTGGATGAGCGTCGTCGGCGATGCCGACCGGGAGCCGCTCAAGACCGGCGGTAACCAGGCGCAATTCGTCGCCGGGCTGATGGCCGGCGTCGCCACGATGACCGCTTTCCACGGCCGCGACGCCGTCGGCGGACAGCACGTCGATCTCTCGGTTATGGAAGCCGTCGTCTACATCCAGATGAACATCACCCAGATGTACGCCTACAGCGGGCTCTTGATGAAGCGGCTGGGCAACGTCTCGCCGCCGATGCCGGGGGCGATTCTCCCCTGCCGGGACGGCTACATCGGCGTCTTCGCCGTGACCGCCACCCAGTGGCGGTCACTCTGCGAGTGGACCGGTGTTCCCGAACTGGTCGAGATGGCTGACTACGGCATTCTCGAACGCGGCCAGCACCCCGACGAGATTTGGGCCTACCTGATATCGTGGCTGCTGCAGCATGACCAGGAAGAGCTATACCACGAAGCTCAGCGCCGCCGCATCCCCTTCGGGATGCCGTCCAGCAGCCGGCAGTTGCTGGCGTCGCAACACCTCAAGCAGCGTGGCTATTTCGTTGAGGTGGACCATCCGGAGACGGGCAAGCTGCGCTATCCCGGCGCTCAGGTCAAGTTCGGCGACCTTCACTACGAACTGCAGCGGGCGCCCCTCCTTGGCGAACACAATGAGGAGATCATCGTCGACCGGCTCGGCTACAGCCGCCAGGACCTCGTCAGGCTGCGCCGGCAGGGCGTCATCTAGAACTGGGAGCCAGATAGAAGTATGACAACGACCAAGCTACCGCTGGATGGAATCCGCATCGCCGACCTGTCGATGTGGTTCGCCGGACCGATGGCGGGTCGCCTGTTGGCCGACATGGGTGCCGAGGTCATCAAGATAGAGTCGCCGAACCACTTCGATCCCTGGCGGGGGGCGGCTCGGGTCACCGAGGAGATGGCGGCAATGTGGCCCGGCGCAGAGGTCGGCGACCACCCCTACAACCGCAGCGCCGGCTTCAACCTGCAGAATCGGAACAAGCTCGGCCTTACCCTCGACCTTGCCACCGACGACGGCAAGGATGTCTTCAGGCGGCTGGTCGCCATCAGCGACGTCGTCCTCGAGAATTACAGCCCGCGCGTGATGGCCAGCCTCGGCTTTGACTACCCGACGCTCAGGGAAATCAATCCCGGGATCATATTGATGTCACTGCCGGCGCTGGGCAGGACCGGTCCGGAGAAGGATTATGTTGCCTTCGGGCAGACCATCGAATGCCTCAGCGGGATTGCCTACCTGACCGGCTATCCCGGCGAGGAGCCGATGCTGCAGAGCGGCCTTGCCTACGGCGATCCGCTGTCGGGAATGAACGCCGCCTTTGGCATGCTGACGGCGCTGCATCACCGCAGTCGCACCGGCGAGGGGATGCACGTCGAGTTGTCGCAGGTGGAGGGCCTTGTTGCCTTCAGCGCCGACTCGATCATGGACTACACGATGAACGGGCGGGTACGGGAGCGGCAGGGCAACCGCCACCCGTCGATGGCGCCTCACGGCTGCTATCGCTGTCGCGGTGGGGACCGCTGGGTGACGATTGCGATTCAATCCGACGATGCCTGGGAGACCTTCTGTCGCACCATCGACCGGCCCGCCTGGCTGGAAGACGACCGCTTCTCCGGCCTGCTCGGACGCTACCGGAACCAGGACGAACTCGACCGCCTCGTCGAGGGATGGACGCTTCAGCATGACCACTACGACGTGATGCGTATTCTTCAGGCTGCCGGGATTCCGGCCGGACCCGTCCTCGAGGCCGACGAACTCGTCGAAGAACCGCACCTCCATGCCCGTGGCTTCTACGAGGAGGTGACTCACCCCGAAATGGGAACGCACGAATACATCGGCATGAACGCCCGCTACTCGAAGACCCCCGGCGGCATTCGCACCCCGGCGCCCTGCCTCGGCGAGCACAACCACTACGTCCTCGGCGAGATACTCGGCATGTCGGACGAAGAGATCGCCCGTCTCGAGGAGGCCGGCGTCATCGCCTCCGAGGCCTCGGCTGAGCAACGGGGCGGCATGTACTAGCCGCCGGCACGTTATTCCAGGATGATGAACTGGCCGTTGCCGTTCTTCAGTCTCGAATAGAACCCCGAATCGATATCAAGTTCAACCACATCGCCATCAACCAGGTCCGTCAAGTAGTAGAGCGGGCTCTCCGGTGTGTCGTCATTGAAGGTTATGAGAACCTTGCCTTGTGATTCATCGATGGTCAGCAGACTTGGAGAGGTATCTGTGATCTCCAGAAAGTACACGGGGCTCTCGGAAAGAGTGAACTTGACGATATCGACTTCGCCGGTTGCCGAATTGGTTTCCGTCCAGAACAGAGACGTGTCGCCTGCGTAGAAAGTGACACGTCCTGGAGAGCCGAAGGAGTATAATAAATCACCCCTGCGCCCGGTATCAGGGTCAACCCGGTAGATATCATAGAAGACACCGTTATCCTGGTAGGTCGTCAGGATGGTGATAAGTTCATCCCCGATACCACGATATCCTCCCTCGAGATCGTCGTCATAATAGTCCAGCAGTTCCACCGTGCCACCGCCGATTTCCCCCGCCATGAGATGGCCACCACCACTTCGGTTGCCAAACCAGTCCTCGGAAACCTTGCTTCGGTAATAGACCCTGTCACCGCTGATTGTAAAGCCCCCGTACATGTCGTTCGTGGTAATGGGACTGAATTGACCAACCCAGTTGCCGGTCTTCGGGTCCACCCTGGTGATGTCCTTTCTCCCCGAACTCGTGAAACACTTCACCACGTATACCCAGTCGCCGGCGGTAATCCCGTATATGTAGGTCTTTGAGTAGCTCTTGGACGATGTCCAGCCAAACTCGTCCAGCATCTCAACTTCAGGGATATAGCGAAGGAACTTATAGTGGGTGCTATCCCAGGAAACATTTCCGCCGGTAACTCTGAGGAAGTCGCTCTGACTCCCTCCGGACATGGTGGCAAACAGTGCCAGGCTGCCCGGGGGAATGGCAGGAGGGGTCTCAGTGTCCGTCGTCGCACCGCCGGGAGTAGTGCTGCCGTCAGGCTGTTCGGTCACCCTCGACCCCGTGGGCGTACCACCGTCAGCCATGTCGGCTTGGTCGGACGCAAGGCTGCAGCCGCTGAGACCCAGGACAAGAACGCAAGTGGCGATTAGTATTGAACGTACCAGCCTCTTCATTGTCAGGCTCCTCTCTACTACTAAAGAACATACTAATGATTGAGATAATGGCTGTCAAAACGGTCCGACGCGTTGGGAACTATCTTTCCCTTGGTGACTACTGATTCTCCAGGTACTTCCGTACTCGGTAGACGGTAACTCCCAAGGCCCTGGAGACCATTCCATCACTTCTAAGACCAGACAATCGTTCCTTTGCTGTGAGTGTGAGATTGACATCTCCCACACCAACCACTAGACTGAACGTCTCCAGACTTAGCCTGTTCATACGTCACCTCGACAAGACGTTGGGACAGTACCGTCCCGGGAGGGTGACCATGGTCGTTGATCAGCGGAAGACTAAACAGCAGCTCATTGAAGAAATTTCCCAACTGCAAGCGGCGCTGGCAAATCAGACGCAAGACGCCGAACTGGCTCTAGTGATGGTGAATGCCACGCCAAAGCGGGTCGCCTACGTTGATCCCGAACGACGAATCCAATTCGTCAACAGTGTCTTCGAGGAGTGGTTCGGATGTCCCCGAAACGAGGTATCGGGGAAGACTCTGATGGAGTTCTTCGGCGAAGCCGAGTACACAAACATGAAAGAGAATGTCGAGGCAGCGCTGGCGGGGCAGCGACAGTCCTTCGAGTTCCGTGACAGCGGTGGACGCTACTTCGAAACAACCTACGAACCCGACTTCGGGCCTGATGGCGAAGTCAGAGGGTTCACTTCCGTTGTCCAGGACATCACCGAGCGCAGGGAGACAGAGAGGCAACTGCAGCGATATGAACACATCGTATCCAGTTCTGCCGACATGCTGGCACTCCTGGACAGGAACTACGTGTACAGGGCTGTCAATCAAGCATATGCGACGGCGTTCGGACGATCCATTGAACAGTTGCTTGGGCGCACTGCGTCTGAAGTAACCGGGGACGAGTTCTTCAACACTATCGGCAAGCCCAACTTTGACCGCTGCCTGCGCGGTGAACAAGTCAGCTATCAGCGGTGGATCGAGCCCAATGTTGCCTTTGGGCGGCGCTTCATGGACACCAGCTACTACCCGCATCGCAGTGAAGGTGGCAAGATAGTGGGCGTCGTTGTGTGCAGCCGCGATATCACCGAGTACAAGAAGGCAGAAGACGAGCGGCAGGCAATCCAGGAGCGCCTGGTGGCCGCACAGCGTGCTGCCCACATTGGCAACTGGGACTGGAATATGGTGACCGGTGACGTCTACTGGTCTGACGAGACATACCGGATATTGGGTCACGATCCGGAGAGACTCGAGCCGTCGTTTGATGCCTTCATGGATGCCGTTGAACCCGCGGACAGGGAATCCGTCCTGGAGGCCATACGGGATGCCCGGGACCAGAAACGCGCCATCGACATCGACATTGGTATCATCAGGCCGGATGGGACCAAACGCGTCGTCATTTCCAGGGCTGAGGCCACGTTTGACACCGAGGGTAAGGCCGTACGGATGCTCGGCGCGGTGCAGGATATCACGGACCGCCAGGAGGCTGAGGTAGAGCTGCGCGAGTCACGCGAGCAGTTGCGGAATCTGTCGGCGAGTTCACAGATCGCGATAGAAGAGGAAAGGACACAAATCGCACGCGAGATTCACGACGAACTGGGGCAGGGACTGACGGCCCTGAAGATGGACCTGTCCTGGCTGGACAAGAGGCTGGGCACCGACCAGACGGCCTTGTCGGAGAAGATCGGGGCGATGACCGACGTCGTTGACGAAAGCATCCGCACGGTGCAGACTGTGGCCGCCAGGCTAAGGCCAGGCGTGTTGGATGATCTTGGAATTACGGCGGCGATTGAATGGCAGGTCTCAGAGTTTGAGCAACGGACGGGAGTCAAGTGCAGAACCACGCTGACGTACGATGACCCCGCCCTGGATCGGGGAATTGCCACCACGGTCTTTCGGGTCCTCCAAGAGGCGTTAACCAACGTTACGCGTCATTCGGGGGCGACCGGGGTTTCGGTAATCCTCAAGAGAAGAGGGAACGGTCTGGTGCTAGCGGTGAGGGACAATGGCCACGGAATCACCGAGCAGCAGATCGTATCTCCCGAGTCGGTGGGGCTGATAGGTATGCGGGAGCGTGCCCGTTCTGTCGGGGGAAGAGTCAGGATAGTTGCTGGCAATAAGGGCAAGGGTAGCCAGGTGGAGCTGAGCATCCCCCTGACCGGAATGGCGGACTCAAGTGATAAAGATACTAGTAGCAGATGACCACGCCGTTGTCCGGCAAGGCCTAAAGCAGATCATCGCCGAACAGGCTGACATGGTCGTGGCTGGTGAGGCGAGCACCGGGCACGAAGCGCTGAGCGAAGCACTGAGCGGCGACTACGACCTGGTCTTGCTGGATATCAGCATGCCTGACATGGGCGGGCTCGAATTACTAAAGGACCTGCGCAGTAACAAACCCGATCTTCGCGTCCTCATACTGACGATGCATCCGGAAGACCAGTACGCGAGACGAGCGTTGAAAGCAGGTGCGTCCGGCTACCTGACAAAGGATAGCGCGCCGGAGAACCTGGTGTCGGCCATACGGCAAGTGGCCGCTGGCGGGAAGTATGCCAGTCCTTCTCTTGTCGAAGCCCTTGTCGCTGATGTGGCCAGCGCCGCTCTAGTCCCGTCCCATCGGCTTCTCTCCGATCGCGAGTTCGAAGTCATGCTCCTCATAGCCTCGGGGAAGAGTACCGGGGAGATTGCAGAGACACTCTTCTTGAGCAAGTCAACCGTGCACACGTATCGCGACCGCCTTATGAAGAAGCTTGGGCTGAACAGCATTGCGGAGCTAGTCCGATACGCCGTTGTCAACGAACTCGTCAGCTGGGACGACTGACCAGTCTCCCTCTTCCGTCTGCCATCCACGCGGCATCCGATCTTCCAACTGGCTTCCCCAGCACACTCTTGTAGTAAGAATCGCTACAGGCGAATCAGCACCTGCGCTACGCTGAAGTCGTCATCCCTCTGGCAGACACCATGCGTTACAAGGTGCACTCTATATGTACGGACAGCGTTCCGTTATTGTTATGGTTCTTGAGGCTCCGGTGTGGGGAAGTTATGAGTGGTGAGGACGGAGCAGAGGCACGGGACCGCTGGACCGCAGTGGTTCCGTGCCTCCTTACACCCCGGGGACGCTGACCAAGGTGTCTCTTTGTGGGAAGGGAACGAAGTGAGAACAGGCTGTGGCACAAGTGTCTGATTCTGGAATGGGACTAGTTTGAGATGACGAAAGAACAGAGCGACACACCACTGGTCACCCTTCTGAATGAAATCATGCGGCGGCGGCGCCTCCTGCCAAGCCAGTTGGCCGCTGACGTCGGCATCAGCCACGCGACGATGAGCCGCTGGCTCCACGGCAAGGATATCCCCAGCACCAAGTCCTGCCGGCGGCTGGCGGAATACAGCGGCATTCGCCTGAGCAAGGTCCTGGCTTCCTCCGGTCACGTTCCTATGGTCGCCGAATCAACCCCCGACACCTGGCCCGAGTTTCGCGAGTACACCAGCAAGAAGTATGGCGCCGAACTCGACGACGACCTGATCACCATGATCGAGGGTCTGATTGAGCGCAGGCGCGACCGTAAGTACGGCCGCGAGGATGTTCCGAATCGGCAAGAGCTGAGATAATATCTCCGCAATACGGAAACTGAAGAGGCTGGGTACCGTTGAGTACCCGGCCTCTTTGCGTCAAGGCCGCGTGACTGATCGAGAGAGGTTCGCCCTGCTTCACGCCTGGGGGTCAGACGTGGATGCTGTTCGGGAAGCGGTGGAGACGGTGCCGGTTCTACCTGTTGAGATCCTTTGGTGGAGCTGAGGGGGATCGAACCCCTGACCTCTTGAATGCCATTCAAGCGCTCTCCCAGCTGAGCTACAGCCCCATCGGTACACTCAATCTATCATAGATGCGGCGACGCTGACAATCGGCCACGCGACCGTGGAGCGGTCGCACCGGTCAGGCGTCCGCGGCCACCTTCCGGGTGAAGGTCAGTTCCTCACCATCGAGGTCAACGACGATGATGTCGCCCTCGCTGAACTCGCCCTCCAGTACCCGAATCGCCAGCGGGTTCTCGACGTAGCGCTCGAGCGCCCGCCTGAGCGGCCGCGCCCCGTACTGCGGGTCATAGCCGACCTTGGCGAGCCAGGTCTTGGCCTCATCGGTCAGTTCGACGGTCAGCTTGCGCTCCAGCAGCCGCTCCTGGAGGTCCTTGGCGAGCAGATCGACGATGCTGCGCAACTGCTCCTCGGTGAGCGCGTGGAAGACAATGATCTCGTCGAGCCGGTTGAGAAACTCGGGACGGAAGGTCTTCTTGACCTCATCCAACACCTTGGTCTTCATGTCTTCGTAGCTCTGCTGGCCTTCGGTCTTCTTTCCGGCGGCGAAGCCGAGGGCGCCCTCGCGCTTGATCAGTTCGGCGCCGGCGTTGCTCGTCATGATGACGACCGTATTCTTGAAGTCGACGGTGCGGCCGTGGCCGTCGGTCATGCGGCCGTCGTCGAGCAGCTGCAGCAGGCTGTTGAAGACATCAGGATGCGCCTTTTCGATCTCGTCGAGCAGTATCACCCGATAGGGGCGTCGCCGCACCGCCTCGGTCAACTGCCCGCCCTCATCGAAGCCGATGTAGCCCGGCGGGGCGCCGATCAGGCGGGAGACGCTGTGCCGCTCCTGGTACTCGGACATGTCGAGTCGGACCATGGCGTTCTCGTCGTCGAACAGGAAATGGGCGAGGCTTCGCGCCAGCTCAGTCTTGCCGACGCCGGTCGGCCCGAGGAAGATGAAGCTGCCGATCGGTCGCCGCGGGTCCTTGAGCCCGGCCCGGCTGCGGCGGACGGCCTCGGAGACTGCCCGGACGGCCTCTTCCTGGTTGATCAGCCGCTCGTGAATGCGCTCCTCCATGTGGAGCAGCTTCTCGGCTTCGCCCTCCAGCATCTGTGACACCGGGATGCCTGTCCAGGCGGCAATCAGGCGGGCGATGTCCTCTTCACCGACGACCTCGCCGATCTTCTCCTGCTTCAGCCAGTCGCCTTTGGCCTTGTTGTAGTCTTCCTCGACGCGTAAGCGTTCCGCCTTGAGCTCAGCGGCGGTCTCGAAGTCCTGCCGCTGGGAGGCGGCTTCTTCCTCGTCGGTCAACTGCTGGCGGCGGTGCTCCAGCGTCTTCACCTCCGGCGGCGCGCTCTCGGTATCGATCCGCAACTTGCTGGCGGCCTCGTCGATCAGGTCGATCGCCTTGTCCGGCAGGTAGCGGTCGGCGACGTAGCGCTGGCTGAGGCGGGCGGCCGCCTCGAGGGCCTCGTCGCTGATCTTGATGTTGTGATGCGCCTCGTAGCGGGCGCGCAGACCGTGCAGCATCTCGATGGTGGCCTCGACGGTGGGTTCGCCGAGGAACACCGGCTGAAGGCGCCGCTCGAGCGCCTTGTCCTTCTCGATGAACTTGCGGTACTCGTCGATGGTGGTCGCCCCGATGCACTGCAACTCGCCGTGCGCCAGTGCCGGCTTGAGCATGTTGCTGGCGTCGATCGCGCCCTCGGCGGCGCCGGCGCCGACCACGGTGTGGATTTCGTCGATGAAGAGGACGATCTCGCCGCCGGCCTCGCGGACCTCATCCATCACCGCCTTGAGGCGCTCCTCGAACTCGCCGCGGAACTTGGTGCCGGCAATGAGCGCCCCCATGTCGAGGGCGATGACTTTGCGCCCCTTGAGCGAGTTGGGGACGTCGTCGGTGGCGATCTTCTGGGCAAGTCCCTCGGCGATTGCCGTCTTGCCGACGCCGGCCTCGCCGACGATTACCGGGTTGTTCTTGGTGCGCCGCGTCAGCACCTGCATCACCCGCTTGATCTCGTCCTCGCGACCGATCACCGGGTCGAGCTTGTTTTCGCGGGCCAGTTCGGTAAGGTCACGGCCGTACTTGGCCAGCGAACGGTACTTGCTCTCAGCTTGGGCATCGGTGACGCGATGGCCGCCACGCAGCTTCTGCAGCGCCGCGTAGATGCTTTCGGTGTCGGCGCCCTGGCTCTTCAGTATCGCCGCCGACTCACCCTTGTCCTCGCCGGCGATGGCGAGCAGGATGTGCTCGGTGGCGATCAGTTCGTCCTTCATCCGGGACGACTCGGCCTCGGCGGCGCTCATCAACGCCGGGATACGCGGCGTCGGGTAGATCTGGGGGGTCGCGTGGGCGATCTTCGGCAGTCTCTCCAGCGCGGCTTCCACCTGTTGTTTCACCTGATCGATGTCGGCATCGAGATCGCGCAGTATCTCACCGACCAGCCCCCGCTCCTGCATCAGCAGGGCGAGCAGGATATGCTCGACATCCCACTGGTTGTGGCGGAACTGGCCGACCAGTTGCTGCGAAGACCCAATTGCTTCTCTCGCCTGCTCGGTAAACCTGTCCTGCTGCATTTCTTTCCTCCCCCGGCCCTCCTGCCGACCCCGGCCCTACTGCCGACCCCGGCCCTACTGCCGACCCTCGGCCCTGTTGCCTCCGGTGCCGAACTGGGCTCTCAGGAAACGTTGGACACCGCCGTGTACGACGTCATATTTCCAGTGGTACTCGTGTCCGGGGTTGTGGATGCAATAGACGAACTTGACCCGTTTCCCCCGCATCAGGTACCGGGACCATTCGTTAATCGCCCTGAAATAGGTCTTGACGGCAACCCAGAGATTCAGTTTGAAGATCGGGTCGGGCAGGAGGCCGTTGGCGTCGATCGCCAGGGTCCGCTCGGTGAGCACGCGGCGCGGCACGTGGGGAAAGAAGGTCCCCAACTCAATGCTGTAGACGGATGAATCACCGTCAAGCTCACGCATTACGGCGTTGCCGAAGGCGGCCCCCTGGCTGGCGCCGACCAGCAGGAAGGTCAGCTCCGGCAGGTGGCGGTTGAGGAGCTTCAGCCCGGCGGCCAGTGCCCGGGCGGCGTGGGAGCGCCCGGCGAAGAAGAAGATGATCTCTTTCCTGATTTCCATGATGTGCCGCCAGTAGTTGTCCCCGCTGCGAAAGTGCTGCACAATCGCCCAGGAGTGTCCCAGCTCGTCCATGGTATCGCCGACGCCGTCGACGACGCTCCTCTCCCAGTCAAGCAGTTGCTCGAACCGCGCGTTCCCCCAGCCGCCGGGATTGTGGATTACGAGGAACTGCTTGTCGCCGGCCGCCCGGTAGGCGTCCCGGAGCCAAGCGGCAAACTCGACCCGTTTCTTCCGGCGGCTCCCGTGAGACCGCCGGGACAGCTCCACTATCTCGCGTTCCAGACTGGCTTCGTCGCCGTTCATGCCCGGCGTTCTTTCAACAACGGTATACCTCCAGCTTACCAGATTCGCCCCGCTGTTTCAGGTAGATATCATTCCCCTTCTGCCAGACCCAGAGGCGGTGCTCGGGAACGACCCAGCCGCCGATCGACTGCCGCGACGGGTAGACGATGAAGACCCGGGCGGCGACACGATGGAGTTCCTCGAGCGCCAGACGTGCGTCACCGGTGCTCGGCAGGTGCTCCAACAAGTGGCTGGCGAAGGCGGCGCCGAAGGTGCCGTCCCCGAAAGGAATGTGAGTTACGCTGGCGACGACGCCGGCGGGATGGTCGTGTATCGCCCGCGGGTCGATATCGAGGCAGACGTCACCCTCTCCGTGGGCCGGCTTGTTGAACCAGCGCCGGGCCGGTTTGGCGCCCCACGGCCCGCCGACCACCAGCAGCGGCCCGTCGACACTCTGGGCATGGCCACTTGCCGCCCGGAACTTCCGGTTCTTGTCACGCGTTTCGAAGGCCAGGACGGCCAGCTGCCAGATGCCGACCGCTCCGAGCAGTGCCAGAAACACGTAGAGAATTGTCAGAGCCATATCGCCCGCCCCTTCCGGCTATGCCTCCAGCCAGGAGAACAACGAACCCAGGCCGTAGTAGCCGGCGAAGGCGATTATCAGGCTTTTCACGGTGCTGCCGAGGAAGCAGAAGATGAAGAACTTGTGGGGCGGATAGCGTAGCGCCGCGATCGCGATCGTCATCGGAAGATGGAGCGGGTTGACGATCGCCGACATCAGGAAGACGGCCAGCGAGCCGTGTTGCTCCGCCCAGGAGATCGCCCGGCCATAGAAGCGGCTGTTGAGCTTGCTGGAGAGCTTGCTGGAGAGCCTCTTCGAAATGCCCCTGCTCCCGTAGCCGATCATGAAGGTGATCAGTTGCCCCAGGCTGGAGCCGAGGGCGGCGAGGAGGCCGACCCAGACCGGCGCCAGTATCCCCCACTCGTCTGCGATAAGCGGCGGTAATGCCAGCACCACGAGGTAGTAGGGCACCGGGATCGCCGTGATGCTGAAGGTGCTGCCGGCGACGAAGGCGATGACGAGGACGCCGAGGAGACCGAACTGAGCGACCCAGGTGGTGTTCATCAGCTCGTCTTTGTAGTAGAAGGCGACGACAAAGAGCGTGATGGTGACGACGATGGCTAGAGCACCCAGCCACAGCTCTCTCCTCGGCAGGCGTTGTTTGACCGGTTGCTCCGTGTTCGTCTCTATCGTACTCTGCCCGTCCGACTCGGATTCATGGCCCTGCTGCTCGCTAAGGCCCGGGTCGCCGCTGCCATCCGGCACCGATTCCTCAGACCAAGGCTTCTCGACTCCCATGCTACCTCGTCGACTCGCCCCGCCGGTCAGGCACTTCCCGTGCCTGCCGGGTTTCGGCCATTATAGCAAGAATCCGGGCGCGGTCACAAGACATTTCCCAAGCTTGTTCCAGTCTCTCCGGCCGGCGGCTCATCGCGCGGTTCTTCCGCAGGAAGAACCTTCACGATATCGAGGAACTGGTGGAGTATCCGGGCGGTCGCTCCCCAGATGACGCGGTTTTCGTAATGATAGGCGTAGGACGGGATCGGTTGACCGTCGAGGACGTCGCGACCTTCGCGGAGACAGGCGGGGTCGAGCAGCGCCGCCAGCGGCACTCCGAAAGCCTCATCACTCTCCCGTAGGTCGATGCGGAGATCGTAGGGCCAGGGGAAGACGCCGACGAACGGCGATATCAGGTAGTTGGAGCCGATGGTGACAATCTCGTCGAGCGCGCCGAGGACTTCGACGTCACTCTCCGCCAGGCCGACCTCTTCCCGTGCCTCACGCAGGGCGGTCGCCTGCATCGTCGCGTCCTCGGTTTCCCAGGCGCCGCCGGGAAAGCTGATCTGGCCCTTGTGGTCGCGGACGCGGTCGCTCCGCTGGATGAAGAGGAGGTGGTAGCGGCCGTCCTCCAGATAGAGCGGTAGCAGCACCGCCGCCGGCACGCGACCGCTGTCCGATATCCGTCGTGCCGGACGACGCGAGAGCAACTCCTGGAGTCGTCGCTTCACGCTCCAATCGTAACACCACTGCGAGCCGGAGACAACCCCCGTACGGCTCTCAGCGACGGGGTCTTGCGCTCGCCGTTCCGAGGCGGTAAGATAGCGGCAAGAAGGCGAGTGGAGAGAGACCGTGGCTTACGAGACACTGTTGGTCGAGATCAATAAGGGTGTCGCCCTGATCACGCTGAACCGCCCGGAGCAACTCAACGCGCTGAGCACCCAACTCTTCAGCGAATTCGACGAGGCGCTGACCGAACTCGAGGAGAACGACGCCGTCAAGGTATTGCTCGTCACCGGCGCCGGTGAGCGGGCCTTTTCCGCCGGCGCCGACATCCACGAGATGGTCGAGCTGTCCCACGACGCCGCCGGCGCCGGCGGCGAACCGCCACGACGGCCGACCGACTGGCTGTGGCACCTGGCGTCCTACCGCAAACCGACGATCGGCGTCATCAACGGGCTCGCCTACGGCGGCGGGGCGCTGATGTCCTCGATCTTCGACATCCGCCTCGGCTGCGAGCGCTCCAGCTTCCGCTTCCTGGCGGTCAGCCACAGCCGGGTCAACTCCACCTGGAGTCTGCCGCTGATCGTCGGCTGGCCGGTGGCCAAGGACCTGCTCTTCACCGGCCGGCTCGTCGAGGCCGAGGAAGCCACCCGCATCGGGCTGCTCAACCGGCAGGTGCCCTCGGCGGAGCTGCTGGCGACGGCGACGGAGATGGGACGGCAGGTCGCCGGCAACGACGAGGCCGCCGTCCGGGCGGTCCGCGAGATCATGGTTACCGAGATCGGCCTCAACTGGCGCGACATGCTGCGCCGCGAGGCAGAAGTTGTCGCCCGGTCGGTGGACTCGCCGCCGGCGGAGAAGAGCTTCAGCCGATTCCTCAAGCGGAACCCGAAGTGACCGGGGCGTGGACCGGTCACAGGGACCACCCGGCGGGCACCATTGCACATCGGTGCTTGACAATTCTACTCGGTTACTACTATAATTGCTGTGAATGGGGTTTTCCTGTTCGCATTCCCTCCCGGTCACCCCTGACGCAAGCTCGTTCTTGGCGTGACATTTAGTTTCCCTGCATGTCAAAGTATATCTTTGTAACCGGTGGTGTAGTTAGTTCCGTAGGTAAGGGAATCACTGTCGCCTCACTAGGAACCCTTCTCAAAAGTCGCCGGTTCACCGTTTCCATCCAGAAACTCGACCCCTATCTGAACGTAGACCCGGGGACGATGTCACCCTACCAGCACGGCGAGGTCTTCGTTACCCAGGATGGCGCCGAGACCGATCTCGACCTCGGTAATTATGAACGCTTTATCGACAGCAACCTGACGGTCGACTCCAACGTGACGTCGGGTCAGATATACAGTTCGGTTATCGCCAAGGAGAGGCGAGGTGATTTTCTCGGCGGCACGATACAGGTGGTGCCTCACGTGACCACGGAGATAAAGGACCGGTTCAAGCGACTCGCCGATGAGTCCGCAGCCGACGTCGTCATCATCGAGGTCGGCGGGACGGTCGGCGACATCGAGGGCCAGCCGTTCCTCGAAGCGATTCGGCAGATGAAGAATGATGTCGGCCGAGACAACGTCCTCTCGATTCACGTGACGCTGCTGCCCTATCTTTCCTCGACCCGGGAGTTGAAGACGAAACCCACCCAGCACAGCATCAACGAGTTGCGACGGATCGGTATCCAGCCGGATATCATCATCTGCCGCGCCGACTATCCGATCGCGGAGAGCACCCGTGACAAGCTGTCACTGTTCTGCGACGTTGCCAAGGAGGCCATCATCCCGCTGCCGACGGTGGATACGATTTACGAGGTGCCGCTGATCCTGGAAGAGGAAGGACTGGGGGAACTGGTCGTCGACAAGCTCGGCATCGACCGCCGCGAGCCCGACCTCGACGAGTGGCGCGGCCTGGTCGACCGGCTGAAAGCGCCTCACGAGCCGGTCAACATCATCCTCGTCGGCAAGTACGTCGAGTTGCAGGACGCCTATTTCTCGGTACGCGAAGCGCTGAAACACGCCGCCCTCCACCATGAACGAGACCTTAACTTGACTTGGCTCCAGTCCGAGGACATGGACAACCACGAAGCGGTCGCCGCGCTGCGAAGTGCCCAGGGGATCATCGTTCCCGGCGGGTTCGGCGTCCGCGGTATCGAGGGGATGATCAAGGCGGCGGCCTACGCCCGGACGAACCGCATCCCTTATCTCGGGCTCTGCCTCGGGATGCAGGTCATGGTGATCGACTTCGCTCGGTCCGTCTTCGGAGACGAAGGCGCCAACTCGACCGAGTTCGACGAAACGACCCCCTACCCGGTGATCGACCTCATGGCTGACCAGGACATGGAGGAAATGGGCGGCACGATGCGCCTCGGCAACTACCCGTGCCGGCTGATCGCCGACAGCCGGGCGGCGACGGCCTACGGCGAAGAGCTGATCCACGAGAGGCACCGTCACCGCTACGAGTTCAACAACGCTTTCCGCGACCGGCTCGAGGAGAAGGGGCTGGTCCTGAGCGGACTTTCCCCCGACGACCGGTTGGTTGAAGTCTGCGAGCTGGCCGACCATCCCTGGATGGTGAGTTGCCAGTTCCACCCCGAGTTCCTGTCCCGCCCAAACCGGCCCCATCCGCTCTTCCGTGACTTCATCGGGGCCGCCAAGGGCGTACTCCGCGAGGGGGCACAGCCGGCGCTGCCCCTATCATCATAGTTCGGAGCATAACTACCGGACAGTACCAGTTTCCGTACAATTTCTCTCCAGCCCCGGCGGCTACCGCCAGGGAGACGGATCGGCAAAGAACAAGGAATCGTAGATGCACATCTTTCTCGACACAGCCAACATCGACGAAATCAGGGAAGCGGTTGCCCTCGGCGTCATCAGTGGTGTGACGACCAACCCCAGTCTGGTCTCCAAAGAGGCGACCGCCGACTACGAATCGGTCGTCAAGTCGATCTGCGAGTTGGTGGACGGCTCGGTTTCCGCCGAGGTAATCGCCGAGGACACCGAGGGAATGGTCGCCGAGGCCCGCATCAAGGCCTCGTGGGCGCCTAACGTGACCGTCAAGATACCGATCACGCCCGCCGGACTGAAGGCGACTTACATTCTGAGCAAGGAAGACATCGAGACCAACCTGACGCTCTGCTTCTCCGCCAACCAGGCGCTGCTGGCGGCGCGCGCCGGGGCGAGCTACGTCAGTCCCTTCGTCGGCCGGCTCGACGACATCGGTGAGGACGGCATGGCGCTGGTCGCCGATATCGTTGATATCTTCGCGGACTACGATATCGATACCGAAGTCATCGCCGCCAGCATCCGCGGCCCCCTGCATTGCATCGCCGCCGCCAAGGCGGGCGCCGACATCGCCACCGTGCCCTACAAAGTACTGATGCAGATGATCCAGCACCCGCTGACCGACATCGGCATCGAGCGTTTCTTGAGCGACTGGCGTCAGGTCTCGGGGAAATAGCCCGAGCGGGAGAACCGGACCAACCACAAGCGTAATCACAAGCAGAAAGAAAATCCCGGTCGAAACGGCCGTCAACCAACCGCCGCCCCGGGGGCGGACCGGAAACCACATTTCACAAGGGAGTTACATCACATGGATATCAGCCAACTGGAAACCAAATCACGAGACGAACTCGAGGAGATGGCCAAGGAACTGGACGTTCCTGACCTCACCAAGCTGACCAAGCAGGACCTGACGAAGCGTCTTCTCCAGGCGGACGCCGAGCAGCAGGGCAACATCTTCTGCTCCGGCATCCTGGAGCTTATGAGCGACGGCTACGGGTTCCTGAGGCAAGGCTCGCTGCTGCCGAGCGCCTCGGACATTTACGTCTCACAGTCCCAGGTACGGCGTTTCGGCCTCCGCGTCGGCGACATGGTCGCCGGCCAGGGCCGTGCGGCGCGGGCCGGCGAGAAGTACTATAGCCTGCTGCGGATCGAGGCGGTCAACGACATGGATCCGGAGCAGGCCAAGAAACGTCCCAGCTTCGGCTCACTGACGCCGACCTTCCCCGACAGGTTGGTCGACCTCGAGACTTCGGAGACCAACCTCTCGACTCGCCTGATCAACATGATCGCCCCGATCGGGCGCGGCCAGCGGGGGTTGATCGTCTCGCCGCCGAAGGCAGGCAAGACAATACTGCTGAAGAATATCGCCAACGCGGTCACCAACAAGTACCCCGACATCCACGTGATGGTCTGTCTCATCGGGGAGCGTCCCGAGGAAGTGACCGACATGAAGCGCTCCGTCAACGGCGAGGTCATCGCCGCCACCTTCGACGAGCCGGTAGAGAACCATACCCGCGTTGCCGAGCTGGCCCAGGAAAGGGCCAAGCGCCTCGTCGAGAGTGGTCGCGACGTCTTCATGCTGCTCGACGGCATCACCCGCCTGACGCGCTCATACACCCTGGCGATGCCCTCCAGCGGGCGCACGCTCTCCGGCGGCATCGATCCCGGCGCCCTCTATCCGGGAAAGCACTTCTTCGGCGCCGCTCGTAACACCGAGGAGGGTGGCAGCCTGACGATCATCGCCACCTGCCTGGTCGATACCGGCAGCCGGATGGACGACCTCATCTACGAGGAGTTCAAGGGCACCGGCAACATGGAAGTCCACCTCGACCGGCGGCTCGCCCAGCGGCGGATATATCCGTCGATCGACATCGATCAAAGCGGCACGCGGCGCGAGGAACTGCTCCTCGACGAGGACACACTGAAGAAGGTCTGGCTGCTGCGGCGGATGGTGGCGATGATTGCCGGGGACTCGAACCACTACATCGAAGCCACCGAGCGGGTGCTGGAACGGCTGCGTAAGGCGAAGACCAACGCCGAGTTCCTCGAGGGGCTGAGCAAGGCGGCCGAATAGGCCGAGGGCTTCGCCTTCGAGGCGGCAACTGCCGCCGGCAGTTCCCTCTCGGCTCACGGCGGCTGGCGTCAACGACGTCTTCGTGCTACCCTTGAGTCCGGTCCTCCGAGACGCTCCGGAGGGGAACTCCCGTGACCAGCGACCTGATAACCGAGCAACTGAAACAACTGCCGGCCAGCCCCGGCGTCTACCTGATGAAGGACAGCGACGGCGCGGTGCTCTACGTCGGCAAGGCGGCCGACCTCCGCCAGCGGGTGCGGTCCTACTTCAGCCCCGGCCAGAAGCTGGATGCCAAGACGCAACTCCTCGTCGCCCAGGCTGAAGACCTCGATTTCTACGTCACAAACCTTGTCCAGGAAGCCCTCATCCTGGAATGCAACCTGATCAAGAAGTTCCATCCCCGCTACAACATCCGCCTGAAGGACGACAAGACCTTCCCCTACCTCAAGATATCCCTCAACGAGGAATGGCCGAGGGTCTACTTCACCCGTCTCGTCGATGAGGACGGCGGGCGCTACTTCGGCCCGTTCGCCAGCGCCAAGTCGGTGCGCCGCACGCTGGACGCCTTGAAACGGGTGTTCCCATTTCGTACCTGCACGCGAAGAATCACCGGTGCCGACCCGCGGGCCTGCCTCGAGTACTACCTGGACCGCTGCGCCGCGCCCTGTATCGGGGCCGTCACCAGCAAGGAATATCGGCGGATAATCGACCAGGTGGTGCTCTTCCTCGAGGGTCGCCAGGAGACGGTCGTCCGCCAGCTCGAAGACCAGATGCGGCGGGCCTCCGACGAACTCAACTTCGAGAAGGCGGCCCGCATCCGTGACCAGGTGCAGGCAATCGGCAGCGTCATCGAGGGGCAGCAGATCGCCGCTACCACCAGCGGCGAGCAGGACGTCATCGCCTTCGTCACCGACCGCGACCAGGCGTACGTCCAGGTCTTCTTCATCCGCAGCGACAAGCTCATCGGCCGCGACAGCTTCGTGATGGAAGGCACCAGCTCGGAAGAACCGGGCGAGATCATGTCCGGCTTCATCAAACAGTTCTACGGCTCGGCGGCCTACCTGCCGCCGCTGCTGCTGCTCCAGCACCCGGTCGATGACCGCGCCGAGATCGAGGAATGGCTCTCGGCGAAACGCGGCAGTCGCGTCAGGACGCACGTTCCGCTCCGCGGTAACAAGCGACGCCTGGTGAAGATCGTCGCCGACAATGCCGAGCAGGGCCGGCAACTGATGAAGGTCAAACAGCTGGCGGCCCCGGCGGCGCTGTCCGAGGCGCTGGCGGAGGTCGAGAAGGAGCTGCACCTGCCGGGGACGCCGTCGCGCCTCGAGGGCTACGACATCTCCAACATCCAGGGCCGGGAAGCCGTTGGCAGCATGGTCGTTTTCGACGACGGTCGGCCGAAACCGTCCCTCTACCGCCGCTTCCGGATTCGGACCGTGGACGGCGCTAACGATTACGCCATGCTCCAGGAAGTGCTGCGGCGGCGCTTCAAGCGGCTGCGCCAGGGAGACGGCGACAGCGCCACCCCGGACACCTGGACGGTGCTGCCTGACCTGGTCCTGATCGACGGTGGCAAAGGGCAGCTCAACGCCGCTATCGACGCCCTGGCCGAGATGGAGATCGAGTCCGTGCCGGTGGCCAGCATTGCCAAGGAGCACGAGGAAATCTTCCTGCCGGGCCGGAGCAAACCCGTCATCCTGCCCGGTAACTCGCCGGGGCTTCATCTGCTGCAGCGGCTGCGTGACGAGGCCCACCGCTTCGCCCTTGGCTATCACCACAAAATAAGGCGAAAGAACGCCTTCGACTCGACGCTGGACGCCGTCCCCGGTATCGGCCCGCGGCGAAAACGCGCCCTGCTCCGGCAGTTCGGTTCGGTGCGGGCGATACGCGACGCCTCGGAAGAGGAACTGGCTGCCGCCGAGGGGGTGTCGCCGGCGTTGGCCAGGAGAATCAAGGAGCTTTTGTAGACAGAGATGCCGGCTAACCTGACGCCAGCCTATTACGAAGCGGAGAAACGCTTCCGCGCGGCGCGGACGGTGCCCGAGAAGATCACCGCCCTCGAAGAGATGCTGGCGGTGATGCCGAAGCACAAGGGCACCGACCACCTCAAGGGGGACCTGAGGCGCCGGATCGCCAAGCTTAGCCAGTCGACCGGCCGCAAAGGCGCCACCCAGCGGTCGTCGATGGTGGTCGACAAGGAAGGCGTCGCCCAGTTGGCCGTCATCGGCCTGCCCAACGCCGGCAAGTCGCAACTCGTCGCCGCCGTCACCAACGCTGCTCCGACCGTCGCCGAGTACCCCTTCACCAGCCACGTGATCACGCCGGGGATGATGGGGTTCGAGAACATCCAGGTACAGCTGCTCGACACGCCGCCACTCGCCCCGGACGCGGTGCCGTTCTGGATGCCGCACACCCTGCGCCGCGCCGACGCGCTGCTGATCGTCGTCGATGCCGCCGATTCGCCGCTGGACCAACTGGCCGCCATCTCGCTCCAGCTCGAGGAAATGCTGGTGGCGGTCGGCCCGCTGCCGGAGAGTGGCGATGTCGATCCGCGAGTCGTCCGCGTTAAGGCGATGATACTGGCCAACAAGTCCGACCTCGCCAGTGACGCTGAGATGCTGCGCATCACTGCGTCACTGGGCGTCGGGTGGGGCAGCAGCGTCCCGGTGCTGGCGATCTCGGCACGAAACGGCGCCGGCCTCGAAGACCTGCGACTGGCCGTCTATCGGTTGCTTGACATAATCCGTATCTACACGAAGACGCCCGGCCAGAAAGCCGACATGACCGACCCGATTGTGCTCGACCGCGGCAGCACGCTCGAGGAAGCCGCCCAGCAGGTCCACAAGGACTTCCGGGCGAGGATGAAGTTCGCCCGCGTCTGGGGCTCGGGCAAGCACGACGGCATCATGGTCAAGCGCGACCACGTGCTCGAGGATGGCGACATCGTCGAGTTACACATATAGGCGGGAACCGGTAAGGAGAGAAGCGATGGCAAGTGTACTCCTGGTCTACGAGTCCAAGTACGGCAATACCAGGCAGGTCGCCGACGAGATCGCCGCCGGCATCGGTAATGCCGGTGGCGAGGCCACCCTCAGCCACGTCAAGGAAGTCGATCCGGCGCACTTCGCCGACTACGACGCGATCCTGATCGGCTCTCCGAACCACGTCGGGCGGCCGGTCGGCAGTGTCAAGCGCTTCATCGACGCGCTCGACCGGCCGGAACTGGAAGGGAAGACGGTGGCCGTCTTCGACACCTGCCTGGGCTATGACCTCGGCAAGGCGGTCGGCCGGATGGAGAAACGCATCGTCGACAAGGCGGGTCGGATGGCGCTCTTCTCGCCGGGGCTGTCGATACGGGTCAACGGCATCAAGGGGCCGATCGCCGACGGCGAGCTGCCCAAGTGTCGCGAGTTCGGTGCCAGTCTCGCCGCCAGCCTTAAGTAGGACATCCGGACGGTTTGACAGCCGAACGGTGGCCAGTCTAGCATTGCTTCAGGGAAGAAGGGAGACCGCATGGAAATACTGGTCACCAACGACGACGGGATCGACTCTCCGGGCTTGTGGGCACTAGCCGAGGCGATGAGCCGCATCGGGCCGACGATGGTCGTCGCCCCGGCGACCGAACAGAGCGGCGTCGGTACCTCGATCTCGATAGTGCAACGCGGCAGCCTGACGGTCGAGGAAGTGCCGTCACGCGTTCCCGGCGTGACCGCCTACGCCGTCGGCGGGACGCCGACCGACTGCGTCATCGTCGCCATGAGGAAACTGTCACCGGACAAGCGCTTCGACGTCCTCGTCTCCGGCATCAACCCCGGCGCCAACTGCGGCCGTGACGTCCATTACTCGGGGACGGTTTCGGCGACCTTGCAGGGCTACTTCCGCGACATCGCCTCGGTGGCGGTCTCGCTGGTGCTGCGCTATCGCGGCGAGGAACCAAACTATGAAGTCGCCGCCGTCGCCGCCGAGCACGTCGTCCGTCACATCGAAGCGGGCAACCTGCCGGTCGGCCCGATTCTCAACGTCAACGTACCCAACGTGCCGCTCGACGAGATCCGCGGCATCGTCACCACCCGTACCGCCACCACCGGCTACACCCGGCTCGCCAACGTCTCTTCGAGCGAGGGCGCCGGCTTCGCCATCGAGCGTCGGCCGGCCGACGAATCGCAACACCCCGAGGGCACCGACATCTGGGCGGTTAACGCCAACATGATCTCGATCACGCCGCTCAGGCTGGACCCGACCGACCACGCCCTGGTCGCTGATCTCGCCGAACCGGTACGGCTGCTCGAGTCCGACCTGCTCGGGGACCGGGGTGCCGGGTAGGGGGGCGGCGAGATGCCTGTTCGACCGGGCTGGACCGACGATTACTGGAAGCGGATGGACAAGGATACGTCCCGCAAGCTGCGGACGAGCTGTCCCCGCTGCGGCAGCACCAAGACCCACTTCAACGAGCAGTACGGGACATGGCGCTGCGGCCGTTGCGAGCACATCTTCACGGTCGAGGGGATCGGCGGTGGCCCTCAGGGCGGCAGGCCTTGGTGGAAGCGGCTCTTCGGATTCAAGTAGCCGCCAGGATTGTAGTCGTCACCATGCCCACTGAACACCAGCCACCGCTGAAATCCCTCAAGTGGTACCGGAAACTGGCCGCCCGCAAGGGCCGGCTCGAGGCCGGGGCGTTCGTCGTCGAAGGTGAGCGGGCCGTCAGGCAACTCGTCGCCGGCCACGCCGACGAGATCGTCGAAATCGTCGCCGTCGACCGCGTCCCGGCGGCGTTCCGGGCGGTGCCGTGTCGGCTACTCACCGAGGACCAGTTCGCCGGCATCAGCCAGACCAGATCGCCGCAGGGGATTCTAGCCGTCGTCAGCCTGCCGGCCGAGACCTACTCGGCCGAGGTACCGGCGGCACCGGGCGACCGGCTTCTCCTGCTCGAGGACGTCCAGGACCCGGGCAACGTCGGCGGGCTGATCCGCACCGCCGCCGCCTTCGGTTTCTCCGGCGTCATTCTCACCCCGAAGTGCGCCGACCCGTACGCTCCCAAGGCGGTGCAGTCGACCGCCGGCAGCATCCTCTCCGTCTGGCTGCGAAGGACCGCCGGCTACCAGGAAATGCTTGCCGTCCTCAAGCAGCGCGGCTACAC
>SDBV01003155.1_pt1 | contig 24544 bp, 25 predicted proteins | sample 2277081 | NCBI WGS metagenome assembly SDBV01 (sample SAMN10402039, study PRJNA504765) | marine sediment metagenome | isolation source: marine sediment core GS10_PC15, 223 cmbsf | place: Arctic Ocean: Southern Knipovich Ridge | collected 2010 | reverse complement strand
CCTCCTTGTAGCATCTCGAACACCAAAGACATCCTTTACACTCGCGAGAGATTCGAAAACTCGTTCAGTTGTGGCACCTGAGGCTGTGAGGATTCGTAAATAATTTGTAGTGTATGCAAGGTTCCCATCAATCTTCTTCTTGATTACTCCTGATCTGTACATTGGATATAGATAGAAACTCGCGAAGATTCCCAGCCCGGCAACGACTGCTAGACCTACCGGGATAAGAGGTGTGAATGGAATGATGCCAAAGAATAGAATGATCCACGATCCCAGAATTCCGGCTGTACTGCTTCCTAGAATCGACCAGAATACCATGCTACTTGCATATTCGAACCTAGACATCTTCAGCGAGGCTTTCTGGATTTTTCCAGAGATCATGTTCGCTAGGCGATCTAGAGTACTCGTTTGGCCTCCAAAGAAGACGAGTCCAATTGAACCGAAGGGGATATTCCCTGATGGGGATCTGACGCTCTCAATCCTGGCGGAGATTCGCCCCCCTATGTGGTCCCACAGGATGACAAGACCGCCTATGACGCCTACAACAACAATAACAAGTTGATAGGTCGTGCCAGGAGACCTAGTCACAACAATGAGGAGGTTCAATGACATGATTCCTACAAGCGAAGTAAATCCTATTAATCTCGCAATTACGAATTTGGATAAATTTACGCCTGCATATAGTGACAGGAAACCTGCTCCCGAAATGACAATGGTCGTTCGAGTAAATTCTTGCACAATGTCAATCCCTCCGAGCAGCGGCCTGGGCGTTGCGAGGCTTAGGTACACAACTAATACGAATGCGACAAAAGCGAGAATCTGACTAATCCCCAGCGAGACGCTATCTGTTTTTCCACTCAACGTACGACCCTCTAGTTGTCTAGAGCTCCGATCTGGCGGATCCGTAGACCGCATCCGGGTTCGAATTAAACTTCCTGATAACATCTGTGACTTGACCGAAGCGAAGAATGTTCTTCTTCAGCATCCACTTTAGGACCGTCTCCCGCTTCATGATCGACTCATTCACGGCGATCATGGGAACTCCGGTTCTCTCAGAGTACGCTTCTAAGAGTCTACTCCTTGCAATGGATCTGTAGCTATCACTTGTTGGTTCCCAGGAGAAAAGTTCGTTCGTCAGGATCTCATTTGTTACTGGATCTAGCCCAAATATCTCTGAGACGGATAGAGTCCTTCGTACAGGCTTTCCATCTTTCTGCACTCGTGCTTGTATAGTGATAAGGTTCAAGCCAGATATCATTACCCTTGGGATGTTCATGGGTTCAGTTTCCAGTCGATGGATTACCGCCTTCAGAGAATCGGCGTGCATGGTAGCCATTCCCAAGTGACCCGTTGCCATAGCCTGGAATAGAGTATATGTCTCATCTCCTCGAACCTCTCCCACTATCAAGTAATCTGGTCTTTGCCGCAAGGAGGCCCTCATAAGATCAAAGAGACTAATCTCAGCAGAGCTTACTCCCGAGGATTGTCTCGTAACAGAAGGTAACCAGTTCTTATGGTACAGCTGAATTTCCGGAGTATCCTCAACGGTAATTATCTTACTGTCGGGTTTTATGAATGTAGAAAAGGCATTGAGCTGAGTCGTTTTACCTGAGGCTACTCCACCGCAGACAAAAATGCTGAATTTGTTTTCAACCATGTACCAGAGAAATGCTGCGAGGTCTGCGGAGACTGTATTGAGTCGAATGAGATCTATCAAGGTAATCGGATCTACCTTGAATTTCCGTATCGTGAAAGTGGAACCGTGCTGACTGACTTGCCGCCCTAATGTCATCTGAATCCTGCTTCCATCGGGTAGGGATGCATCGAGCATCGGTCTGGCAACAGAGATCATCCTGCCAGACCTGTAAGCTAGTCGGACGACGAACGACTCGAGCTCCTGATCGGAATCGAACGATATATTTGTTGGGAGAGATTCATAGTCTCTCTGCCAAACAAAAATCGGAACTCCAACACCATTGCATGAGATGTCTTCTATGAATGCATCCCGCATCATAGCATCTATCTTCGCGTATCCCACATAGTCCCTTACAATAAAGTAATTGATTTTCTCGATTGAATTCGTATCTACTTTTAATTTGTGCGAGCGGACGATGTGTCTCACTCGTTCCGACATGTACTTTTCTGCTTCCTTCGGGCTATCGAAATCGCTCATTGTAACATCAAGCGTTTCTAGTAGGAGCTCGCGGATCTGTGCTAGAAGGTCCGTCTCCTTCGCTGAAAGCGTGGGCTCAACAACTTTGTAAGTGAGCTCCTCGGTCACGCTATCCTTGATTATGATTGAGTAGGCATATGGCTTACTAATCTCAAAGACTTCAAGGACACTGACTCCTTCTGGAGTCTGGTGTTCGCTAGTTTTTCGCCTCTCGATCAACGTCTCTCTCAGCTTGCCGGGAGAGGACATGAACGTTCTACTTCTTGGAGAGAGAAAGACTACGGAATCGCAAGCTCGGTAGGAAAGACCTCTATCCCAGTCTGGGTAATCCTATAAGGATGCGGTTGTGTGTCATGATCAATGATTCTCATCTTGTCTATTTGGAAGACTCTAGTGACTCCTCCTGATCGGATAATCTTTCTCATGATTATAACGCCCTGCGCTAGGTACTCTTCAAACTGGTATGTCCTGTCAAGGCTCGTATGAGAAAGCTCGGAAACCAAAAGAGTTGTGCATCCAGTTTGACTGATAGCCTGTAGGAGCTCCATTACAGCAAATCTCCTTTCTGACTCCGTTGTGTACTGGACGGAAAACACTGCTGTAGGGTCAATTACAAGTCTTTTCGCTCCGATCCTTTTCACAGCTTCAGTAATCCATTTTATTAACGAGACGAGTGAAAAATCCCTCTTTCCAATCGTAATGCTTCCGAGTTTAGTCTCTCCGGGGAGACTTCGTATGGGGGAACCGTCTAGTAGGGCGAGCTTTCCATCCCCTTCAAGTCCTTCTAGGTCCCATCCAAATTCTCTTGCGTGAGCTCGCAAGTAAGCAGGATGTTCATCGAGAGAAACGTAAACGCCTGGTTCGTTTTCGAACTTGGCACCGTGATGAAGAAATTGCATAGCAAAGGTAGTTTTACCACTTCCAGGAGCTCCGAGAAGGTAGATAATGTATCCCTGAGGGACTCCCTTTTCGGATAGTAATTTATCAACTCCTTTTACTCCTGTAGGGGTGAATACGAATTCGATCCTACCGGGAGATTGTAACAATTATTTTCATCCCAAGAAAGTTTATTCCGATTTCTCTCAGAACTGATACATACTCTGGTCTGATACCTTCGAAATAACAGGAAGTGAAAGTAGGTTGTTTAGACTGTCGTATACCTCAAGGTACTCTGTCCCCCTCTCCGTGATCAGATATGGTTGATTTTCCCCATCCACTCTTCTGAGCAGACCACCATTCTCTAGGAGATTCAGATATTCTCCTGCTATCGCTCCATTCACCCTGGCACTCAACATTACTCTTGCTTTCGTACCTCTTCTCCTCACGACCCTCAGGATATCCGCGATCACTTCAAATCTACTCCTTCTCTTCCATATCGAGCTTACAGTATTGGACTTCTCCTGTTCTACTTGCATTTGATAACCCAAAGCCATCTACACTCCCTGAGGTGAGTCTCTATTAGGGAAAGATAATAGACTGAGTGTGTAACGGCTGATCAATCAAAAGGTGTGTCACAATTGATCAAACGTCTAATACTTAATCATGCGCCTGTCAGGTTTGGAGGAGGGATCGTATATCATTGTCTGTGGAATCAGTCATTGAAGACTTCTCCAATTATGGACTTGGTGAGAAGGAAACGAACCTACTTATTACCCTTGCCAAGCTTGGCCCGATAAAGGCAAGCAGCGTCGCAAGGAACCTTGGAATTAACCGTATGGCAGCTTACAGGATGCTCTCACGCCTGACGGATATGGGGCTGTTGCAAGTTAGCGCCGAGAAACCAATGCGATTTGCTGTAGCTCCGATTGAAGAGATCCTGGAGATACTAAACAAGGTTGCAAAGGAACGGCTTGACAAGATGGATCATGTCAAGGAGCGTCTAATCGGGAGCTGGAAAACCATGACACCCCAAGTCGAGGGTGAAATGGAAAACAGATTTAGGATCGTCCAAGGAAGGGAGCAGATTTACAATCTTATCAAGAGGATGTGTAACTCCGCAGAGAGGGACATTCTCATAATGACAACAAGCAATGACATTGTGAGAATGAGATTTGCTGGTGTGGATGATATTCTTGAGGAATCAAGCAGGAGAGGAATTCGAGTAAGGATCATCAGCGAGTTGTCAAGCGCGAACTTGGAGGCAGCTGAGAGACTTATGGACTTTTCGGAGTTCAGACACATCAGCCTAAGAGGGGCTGGCCGGTTGGTAATTACGGACGAGAAGGAGATCCTCACATCTCTGGCCTTTGATGATTCAATTTCCCTCAAGACAGAAAGTGATCTTGGACTTTGGACGGATGGAAGACAGTATATTATGATGTTGCGCGATTTGTTCCAACAAACGGTAGCGAATTCGACTCCTGGGGAAGAGACTCTTCAAGCTATCAAATCCGGCAAACCAGTCGAAGAGCTCCGGATCGTTAGAGGAGAGAAAGAATTCGAGAATGTAAGAGAGAACCTTGTAACTTCAGCTAAGGAAAGACTGTTCATAGTTACTACGAACGTGGAAAAATTATCAAAGACATTGCAGAAAGACCTCACAGATGCTCATCTAAGAGGTGTACGTATTGAGGCTATGACGACTATTAACGACAAGAACCTGAGGCACGCTAAATTTCTAGGCTCAGTGTGTAAAATCCGACATAACCCAGCTATCCGTAAAATAGATCTGGTAATCGCAGACGGATCACAGTTCTTGCTTAGCCTGGAAAAATCTGGAGGAAGAGAAGCTATCTGGTCTAATGTAATACCCGAGGTGGAAACAATATATCGCTTATTCGAAACGCCGTGGTCCTCCTCTGTCTCTGCTGATGAGAGAATTATCGAGATTGAACGGTTAAACGCCTCTCGAGAGTATGCTATTGTTATTGCCAAGAGTCTAAGAAAGGCAGGATGGGCTGTTTCCAGCCCGGGCAAAATTGATGGCTCGACCGCTATGGAGAGCAAATTTGACCTTGTCGCGAAACCCGAGGCTAGATCTGCCAACGCAATAGCGGTGGATATCATGTTCAATCAAGACACATCATCAGAGATCCTGATGAAGACTCTCTTGAAAGCTACGACACTTGAAACGGTCGACGCATTCATTGTCGCCGTTCCTAAATTAGCCGATTCCCTCACGGCTCTCCCGGATCTATATGGTGTAAAGGTGATTGAAAGCAAGACGCCAGAAGGCGCGTCTCGGAGCCTTTTAGGTATGGTAAACCGTTCAACGAGCGAAATACCCGCTCTAAACAAAAGAGTATGAGCAATCCTCTTCTTCGGATCATCCAATACTGAAAGGGATCCATCTAAGGTCAAGAGGAGTCGCCGTCATCCTACTTATCATCATATATCTCCCTTCCTCAGAGAATTTCATTCTAATGGTTCCGTCAGTGGAGTATTCTATTGCTGTAACTACTCGTTCGTCGTGGACTCCAGCTTCAAGCATGATCAAGGATGTAATCTGACTATGTCTCAATCTGATCCGCAGCGAATCGATAAACTTCATGGCAGCATCGGATCCACCATACTTTATCAGATCTGTAAATGAGTCGACTACTAATCGGATTCTCTGGTCTTTTTGAAGTTTGAAATCGTCAATTATAGAGGTGAGCCCAATGCTCACATCAGTCAGGGAAGAAATATTTGCTGAATACCTACTTGCTTTTTCTCCACTCTGCCAAGAGTAGCAGTCCAGGAACAGAAGCTTATCGAATGCACTAATGCGCCAAGAGAAGGATTCGATTGTGTTCCTCACAGTCTCCATGCTTTCGGAGGTGCTTACTAAAATCGCCGGCCTCGGTTCAAGCAGGCCTTGATACAGATATAGCCTACCTAGGATGCTCTTTCCAGATCCTGGAGGACCTAAGACCATGCTGATGGATCCCCTTGGAAGTCCCCCTTTCAGGGATTCGTCGAGAGCTTGAACTCCGATAGGAATTCGTTCCATTCTTATCTTCTTCTTCTATGGATTTTGTTCGCAGGTTGCGAAGAATCTATGTCGTAGCTCGTAGGAATTCCTTCATTAGCTAATTATCATTGGAAAACCAACCGGCTCGACCTATTCTGTGGTGTGAGCATCTATCAAGACATTGTTGTACGTGACCTAGAGCCGTAGGCCCAAATTATGACGACTACTAGCGTAACGAAAGATGTAGCGACCCCCGCGACCATGGCTCCTATTACCTGCGGACCCAATTGTAACAGCCAAGGTATGAAAGCGAGAATAGCCCCCGTTAGTAGTGGATAGCTCAGAAAAGCAACGAAGCCTAGGAAAAATCCACCTAACCAAACTCCAAGAATTGCAGAGAGACGTCCCATATCTTATCGACTATCTTGTAGCTCCCCCGCTTTATGTGACCTCGACTGCAATATCCTTAACCCTCTAGTGAAGATTCTGGGACAACCACGCTAGATGGTCTACCAAATTAGATTGCTCAGTCAACCAACCTCAGCTGATACATACTATTCTCAAACGCGTAATTGATTCGTAATGAATGACGACATTACTGTTCACACTACGAAACTCTCTGAGCGAGGGCAGCTGGTGATACCCAAGGACGTACGAAAAAAGCTTTCTCTAGAAGTTGGAAACCGATTCTTAGTCGTTGCCTCAGGAGATGCGATAGTACTCCAACGCGTAGATCTGACAGGCGAGAGTGCTCGCGCTCGAGATCTCCTGGGCAGGGCTAAGGCCATGGTCGGGAAGTTGGGACTTAGAAGATAGCACAAATAACGCGCCATGGCAGGGAAGAAGTTGATTCTTCAGCTAGTAACGGCCAGTTTCATGCTTCTCCTCGTTTCCTTTCTAGACTTGCGTTACAGGGAAATCCCTGACAAGATCTGGATCCCCTTTGGGTCTCTCGGAGTTGTCTTTATCTTGATCGATGCGATCTCACAAAACGGATCATTTTCTCCGTTCTTGATCGCGTTGTCGGTGGGGTTGACCGGAGCTATTGCATTTGGCACCTATTACTTGGGGTTCTATGGCGGGGCAGATGCAAAAGCACTGCTTACTCTTTCGATTATCATTCCACTCTATTCTTCAGAAAGCTCCTTTCATCCCTTCACAAGCCTCGCGACCCTGTCCAATTCTCTTCTTCTTACTCTCTCGGTCCCGATATTCATGTTCATTAGAAACGCTTTTTCTCTCGCTCGCGGAAATAAAATTTTTCTTGGTTTTGAGGAAGAAAGATTCATCTCAAAAATTATTGTAATGTTCTTGGGATTCAGAGCCCGAAAGGCTAATGGTTTTGTGTTTGGGTTGGAAAAAGAAATGAATGGGAGGAAGAAGTTTGATCTGGCCATTAATAGACTGGACGATGAGTACGCTAGAGGGAGTGACCTTTGGGTAACCCCTGGACTTCCTTTGCTTGTTTTTATAACGTTGGGCTTTTTTTCCCTTTTCGTTGTGGGAGACCTGATCTTTCTGATTATCAGACTGCTCTTAACCTAACCTAGCTTACAAGTCTCTGGTACTGATCTCTTATGTTTACTCTCGTTAATCATGACCTGAATTCTCTCGACTACATTATTTCTAATTCCTAATTGAGTCGAAAGAATTTTGGGTGTCATCCCCTGGTCAATCATTCCGTGGAGGACCTGATCGATTATCTCATAGGAGATTCCAATCTCAGCTTGGGCGTCATGACCCGCCCATAGCATGGGGCTGCTCTTCTTTTCAACTAGGTATCCAGGTAGACCCATCCATCTGCCCAGCTCCCTCACCTGAGTTTTATAGAGATCACCAATTGGAAGTATGTCCACACCACCATCTCCAAACTTGGTAAAGTAGCCTATCAATTCTTCACTTTTATCCCCAGTACCAACAACCAGCCTACCCATCAGATTAGCATGGTAGTAAAGAATAGACATCCGTATGCGAGCAATCAGATTGCCTTGAGGAATTGTACTCGGAACAAGGTGTTCCAAAAAGGAAGTGCATATACGATCTATATCGATAATCCTATATTCCACGCCGAGATCCATTGCGAGCAATTCGGCGTCTTTGATATCTTGAGCAGGCGTAATATTTTTTCTCGGCATGAGAAGTCCAAGAACGCGATGTGGCGTGAGGGCTTTGGCGGCTAACGTAAGAACGACACTGGAATCTATTCCTCCGCTAACCCCGATGACAACTCCTGACGAACCGGCTTCCCTAGTCCTTTCCGAAATGAATTGCTGAATTTTCAACGACACTCGCCCATAGTCAAGGTCTGTGACACTTTGGGCCATACCTTTTTTGGACATAAACGTCAAACCCTCTGAAAAACTGAAGATAAACTTTGAATGACAGATACCATGACTTCGGGTTCGAGTTACGAGCTTAGGTCTCAGGTTGACCACTTATATGTAGTCGGACTCCCAGTAGATGCGTCCAGAATGGAGGGGCCGAGGACCTCGGAGAGAGAAGCATATGATCAGATTTTCTCAAATAAACAGAGGCTTAAGATATATTGGTATTTGCTCAATAGGGGTGAGCCCGCTGGAGTAAGAGAGATACAGAGAACTCTAGGAATCTCCAGTCCGAGTGTAGTGCATCATCATCTGGACAAGTTAAAAGATGTCCGTCTGGTGGGGCAGGACGAACGTGGTCGGTACATTCTTATCAGAAGCGTTCAGATTGGGATACTACAGGGATTCCTCAAGATAGGTCGTTTCATGCTGCCCCGGTTCTCATTCTATGCTGCTTTTTTCACCACTCTTCTTGCATCATATATAGTAGGGTATTTCCCTTCACTAGACTCGTTTGCTCTAGTTTTCGGAAGCGCAGCTGTTATTACAACCTGGATCGAAACCTTTAGAGTTTGGCGAGGGAGACCATTCTAACGGAGGGTTGAAACGTGTCTAGGGGAAGTAAAAGGCCGTCATCGAAGGAGATGTTTTCGCGAGAATTCGAGGTTGTGGTCTTTGCGCTGGACGAAGATCAAGGCGTCGGTGGGGGATATCTAAGAGGCGAAGTTTCGATTAGCGGAATTACTCTCCCGTTCACTGGAGTTGCTTTTGGCAGGTTCGGCGGTCATAATATCAGTATTGAATTTGCCCAGAGCAAAGCAGAGTTGCAGAGAACACTGCATTTGGATGCGCAGGATATTGAGAATTTCACAACGGCAGTCCAGGTGAGAATAATACAGGGGGAGATGGACCTTCAGAATAGGGAAGGACACAAGCATGATCTCTCTCAGGGTCCGAATCCGGACCCCAATCCTTCTAAAGAGGAGAGGTCATCCCACCAGGAACGCGAGTAGAAAAGGTTCAGCTGAGAGATAATCTCTTTTCACCTTCCACCGAATAAGCTGATAACCTGTAGCTTGAATGATGACCGCAACGCTTCGAAGTAACAAACCTTTCTCCGCAGAAAGGGTTATGGCAGCAGCTGATGCTTTGGAAATCATTTTCCCTGCGACCAAGACGAGAAAAGCTGCTCGACTTCTTGCCTTCTGGCTAGCTAAAAAAGGTGGTACTGCCACTAGGAATGCGTTAAGTAACTTTGCTAACGAGCTCAGCGATGGTGTGCAAGACCAGCATGGAGTTAGGTTCAAGTATAGTCGGCGTAACCTGTACATGACTGTTCTCAGAACCCTGCTCGATATGGGGTTCATTCAAAAGAACGTCCCCACTTGGGATTCCTCTCGAAGGAGAACTGTCTACGTGTACTCGCGAAATATTTTTGACATTCCTCAAAAACCTCCTAGCGTGGGCTTTTGGAGACTAGCATATTATACGTGCAGGAAGTGGAATGACATGTTCTTAGAGAAAAAAGACTAGTCAAGTTATACATGAGGTTTCGATGCGATTATTCAGGCGGTTCTACGAACTCCTCTGAGAGGGGTTCTAGAACCTCGGCAATCTTCACCGCCGCTTTTGAGTTCACAAATCGAGCTAAGATGGATGTAAGGATAAGACTTCTTTTTAGGGAGACCCCCAATTTGGCCCTCTCTAGAATCAAAAGTGCCTTACCCCTCGATGTTGTGACATAGTGCTTCATACCCCGATCTGACGTGTAAATTTCAGTGATGTATTCATGTTTCAAAAGGTTTCCCAAAATATAATAAATCGACCCTGGACTCGGGATCCAACTTCGACCGCTCAGAACAGCCAATTTCTCTCCGATTCCTACGCCACTGATGGGGCGTTTCGCAGCAAAGTCTAAGACTAGTATCTTAAGGAGCCCTTTGGGAGCAGTGATAGCGACCCTCCGCGCACCCAGAAATCTACACCCTAGTAAAAGGCCCTTTTTCTAACCCCGACCGCGAAACTTACCTTTGGTCATCATGGTCACGAGGATGTTCTGTCTCTTTTGCGATAGTCCGAGGTGGTTCTGGAATCCCTTTGTCTTCCTTAATTCCTCTCAGGTCTGACGAAAATTTATTTAGGAATATATCCAAGACTATATCATTCCCCGTCCTATCCTTACCAAGTTCCATCCTCATGCTTAGCTGATTTTTCGAATAGAGCTTTTCTACGATTTCTCCCTTGAGTCTTTCCACCAGGTATGTGTTATACAGGAGCTGCCCTATTTTCGCCTTAAGCTCCTCTTCCCCGGTCATCCAATGCGGCATGTTTTTCGAGAATAACCCCCTTGCGGTTCTGGAATCCCTGTTGCTACTTGGTTAAGTCCACAGCCCCAATTCTAAAGAGTTTTGTTCCGCAGACAGGGCACGTTCCTTGAATTGCCGGCTTTCCATTCTTCATTATGATTTTCTTTGGATCCTTAACATCCCTTTTCGCCCGACATTTCACGCAATAGGCTTCAACCAATTCTTTCTCGACATGCCTCGTGAAGTTTGGGTATTTAAGCGATGAATTTAGGTTAGGACTGGCTATACTCAGTGTATTAGTTAAAATTTCTCTATTTGTGCCCCTAATTTATTCCATATTTAAAAAAAGAGCTGTGCCTATACTCTATTCTTGAGAATACGGCAGAATATTCTCTATAGGTGCTGATACATCCCTAAATTTGGTATTATGAGGTTACCAACCCCTTCGTGACAGACAAACGACAGATACTATAGTAGGGGTTATCGATTAGCGCAGGAAGTTGCCCGGTAACGCAGGACAAGGGCATCAGGTTCCTAATCTCTAGGGTCGGCGATTTTCACACGCCAACGACACTCGGGACATGAGGCATACAGTTTTTGTTTCCCCATGTATGTCCATGAATGCCCGCACCTGCTACACTTCATGCTCCAATCAATCTTATACTGGTTCTTGGTTAAGTATGATCTTCAATTTGGTTTAGTGAGGGGAATGAAGAAAGGTGGGGGTGGGATTCGAACCCACATAGATACGCTCTGCAGGCGTACGCGTAGCCGTTTCGGATCTTTCACTTCTCCGCCACCCCACCACAAGAAAGAATATCGTAGACAGTCGTTTAAACAATTGGCTGTTTGTGGCCATCAGATAAACGCGAAGAGAACGAAGATGGACACGAAGGTTAGTGCAATTGTATTAATGAGCTTCACGAGAACGTGGAGGGCGGGACCTGCGGTGTCTTTGAATGGATCACCTACGGTATCACCTACGACGGCGGCCTTATGAGCATCTGACCCTTTCCCTCCGAACTGTCCTGTCTCCACCAATTTCTTCGCATTGTCCCAGGCTGCCCCACCCGTATTCATCATGAATGCAAGTAGTGTCCCGCTCACTGTCGCACTGATTAGAAATGCCCCAACCGCAAGGGGCCCGAGAGTTAGCCCGATAATAATCGGTACAAGGACTGGAAGTAGCCCTGGCAAAATCATCTCCTTCTGCGCGGCGACTGTAATTATGTCAACCGTCTTCGAGTAATCGGGGGCGGCCTTTCCTTCCATGAGGCCAGGGATCTCTCGAAACTGACGTCGTACCTCCTCCACTACCTTAAGGGCTGTTCTACCGACTGCTCGAATGGTCAACGCACTAAAAATATAGGGAAGTAGACCGCCAATGAATAAGGCGGCGAGGATTTCTGGTTGCACTATGTCAACAACTATACTTCCGGATCTACCAAGCAAACTTGCTTGGGTTGAATAATCGGAAAGATAGGCTTGGAAAAGAAGGAGAGCCGCTAATCCAGCTGACCCCAACGCATATCCTTTCGTTAGGGCTTTAGTGGTATTCCCTGCTGCATCGAATGAATCAATTTGTTTCCTTATCGCTGGGTCAGCTCCCGACATCTCAGCTATCCCGGCGGCATTATCCACGATGGGGCCAAATCCATCCATTCCGAGGATCATTCCTGCAACTGCGAGCATCCCCATGGTCGCCACGGCTGTGCCGTAGATGCCACCAAGTTGTACTGAAACAGCGGCTTCTCCCGCTGCGAAGAGAGTGCCGAAGTAATACCCGCCGCCTAGTGCTAAGACTATAACGAGCACTGGGAGGGCAGTGCTCTCCAAGGCGACAGAAAAGCCAGTGATTATGTTCAAACCAGGACCAGAAGTGGAAGAACTGGCAATTTCCTTCACCGGCCGGTGGGTATACGATGTATAATATTGAGTTATGAGGAAAATAGCTACACTTGCGGCGACTCCTACGAGAGAAGCGAAATAGAGATTGATGCTCAGGATCGTACTGCTTACGAGAATGAAAAGGCCGACTACAATGATTAGGGTCGTAGCAATCATTCCATTCCGCATCGGGACCATCGGATCCGTGAAATTCTTTGATCGAACAAAGGGAACCCCAAGTATAGTCCCGATTATTCCGACGGCCCTTGCCAACAGAGGGAATATTACAAAGGCCGGATTTCCAAGTGCAGCGAAGAGAGCAACCCCGATAATCATCGCACCAATGTTCTCCGCGGTCATCGACTCGAAGAGGTCCGCCCCTCTCCCTGCCACGTCACCGACATTGTCCCCGACATTATCAGCAATGACCGCGGGATTTCTTGGGTCATCCTCTGGAATTCCGACCTCGATCTTACCGACGATGTCTGCACCAACGTCTGCCGCCTTTGTGAAGATTCCCCCACCGAGCTGAGCGAAGAGGGCAGCTAGGCTTGCCCCGAAAGCTAGACCAATTATTAATTCCGGCTTTTCTGCTCCATACAGGTAGAACAGGCCCGAGACCGCCAGAAGACTCAGCCCGACGTTGAAAAGGCCCATAACAAGGCCACCATAATACGCTATTTTGAGCGGTAATTCAATTCCACGCAAAGACGCATAGGTGGTCCTCGCATTCGCCCGCGTGGCAACGTCCATACCTATATATCCGGCCAGAAGGGAAAACGTAGCACCTATGATGAAAGCAAAACTCACAAGGGGCACTCCTTGGTGTGGCCCGAAGTCGAAAAGCACGTAGAGGAGGACTGCCAATATACCTGAGAGAATCAGGATGGTTTTGTACTGGCGCCTCAAATAGGCTCGGGAACCTTCCCTTATTGCCTCGTAGATCTGGGTCATCCTCTCGTTGCCAGTTTCGAATTTGTTTATCCAGAGTGCGAGGTACCCGGCGAATGCGAGCGCAATAATCCCTGTAATAGGAGCAATGAAGTCGATGAGGCCGACCATGTGAAATTCTACCTGTGGAATATCAGAACAAAAAATTGATCTAGATAAACCTTGTAAAGGAGCGCATCATCTCTCAAGGCCCTTTACCAGGAATGGAAGAATCAGAGTGGCATCTCCATAAAGATTGACTTGTTTGGCTGTTGGAGCAATTTTCCCCCATGAGATCGCCTCGCTAGTGATGGCTCCACTCAAGCTCCCATCGAATTCAGAAGCAGTCGTTATATACACAGCATAATCCAAACCTCCCCTGAATTGATTCCACCATAGGGTGTGATGCTTAGAAATGCCCCCGCCGAGAATAAGTGCTCCGCTTTTCTTATTCTTACTATCGAACGCAAGTCTGGATAGAACCCTCTCGTCTTCAAGAACATCGACCGAGAAATCTCGATGCCTTTCGGAAAAAAGCCATAGCTGACTGCCGACAGCACCGTCCATTATCCCTGGGATGATAACCGGGATCGAGTTCTTGCTCGCCGCTTTCAGGATTGAGTTTTGGTCTCCAACAAGATTTCCTAAGAGACGAGCAAGTTCACTTGGTGATATGTTCCTTTTTCCCGAGTTGTAAAGCTCCTCCAAGAACGGTTGGATTCGACTCTCAACCAATTCTCCATACGAGCCTTTTGGAATAAGAACACTCCCGAGTCTATGATATCCGTTTGCGTCAAGTTCTTTATCGTCCATATTGAAGTCCCCCTTGTAATATTTCGCCCAAGCCCTCGCCAGATCATGATCCAAGGTACCGCATGTTGTCAGAACGACGTCAAATAGTCTCATATCAAGAAGGGACGAGAGAATTCCTCGAACGCCGGTTGCAACCAGAGATGCAGGGAATGAGAGATATCTCAGACAATTCTCTTCTGATAACATCTCTCTCAGGATCTGAAGAGCGTCAGATAGGTATCTTCCTGTGAACCCACCTCCCTTACCCATTGCTTCAATTATATCCTTGACTGATTGGCAATTATTCAGGTCAATGTCTACTATTTCCTCTAAGCCATCCTTCATTCAGCGATAAAAAACGGGAGGGCGAGATAAGCTTGAGGGTCACTGCTCAAGAGGCTGAACGTCATGCGATCGACTCTCAATCTGGCCCGCCGTTGTGATTCCGATGAACGTAGCATTCTTACGAAGCTCCTCTAATGTTCTAGCTCCTGAGTAGCTCATGCCAGAACGCAGCCCTCCAATAAGCCTTGAAACAACTTCCTGGGACCGGCCTTTATACGGCACAAGTCCCTCCACTCCTTCAGGGACATAATCGAGGACATCTCCTTCATTGAAAAATCTAGTTTCTTTCGTGCTTCTATCTAGAGCCGCACCCAATGACGCCATCCCTCTGCTCATCTTATACCTTCCATTCGGCCGCACAACCGTGATTCCTGGACTCTCATCAGTCCCTGCAAGGATGCCTCCGACCATAACGGTAGATGCTCCAGCGGCTAGCGCCTTCACCAGGTCCCCCGAATTCCGTATGCCTCCATCGGCAACAATGGGTAAGGCTGAATCGGAGGCCCCAACAGCACAGTCCATAATCGCACTTAGTTGAGGGACGCCCGCCCCCGTTATCTCTCTGGTTATGCAAATCGAGCCTGCTCCCACACCAACTTTAACCCCATCAACGCCGGCTTCGATAAGATCACGAGTGCCCTCAGCCGTAGCGACATTACCAGCAATTATCTCAATCTCTCCCAACCGATCCCTGATTTTCGAGACGGTATTTATTGCCAGATCAGAATGACCATGAGCAATGTCTACTACTATTACATCGACTCCAGAGTCAACAAGGGCTCCAGCTCGCTCAATTGAATCATCCTTAACTCCAATGGCGGCCCCCACTCTCAACCTCCCCTTAGGGTCCTTCGAAGCGTAGGGAAAATCCCTCATCTTCACGATGTCTTTGCTGGTGATGAGTCCGACAACCCTTCCCTCCCCATCAATGATGGGTAGCTTCTCGACTTTGTTCTTCTTTAGGATGGTCTTTGCCTCAGCAATACTAGTTCCAGGTGGAGCCGTTACCAGATCCCTTGTCATGATGTCCTCTACTTTGGTGTCACCATCAGTTTCGGAAGTTTCATCCACTTTATCTTCCAGAAAGATATCCCTTCTTGTGACGATCCCCAAGAGCTTGTTGTCCTGAGCCGTAACTAAGATCCCTCCGATCTCGTGCGTGTGCATCAAGTGCCTCGCAGCTGACACGCCCATTTCCGGAGAGATCGTCACCGGCTGTTCAATTAATATCCCTTCCGAACGTTTGACTTTTGATACTTCTGAGACCTGTTGTTGGATCGACATGAATCTATGAATAATGCCGATGCCGCCTAACCGTGCCATCGAGATGGCCATTGCAGATTCAGTCACTGTGTCCATATTTGCGCTAATGAGAGGGACGTTAAGCTCTATCCGCCTGGAAAGTTTCGTTCTCAGGTCAATGTTCTTGCGTGAGAGAACGTCAGACTTTTTCGGAACTAGAAGTACATCGTCAAAGGTTAGGCCTATTCGCATTCCGTTAGCTGAAGACCAACTCATTCCAATTCTTTACATCCATCCAGCTTGATATAAGTAAATGCATTCCGAATCAATTCAATTAGTCCGACACGTCGTCCTGTACTTACACTCCTTTACAGCAGTTATTTTGATATTCAAACAAATCGATAGTGCCAGTTATGGCAATAATTTCCTTTTCTGACACGACTTCTCCCTTCCCTGCAAGTCTTTGCAATGCTGGATGACCCCACTCCTCGAGGGTAGATAGATAAAACGACAGATCCTTTTCGTCTATCCGCATAGGGTGATGCTTTCGAAAAACCTGTTCTCTTATACACATAAGGAAGTCTGATACCTCGGCTCAATCTCGTTCTTTTCCAAATTCTTCGGGAGTTGGTTGTTCCTTGAATGGTGACCCCTCTTCCAGTTTTCTTTCCAATTCCTTATAATTAAGGCACTAGGTTTGGAGGGCACTATCGTGGACCTGAGCGAAGACGGAATAATAAGAGTAGATGAAGCTTTATTGAGGGACGTGATACCAAAACGTGATCCCTTTTCAAGAAAAGGCGAAAACGGATCGATTGCCGTAATCGGGGGGAGCAGGCTATACCACGGAGCTCCGGTCCTATCAGCGCTAGGAGCATTAAGAACTGGCGTGGACCTGGTTTACCTTTTCGTACCCCACATACTTGTCGACCCAATAAGGTCCCTGTCTCCGAACTTCATCGTTTATCCGTTGCCAGACGCTAAGATCACTCCCGGCGTGGCTAACAAGATTCTTAACTCAATTCCAAAGATAGATTCGGCAGTCATAGGCCCAGGGGCTGGACGTCAAAGGACCGAAGGTATGAAACAGCTTTCTTTTGGACTGGCGGAGAAGAGGGTGAAGTTAGTTTTGGACGCTGATGCACTCTTGCCAGGCGTGACTGAACACCTAGGGAACTGTGAGGTAGTTCTCACTCCACACCCTGGTGAGTTTAGTCGCCTCTACTCAACACAAATTGGAGAGAGTGTCAAAGAGCGAATAACTGCTGTAAAGGAGAAAGCTGCAAAAGACGGAATAACGATCCTGCTTAAGGGGGCGACAGACATAATATCAGACGGAGAGTTGGTGGGAATAAATGAAACTGGAACCCCTGCCATGACAGTGGGCGGAACTGGAGATGTATTGGCTGGGGTTGTTGCCGCAAATCTAGCGAAAGGCATGAGTCTATTTCATTCTGCATTGGTCGCCGCGTATGTTAATGGACGGGCGGGGGAGCTTGCACAGATGAGGCTTGGACTGAGAATTTTGGCAACAGATCTTGTCGAAGAGCTTCCAGAAGTCTTAAAGCCCTTTGATGCCTAATGAGAACCCTAGGTTAGCTTTTTATTCCGCTCCACCTTCGATTAATTAAGGATGAAGATTCCAATATGTACATTCGATGCAAAGACTGGGATCTTATGTCCCAAGTGCGAAAGTAAGTTGAAGGCAGGTCATATATCGAAATCAGACGTTGAGGCCTCCATGAGGCTTGTCAATTTCGTCAGCAAACATCCTGAGCTAGATGGGCTCTCCCTAAATCGAGCTTACGAAGTCAATGGATCCACAGTACTGGTTCTCGGATCTACAAATGTATCAATGAGGAGGGAACCGTCATGGAAAAGAAAACTGGAGGAGGTTTTCGGAAAGAAAGTTTGGCTCTTGGAGGGCGATTCTAGTGACAGGAAGATTCTCGAGGATCTCCTTTTCCCAGTCAAGATCCTTACGGTGAACCAGGTCTGGCTGCCAGATGGAAGCCGCTTAACGAAGGCCATCATCCCAGGGCGAAAGACAGAGCGATTTCCTGTAGATCTTAATGAGGTCAAGTCAGTTGTCAAGACCGTGAAGGGAATAGACCTCTTGGTAGAGTTCGAACGGGCTTAGCCTCAAGCTAAATGGTTCAATAGCCGATCAGCCAGCTAAACTAATTATTCGGCCTTTTTTCATCAGACTAATTGGACGATGAGCAGACATTTTTCTGACGAATTTGAGGAAAAAGACATAGGCGCAGAGGTAACGGTCGCGGGTTGGGTGGAAGATGTGAGAACTTTGGGATCTCTTGTTTTTATCACACTCAGAGACTCCCATGGGTTCTCCCAACTTGTCGTGAAGAAAGAAGCATCTTCGGAGCTCTATGAGGCGTGCAGAAAACTATCAAAACAAAGTGTGATTTCGGCTTCAGGCAGTGTACAACAGAGTAGGTCTAAACAAGTCAAATATGAAGTGAAAATCGCTGCCTTGGAGATCTTATCGCATGCTATTCACCCGCTCCCCCTGGATCCAACCGGGAGGATAGAGGCCGGATTGGATGTTAGGTTAGATGCAAGGGCACTAGATCTTAGGAGTCCTAGAAACCAGGCTATCTTCAAACTACGTCATCAAGCTCTTCAATCCATTAGATCGACACTGGTCCAACAGGGGTTTCTTGAAGTGAATACTTCGAAAATCATCGGCCAAGCCGCGGAAGGAGGGGCAGCTTTGTTTTCCGTTAATTACTTTGACGGGAAACAGGTATTCTTAGCGCAGAGCCCACAATTATACAAGGAACAACTGACGTTGGCTCTGGACAAGGTATTTGAAATTTCGAGCTATTTCCGAGCTGAGAAATCTCATACTACAAGGCATCTAAATGAGTTTACAAGTGTGGATATCGAGGCGTCATTCATGAATGAGGTAGAGGCAATGAATGTGTGTGAGTCAATTGTCGTCTCTTGCATGATAGAACTATTGAATACTAAACATCAGGAATTGAACACATTACACAGTGATCTCAGGATCCCTTCGAGTCCTTTTGAGGAAGTTACTTACGCAGAGTCCATTGACTATCTCAAGTCGATGGATTTGGACATAGACTACGGAGACGATCTTTCTGATTCAAACCTCGCGGTTATTGGTAAGAAAAATAACTCGTTCTTCTTCCTCACAAAATGGCCAACGAAACTCAAACCCTTCTACATTGCCGAAGACCCCAACACTCAGTTGACAAGGTCCTTCGATCTACAATACGGCCCTCTTGAATTGGCTTCCGGAGGGATGCGAATTCATCAAAAAGAAATCTTGATTGAGAGGATAAAAAGTGCAGGGTTACCGTTAGATAGCTTCTCCTCTCACTTAAGCGCCTTCGACTGGGGGATGCCTCCACATTCAGGTTGGGGATTTGGATTCGATAGATTCATGATGGTACTGACCGGAATGAAGAATATTAGAGAAGTAGTACTATATCCTCGTGACCAGTACAGAATATCCCCTTAGTATGTCGGCACTTCACAATGCCTTGTAGTTTTCGGACCAATTGTCGTATGCCCTGATCATGTCCGTAGATACGCTGGGCCTTCTTCGCTTCAAGACATCCTTGATGTCTTCAATCGTGATTTCTCGAGGTCTACTCTCAGCCTCGGACGCTCGCCCCGTTTCGAACAATTCGGAGACTACTTTGAGCTGTACTGATTGGCAGATGTCTGTAATGTCACTTCCCGAATAGCCATCGAGAATATCAGCTAACTGCGACATCTTCACTTGGGAATCCATATGCAATGGAGAGGTGGACATCTCTAGCATCTCTGTTCTAGCATCAATGTTAGGTAGAGGAACGAATATCCTCTTCTGAAAACGGCGCAGAAATGGCCAATCCAAAGACCAAGGTTTGTTCGTTGCTCCGATTACATATAGATGGAGCTTCTTTCCCTTGTCGCCAATGCCATCCATTTCCTTCAGGAATTGATTCCTTACCCTAACTTCACCGCCGACCTCTTGATTACGGGATCCCAGGAGAGAGTCAAGCTCATCTATGAAAATGATCACTGCCGATTTTCCTTTTCGAAGCATGTTTCTTGCTGATGAGAAGAGCTTCGCCACATTCCTCTCAGCCTCGCCTAGCCATTTCGACATAATGGTAGCCGCATCGACGTTGATGAAATATCCATCATTTTCTGCCGCCACAGCGGCGGCCAAAAGCGTCTTTCCACAACCTGGTGGCCCATACAACAAGACCCCCCTGGGCCAGCCCAAAGGAAAAAGATCTGGCCTTATTGTCGGGAATGTTATCGATTCACGCAAAGCGTTCTTTGCATCATCGAGACCTACTACATCACTCCAATTGACTGTAGGTTTCTCCTCGAGAACAAGCTCATCGTAGCTTGCGTTCAATGGAGCTACCATTGTTGAGGTACCAGATCTATCCGCATTGGATAGTGGATTATCAGTTGAACCGGGAAGCTCTTCTCCACCTCCAGAACTTCTCAAGGCCTTAATTCTCTCTTGATAAGTTGACGCCCTTTCAATATATATCCTGTTCAGAGAATAATCAGGGTAGAGCTTTGCAAGCCTTACGAGAGTGGAAATTGATTTCTGATACATTTGGATCGCCATGCCACGTGCCCCTTGCGAGTCCAGTCTGATGGCCTCAGATGCGTAACTCTTCGCGGCGGCCTCTATCTCTTTAGCAGCAACTTCACTCAAGTATCAGTTGACCCTCCCGAAGCTGATCTTTCCCTTATTTGCCAATGTCAATGCAGCGGTCTCCACCTCCTCTACTGGCAGCCCCAGAGAGAATGCCGCGTCAAGAACGTCGAAACTTCCTCTACGTTTGGCAACGTAATCTCTAACCTGATCCTCAATTTGCCGTTTTCGAGGGATTGAAAGGGGAGCTGGCTTGAACTCAGTATCGAAATTTTGTGAGAATTCACCCCCCCCGGCGGCGATTGCTACTTCATGATGCCTTTCATCTTCCAAGTGGGTTGGCAGACGAGCTTCTAGTTCGTCAAGAGATGGCACCTTGTGTTGCTTCCGCTCAGTCTCCAATGCGTAGCGTTTTGCTGTCTCCACTATCTCGCGACTAGAATCATTTTCAAGATTGAAGGGAAGAGGATTATTGGGAGAGATCTCCCCAAGCTGAACTAGAGTAGTACTTATCGCATCATTCACGCCGTTTGTCACATTCTCGAGGGAAGGAACAATGTTTGCTACCGATTTGCTGACTTTGTTTACCATACCAACGGCAGATTTCATGTGATAGAATGCATCACCTATATCACTCATACTTTCAAGTCTAGTCTTTATTTGGATCAGTGCTACCTCGCTTGACGTTATTACCCTAAGCACTCTCTTGATTTCTGCGTGTTCATCCGCGTATACTGTGGCCTTCATGTCATCCTTCTTTCCGATAGAATCCATTAGTGCCTCAAAAAGAGCCCTTCGTCTCCCACCTAAACGAATCCTAAGATTTTCGAGATGCCTCCTATGAACCTCGATTCCTCGGATAGCTAAACTAAGCTTAACTTTCATGGCTTCCTTCGATTTTCTGAATGGCAGTCTCAGTTTCATTCTCGTCCCTTCATTTTTTTGACTTCAGAGGGTGCGCGAGAGACGGGTCAAGACTTCATCATCTCTAACCCTTCCGTTGAACCTACATTCCTTCCGCTATTGGATCCCCGACTGGAATTGACGAAGGGAGAGAGGGGAACTTGTCTTTCATCCTAGCTTCAGCAACCGTCGAGGCTTCACCGAGAATTTTCTCGGCGTCTTCATTAGCTGCTTGGAAGTTGAGCGTGTAGCCTCCCATCTGTCCGGCATCCACGAGTATTCCGCTCAGTAGACCGCTTATTTCACTAATTTCATTTTCAGCCTCTGGAATAATACTCATTACTCCAGCCTGAACATTTTTTATCACTCCCATCGCTGGGGTTAGAGTCACCACGACGTCGCCTAATTCAGAAACGGTATTTAGTCTCAGTGATATCTGTTCAAGTGCCAGCTTTGCTTGCGTCACCATCTTATTCATCTTTCTCACCTCAGCTAACTCGTTTGCATAAATTGTCGCATGTGACATATCATGTTTCTGGATGGATGAGACAACCCTAGTAAAAATTGTGTTGTCCCTGTCCTTGAGCTTCACACACGTCTGTTCAAGCTTTCCCACCTGAGCTCGAATCTGTCGAACAGCTTGCTCGAGTCTCGGCTTTAAGGGTCCTGCAGGTCGTACTGCACCTCTAACTCTTTCACCTAGACCCTGACGGCGGTCAGATACCCACTTAGAAGCGAATTGAGACAATATTTTAGCACCTAGTTGAGTAGATCGGACTACATTGCTTATGGTTGATGTACGCCTCATCTCTGTCACCAGAGTGACAGAGGCAGCGGTGACAAGATGGACATTAATCACATAGATCGGGGCACTGACAATCCCAAGGTGTCACTGGAGGGGTTCGGTCTCTCAGATTATGAGGCTCGAACTTACATTGTCCTTGTCAAGAGAGGGTCACTTTCTATCTCAGAGATTTCCTACTTCACGGGGATCCCAAGACAAAAGTGCTATGTCACAGTCCAGAGGCTTGAACGAAAGCACCTTGCCAGAATACTAGCGGGGAAACCGGTTAGGTGCCAGGCTATCTCACCTCAGAAATCTCTTGGTGGACTGATCGAAGGGGAAGAAACCAAACTCGAGGCGATGAGGAGGAGCATTGACCAGCTAAACCGATTGGTGGAGATCCGTTCTGAGGGCAGCGCAGGAGAAAGTAGGAATATAATCATTCCTGCGAAGTCACTAGAACCTACGATTAGGAAACTTCTCTCCAGCGCACAAAAAGGAGTATTCTGCATTCTAGGAGGATGGGGAGCAAATATGATCTCTAGGATCTCGAACGAATTCACTGACATGATTTTTGAAGGAAAAATCCAAGTCATCTTTGGTAGTGGATGCATCGATCAATTATCTAAAGAAACTAGTTTACTGGATGTTTCACGAATCTGTGAAATGGAAATGTTGCAAACTATTCTCATCGTTGACGACAGATCGATTTTGATTATTGGAAATACTGAAGGTACGGGACTAATGATAGAATCCAGCGTTCTCGGCTCGATAATGCTTTCACAGATTTTTACTCGACTTTGGGTAGATTCAATACCCTCTAGGAGTGTTCTCGACTATATTGATGAGAAGAAATCAAGTATTATCCATAAATTAAATTCAAAGAAAGTCAAGAATCTCTTTATTCGGGCCGTGTCTGAGTCTTCGCGAGATCGGGAGACGATAACAAGAATTGGGAAGCGGTTTTTGGAATTGATCAACGAAAACCTAGGGGTCAACCTGATTGATTATCCTCCAGACAAGGGAGTTGAGGTGATGACCTCTCTCCTTTTACAAGAGTTCCAGGATAGTGGGAATTCCGAGGGCTGGACATCTTTGACAAGCTCTGGGAAAGCGGGTGAAAGTCCTTGGTCTTTTGGAATTGCTGAGATTCTTCGAAGAAGGAATCGACCACCAATTCGAGCTTAGCACATAACGAGTAAGTTAGTTCTTCGGACCATCTACACTCTGGCAGCCATACGCGGGAATAGCCATGCCATGCCGGTATTACAGACAAGAGTGCAGAGCTGAAGGATCAGACTTCATCATCTAGGATTCACTTGGCGAAGATAAAAGAATAAAATTACTAAATAAATTATTGGCCGGTTAAACCTATCGCCTTAAGGGCCTAGCTAGCTCCATGATCTTGGATTTCCAATCCTGAGCCCTGACTATGCCGCTCGCGACTAGTACACCCTCTGTTCCAAGTCTGAGTGAGATCTCTACGTCTTCCGGCGAGACTACGCCGGCGCCGCAAAGAATTTGCACTTTTGGATTCACTCTCTTGCTAGCCCTGACAGAGTCTGATACAATTTCGGGAGCAACTTTGGAAACAGCTCGGCCAGATCCTATGAGCTCCGGGGGCTCGACAGCTAACATGTCTGGCCCTAATTTGGCGATCTCGCCAACCTCTTCAGGGGTCCTGGCACACACCAGCGATTTCATGCCAATTTTTCTAAGCCGCTTGATTAGCTCTTCGATATCTTTGATAGGAATCCTTCGCTCTGAATGGTTTAAGATTGAACCGCGCACTCCCAGCGACTGGAGCAGTTCGGGAATCACAGCTCCGGTAGAGCTTCCCACAGCATCAACATCTACATGCTGAGAATAAACGGGAATTCCAAGACTCTTGACCATGATTGAAATAAGGGGGACTGGTGGACTGACGATTATCGGAATCTCAAGCGTTTTACTTACATCCTGAACATCTAGAGCCAACTCGAGCGCTTTCTCCCCAAAGATTTCATGAAAATTCTTGAAATTAACAACTAAGATCGCTCTCCTGTTGGATAGCACGTCGTGGACGCAGAGTATCTGATACTTATCCTTTAGTCAAAAGGAATCGCAAGCCGTCTTCCCAGCTTTCATCATCGGAGTCTTCATCGAGGTCCTCGTCAAAATCGTCCGATTCGGACATGTATTGTTCTTGAGAAAAGAGCGAGTTTGTTAATAAGGATTTTTACAATCCTGTGTCCAATTCATGGAAGGGAGAAGCTCGGCTGGTCGCTAAGAGAATCGCAGACTTCTCCAGCAACAACAATTGCCATCTCTCT
>SDBV01003154.1_pt1 | contig 24550 bp, 17 predicted proteins | sample 2277081 | NCBI WGS metagenome assembly SDBV01 (sample SAMN10402039, study PRJNA504765) | marine sediment metagenome | isolation source: marine sediment core GS10_PC15, 223 cmbsf | place: Arctic Ocean: Southern Knipovich Ridge | collected 2010 | reverse complement strand
AAGCTGTTTTTGATAGTGATTCCGGTACCTGGAAATTTCCAATAGATGGCTTAGATAATGGTAGACACTTTGTATTTGCAAAAGCAATAGACAATGTAGGTAATGAAAAAAGAGACTTTGTCTGGTTTACTGTAGTTTAGTAACATACATACTAAACTGAACTTATAGCTAACGATCGTTGATTAAAAACACACGGTAAACATGAAATCCACTTTATTTCCTAGCCGTAAATACGTTTTTTTCTTTAATTCCTAGACTAAAATATAAAATTTAAAGCCGACTTGTAACGTTGAATTAAAGTTGTAGTTTGAAGTTGCCTTTTAAACCAAAATTGTTTTACCTGATCTCGATCATATAGATCCCCATGGTAGATCTCTAAATTGAATCGATCTGTAAAAATTTTACTTGCAAAAATTCTCCCCCATAGATTAATAATATTTTACCGTTCTTTTAGGAGAAATTTTTTATTAAAAATAATGCCAAAAAATTCCATATGTGCAGAAATTGGGGTTTATCAAGGTGATTTTACAAAAAGAATTTTAACTATTGTAAAACCAAAAAAGCTATATCTAATAGATAAATGGGGTGGGCAGAAAATAGAAACAGATCCTATAGAACTATGGGAAGAACGATATCAATCTGTTAGAAAAAAATATGACTCTGAAATAAAAAAAGGTGAGGTGGTAATAAAGCGAGGTTACTCACATGTTATTCTAGAAGAATTTGAAGATAGTTATTTTGATTGGATATACATTGATGGCAGCCATGAATATGATGTAGTAAAAAAAGATCTAGAATTAAGCTATCAAAAAGTAAAATCGGGGGGATTTATTACTGGAGATGATTATGGAGTTGAACATATCCCTTGGGGTCCTGGATTAAAGAAAGCAGTAGATGAATTTGCATCAACCCATCTAATAAAAATAGTTCAAATTAAAAATAAGCAATTTATTTTTAAATCGGAAAAAAATGACGAGTAAAGGATAACCATTCGGTAGTGTTTTAAATGAAATTTGTGACGAGATGAACGGCCATCGTAAATATCCATATGGATATAGCAATGACTAATACTTTTCCTCTATGTAGATTTGCTAGGTAGACAAGTCCAATGGCTGCAGGAATTTGAAATGGAATATTAAATAGTACTCTTGACTGAATCAATTCTCCTCCAAACAAAATTGGCAAGATTGCTAAAGACAGAAAAATTGCAATAAATAAGTTAGGCATCTCACGTAAGTCAGATCGTACTAGCCAGTAAACACATAATGAGAGAATCAGAAAGTTACCTAATATTCCTCCAACATACACAAGACTTGTTTGTGCTAAATTAGGCCATATCGAAAATAAATTTAGATAACTTGTGTTTTTGCTTATACTGTAAACATCCCTTTCTATTACACTAGGCGTATCAGTCATGATGGATTTTCCCAAATCAAAAGCAATTGAGGCCATAATAATCAGAAAAATCAAAGCTACTCGTTTCTTATCGTACATTTTGAATCGAGAAGAAACAATTAGGAAAATTCCTATGAAAAGAGCCAAGTGGGTCCACGTGAAAGAGTGACTTAACATCATAGAGAAAAAAAGTATAGCGAAGAACAGATAGTTTGTTCCATTCGGTCTTTTTAGGAACCTAAACAGAAAAACAAATGAAGAATAACCAAAAATCAGTGCTAGCCAATTGGCGTATAGTCCACCATAAATCCCAATTAATGGCTGAAATGATATGGCAGTTAGAAATGAAGCAAAAAGTGCGATAGTATCATTTTTAGTAATCTCCCGGGAAAGAAAAAAAACTACTAGAACGAGCAATGGTGATAAAACTACAGGCAAAAGGTCAATTATCTGATAGGGATTTTCAGGAAAAATTGTTAACACCTGTGAAAATAATATTAATGATAATGGTCTATCTCCAAAATTTTGAACTACAAAAGCTTGATAAATAAAATCATTTTTACCGTTAACTTGTATATTGCTCAACATTTTCACGTAGTCTACAGTGTCAGCTCCGACAAGTTCGTTCTCAGAATTAATGAAAGATTGATGAGGAAGAAGAGCAACAAAAACAGATAAAAATATGAAAAGAGACAGAAAAAGAAACTTGTTTTTTCGTTTTATATTGTAGGATATTATTTGTTTTTGCTGTATTCTAATCTTAAATTTTCTAATTCCTTTGAATGTTAATAATTTGATGAAAGAACCTGTCAATAATAAAAATATGAATACAGGTGAAAAAGATGAAAAGAGCAAGAAAATATCAACAGCATGATTTCTTATCCCTCCAGGTAGTTCATGACTTGTAGAAATTGAAATCATAGAAATAATCAAGCCGGAAACTGCGATACAAAGTACTACTAATGAAAAAAAACTCATTAACAAATTGGTTTGAATTTGAATAATTTTTTTGATTGAAAAGTGGAAAATAAAAAATGATGTAATTATTGGTACTGAAATCAGAACAGATACATCTAAAAGTGGACTTGAATTTGTGATTAAAGCTGTAGCTGTAAGGCTACCATAGCTAATAGTAGAAATAATTCTTTTTTTTCCTCTTAATGATAAACCAAACCATAAAGTAGTAAGAAGAGAAATGATTATGGCATATACATATTTTTCAAAAATGTTGATATGAAACGTCATGAAATTGGTTGTACGATTTTCAAGAGGAAATATATCCACCTCAAAATATGACCCAATCCAGAAAATGAAAAAAAATGATATAATGAAAAGTGCTATTGAAGAGAGAATCTGAAGTGAAAAGTTTTCCATAGTCAGCGGTTTTTTCAAATTAACATCCATTATAGATCGACTTCTATATGTCATATGCCTCTTTAACTATGCCAAAAGGTTTGGTTGAAAATATCTCTAAACGAATTGTAACCTATTGAAGGGGTACCATCATGAAAAATGGATTTTTACCATGTATCTTTTTGTATTATCAGTTTTACATTTTATTGCAGTGAGTATGGATAAGACTCACTAGATTTTTCCTCTTTTCATATTACTCAAACTAGATCTGGTTACAAAAAATTCTCAACATTTTAAAATTTTTTTATTAATACAAAATTTTCGTAAAATCATTTACAAACTAAGATTTTCCTGAGAATTTACTAAACCTAAAAAAACAGTATTTTTTTTAAAATTATTATAAGTTGAAAAAAGAAATTATGAAAGCGATCAAATCAAATTTTGTTCTCCATTGTTTAGTATTTTGCACTACATGGATGTTAAATAATTCTCAAATCTTTTAATCGTGGGACATAGATGGGCAAGATAATACTAACACTAATTGTATTTTCAGTTTTACTTTTAATCCCGGTAGGATCTGAGGATGTTTCTGCTAAAAAATTTGGTGGAATTGATTTTCCAGGTGGCGCATCATCTTTTGCTGATATAGTAATAAAATACGTTCCCACGTTTGGTGGAGGATCTGCTCCAACTCTTCCAAATTTTATTAACCCTGATGCATCTTTAGGCCCGCCAGACTTTGTCAATCCATCAGGTTCAGTGAGCCTTGGTAGTGGCGGATTACTTGAGGTACGATTTGTGGATAATGTTCTAACTAACAGTGGGGATGCATCCCTTGACTTGCATATTTTTGAGATAGGTGCAGACGTTGAACATACTTTTGTCTCAATTAGACCAACAGCAGCTACTGCTGCATTGTTAGGTCCGGCATTTGACTCAAACGGCGATGGATTCTATGAGGTAGGTTTTGCATCAGGTGCAACAGACAGCATTGATATAGATTCATTTTTTCCAGCAGCAAAAGCTGGTACGTATACATTTGACGCTGTGCAGCTAATCGATGATTCTTTGATGACCCCCACCACTGGTCCTGGTGTAATTGGCGCTGATATTGATGCCATAGGCGCCATTTCTTCAGCACCTAGTGGTTCAGGTAACCTCCCATATCCAGACCCAAATCTTGGAGATGTAAGACATGGACAAGGCCATGAAAATGGATTTTGTATGAATCTAAACTGCATCAATGTAAATGGATTATTCAATCACTTTTCCGAAACAACTGTTCCACAAGGAAGCACGCAGACCTTTACTGTTCTAGTTAACTGCCCAAGAGGAGCTAGTACATGTAATCATATATCCCTGGCAGGTGCTTTGCCTGCTGCGGACTTTTATGACGATCGATGGAGTGTAACTGTAAATAGACAAGTAGGAACTGACAACTGGGTCTTGACTGTATATAATCCATTTGGAGAAATTGCTGACGACGTAACTGTTACTGTACAACCAGTTGGTCAATCATTTGTTACGGCTTCATTTAACATCCCATTTCTAATTCCAGGTTCCGTTGGAACCCATGACGGAATTGGAGACCCACAAGAAAATAACAGACACATTCACGTTACAGTATGGGATAGTAATGGAGGTGCTAGCAATTACATATTCAACGAGGGAATTTATGTAGATGACATTTATGCATACCCACAAGTTGAGACATCATATGAAAAACCACTTGAGGTGGAGAAATTATGTCTTAATGAAAACCCCAACAAGCGTTACACTTGCGCATTCGATAAGGTAAGAGAGTGGACCATAAAAAATGCTGAAGAGACATTATCTCAATTGAAATAACTTCTGTATGATGAATTAAATTCATAACTTAACAAATTTATCGTTATCCGAAATGGAGTTTTATTCATAATCAGTAGATCATTACTTAGAAGACAATAAATTCTATGGATACAAAAAATTAGAATGTTTAAGAAATCTGTAATAATTTTTGCACTTCTATTAATCTTACAAATATCTTCATTTCATTTTGTTAATGGTCAGATGGGCCCTGAATCCATTAAAATGGAACATGACCCAACTAAAGATTTTTCAGAACTTTTAAAGAACGATGATAAATCAAAATTTTTTACCAATCAAAAGAATGGGGATTTTTTTGAAAACTTTGTAAGAAAGGCAACCCTGCCACCTTCAAACGATATTCTAATTAAATCTGGAACAACGATAACATTAACTGGTTCACTTGATAGGGAATATTCGACAGTACTAGTAGAAGGGAATTTAAAAATTATTGATACAGGAGATTCTTCTTTTCGTGTTCAGAAAATTATTGTTGGGCCTACTGGTAGTTTGACAATAGGGAATGAAAAAAAACCAATACAAAATGATAAACAAGTAGATATTGTTTTTGTTAATAATAGAGAAGGAGAAGTAGGACTTTTTGTTTTTGGGAATCTTTGGATCCATGGTAAAGAAGTAAATCCAACCTTTGTAGGACTCGAAAGTTTTGCAAAAAAGTGGGAAAAAAGGCTAATTGTGGCTAAAGAATTAGAAAATTGGGAAAGAGATGACACTGTTGTGGTTACCTCCCCCGGAAACGAACAATGTAATGAAATTATTAAAATCTCTAAAGTTTCTGGCAAAAATCTTTTCCTTCAAACTCAACTTAATTGTTCGCATATAGGTACAGACACTGAAAACTCTATTGTATCTCATGTTGCATTACTTTCTAGAAATATAAAATTCTCTAGTGAGGATGATGTGAAAAGAGGAACTGTTACTTTTTTTTATGGTAGTGCAGGGTACATAAAATATGCTCAATTTGACAAGCTTGGACCAAAGGAAGTCTTAGCCAGATACCCAATTCATTTTCACCATTTGAAGGACACTTCTAGAGGAATAGAGGTTATTGGAAACTCAATTACCTATTCGGATAATCGTTGGGTAACAATTCATGATAGTAATGGAATACTTGTAAAAGATAATGTTGGTTATATTTCACAAGGTCATGGGTATTTCCTAGAAGATGGTACTGAGTTTGATAATGTATTTGAACATAACATTGGCATTATAACAAAAGTAGAAAAAATCTTACATAGCTCTTCTGCTGTATTTTGGACCCAGAATCCAATGAATGTTTATCGAGATAATGTTGCCGTAGATGGTAGGTATTGGGGTTTTTTCTTTGAAATTCCAAATACTGAAATAGAAATATCAGAAACCAGCGAAGTAATTAATCTAAGATCTCTACCATCTTTAGAATTTGATGGTAATACTGCATATAATTTTCGTCTTGGAGGGATGAAGATATTCAGACCTAACATTGAACATAACGGGGCACAATCTTCGGAAATATTAATTTCAAATTTTAAAGTAATGAGCTCAATTACAGAATTTGAAAAGCATTCAGGGGTTTTTGTGTCGGGTTCAAATGTAACCATTTCAAATGCTATCTTACTCAATAACAAATTTGGAGTTCTTCTAAAAGGTGATTCGAATAAAGTGGTGGATACAACAATAAAAATGGAAAAGAGTAAAAAAATAGATTCAGAAATTTTTGGAGTATTAATAGATGGAAAAAATAATTTGATCCAGAATTCAGAAATAAGTGGTTATGTTTCGAAAAATAGCCATAAAGCAGCAGACATATCGGTTTCTAATAGCGAAAAACAAAAACGATTACTATCCGCAAAGATCGTTAATTCTACACTGTTAGATCCAATACCAATTTATTTTGGAAATCCAACAAACGAAAAATCTTTTTTGGAGATATACGGATACAACGCACCACACGCATCTACAAAAAAAATACCTGAAAATTTCATTCTAAAAAAAATAGGTTCTGAGACTTTAGAACAAAGAGGCGAATATAACAATCTAGATTTTGACGCAATGATAAAGCTCTTTCCTAAATCAAAACCTGAAAATCCGATGAAAGTAGATGAAGAAATTGACAATTATGACAAGACCCCCATTGAACTTATTAAAAAATTCAAAAATCAGGCTAATGCTTGGGCTAAAAATGAACTCGAAAATGGAAAGTTCCTTGATGAAATCGAAGTTCTTTTTGAATCAAGAGTTTTTGAAATAAAAGGATTAGAGAATGATTCATTCAAAGATTCCCAATTAGTCATTCCTCAATGGGTAAAAAAGTTAGTAAGTTATTGGTCCGAGGATTCTATTTCTGATCAGGAATTTATTAATGCGTTAAAATATGTTTTAGAGTCTAATAGCGCTTATGATTCCCCTTATGGATGATTCAAATACTTTTCTAAATTGGTGAATATAGTTAATAATTTTCAGGGCTCTTAATCTTTTTTCTTTTTAATTAAAGTTAGGCCAAGGCAAATTATGTTTTAGAAGTAACTGTAATTTATCCACGTCTTCTCTGTAATATTTTTTCAAGGTCTCTTTGTCTTCTTGAGACATTTTTTGTTCGGTTTGATTTTTTATTAGTAATTTTTTTGAAAAAGATTTTAATGAATTGTTAGTTATATTACTTGAGATTTTTTTTAAGGTATTACTGCGAATCAATATTTTAGATATTTGCCCACGAGGTATAACATCAGGATCATATATTTGGTATTTGATGTCATTTAGTGGTTGATTCAAATCAAGAAACTGTAAGATATCTTCAATAGTATTTTTTATATTTTTAATCCATTCTTCAAAAATTATTATTTTTACTTGTTTTTTGCCAAAAAGGTCTAAATATTTTTTCACATCCTCAGAATAAAGTCCTGCTTTTAATCTAATGTGAGGCTTTTTAAAATTAATTTCATTTTTTAATTCTCTTTTTATTTGTTCTGAGAAAGGGTAATGTTTCCATCCTGAGTTTTTTAGCAACATGTAATGGGACCATGCTCTTTCTACTGGATCTCGTAAACTAATTAGAATGCGCGCATTAGGGATTTTTTCATGTATGAGATTTATAGCTTCTGGATCATACAAATAGTTAGTACTTGCTTCTCCAACGATTTTTTCATCCTTGGTTTGGCCAAAAAGGTCTAGATATGACTCTGAGTCCCGAATTGGCCTATATGGTTTTTTGTCCGGAATTGTTTTTCCAGAAAAATAATTCGGTTCTTTTATGGGGGATAGGTATATCCCAGGAATTTCTTTCAAATACTGATATAGAGAAGTTGTTCCTGCCCTAGGAGCTCCAATTATAAAAAAATTTGGCCATAACATGATTGCATTTTGCTTTGGAGTAAATTAACTTCTTTTATTTAATTTATTTAATTTTTTCCAAGTTTATATTAAATTTTTCATAAGCCTTTCATATTATGTTATGAAGAACATCAATCAATATATCTGGGATATCTGACAATTAATAGGGGTATGTATATTGGCTACTAGTTTAGAGAAGGATATTGTTACTACCACAAAATCTCTCGTAATTTGTATTCCAGCTTTCAATGAAGAAAAAACTATAGCAAAGTTGATAATCCAAGCGAAAAAATATTCAGATAAAATAATTGTTATAGACGATGGTTCTACGGACTATACCCCACAAATAGTTCGGGAGTTGGGAGTAAAGCTTATTCAACACGAAAAAAATCTTGGCAAGGGCACATCTTTACGACATGCTTTCAGATATGCGATGAACTACAAGCCGGATGTTGTAGTAACAATGGATGCAGATGGTCAACATGATCCATCTTTTATTCCAAAACTCATAAAACCAATAGTTACTGGAGACTTTGATGCAGTAATAGGGTCACGTTCTAAAAAAACACAAATGCCAAGACATAGAAAACTAGGCTACAAAGCTATTAGTTATTTGAATAGAAAAGCAACCAAATCACAAATCAGGGATGCGCAAAGTGGTTTTAGAGCATATTCATATAAATCAATTAGTTCTCTAGCTCACGAAAGTTTTCAGGATTATTCTGCAGAATTTGAACAACTTAATTTTCTGCTTCAAAATGGATTTAAAGTGGTGGAAGTTCCAGTGGAATTAAAGTATAACGGATTGGGAAAAACATCTAAGAAAAATTTTCTGACTCATGGAGGCGAATTAATTCTTGCTTCATTATTTATCATAATTGCTAGAAGACCTATACTATACCTTGCTTTTCCGGGTACCGTGTTACTTATTTCTGGTCTAGGATTTGCAATTATCACATTATTCTTGTTTAATTCTGACAGGTATTTTAGTATGCCAATGTCTATAATATCTGCCAGTTTGTTAATCTTAGGAAGTTTATTTATTATTTCAGCGATGTTTATTTACATAATTTCTAAAATGCAAGCGAATTTCAATAAACCAAGTCTGATAAAATGAATCTATATTAATTTGACACCAAAAGTTTCAATAATTATTCCTGTATATAATCCAAATATTAAATTTTTTAAACAGTGTTTGGATAGTATTTTGAATCAAACTTACAAAAATTTTGAATTAATTATAATTTTAAAAAAATCAAAAAATATTGAACTAAACAAAGAAACAAATAATCTTATTCAAAATTATTGTGATTCAAGAATAGTGCAAATTGTACAAAACCATCAAGGCATTGCAAATGCTAGAAATCTAGGTGTGTCTAAATCGCATGGTGAGTTCATCGCATTAATGGATTCAGATGATATTTCAGATGAAAGTAGAATTGAAAAGCAAGTAGAATTCTTTAACAATAATGATGCAGATATTGTTGGTAGCATTTCTAAAATTATTGATGAAAACAATAAACAATTAGGATTATTCAGAGTTCCGTTAGAGCCAAAAGATATTAGACGGTCTATATTGATAGCGTCTCCTTTTGTAAATGGATCAATAATGTTTAAAAAATCGATTATAAATAATAGTGGTTTTTATAATGAATCTTTTCCTACTTCTGAAGATTACGAATTTTTTATTTGGCATATTGCAAAAGGAGCAAGATGTTATAACATTAATGAACCACTATATTCTCATAGAGAACATAATAATTCATTAAATATGAAGATAGGATTTCGTTTTGGTTATTACTATGTTTATGCAAAGTTAAGAGGGATTAAATTAGGTTTACATACCCCGAGAGATTTATTTTTTCTCATTTTAACATTACCAGCATTCTTTTTTAACAGAAAAATAAATCTCTTCGCGTATAGAACAGTTGGTAGATTATTTTCTAGAACAATAAAATCTTCTTGAATCTAAGTATAAAATTCTGGCCATGGAAATTTCCTTCCTAAAATATTCTCTAATTTTCTAACATCCTCTTGAAAAAATTCAACCAACTTTTTCCTATCTTCTTCTAACATTTTGGGCTTTGTAGATTTTTTTACAATAAATCTTTTAAAAAATTCTCTTGTTGAAACAGAAAATAAATTTGCAGTAGTTTTTCGAATATACCTGTTTGTTACGATATTACGGGCAATTGATCCTCGTGGTACCTTGTGGGAATAATACATTTTTAGTTTTAACTCCTGCGGAATCTTATAATTCAAACCAAGAAATCTTATAATTTCATTAACAGTATTTTTTGGATCCTTAATCCATTCCTCAAAAATTAGAATTTTTACATTTTTTTTCCCAAAAATTTTTAGATATCTTTGAACCCCTTCATGATAGATATCTTGTGGAAATAAAAGGGGCGCACCATCATACTTTCTTCCATATTTGAAGAAGTTCTCTAATTCCTCATGAAATGATAGTTTGTATCTTCCATGACAAACTCCCATTAAATAGCCTGAAAAAGTACGCTCAATTGGATTTCTGAGGCTAATTATGATGTAAGCATTTGGTGAAACTTTATGAATTAACTCTGGAACCAAGGGGGACGCAAAATATGCAGTACTAGCTTCTCCCACTATTTTTTCATTTTTAGCATTTTCAAATAGTTTTAGATATTTTATCTTGTCTGGAATTGGTTCTTTAGAATCTTTTTTGATCCTTGCAATTTTTGTAAAGTAATGCGGTTCCTTTACTGTAGACATATAGATATCTGGAACTAAATTCAAATACTCATACAAAGAGGTAGTCCCGGTTTTACCAGGTCCTACAATAAACAAATTAGGCCATCTTTCCATATTATTTCCGATTTAGAATTAATTTAATATTCATGTGAATTTAAATATTATAATTCTTTTCACCACGAAGATAACATACTCAAATTTTATTTTAGTTAATTATAAAAGTCTGGCCATGGAAATTTCCTTCCTAAAATATTCTCTAATTTTCTAACATCCTCTTGAAAAAATTCAACCAACTTTTTCCTATCTTCTTTTAACATTTTGGGTTTTGTAGATTTTTTTACTATGAATTTTCTTAAAAATCCTCTAGTGGACTTTGAAAATAAATTATTTGCCATGTTGCGAACAAAGTCACTTTCAAAAACACCTATCGGAATTGGTCCACGTGGCACGACATGGGGATTGTAAGTTCGAAGTGAGAAATCATTAGAAATCTTATAATTCAAACCAAGAAATCTGATAATTTCATTAACAGTATTTATTGGATCCTTAACCCATTCCTCAAAAATTAGAATTTTTACATTTTTTTTCCCAAAAATTTTTAGATATCTTTCAATACCTTTTGAGTATAACCCATTTTCCAAATGAAAATTAGGTTTCGTGGGATCCATTTCCTCACTTAACTCATATTGTAATTCATTGTGGAAAGATGATCTTAATCTTCCATGGCTTCTATGCCAAAAATACCCTGAATACGTTCTTTCAATAGGATTTCTAAGACTAATTATAATATGAGCATCTGGTGAATCTGCCTGGATTAGTTTTGGTGTTGATGGATTTGAAAAATAACCTGTACTAGCTTCTCCCATTATTTTTTCATTTTTAACATTTGCAAATAGTTTTAGATATTCTCTTTTATCCTGAATTGGAGTATGTGATTTTATAATTGGTTTTATACCTGATGAAAAATAATGTGGTTCTTTGATTGGAGACATATAGATGCCTGGAACTAAATTCAAATATGCATACAAAGATGTTGACCCAGTCTTTGGGGGTCCTACAATAAACAAATTAGGCCATCTTTCCATATTTTTATTTTAAATTAAGATTAATAAAAAATTTATTTTAATTCATACTTAATGTGTTCATATACGCATTAAAAAATCAATATAGTTAAATAAGCTAAGAAAAGTGAATTGGGAAGAATATCTAATATGTCTCAAAATTTTTGTTGTCCAAAATGTAAACAACTTCTTGTAACTAAAAATGACGGATATTCTTGTCAAAACTGTAATTGTTTTTATCCATTAAGAGATGGAGTTGTTGATTTTATTGGAAATGTTGAATTTTATGCAGGTGAAGTATCTCAGGACGAAATGAAGAAATTAATTCAAAATATAGACTCTCTTGGATATGATAATGCATTATCTTCCTTCTTAGAACGACATCCTAATTTACGAGAGTATTTGACAGATTTTCGAAGAACCGATTGGTTAGCACACTGTCTTGGGAAAAATAATTTACGATGTCTAGATATTGGAAGTGGTTTAGGGAATATTTCTCAATTACTTTCTTATAATTTCCAACAAGTGTTCTCACTTGAAGCAGTAAAAGAACGAATTGAATTTCAAAAGAGACGATACAATAATTCAAACAGAAAAAATATTAAAACTGTAAGAGGAAACGCTTTAGAACTTCCGTTTCCTGATAATTTTTTTGATTTAGTTATTTGTAATGGTCTATTGGAATGGGTAGGTATGATGAATACTGAAAGCTCACCAAAAGAAACCCAATTATCATTTCTTCGTGAAGTTAAAAGAGTACTTGGTAAAAATGGTTGCCTTTACGTTGGTATAGAAAACCGATTTGGAATTCAATTTTTTCTTGGGGAAAAAGATCACAGTGGGCTTCGATATACCAGTCTTTTACCGAGAAAGATTGCAAGCTATTTTGTTAACCGATATGGTTATGCAGGAGGTATTTATGGCGATAAATCTCTAAATAAAAAGGAAAAAAAAGGCTATTACACTTACACCTATAGTGCGAGGGGCTACAGATCACTTTTCAGACAGGCTGGTTTTAATTCCAAATCTTATTGGGCATATCCATCCTATAACGTACCAATATTTTCAGGTAAACTCGCAGATAAAATTGGCCTAAAATCTTTTCTAAGAACTTTTAAAACCACCTTTAGTAAATTTAAAACCCCAATTTCAATATTAGATAAACTTGATAAATCGATCCTTGGAATGATTGTGAGCCTTTTTGCTCCCAGTTTTCTGTTCTATTGTTATCAAAATGAATGCGAAGAATCAATCGACGAAATTGTATGTAAGAATACTAAACTAGAAAACTTTACCACCATTGGTACTGGTAATAACATCATGTATCTTTTGTACGCTAAAAACGGCAAGCCTGTCAAAGCTGTTCGCTTAAAGCGATTTGGAGATGATTTACCTTCCACGTTATTGTTTCATGATAAAACCAAACCTTCTTCTAAAACTACCGATAGAATGTGGATGGAAGATTGGTTTGAAGCAAAACCTGTTAATCCAATGAAATTAGATGAAATGACTACTTCCATTACTTGGCTAATTAATTTTCAAAAAGAGAATCATTTAACAAAAATGACAAAACATGAGAAAATTTTAGAAGTTGATAAAATTCGGAATGCTCTATCAAAAATTCCATTTCTTAATAATCAAAAAAATAAAAAATTTCTTGATCTTTATCAAGTATATATTGAAAAACTCGAAATTGATAAAACTTTAGTACACGGTGATTTTTGGCACGGTAATATTCTGATCACTTCTGTGTCACATAAAATACGTGTAATCGATTGGGAATATTTTATTAAAGAAGGCAATCCTTTATTTGATTTTGTATTCTTAATAATAAACGGACTTAAATTTTCAAGTAATAATTCTGGAGAATTTGAATCTAATCTGCAAGGCGATGGAATTTTTGGAATGATATTAAAAGAAATAAAAAATAAAATTGATCTATATTTTGGTTTTGAACTTAACATGAATATACTAATTCCATATGTGATGTTGTGTTTTACAATTAGAAAATACTTGGAAAGAGGACCACATGATAAAGAAGTATTATTTTTCAAGAAAATATTGGATTCTTTCTCTACAAAAATATAATTGCTTTCTTAAAACAAGATGCCGAAATATCGTTCTACCATTTTTTGCATAATTTGAATTAGAAATTAACATAATATTTTTTTAAAACTCGCTAAAAATCTTATTCATTTTTTTGAATTGGAAGAAATTCAGATAAACCATCTAACACTTTTTTCATGTTAAAATCACTCCCAAAAATGTTAATCCATCTGGAAAGAAAGTTTTGGTTGTTTGTAAAATTATTAAATCCATCAGACGATTTCCATTTTTTATTATCAAATGTTTTTAAGAAAATATTATCTTGAAGTGTTGAATTTGTTCCTAAATCTTTAATTTGAGCAATTTGAATATTGTTGAAAAACTGATTTCGAATCACTACAGTACTATCTGCTTTTGAATCAACAAAAAGTCCAAATTTTTGTGTTCTTTCTAAATCAGTTCTTGTTTCTCCCAAAAAATTATTTTTTACTTTAGTATTGTTGCCTTTAATAAAAATTCCAGACCATGCTCCAGATAAAGACTGTCCATTATCAATAACACTGTTTCCATAAATATTATCATTAGTTGATGTTTCTTCTATTTTAATTCCATCTTTCTGGCTGGAAGTAATGAAATTATGGCTAATAGTATTAAACCCACTTCCTAACTGAGAAATAATTATTCCCCTTCCTCCAGAACTGGAAATAAAATTATCATTAACTAAAATATTTTTTCCAAAGTTTATCATAATTCCAGTTGAACCCGCATCAAAAATGGTGTTGTTATATGCAGTACTATTTAATAAAATTAAATTAGGTTCTCCATCAAAAGTAATTCCATTATGATTAGCTCCGATTATTGTATTTCCAACTATAACTACATTAAATGGCGCACTTGGGAAAAATATTCTAGACGTAGGATGTGTACTAACTTCAATACCAGTGTTTAATGTATTGATTACAGTATTATTTGTAACAATAACGTCATGGGCCCCATCTTGTATTTCAATTCCATTTGGTGCGCCAAATTTTGTTTCATTTTGACCTGAATTTATTATAATATTTCCCCTAACTATTGCAAAAGCAGTTTCTTCATTTATTGCGATACCATCATCCGCAGAATTGTCTATTATATTATTCTCAATAACAACATTATTTGAGAATGAAGTTCTTAATGCACTTGTCCAACCATTAATTATCTCAGTATCATGAATATGGAAATTATCTACATTCTTAATTTTAATAGTATGTTTGGAAATTTTTTGTTTATCTTGGTTTGCTTTATTTCCATTTATTAATCCTCCAAAAATTTCTATATCTCTATTTCCATTCACATCATCACTATTTTGAATCATAGTGGAACTCAGATAGTTTTTTGCTTTTAAATTACCTATCAATTGAAGAGTAGTATATGAAGGAATGTCAATTGTGCTAGTTACTATATAATTGCCAATAATAGTAACCATTTGTTTATGTTTTCTATTAAAATCCAAAGAATTCATCGCATTTTCGATAATGGTAGTTGCATCTGTTCCTGAAAAGTCAACTTCGTTTGTTTTAGTATTATATGCTAGAATATTTCCATCTAAATTTGTATAAATAATGAATTTTGAATCATTTATAATTTTGTCAAAGTTGGGTATTAATTCCCTTAATTGGTTTATTGTTACTTGAAATTTAGGTTCTTCAACTGTTGGTTCTTGTTTTTCGATTTCTTCTGGTAGTTCATTATCCTGAGTTAAGCCAATGATAATAACTACAAGAAGAATTATTCCCGCAATGATTTGCCCAACCGCAAGTTTATTCATGATGTACGACTAATTACTCAATCAATAAGTTAGTTACGTAAATATCCCCTGTCATAAAAAATTTTCAAATTAACTATTTCATATCAATCTAATCAAAAAAATTTCTTAAAAAACCTAGCTCCTTATAAGGATAAATTGGTTCTGAACGAATAATATTTCCTTCAAACGAGGGATTAATTATGATATTATACTCATCAGCAAATTTTGTTTGAAAAGATACATTTCCTATAAATTGAATATCTTGATCTAGTACTCTTAATTCCCGCTGAAGATCTCTGAAGGCAAAAAAATCTGTAAATTTGATTAATCCATTTGTATTTACTGTAGGTTGTCGAATAAACATTATAGAATCTGATAAATTAATTTTTATTTCATTCCCATGAATTGTAGTAACATCGCCATCCTGAAATTTCACTGAAATAGCAGATTGTTCTCCTGATATCTTTATTTCAGAAGAATTAAAAATAATTCGTGTGTAGAAACCATACCCTCCATCTATCACCCCTTCATCACTAGAAATGCTAAGTTTGTTGAGATTAATTGGTAAGATTTCATTAACATTATCCAACTCGATATTACTTCCATCCGAATTTATCAATACTGAAGAGTTTTTCAAATTTATTATTGCAGATGAGGAAATAATTTCAGTAGATCCCAAGGTCACATTTTTAAAAGCTGCTAGGTTTCTTGCTGTCAAACTGTGCTGACTCTTTGGAATTTGTTGATAACTGGGAAATCCAGAATCTATTAAATCCAAAATAGATCCTAGATTTTCTAAATCATTTTTTACATTAAAATCACCAGATTCAAAATAATTAATTATTGGTATTATATTGACATAAAATAATTGAAAATCCTCAAAAGTTTTAGTTAAAATAAAGGGTGAGCCTCCTTCATAAGACGCAATTACATTGTAATTTTTATCATCCAAAAAAACATTCATGTGTATTGGTTTAGAAAATTCAATTTCGTTCTGATCGTAGATATTAGTTATTTTAGATGTATAAAATTCCTCGCCATAGGGAACCCCATCAACTAACGTTCCATATCCATCAAGGTTTAGTATGATTAATTTTTCATAAGGGAGACTATATTTTTTTTTGAATTCTATTAATTGGTAGACTGAATACTCATCAGCGGCAATAACTATTTTTGCATTTTTTAAAGAATTTACATCAGACAAAAGTACGGTTGTATAATTATAATTTCCAAGTGATAAAATATCATATGCATAATACAAATTCGGCATATTATCTGTGTATGCCAAAACTAAATCGCTACTTGATGATGGATGAGAATTTATTTCTATTTGAAATGATTTTCCCTCGGGCCCACTATGAATCATAGGATGCACTTGTAAAAGATGTGACGCTATATGGCCATCATTTTTTAAAATCCTTTTTACGTCATAATCATTAAGATATACTACTGTAGGATTGCCAAAAAATGACAAGGCTTCTAATGTTAGTTCTGGACTATGTGCAGACCATAATTGATTTCTATATACTTTAGGCATTAGAATGGATGGTAAGGGTTCAGCAACTTTTCTTGAACGCTCTGTAATTGTAAGAATCATAGATTTGGGATCAAGTTCATTATGAAAATCTAGAAGTTTCTGCTCATTCTCTGAAAGTACATTTTCAGGAAGAGCCAAAAGATGAAATTCTGTAGATAAGAACGTGGAAAATGTTCCTACTAAAACTAATGTTGCCAAAATACCCAGTATTGCAATATTTTTTGGGCTTCCGAACATTTCAATTTTTTGCGGATGTTTAAAAATTTTTAAAATGAACATCGATGCAAGAATTGACACACTTACAAAGATGAATGGAATCAACCTCCTTTCCCAGTATCCGGTGTCGAAAAATTCAGCATTAACATAAGTTATAATCCTTCCAAAAATTATAACAAAAACTAATAGCACCAAAAAAATTATAATTGGATGACTTTGATATTTTTTAAGAACTAAAATAATTCCCGGAATTGAAATTGCACCTACAATTCCTAGCAGCATAGGATAAAATTCCCATGGTACCGCATAGATTTTTTTTATTTCATCTAACTGTATGTTTTCTGCTATTAAAAACCAATAAAAAAATAATGCAAAGTATATTGCTAGGATAATTATGATTATGATGCTTGAATTTAATCGAATCTTTACTTTAGGTCTAGTGGAAAACTTTGCAAATAAAAAACCTAAACCAGATAAAACAGTTAGACCTATTATGTATAATATTGGAATTTTATTAAAATCGATACTGAAAATCTGCTCATATGAAACCAGTATTAATGTAGAGATACTCAATGCTATGAATGCTGAAAATGATGTTTCTTGTAGACGTAGTTTTAGTTTAGGCAGGAATAAAGGTGTGAAGAAAGTAAAGACGATGATAAATATAATTAATTCAGGAAAATGAACCTGAGAAAGTGCTAATATCAATAATGTGGATACAATGATGTAGTTACGTCTACTCAAGTTTTCTTGCTTCATCAAATAAATTAGTACAAAAAAAATAGTGAATCCTAGTGTTATAGGTCTAAACCAAAACCATAGCCAGGGACCTTGTCCATACAATACATCCCAATAACTTACTTCACTTGTTGTTTTAAGGATATCAAAATAATTGGAACCTTCTAGCATAGTTAAATTGGATAATACAAAAAAAATCCAACCAAATCCTGAGAAAACAAAAAAGAAAATAGTAGCAAATCGATGAGCACGTACATCGATGTCTTTAAGGTAAGCTTTTGCCATTATATAGAAAGCAAAAATAAGCATTATGCTAAAGTAAGCTCCACCCAATTGAAAAAATGAAGACGTTGTAGACGATAGTTCATTCACCGTAGCTAATGTAAAATAATACCAAGGATAATTTGATTTTATTTCACCTGGAGTAAGAATCATCTGTTTGATTTCTGAATCAAGTCGATAAATGTCAGAAAAAGGATTGTTTGTCATCATGGGATAAATGCTTGAAATAATAAAAATAAAAAATAAAACAATCAAAACTATAATTATAATATCAGAAACACTGTTTTGTGTAGAATTATAAGAAAAAATTAGTTTCCTATCTTTATTTAATTTATTTAAACTGTCTTTCAAAAAGGGTAGCAAAGACGCAACGATAAATATTCCTGATTGAATTAATGAATGATCATTTTGAAAAAATGTTGAAGTAATAAAGATAATAGGAGTTAAGGCTAAACTACATGCAAAAGATAATAAAAATAATCCTGCTGGTTTTTTACTAATATCATCAATTCCTAAAATTCTAAGAAGAACCCAACCAGGTAAAAAGAATGAAATTATTGCTGTTAAATAAAAAATAAAATTAGAATCAAAGTTATATCCTATATTGGAAATAAAAACTATAAGTGCAGAGATTACAAAAAAATAATCAAAGATTTTTTTTAAATAAGGTATTTTTAAATTAAATTTGTAATCTGTCTTTATTACAAAAAACAAAATGATTACCAAAAAAAAACTAAAAATGAACAGTACGTATTTTATTGGATGATCCAAAATGAAGAGAATTAAGGAAAGAATTGTAAAAATAACTGTTAATCCAAAAAATGGCCCTGAAACCATTTCAATCGAAAATTTTGTACTAGACATGATCAAAGGCATCCTGAACCATTTTAAAAACTCAATAGTAGAATATGATATTATTACTGAAGATATATCTCTAAATCAGAAATTTGATATTACATTCAATTTGGGTAATAATTCTATAAATGAAACTTTTAGGAATGATCTTTTGTGAGTAAGAACATTTGGTTATATCGCGCCTATAAACTAAGTCAGATCATTAGACATAAACCAACAGGATTTTTGCGAGTATTCCCAGATTTTCTTATTATAGGTGCACCAAGATCAGGGACAACTTCACTTTATAATTACATGTGTGATCATCCATCAATAATACCTGCATTATGGAAGGAATTGAAATTTTTTACTTTAAATTATAATAAAGGAGATAATTGGTATAGGAGTAATTTTCCTTCAAGTTTACTAAAAAATTATTTTATTAAAAACAAAAAAATGAATTTTATCACAGGTGAGTCTTCCCCGCATTATCTGTATCATCCGTTTGCTCCAAAAAGAATTTTTAAAACAATTCCAAAAGTTAAGATGATAATTATACTCAGAAACCCAGTTGATAGACTCCATTCAGGTTATTGGAAAGCGGTTCAAGTGGGGCGTGAAAAATTATCAATTGAAGATGGAATAAAAAAACAAATGAATGAAGAACCAAACTTCATGAAAGGAAATTTTTCAGAAAATAATGGTGGAAACTTTTCTGATTTTAGAGTTTCATATCTCTGGGGAGGCATTTATGTTGACGGCATTAAGAGATTTTTTAATGTATTTCCAAAAGAGCAGTTTTTGATATTAAAGAGCGAAGATTTTTTTGAAAATCCTGAACTAATTTTACATCAAGTCACTGATTTTTTAAATCTTCCTTCATGGAAGTTAAAAGATCATAAAAAATATAATTTTAATAAAGACAAAACAAAAATAGATTCCTCCTTACGAAAAATATTAATTAAATTTTATGAACCACACAATCAGCGATTGTATAAACTACTTGATCATGATTTTGGTTGGAATTGATGGTTTTTTTATTTACAGATAAAAAAATACATGTTTATTCTTTATGTACTAGAAATCTCTAAATTTAGACATTCTTTAGCTTTAATGCATCCTCATAGAGATTCAATATTTGAGGAAAAATTTTTTCTTCATCATATCTACTTGCTTTAATTTTAGCATTATTTCCTAAAGTCTCTCTTAAAGAATCATCTTTACAAAGCAATGAAATCGCTTGGGCGAACACCTCTTGCTTATTGGGATCTACTAACAAGCCTTCTATTTTATCTTTAATTAGTTCTTGATTGGCTTTAATATTACTACAAATTATGGCCCTACCTGATGCCATGGCTTCAATTAACGCAGTAGGTAACCCTTCAGTTAAAGAAGGCAGAACAAAAACATCCAAAGCAGAAAGGATTTTTCCTATATCATTCCTTACCCCACAAAAAATAACGTCATCTTCAATTTTTTTTATTTTAACAAAATTTTTGAGCTCTTTTTCATCTGGACCTTTGCCAACTATCAATAATTTTACATAATTATTTTTAATGGATGCAAACGCATTTAATAATGCAAGCAAATTTTTTTCAGGCGATAACCTGCCAACATAACCCACCCACATCATACTATTTTTAATTTTAAATTCATTTCTAATTAATTCTCTATTAGCTGGAGAAAATTTAAAATCTGATAATCTTAATGCTATCGGAATTTGACTTATTTTTTTTTGTGTCAATTCTTGATAATATCTTTGTGTTATAGGATCAACTGCAATTACAAAGTTAGCTCTTTTCACAGTAAAAATATCAATTGAATATTCAATTTTTAGAATTATTTTACTTAATTTACCTCTAAGTGATGGTTCTAATGTTTTGTGTCTAATTCCATGAGACGATATTATTACTGGAATTCGAAGAATTTTTCCTAATAAAATAGATGCTAATCCCGCATATCCAGTATCTTGTGAATGTATTAATTTAATTGGAATTTTTTTATTAATTGATACAATTTTAATAATCCATAAAAAGCATAAGACAAACCTAGATAACATATAGATAACATATGGTGGATTTAATACACGAATTTTTTTTGGGGACTCTTTTTTATTTTCTTCTTTTTTGAGTTTTGAGAATTTTTTAGTCCTTACACTAGCAAACCCACTGCCTACCAAAATCACATCGTAGCTGTTTTTTGATAACCAATTACCAAAGGAATTAGTAAATTTTTCAATTCCGTATACTTCTTCAAATAATCTACCTGCTGTTAAAATACAAAATGTGATGTTGATTCACCTTCTAATAGGGGATTTTTTAAGTAATTCATCATAAATATTGAATAATTTGACTTCCATGTGGTTCCAACTATATTTTTGTTCATACGCTCTTCTTCCATTAGTTCCTAATTCTTTACATAAATCTTCATTGTCTCTTAGACTAATAATTGCCGATTTTATCTGATTAATATCATCATAATTTACGATTACCCCACATTGGTATTCGTTGATTAATTCAATAACAACATTTGTGATTAGAGGTACTGCTAACATCATAGCTAAAAATGTTTTGTTTGGTCCAGCTAGCGTATAGTTTGGGATTGTCAAGTCATATAAGCTGATAATTACATCGGCACATGATTCTAGTTCTTGAGCTTCTTTAGGCAATAAATGCCCAAAATAATTAATTTTTTTATCTTTTAAAATCTCTATCAAAAAATCTTTTTCTAAATTTGCACCAGCAATAACAAACTCCACCCCTTCTAAAACTTCAATCGCCTTAGCAATTTTTTCAATTCCTCTACCTTTCATTATGGGTCCAGTATATACAATTTTAAGAAGCATATTATGAGATTTTTTGCTTTTTACATATTCATATGCACAATTTAGTATTACTTCATATTTGCTAGGTTTTTTTTTGTAAGATTGCATAAACTTTTCTGAGGTGGTAATCAAAACCTCAGAACATTTACTGAAATACTCTTCAATTGAATTTACTATTGGAGAGAAAAAAGAATATTTTCTTGGAACAATAACCATCCCATATCTATCAATCAGCTCAAAAACCAATTTCTTTCTAAATATCTTCTTGTAAACGTAACATGGCACATAAGTGTCAATATCACATACATGAACAACATATGGCCTATATGAAATTAATTTACATAATACCCAAAACCAAAATACAGGAAAATAAAATACCGTGTATATCTTTCCATATGCTGATTTTAAATTAAAAAACTCCATTTTAGAAAATTCAAACTTTTTTATTTTTTCCCTTGAAATTCCTTCTCTATTCCATCCTAAAGCAACTAAAGAATATTTTTTTTTAAGCGAATCGATTACCTTAACAGGTCTTGGATCATAGATAATTGAGTTCGAACGTACTAAGACTATATCAATCATTTTTTACATCCATTATTTCTAAATTAATTTTTAAAGATTTCAAGATTTAGATTCGAAATTAATTGATAATTATTTAAACTATACATCATAGAATTACTCTTATAACAGATTAATAATTTAATTATTGGCTGTTTTTCAAATAGAAAAGGTGAAACATTTTTAGAAAAATCAATGTAGGACGAGGCGCAATTTACTTATTTATAGATGCAATTTCAGGAATCTTTTTTGGATATTTTTTTTGGTTAATTTTATCAAAACTCACTACTACAGAAATTATAGGTAATGTATCAACTGTAGTTTCATTATCTGTAATATTATCTACTGTAGGAATGATGGCAGTGCCTACTGGAGTTCAACGCTTACTAGGAAAAAGCTTTTCAGAAAATTCTCAAGATCAAACAAAGGTTTTGCTAAAAGCATCATTGTTGTTATTATCATTAGGAGTATTTGCTACAAGTGTATTACTTTTTGCTTTGGGTGATTTGATCCTAGCCTCTTATGATATTGATATGGTATTAGTTTTTCTAGCCGTATTACTCGTTGCATCTACTAGTTTTAGAAATCTATTTCGTGGAACAGTCATTGCATCTTTGAAAACTAAAGCTCTTCCTATAGTAAGGATTGTTTCTGGAATTGTAAAGCTGGGGCTGGCTATAATTCTAGTTTCTATTGGTATGGAAGAAATTGGACTTATGATAGGCTTTACCTCTTTTTTTATTCTATCATCCATTCTGCTTGCTATCAACGTCTTCATAATTTTTAGATCATTAGAAAGAAAATCAGGACTCAAACTTAAAGAAGCAGTTAAGAAAATCTTTTCTGCAAGCGTAGTAAGCTGGATTCCTGAATTAATTAGGAAACCTGGAACTCATTTAGGAACAATTATTATATTTGGAACTATTGGAGCAAGTCAAGCTGGGGTTTATTTCATTTCTTTTTCTGTGGCTAATGCGATAATAGTTTTGGTAACCGTTCTACTAGCTTATGGATTTCCATTACTAAGTGGAATGAGTGATGGAAGAAAAAAACTTGTTTGGAGATTAATTAAAATGAGTTTGGTTTTTGGAATCCCCATTACCTCCATTGTTATGTTTTATGCAAATGACATTCTTTACATTTTTGGGAAAGAGTATGCAGAAGCTTCTTTTGCTTTAGAAATATTACTGGTATCTGTACTGCCTATTATTGTTGGAAGAGGCGTTATAACACTAGTTTATTCTTACGGGAATTATAGACAAGTCTTAGCACTTGGATTAGCGAGAGACATCCCAAGAATATCTCTATATTTTATTTTAGTTCCAATTTACGGTATATCGGGGGCCGCATTAAGTTTTACAGTAGGATCTTTGATTGGATTTATCGTGGCATTGATTATTGCTAAAAATATAGGATTGAAAATATATTCGAAAGATCTTTCAATAATATTTGTGATTCCAATGATATTGGGTTTTATTCTCAGCTATTATGAGGTTAATTTTGTTCTTAGTATTACTACTATACTTTTGGTTTCATATCTTTCATATCTAAAACTTGGAATAATAACAAGAGAAGATCTAAATGATTCAGTCATGGTTCTTCCTAGAAAAATTTCAACGCCAACATTCAAAATTCTGGATAAACTTGCTAAAAAATTTAATCCGTCATATTAAATGAATTTAAGCCAATCCTAAGTACAGATATTCACCATTGAAGTTCCTATGAATTTTCCACCCAAATCATTGAACATTCCATTACAATCTAGATTCATAGTTCCTAAGTTGGTTGTTGTACCTCCTGTAATGTTATCATAAACACCATCAAGTGTTGCGGTTCCCCCTATCAGTACTTTATACTGTCCAATGTTGTTTATTTTTCCTAATGTCTGGAGATTAAAGTTCCCACCATTCAATATCCTAGTTAATGCACTTGATTCATTATCATACACTCCGCCGCTTGCAACATTGAAGATGCCTGTTACTGTGTTTTGAAGGCCCTGCTCATTCCACTGTCCT